>Ga0153918_1001386_pt1 | contig 10004 bp, 9 predicted proteins | sample TSFL002MetaG_FD_104687 | JGI IMG/M metagenome (GOLD analysis project Ga0153918, IMG submission 104687) | Attine ant fungus gardens microbial communities from Florida, USA - TSFL002 MetaG | ecosystem: Host-associated > Fungi > Mycelium > Unclassified | place: USA: Florida, Paynes Creek Historic... | reverse complement strand
CGGCCTGACCGGCACCCTGATCGGCCGCGCCTGGACCCCGGGCGAACCTGGCGGCCCCTCGCCGATCACCGTGCGCCCCGACGGGGTGTTCGACCTGTCCGAGCGCTTTGCCACCCTCAGCCAGCTGCTGGAAAGCGAGAACCCATTGCAGGCCGTGCGCAGCACCCCCGGCCGCTTCCTGGGCAGCCTTGAAGCGCTGCTGGCCAACAGCGGTGAAGCGTTCGACGCCCAGCAGCCCTACCTGCTTGCCCCGGTCGACCTGCAAGTGATCAAGGCGGCCGGCGTGACGTTCGCCGCCAGCATGATCGAGCGCGTCATCGAAGAGCAGGCAGCCGGTGATGCCAGCAAAGCCGAGGCGGTGCGTGCCACCGTGCATTCGGTGATCGGCGATAACCTGCGTGCAGTACGCCCCGGCTCACCACAGGCGATGGCCCTCAAGGCACTGCTGATCGAGCAAGGCATGTGGTCGCAGTACCTGGAGGTGGGCATCGGCCCGGATGCCGAGGTATTCACCAAGGCCCCGGTACTGGCGGCCGTCGGCAGCGGCAGCGCGATCGGCGTGCACCCCGGCTCGGCGTGGAACAACCCCGAGCCCGAAGTGGTGCTGGCCGTGGACAGCCGTGGGCGCATCCACGGCGCCACCCTGGGCAACGACGTCAACCTGCGCGACTTCGAAGGCCGCAGCGCGTTGCTGCTGAGCAAGGCCAAGGACAACAACGCCTCGTGCGCGGTCGGCCCGTTCATCCGCCTGTTCGACGAAAGCTTCGACCTGGACGCGGTGCGCCACTGCGTGGTCGACCTGGAGGTCCAGGGCAACGACGGCTACCGCCTGGTCGGCAGCAGCTCGATGGACCAGATCAGCCGCGACCCGGAAGACCTGGTGCGCCAGACCCTCAACGCCAACCATCAATACCCCGACGGCTTCCTGCTGTTCCTTGGTACGCTGTTCGCCCCCATCGAAGACCGTGACCAGCCGGGTGCGGGGTTCACCCACAAACCGGGTGACCGGGTGCGCATCGCCAGCCCCCTGCTCGGCCAGCTGCACAACCAGGTCACCACCAGCGACCAGGCAGCGCCGTGGACCTTCGGCCTTGGCGCGATGATGCGCAATCTGGCCGCCCGCGGCCTGCTGCAGCGCTAAAACAACAAGAGAGCATGACATGACCGATACCGCCAAACGCCCGCTGCGCAGCCAGCAATGGTTCGACGACCCGAGCCACGCCGACATGACCGCGCTGTACGTTGAGCGCTACATGAACTACGGCCTGACCCGCGACGAACTGCAGTCGGGGCGGCCGATCATCGGCATTGCCCAGACCGGCAGCGACCTTACCCCGTGCAACCGCCACCACATCGAACTGGCCCAGCGGGTCAAGGCCGGCATCCGCGATGCCGGGGGCATCCCCATGGAATTCCCGGTCCACCCGATCGCCGAACAGAGCCGCCGCCCCACTGCCGCGCTGGACCGCAACCTGGCCTACCTGGGGCTGGTGGAGATCCTCCACGGCTACCCCCTGGACGGCGTGGTGCTGACCACTGGCTGCGACAAGACCACCCCCGCCTGCCTGATGGCCGCCGCCACCACCGACCTGCCGGCCATCGTGCTGTCGGGCGGGCCGATGCTCGACGGCCACCACAAAGGCCAGCTGATTGGCTCGGGCACGGTGCTGTGGCACGCCCGCAACCTAATGGCCGCAGGCGAAATCGACTACGAAGGCTTCATGGAAATGACCACCGCCGCCTCGCCGTCGGTGGGCCACTGCAACACCATGGGCACGGCGCTGTCGATGAACGCCCTGGCCGAGGCCCTGGGCATGTCGCTGCCGGGCTGCGCCAGCATCCCCGCGCCCTACCGCGAACGCGGGCAGATGGCCTACGCCACCGGCAGGCGCATCTGCGAACTGGTGCTGCAGGACGTCCGCCCGTCGTCGATCATGACCCGCGAAGCCTTTGAAAACGCCATTGCCGTGGCCTCGGCACTGGGTGCTTCGAGCAACTGCCCGCCGCACCTGATCGCCATCGCCCGGCACATGGGCATCGAGCTGTCGCTGGACGACTGGCAGCGCATCGGCGAAGACGTACCGCTGCTGGTCAACTGCATGCCCGCCGGCAAGTACCTGGGCGAAGGCTTCCACCGCGCTGGCGGCGTGCCGGCGGTGATGCATGAACTGCGCAAGGCCGGCCGCCTGCACGAGGCCTGTGCCACGGTCAGCGGCAAGGCCATCGGCGAGGTGGTCAGCGACACGGTCACCAGCAACCGCGAGGTGATCCTGCCGTTCGACGCGCCGCTCAAGCACAATGCCGGGTTCATCGTGCTCAGCGGCAACTTCTTCGACAGCGCGATCATGAAGATGTCGGTGGTTGGCGAGGCCTTCCGCAAGACCTACCTGGCCGAACCTGGCAAGGAGAACAGCTTCGAGGCCCGCGCCATCGTGTTCGAAGGCCCGGAGGACTACCACGCGCGCATCGACGACCCGTCGCTGGACATCGACGAGCGCTGCATCCTGGTGATCCGCGGCGCCGGTACCGTGGGTTACCCCGGCAGCGCCGAAGTGGTCAACATGGCGCCCCCGGCCGCGCTGATCAAGCAAGGCATCGATTCGCTGCCGTGCCTGGGCGACGGCCGCCAGAGCGGCACCTCGGCCAGCCCGTCGATCCTCAACATGTCACCAGAAGCGGCGGTCGGCGGCGGCCTGGCGCTGTTGCAGACCAACGACTGGCTGCGCGTGGACCTCAACCAGCGCCGCGTCGACCTGCTGGTGGACGATGAAGAAGTGGCCCGCCGCCGCGCCGCCTGGAAGCCGAACATCCCGGCCTCGCAGACGCCCTGGCAGGAACTCTACCGCCAGCTGGTGGGGCAGCTGTCCACCGGCGGCTGCCTGGAGCCGGCGACGCTGCACATGCGCGTGATCGCCCGGGAAGGCGGGATGCCGCGGCATTCGCACTGAGCGTGAGGGATGCGCATCAGGGTAGCTTGGCAATGACTTTGATCTCGAAGTCGAAGCCTGCCAGCCAGGTCACCCCGACGGCGGTGACCGTCGGGTAAGGGGCCTCGCCCCAAAACTCGGCGGCGACCGCCCAGATGGTCTCGAAGGTGGTGTCGGGGTCGATCATGAACAGGGTGGTATCGATCACGTCGGCGAAGCTGCAGCCCGCCTCGGCCAGGATCGCGTTGAGGTTGGCGAAGGCCAGGCGCACCTGCGCCGCCAGGTCAGGCTCGGCCGAGCCATCCTTGCGGCTGCCCACCTGGCCGGACACGAACAGCAAGCCATTGGCGCGAATTGCGGGCGAGTAACGGTGCAGGTCATACAAGGCGTGGCGCTCAGGCGGGAAGACGGCATCGCGTTGGCGGGTCATGGCAAAACTCCGGGTGGGTTACGGTGCAGCCACTGTAGAAAGGCCGCCTGCGCGGATAAACGGGCAATGCTGGTCATGACTGTTTGTATAATCCAAACAATCCCGACCTGAGCGAGCCCTGAAATGGACCGTATCAATGCGATGCAGGCCTTCGCCCGCGTGGTGGAAACCGGCAGCTTCACCAAAGCCGCCGACACCCTGGGCATGAGCAAGACCAGCGTGACCCAGTTGGTCCAGCAACTGGAGGCCCGGCTGCGCGTGCGCCTGCTCAACCGCACCACGCGCAAGGTCAACGTCACCGCCGATGGCGCTGCCTACTACGAACGCGTCGTGCGGCTGCTGGCAGATATCGACGATGCCGAGACCAGCCTGTCCAGCGCCTCGGCAGCCCCGCGCGGGCGGTTGCGGGTGGATGTTCCCAGCCCGCTGGCGCGCCTGCTGCTGATTCCCGCCCTGCCCGCTTTTTATGCCCGCTACCCGGACATTCAGCTGACGTTGGGTGCAAGCGACCGCATCGTCGACATCATCGAAGAAAACGTCGACTGCGTGGTGCGCGGTGGCGAGATCACCGACCAGTCCCTGGTGGCGCGGCATGTGGCCGACCTGAAGCTCGGCGTCTACGCGACCCCGGGTTATCTGCAGGACGTTGGCCGGCCCCTGCACCCACGGCAACTGGAAGAGGGCCGCCAGCGCACGGTCAGTTACCTGTGGTTCCGCACCGGCAAGGCATTGCCACTGGTCATGCAGCGCGGCGAAGAGCGCGTCGAAGTCCAGGGCCGTTCGCTGCTGACAGTCGACGACGGCAACGCCTACCTTGCGGCCGGCCTCGCAGGCCTGGGCGCGCTGTGGCTGCCGCACTACATGGCCAGGCCACACCTGGCCAGCGGCGAACTGGTGGCGCTGTTCGAGGACTGGCAGATGGCGCCGATGCCGCTGTACCTGGCCTTCCCGCCCAACCGCCACGTCAGCGCCAAGCTGCGGGTGTTCATCAACTGGGTGGTGGAACTGATGGCCGAGCACGCCGGGCCATGATCAGCGGCGCCATTTGTGCATCCGCGTGTGATTTCTGCCGTGCAATCTGCGTCACAAGCGCAACCCCCTCGCTGTCGTCCGGGGACTGATAACAAGGCCTTCCATGCAAACGCTGTTGAACGAGATTCTCGACGAAGTGCGCCCTTTGATCGGCAAGGGCAAAGTGGCTGACTACATCCCGGCGCTGGCCGACGTGCCTGCCAATCAGCTGGGCATCGCCGTGTATGGCAACGACGGCAGTTACTACTGCGCAGGCGACGCCCTGGTGCCGTTCTCGGTGCAGAGTATTTCCAAGGTGTTCAGCCTGGTCCAGGCGATCGGCCACTCCGGCGAAGCCATCTGGGAGCGCCTGGGCCATGAGCCCTCCGGCCAGCCGTTCAACTCGCTGGTGCAGCTGGAGTTCGAGCGTGGCCGCCCGCGCAACCCGTTCATCAACGCGGGTGCGCTGGTGATCTGCGATATCAACCAGTCGCGCTTTGCCGCGCCTACCTTGTCGATGCGCGATTTTGTCCGCCGGCTGTCGGGCAACCCGCACATCGCCATCGATGCAAAAGTCGCCGATTCGGAGTATCAGTTCCGCGCGCGCAACGCCGCCATGGCTTACCTCATGCAGTCGTTCGGCAACTTCCATAACGAAGTCGAGACGGTGCTGCGCAGCTACTTCAGCTACTGCGCGCTGCAAATGAGCTGCCTGGACCTGGCGCGGGCCTTCTGCTTCCTGGCCAACGACGGGTTCTGCAAGCACAGCGGCGAGCAGATCCTCAGCCGCCGCCAGACCCAGCAGGTGAACTCGATCATGGCCACCAGCGGGCTGTACGACGAGGCAGGCAACTTCGCCTACCGGGTCGGCTTGCCCGGCAAGAGCGGCGTGGGTGGCGGGATCGTGGCCATCGTGCCGGGGCAATTCACCGTGTGCGTGTGGTCGCCGGAGCTGAATGCGGCGGGCAATTCACTGGCGGGGATGGCGGCGCTGGAGCTGCTCAGCGCACGGATCGGGTGGTCGGTGTTCTGACCCGGGCAGCGGGGGCGTCAAACGTCAGACAGGATGACCTCGAACAGCGTCCCCTGCTCCGCTGTCGACACGACCTCGATCCTGCCGCCATGGCTGGCGACAATCTCCGCCGCGATGAACAGGCCCAGGCCAAGCCCGGCAGCTGAACCCCGCTCGCCCTCCGCATAGCTGGAGTAGCGGCCTTCGGGTTTGAACAGATAAGGCATCACGGCCTCGGGAATCGGCTCTCCCGAGTTGTGCACGCGGATGCGTGGCACGCCGGCCTCATGGGCCAGCGAGACACGGATGGGCAGCGTCGAATCGCCATGGCGCAGGGCATTGCCGATCAGGTTGGAGAACACCTGAGCCATGCGTTCCGGATCAAACTGGCCGGTAATCGGCGCGGCCTCCTCGAATACGATTTTCGCCTCAGGGGTAGCTGCGCGCAGCTCCTCGATGACCGAACGACAGATCGCATTCAACTCCACCGGCTGCGGGTGCACCGGGATGCCCGTGCCCAAGTTGCAGCGCGCCAGGTCCAGCAGGTCGTTGACCATGTTGTTGGCCCGGCGAGCGCTGTTACACACCTGGGACGCCAGCAGCTTCACCTTCTCGTCTGAAGCGCCCTGGCGCAGGATGAGGTCGCCCGCCATCAGCACCGCGCCCAGTGGCGAGCGCAGATCATGGCCCAGCACGGCCAGGACCATCTTGCGGGTTGATTCCACCGCGGCGCCGTAGGCTGCGACGGATTCGACCAGGGCCTGGTCTATTGCCTCGTTGAACCGGATCATGTCCTGAACGTGATGCGCGTCCCGCATGGTCTCTTGTGCCAGCCACAATGAAAGCACGCTGGAGCGCAAGGCCCGGTACTCCGCGACCATCTGGTCCATGGAAAAACCGGCAATCAGGCGCGTCACCGCATGGGACTGGGCTGCCGTGTCGCTGGACTGCTGAGGGCCCCGGCCTTGCGCTTTTTGGGCCTGTTGATAGGGCGTCTGAGAGGTGCGCATGTCGGCGGCAACGGTACGCAGGATTTTTTCCGAATGGTTTCTGAGGCCGACTGAATCCTGCTTGGGCAATTCCGTCTCGACCGAGCGGGCGAAGTCCTCCCAAGCCAGGAGAATGCTCTCCATGTCGCTCTCGATGAAGTCATACAGTCTCATTGCGGTCCTCGCCCTGCTCCCTGATCAAACGTCCAACCAGACTAGCCCAGGAACTGCAACGGGCAAAGAAACCGCTTGAGCGCCTTCCGTCAGCTTTTGGAAACGCCTTGTTATAACCCGCATCTAGATGGCAAGGGACAGGGGGAAGCGATGAAAAACCATGTACTGGTAGTGGAAGATGACGACATCCTGCGGTGGTTGATGAGCGAAGCAGTAACGCACTTCGGCCACCGCGTCACCGACTGCGCCAATGCCGATGATGCCTTGGCCGCCTTGGCGCGCCTGCAAAACCTGGCACTGGTGATTACCGATGTGCGCATGCCTGGGCACATGGATGGTCTGGGCCTGGCCAAAGCGATCTGGGCAGAACACCCCGAACTGCCCGTGATCATTGTCTCGGGCCATAGCGTCGTCCCCCCCGGTTTTCTCCCTGCCAATGCGCGCTTCATCCGCAAACCCTGCACACTGGACATCCTCAACAGCGCCATCGCAGACCTGCTTCCCGCCCACTGACCCCTGAAGTGGCAGCACTAGCGCGCCCCCTGTGGGAGCGGGTTTACCCGCGAACACGGGCGAAGCCCGTGCCATCCACCACGGTGTCCCCCACCCGCCCAAACACCCGCCACAGTGCCTTTCAATCCAGGCCGCGCTTGATCTCGGCGATATGCTCCGGCCCGATGCCACAGCACCCGCCGATCAGGCTCGCCCCACGCGCCCGCCAGTCGCGGGCCCACACCAGGTAGCCCGGCGGGTCGAGGTCTTCACGCAGCTCATCCAGCCCATCGTTGGCCGTGGCTTGCTTCGGTTGCGGCGGGAAGGCATTGGCGTAGGCGCCGATGGCGATATCCGCCTGGCGTGCCTCGATCACCGAGCGCGCCACCTCCAGCGCCGCGCCGATGACTTCCGGCTGGCTGCAATTGAACAGCACCGCCGCAACACCCAGGCCGGCCACCGCCTCAATGGCATCGGCCACCGGCTCGCCGGAACGCAGGCGCGGCACGCTGTCGACCTCTTCGTCCTGCAAGGTGAATGACACCCAGAACGGCTTGCCGTCCGCTGGCAAATGGCTGTGAATGGCCCGCACCTCGGCAACCGAACTCTGGGTTTCCGCCAGCCACAGGTCCACATGCGGTGCCAGCCCTTGCAGCAGTGGCGTCAGCACCTCCACCACCCGCTCCGGCTGGAACAGGTCTGGCCGGTAGGAGCCGAACAACGGCGGCAACGACCCCGCCACCTGCACCGGCTGCGCACTGGCATCGGCCGCGCGACGTGCCAGCTGCCCCGCCACCGAGGCCAGTTGCAGGCCCTCGCGGGCGAAACGCTCCTCACCGATATGGAACGGCACCACCGCATAGCTGTTGCTGGTGATCACCTGCGCACCCGCGGCAATGAACGCCGCATGCACCCCGACCACTGCCTCGGGGGCCTCGCTCAGGGCCAGCGCCGACCACTCCGGTTGCCGGAACGGCGCGCCGCTGCGCTGCAATTCCCGCCCCATGCCACCGTCCAGAATCACCATCGCTCGCTGTGTCATATAACGTCTCTAAAGGTGCTTATGAATTTAATTCATTATGTTTGGCCTAGTTATAACTATTTAATACCTCCCATCCCGTTTTGCCAACTTTCAGGTGTTACATGCGCATCCCTGCCCTGCTCGGCGCGAGCCTCCTGTTGCTCGCTACCGCTACTCAAACTTTCGCCGGCACCACCCTCGAGCGCGTCGAGTCGAACAAGGAGCTGGTCAACGTGCTGATGGAAAGCTACCCGCCGTTCTCGTTCCTCAACGCGCAGAACCAGCTCGACGGCTTCGATGTGGACGTGGCCAAGGCTGTGGCGCAGAAGCTCGGCGTCAAGCTGCGCCTGGAAACCCCCTCCTGGGACGTGATCGCCGCCGGCCACTGGAGCGGGCGCTACGACATCTGCATCTGCTCGATGACCCCGAGCAAGGCCCGCGCCGAAGTGTTCGCCTTCCCGGTGGAATACTACGCCTCGCCCGCCGTCATCGTGGTCAACGCCAAGGATGACCGCATCCACGGCGCCAAAGACCTGGACGGGCGCAAGGTCGGCCTGACCGCCGCCTCCAGCTACGAGAGCTACCTGAACAAGAACCTGGTGATCGAAGGCGCCGAAGACCGCCACATCGACTACCCGTTCGAGGCCGTGCAGATCGCCCCCTACGACACCGACAACGTCGCCTTCCAGGACCTCGGCCTGGGCGCTGGCGTGCGCCTGGACGCCATCCTCACCAACCTGGTGACCGCCAAGCCGCGCCTGGACCAGGACAACCGCTTCAAGCTGGCCGGCGCCCCGCTGTATGAAGAGCCAAATTCGGTGGCCATCGAAAAAGGCGACCCGGAGTGGGACGCCAAGGTGCGCCAGGTGTTCGCCGAGCTGAAGGCTGACGGCACGCTGGCGCAGATCTCGCAGAAATGGATCGGCGCCGACATCAGCAAATGAGCACCTTCCCCCCTGCCCCGAAACCCGTGGCCCGCGCCACGGTTGCCAGCCTGTTCGGCTTCCGCACCCGGTTGTACCTGACCTGGCTGGCGCTGTTCGCCCTGTTCGTGGCGTTCTTCCTCAGCTTTGATCTGAAGTTCGCGATCATCGTCGAGAAATTCCTCAACCTCGCCGGCTTCAAGCTCGGGCCCAACGGCTTTTTGCAAGGCGCCGCGCTGACCTTGTTCCTGTGCCTGTGCTCGATGGTGGTGTCGGTGGCATTCGGCTTTGCCGCCGCGCTGGCGCGCCTGTCGAACAGCGCAGTGCTGGTGGGCATCGCCAGCTTCTACACCTCGTTCTTCCGCGGCACCCCGCTGCTGATCCAGATCCTGCTCATCTACCTGGGCCTGCCACAACTGGGCCTGGTACCCGGCGCCATCAGCGCCGGCATCATCGCGCTGTCGTTGAACTACGGCGCGTACCTGAGCGAGATCTTCCGCGCCGGCATCCTCGGCGTCGCCCGCGGCCAGCGCGAAGCCGCCCTGGCGCTGGGCCTGCGGCCGGTGCAGATCTTCACCAGCATCGTGCTGCCCCAGGCCATGCGCGTGATCATCCCGCCCACGGCCAACCAGTTCATCTCGATGCTCAAGGACTCGTCGCTGATCTCGGTGATGGGGGTTTGGGAAGTGATGTTCCTGGCACAGTCATATGGGCGTTCAAGCTACCGGTACCTGGAGATGCTGACCACGGCGGCGGTGATCTACTGGGTGTTGTCGATCCTGCTGGAGCTGGTGCAGGCACGCCTTGAGCGACACTTCGGCAAAGCCTACCAGCGCTGACCTGCCCACCCCCTGTAGGAGCGGATTTATCCGCGATGGGCCGCAAAGCGGCCCCATTTACGACAACCTATTACTGCCCCACCCTCACTCAGCCCCCGGCGGAATCCCATCCTTGTTCTTGTCCTTGAGCCGCGCTTTTTCCTCCTCGGTCGAGTGTGCCGGCACATCGGCGGGTTGCTGATCCTG
>Ga0153918_1001385_pt1 | contig 10026 bp, 5 predicted proteins | sample TSFL002MetaG_FD_104687 | JGI IMG/M metagenome (GOLD analysis project Ga0153918, IMG submission 104687) | Attine ant fungus gardens microbial communities from Florida, USA - TSFL002 MetaG | ecosystem: Host-associated > Fungi > Mycelium > Unclassified | place: USA: Florida, Paynes Creek Historic... | reverse complement strand
TCCTGCACTCTGGTCGGCCAGACGATTCTGGCTGGTCGGCCAGACGATCCTGGCTTTCGGAGGCACCCGCCGACACTACCCGACCTGGCCCAATCCTGATCGCTTCGAAGGAATCCCTGACCCTCCGGCGAACAACCTTGGGTGACGACCCAAACTCAGGAGAACGGGGATTCATCTTGTGACCCAGGCGTTCCCTCGCATTGCCTGCCCGACCTTTTCCTTCTGCGTCGCCGCTCACCCGACAAGATATGCGCCTCGGCACGGCAGAAGCTGTCGGGTGAACAGGCTTCACCTCAGTTCGCCCGACAAGATATGCACGGGACGATGACCAATGTCGTCAGGTGAACGAAGACGGGGCGCCGACGACGAACAGGACTGATCGAGCGCCCTCCCGCCGAGGGCCTCCCGGGGCGGCAGCGCACAACTCTGGAGGATCCGCCGTATCGAGGCCGTTTTCGGGGCCGGTGGCGCTGGATCTCCAGAGTTGGGCGGCGGGCGGGCTCACCGCCCGAGCCGACGCTCCGCCTCCTCGATGAGCGCGACCAGCTCCTGCTCGCTCGTGACCTCGTCGGCGTCGTAGCGGAACTCCTCGCCGGTGGCGACGTAGACGAGCACGGCGCGGATGCGGTCGACGGGAACGTCGCGCGCCTTGGCGTAGGCGAGCGTGTAGAGGGCGAGCTGCAGCTGCCGCTCCCAGCGGGCCGACGGCGTCTCGGGCCGGCGGCCGGTCTTCCAGTCGACGACCTCGTAGACGCCGTCGCGCTCGAAGACCGCATCCAGCTTGCAGACGATGGTGCGACCGGCGAGCCGGAACTCGATGGGCCGCTCGACCTCGATCGGCCGACGCCCCGCCCAGCTCGTCGCGCGGAACGCCTCCTGCAGCTCCGAGAGGCGCTCGCGATCGGCGCCGGAGACGTCGTCGATCGCGTCGTAGCGCTCCTCGAGGTCGAGGTCGAAGCCGTAGGAGGTGGCGTCGAGCATGTCGGCTCCCCCGCCCGGCACGCCGTAGGTCTGCTCGACCCAGGCGTGGAACATCGTGCCGATGCGGCTCGACCGCATGGGGCGGCGCGGCACCGGTCGGCGGACGTCGCGGGCGACGACCTCCGGATGCGCGACGAGGTCGTGGAACCCGCTCGCGGCGAGCCGGTCGGGCAGCTCGCGCGGGATCTCGCGCGCGCGCTCGGCCCGCTCGGCGAGCAGGAGGTCGATGTCGCGGCTCCAGCGCGCCGGCGGGACGGCGACGCGATCGGTCGGCGCCGCGCCGTCGGCGACCGCCCCGGCATCCGCCTCCGCCGTCGGGCCCTCGCCCCGTGCCGGCCCCCGCGGGCCAGCCTCCTCGGCGAGCGCCGCCGTGACGCGGTCGGCAAGCTCGCGGACGCGGGCGCCCGCCTCCTCGGGGAACGCGGCGCGCGGCCACTGCTCGACCGAGCCAGCTCCCCCCGCGGGCGCCTCGTCTCCGGGTTCCAGCTCGACCCGGGGGAGGATGCCGGCGTCGACGAGTTCGTCGGCGAAGCGCGACGGGGTGCGCGGCCGTTTGGCGCCCGCGTGCCAGTACGAGCCCGAGACGAGGAGCGAGTGGCGCGCCCTCGTGCAGGCGACGTAGGCGAGCCGGCGCTCCTCGTCGTATGCGCGCTCCTTGAGCGCCTCCTTGAACGACGTCGCGCGGACCTTGACGAGGTCGTGCTGCGAGTCGGCCTCCCGCCAGCCGAGGTCGGGGCGATCGCGCCCGTCGAGCAGCAGCTCGTACGGCACGTGCGCCGTGCGCAGCCAGCCGAGCCCCTCGTTCGGCGTCGACGGAAGCTCGCCCTCGGTCGCGCCGACGACCGCGACCGAGTCCCACTCGAGCCCCTTCGCGCCGTGGATCGTGAGCAGCTGCACCGTGCCCGGCTGCGGAGCCTCCTGCGCCTCGGCGAGCGCGTCCGCACCGGCCGCGCGGTCGACCCAGTCGAGGAAGGCGCCGAGCGTGGCGCCGGGCGCGCCCCGCCCGAAGGCGTGCGCGGCGTCGGCGAAGGCGTCGAGGTTGCGCGCGCCGACGGGGTTGCGCGGGTTCGCCTCCGTCTCCAGGTCGAGGCGGAGCACGCGGGCGGCGGCGTCGACGAGCTCGACGAGCGGGAGGGAGGCGAGCGCCCGCAGCTCGTCGACGAGGGCCGCCGCCTCGCGCAGGCGCACGAAGCCCTCGGCGGAGAAGCGCCGGGCGACGGAGGAGTCGTCGCGCGCCGCGCCCGCGTGCGCGAGCGCGTCCAGGAGCGGCACGACGTCGTCGTCCACGACGGAGGACCGCTGCGCCCGGGCGGCCGAGTCGCTCAGCCGCTCGAGCTTCCAGTCGAGCTTCGCGAGCGAGTGCGCGAGCCCGGAGAGCGCGGCTATGTCGGCGACGCCGAGGCGGAACCGGCCGCCGGCGAGGAGGCGGATGAGCTCGTTGCCGGAGGAGCTCGAGTGGACGATGCGCAGCGCGCACACGAGGTCGGTGACCTCGGGCGAGGTGAGCAGGCCGCCGAGGCCGAGCACCCGGTGCGGGACCCCGGCGCGCGCGAGCGCGTCGGCGAAGACGGGCATGCTCCGCCGGGCGCGGAAGAGGATCGCGGCGCTGAGCGCGTCGCCGCGGACGTCGAGGTGCTCCCGCATCCACCGGGCGACCGCGTCGGCCTCCTCGTCGAGGGTGAGCGCGAAGACGCCCTCGACGCTGCCCGCGCCCGCGCCGGGCCTCGGCGCGAGCTCGCGCGGCGACAGGTCGTCGGCAGGCGGGCCGCCGGGCTCATCGGGCGCGGGGGCCGCTTCGGGGAGCCGGCGCGCGACGACGTTGGCCGCGGACAGGATCGTCTCGTCGTTGCGCCAGCTGGTGGAGAGCTGGAACGTGGCCTCGCGCGAGGACTGCACGGGCGCGGACGAGAAGTCGTCGTGGAAGCGGCGCATATTGCCGGGCGAGGCGCCGCGCCAGCCGTAGATCGACTGCTTGGGGTCGCCGACGGCCATGACGCTCCGGTCGCGGAAGAGCGTCGCGAGCAGGCTCGTCTGCCCGACCGAGGTGTCCTGGTACTCGTCGAGGATGACGTGCGCGTGACGGGAGCGGAGCTCGTCGGCGACGCCGGGGGCGCGCTCACAGATCTCCGCGGCGGCGGACACCTGGTCGGCGAACTCGATGAGGCCGCGCTCCCGCTTGACGCTCGCGTAGCGCTCGGCGAGCGCGACGAACGCGGGCAGGGCGTCGACGATCTCGATCCACCTGGGGATGTCGGCGTAGGGCTTCTTCTTGGCGTCCTCGGCGTGCGGCGGGAGTGCCGCGACGGCGCCGAACTCGCGCACGAAGCCGGCGATCCGGTCGGCCGCGAGCCGATTCTCGCTCATGGTGCGGGCGACGCGGAGGGCGTGCTCCGTCGCGGTCGCCGTCGTGAGCTCGAGCCGCGCGAGCACGTCGTCGTCGGAGGCGAGCACGATCTCGCGCATGAGCGTGAACGCGGCCATGTCGTCGAGCAGCGTCGCGTCGGGCTCCTGGCCGACGAGCAGGGCGTTCTCGGCGAAGACGCGGTTGGCGAAGGCGTTGTAGGTGAGCACCTCCGGCGCCTCGAAGGCGTCGAAGGAGACGAGCCCCGCGGCGCGGAGCTTGCGCAGGGCGCCGTCGACGCGCTCGCGCAGCTCGCCGGCGGCCTTGCGGGTGAAGGTGAGGCCGAGCACACTCGAGGGCGCGACGCCCTCGTGCGCGATGAGGTAGAGGATGCGCTGCATCATCGTCTGCGTCTTGCCGCTGCCGGCGCCCGCGACGATGAGCGAGGGGCGGGGCGCCGCGGTGATGATGCGCAGCTGCTCGGCCGTGGGCGGCAGCACGCGCGCCGCGTCGCCGTCGGCGAGCGCAAGCGCGATGTCGGCGAGCGATGCGGGGGCGGGGCCGGGCGCGCGCTCCTCGGCCGGAGCCGCGGTCGTCGCGGTCGTCATTCGGTCACCTCCGGGATCACGTGTATGCGGCAGGCGGGCGCCGTGCCGAAGGATGCGAGGCAGTGCGACTCGACCGAGGCGCCGTATCCGGCGGGTCGCGCGGCCCCGGGCTCGCCCGTCCCGTCGCCCTCGCGCACGCCGGCCATCCCGAGGGCGATCTCCCGCACGCGCTCGAGGAAGGCGTCGACCTCCTCGTCGCCGAGCGCCTCCTGCGAGCGGTCGGTCCACTCCTGCCTGGCCATGGGCTTGGCGAGGTAGACGAGCACGGCGCGGCCGACCTCGGCGGGCGCGGGGATCTCGCCGCCCGGGTCGATGGACCGGAGCGCGAGCGGGTCGCCCGCATCGATCGTCGTGGACGCCGCGGATCCAGTCGCGGGCGACTCCCGGAAGTCGGCCGGGTCGAGGCCGTGCACGACGTCGACGGCCTCGGCGGCATCCGCCTCGCGGCCGGGCGCGCCGCCGGGCGCCTCGCCCGAGCCGTCCGCCTCGCCCCCGCCGGCCACGGGCGCGAACCCGCCCCGCTTGAGCGCGGCCTGGTACGAGGTGAGCTGCGCGTTCTCCTTCGCCGCCTCGGCGCTGGCGGGCGTCCTGCCGGTCTTGAAGTCGACGACGTCGAGCGTGCCCTGCGCGTTGCGCTCGATGCGGTCGATCTTCCCGCGCAGGCGCACGGTGGCGCGGTAGCCGAGGCGCTCGTCGAACTCGAGGTCGAGCGCGAAGGCGCGCTCGACGCCGACGAGCTCGGCGCCCTCGAGCGCCCGGCGGTGGAAGTACGCCGACAGCGCGCCGACCATGCGGTCGACGTTGGCCCGCACGACGCGCTCGCGCCAGGGCGAGTCGAAGGCGAGCTCCGACAGGCGCCGCCGGGCGTACTCGCGACGCGACTCGAGGTCGGGGAAGGCGTACTCGCCGGAGGCGTGCACGATCGTGCCGACCGCGGCGGGCTCGCCGGTGACGTCGCCGCCGTGCCGGGAGACGAACCAGTCGAGCGCGCACTGCTCGAACCGCTCGATGGCCGAGGGCGACACGCCCACGGCCTGCGCCGGATCGTGCAGGTCGACGAGCGGAGCCTCGGTCGACGGCGCGCGCAGCCCCTGCCACTCCCGCGGGTGGGCGCCGGGGACGCCTGCCCGGGCGAGCCGCGCGAGGGCCTCGACGTGGTGCTCGGCGGCGCCGTTCACGGCGGCGTCGTGGCGGATGCGGGCGGTGAGCGAACGGAGGGTGGGCGCCTCGAGCGATCCGGCCCCTCCCGTCGACGGCGCCTCCGCGACGGCGTCTCCGGCCGCTCCGGCATCCGCGGCGTTCTCCGCCCCCTCCGGCTCTTCCGCGGCCGCGACCACCGGCTCGACGAGGCGGAGGAACTCGCTCGGCGCCGCCTCCTCCCCTGCCACGGCGGTCACGATCAGGTGCTCGGTCGCCCGCGAGACGGCCAGGGCGAAGAGCCGCAGCTCGTCGTGGAGCACCTCGCGGCGGCGATCGACGATCGAGGGGGTCTCGACGATCTCGCGCGCGAACGCGTCGATGCGCCCGGCGCCGAGGAGCGTGTCGCGGATGCGGAGGTTGGGCCAGACGCCCTCGCACACGCCCGCGACGACGACGACGCGGAACGAGCGGCCGACCGCGGCGGCGGGGCTCAGCACGGCGACCGCGTCGAGGTGGGCCTGCACGCCGAGCGAGTCCGGCGCGACGTCGCTCTTGGCCCACTCGTCGAGGAAGATGCCGAGCGGGGCGTCCGGGTGCCGCTCGACGAACCGCTTGCCGGCGTCGAAGAGCGCGACGACGGCGTCGAGCCGCTCGCCGGCGCGCTCCGCCTCCACCCCCGTGCCGAGCGCGCGCTCGCGCCACTGCTCGGCGACGCCGGCGCGCTCCCACGCGACCCAGAGGATCTCGTCGGCGGCGGCGCCCTGCGAGCTCGCCGCCATCATCTCGCCGAGCGTGCGGGCGAGGTGCTCGATGCGGCGCAGCGCGAACTGCCGGCCGAGCGCTCCCGACTCCCGGAACCGGGCGATGACGGCCTCGATGCGTCCGAGCTCGCTCCGCTCGGCGTCGTGCGCGTGCGCCGGCCCGCGGCCCGCGTCCAGCGGCAGCTCGCCGAGCGCCGCGACGAGGTCGGCGAGCAGCTCGTCGCCGCGACGGCGCCCGCCGAGCTCGGCGTCGGCGAGTCGGAGCGCGCGCCGGACGCGGCGCAGCCGCAGCTCGTCCACGCCGTACAGCGGCGAGGCGAGCACGCGCGCGATCACGTCCCCGGTGAGCGGGGCGCGGCCGGCGACGACGTGCGCGAGGGCGATGATCGCCGAGACGCTGGCGTCGTCGGCCGCGGCGACCGCACGGCGCGCGGAGGTGGGCACCTCGTCGCGCGCGAGCAGTCGACGCAGCCCGGCCACGGCGCCGCCGCGGCGCACGACGACGGCCATGTCGCTCCAAGCGATGCCGTGCAGCAGGTGCAGCTCGCGCAAGCGGGCGGCGATCAGCCGCGCCTCGTGCACGCCCGAGTCGGCGGTCGCGACGACGACCGACGGGCCGGCCGCGGACGGGCCGGCCGCGGACGCCGAAGCGATCGGAGCCGCGGACGCCGCCTCGCCCGCGGCGTCCGCCGGCTCGCGCCCGCTCGGCCCGGACGCGGGCCGCGCCTCGGCCGCCCGGTGCCGCGTCTCGCCCCGGGCGCCCACGCGGCTCACCACCGACGCGACCACGCCGCGGAGGGCCTCGTCGCCCCGGCGCACCCGATCGAGCACGATGCGACGCGGCGCCGGCAGGCCCTCGCCTCGCCAGTTGACCGCGAGCTCGGGGCGGCCGCCGCGGAACGCGGCGGTGGACACGTCGGGGTCGCCGAACGACACGACCGCCGCCCCCGCCGCCTCGAGCGCGAGCAGGAACCGGCGCTGCGACTCGGTGAGCTCCTGCGCGTCGTCCACGACGACGAGCCGCACCCGGTCGAACGCTCCCCCGCGCTCCCCGCCGTCGAGCCGGGCGTAGAGCACGCTCGCCGCCTCGAGCAGGAGGCCCGGGGCGGTGAAGGCGTTGGGCCGCTGCCGCTCGAGCAGGTCGAGGTGCGTCGCCGCGAAGCGCGCCGCGCCGCGCCAGGCGGCCGGCGCGCCCGGCAGCTCGGCGAGCTCCGCCAGCCGCTCGGGCGGCACGTCGTGCTCGCTCATGGCGGCCAGCAGCTCGCGCATCTCCTGCCGGAATCCGCGGAGCGCGCGCGTCTCCGGGCCGATCTCGGCGGGCCAGCCCGCCCCCGCGTCGGCAGCGCGCGCGGGCTCGCCCGCCGGGTCGAGCAGGAAGGCGAGCTGGGCGTCCTCGTCGGCGCCGGTGAGCAGGGCCGGCGGGTCGAAGCCGCGCCGGGCCCGGTCGTCGCGCACGATCTCGAAGGCGACGGCCTGCGGGGTGCGCGCCAGGGAGCCGGGCGTGGCTCGATCGAGCCGCGCCGCGAGCAGGTCGCGCAGCTCGGCCGCGGCGCGCCGATCGGTCGTGAGCGCGAGCACCTCGTCGGTCGCGAAGGCGTGCTCGCGGATGCGGTGGGCCAGGAGCTCGACGAGGGTCGTGGTCTTGCCCGATCCGGGCGCGCCCACCACGCTGAGCGACTCGTCGGGGCGCGAGTCGAGCACGGCGCGCTGCGCGGCGTCCAGCAGGACGCCGGCGACGGCCGCCCCCGAGGCTCGCTCCGTCCCGGCCCCGATCTGCGAACGCGCTTCCGAATCCATGTTCCAGGAGGCTACCGGGCACCGCCGACATCCATTGCGCCGCTGGCGAAAGGCCGCCCCGCGGACGCCTTCCCGGAGCTCGCGCATCGCGCCCGCCGCTACCCTGAGAGCGGCCGCTCCTCCGAGAGCGTCAGGCAAAAACCGTGGAAAGGCGCATCGTGGAACTCCGCATCGGCATCCAGCACTCCCCCCGCGAGCTCTCGTTCGAGACCGACCAGACGGTCGAGGAAGTCCAGGCGCTCGTGCGCGGCGCCCTCGAGAACGACGTCCCGGTGATCGAGTTCACCGACGACAAGCACCGCTCGTACCTCGTGTCGACGAAGCACTTCCTCTACCTCGAGGCCGGCGCCGATCAGGCCCGCCGCATCGGCTTCATCGGATAGCCGTGGAGCTCCTCTTCGCCGGCCTCGCGGGCATCCTCATCGGCATCGCCGCGCGCTACTCGACGCCGAACCGGCAGCGCTCCGGCGCGCTGCTCGTGCCGGCCGTCGGCGGCGGCACGGCGCTCGTGCTCTGGGAGGCGCTCACCTGGCTGGGCACGGCGCCGGGCCTCGAGTGGCTCGCCTACGACGCCGGCTGGATCTGGTGGCTCTCGCTCGGGCTCACCGCGCTCGTGACGTTCCTCGCCGCACTGTCGCTCGGCCGATCGCGCGCGCAGGCCGACGACGACCTCTTCCAGCGGCTGCGCCACATGGGCCGCGCATCGGTCTGACGCTCGTCGCCGTCGACGAGGATCGCCCCCTTCGCCTCGATGCGAAGGGGGCGATCCTCGTCCGGCGCTACGCGGCCAGGCCGAGCGAGTTCATGCGGCGAGAGTGCCCGGCGAGCAGCTCGGACGACTCCTTCGAGATGACGTCGAACGCGCCCTCGGGCAGCTCCTCGACGGGCGTCCCGGGCGTCATCCCGAGCGTCTTGCGCAGCGCGAGCACCGAGTCGCCGATGATGCGACGGCCCCACATGGCCAGCCGCGGCGAGAGCAGGCCGTCGGACTCCATCGCGCGCTGCAGGATCTCCAGCAGGCGCGCGTCCTGCTCGCCGGCGCCCTCGACGACGACCGCAAGCGCCTCGGCGCCCGCGCCCTCCGACGCCTCGCCGACGTGGGCGAAGAACTCGTGGAAGAAGCCCGCCACGAGGTAGACGGTGAGGATGCGCTCGTAGGCGTCGCGCCCGCGCACGCGCACGGCGTACTCGTCGACGTCGGCGGCGACGCCGCGCATCGTGAGGGAGACGTCGACGCCTCGCCGGGTGAGCGCGGCGACCGCCCGCTCGTGCCGTTCGAGCGCCGCGGAGGCGACCTGGCCGAGCACCTGCTTGTCGCCCAGGTGGGACGCGTCGCCGACGACGCTCGAGAGCTCCTGGAAGAGCACGAGCTCGAGGTAGGCGGCGCGGGCGAGGAGCCCGTCGGTCGACGGCAGGAGCTGCACGAGGCGCTCGACCGGGCCGACGGCGCGACCGGACGCGACGGCGCCCTCCGGCTGGCCGTCGGCGGAGGGATCGCGCTTGCCGAAGACAGACTTCACAGCGGCATCCTACGCGGCATCGCGCCCCCGCCCGGACGTCCGGACGGGGAAGCGGTCCCCGGCGGGACGGGCGGCGCGCCGGAGCCCCGCCGTCCGGGTCCCGCGGCGGAGGCCCTGCCCATACGGACGCCGCCGCCGCGCCGCCGCTAGACTTGCCGGATGCCGCGATCAGGCGGCCGCAGGCGCCCTTCGCTTTCCGGGCGCGACCACACGACTCTCGGACAGGGCTCCTTCTGTGACATTCTCCGACCTCGCGCTCGACCAGGACCTCGTCGACGCGCTCGCCTCCCGCGGCATCGTCGACCCGTTCCCCATTCAGGAGCAGACGATCCCGCTCGCCCTCACGGGCCAGGACATCATCGGCCAGGCCAAGACCGGTACGGGCAAGACCCTCGGCTTCGGCCTCCCCCTCCTGCAGCGCCTCGGCGCCGACCCCGAGCCGGGCGTGCAGGCGCTCGTCGTCGTGCCCACGCGCGAGCTCTGCGTGCAGGTCTACGAGGACCTCGAGGCGGCGGCCGAGGGCCGCCCGACGACGATCGTGCCGATCTACGGCGGCAAGGCCTACGAGGGCCAGATCGACCAGCTCAAGGCGGGCGCGCAGGTCGTCGTCGGCACGCCGGGACGCCTCAACGACCTCGTCGGCCAGCGCATCCTCAACCTGTCGAACGTGCGCGAGATGGTGCTCGACGAGGCCGACAAGATGCTCGACCTCGGCTTCCTCGCCGACATCGAGAAGCTCTTCGCGAAGACTCCCGAGACGCGCCACACCATGCTCTTCTCGGCCACCATGCCCGGCCAGATCGTCACCCTCGCGCGCCGCTTCATGACCAAGCCGATCCACATCCGGGCGACCGACCCCGACGAGGGCATCACGCAGG
>Ga0153918_1001384_pt1 | contig 10026 bp, 8 predicted proteins | sample TSFL002MetaG_FD_104687 | JGI IMG/M metagenome (GOLD analysis project Ga0153918, IMG submission 104687) | Attine ant fungus gardens microbial communities from Florida, USA - TSFL002 MetaG | ecosystem: Host-associated > Fungi > Mycelium > Unclassified | place: USA: Florida, Paynes Creek Historic... | reverse complement strand
GACTTCGCGGCGAGCGTCACGCTCGTCGAGTGGGGGCGCGACGCGGTCGCGCACGTCTCCCGCGAATGGCTCGACATCGAGATCCAGCGCCCGACCGCCGGGGGCGCGGACACCGGCGCCGCGGGTTCCGGCGCGGAGGCCGACGACGACCTCGACGAGCCGCGCACCGTCACCATCCGCCCCGTCGGCCCCCGCTGGAACGCCCCCGACACGCGCGTCGCACTGCTCGCCCTCGCCGGGCCCGCCGGCTAGACGCCCGCTCCGCCCCTCCTCGCCGAACTCTGGAGGTCTCGGCCCGCGTGGCGACGTGTCGGGCCTCGGCGCCGCCGATCCTCCAGAGTTCGGCGGCGGCGGCGCGGCGGGCGGGCAGCCGTGCCGCCCGCACCTCCCGCGCCGCGACGGGCGGCAGGCGCCGCCCGCGTAGAATCGAATCCATGCTGCTCGCGATCGACACGTCCGCCGGCACCGACGTCGCGATCGTGACGAGCGGCGGGCGAGTGCTCGCCCAGCACCGCCTCGCCGACACCCGCCACCACGCGGAGGCCGTCGGCGTCGGCATCCGCGAGGCGCTCGACGAGGCCGGCGTCCAGGCCCGCCACATCACGAGCGTCGTCGCGGGCATGGGCCCCGGGCCCTTCACCGGACTTCGCGTCGGCGTCGCCGCGGCCCGCGCGTTCGCGTTCGCCCGCCGAGTCCCGGTGATCCCCGTGGCGAGCCACGACGCGATCGCGCACGAGTGGCGCGCCGCGCACCTCGAGTACGAGGGCGCGCTCGCGGTCACCACCGACGCGCGCCGCCGCGAGCTCGCCTGCTCCCTCTACGCCTCCGGGCACCTGCGGGCGGAGGGAGGCTTCCGCCTCGCCTCGCCCGACGACGACTTCACCCTCGGCGGTGCGGCCGCGCACGTCGACGCACGGCAGGTCTCGGCGGCGCATCTCGCGCTCGCCGCGCTCGAGCAGCTCGAGGCGGGCCTCGAGCCGATCCGCGACGAGATCGTCTACCTGCGCGCGCCCGACGCCGTGCCCGCCACGACGATCAAGCGAGTGACCGCATGACGAACGACTTCCCCAGCACGCTCCCCTTCTCCGCCGGCCCGCTCGACTCGGTCGGGCATGTGCTCGTCCGCCCGGCGACCGCGGCCGACGTCGACGGCATGATCGCGCTCGACGAGCGCGTCTTCCCGCTCGACCCCTGGGCTCCCGACGGGTTCCGCCGCGAGGTCGCGAGCGAGCACACGCACTACGTCGTCGTCGCGCGCTCCGGCGGCGCACCCGCTCCGGCCGACGCGGCGGCGACGCCCGGCGCGGGGAGCGCTGCGACCACCGCATCCGGCGAGCAGGCCGCCGACGAGATCCTCGGTTTCGCGGGCGTCATGTCGGCCCTCGGCGTGATCGACGCCGACATCCAGACGATCGCCGTCGACGAGCGCCTGCGCCGCACCGGGCTCGCCCGGCGCATGCTGCGCGAACTCGCGCTGTGGGCCGAGTCCCGCGGCGCGCGCAACCTCTTCCTCGAGGTGCGCGCGAACGGGGAGGCCGCGCAGCGGCTCTACGACTCGCTCGGCTTCGTCGAGATCGGCCGCCGTCGCGGCTACTACCGCGTCGAGGGCGTGGATGCCGTCGTCATGCGCGCGACCACCGGCGACGTCGTCCGGCACGCCACGGCGTCCCTGGACGCGGCCGCCGCCCGCCGCGAGCCGCTCGTGCTCGGCATCGAGTCGTCCTGCGACGAGACCGGCGTGGGCATCGTGCGCGGCCGCACCCTCCTCGCCAACGCCGTCGCCTCCTCGATGGACCAGCACGCGATCTTCGGCGGGGTCGTACCCGAGGTCGCGGCGCGCGCCCACGCCGAGGCGTTCGTGCCCACGCTCGAGCGCGCGCTCGACGAGGCGGGCGTGACGCTCGACGAGCTCGACGCGATCGCCGTCACCAGCGGACCGGGACTCGCGGGCGCCCTCATGGTCGGCGTCGGCGCCGCCAAGGGACTCGCCGCCGCGACGGGCAAGCCGCTCTACGGCGTCAACCACCTCGTCGGTCACGTGTCCGCCGAGCTGCTGCGCGAGCCGGGGGAGGAGCGCGACGAGCTCGAGTTCCCCGCCGTCGCGCTGCTCGTCTCCGGCGGCCACACCTCGCTCATCCACGTGCGCGATCTCGTCGGCGACGTCGCGCTGCTCGGCGAGACGATCGACGACGCCGCAGGCGAGGCCTTCGACAAGGTCGCCCGCCTGCTCGGGCTGCCCTATCCCGGCGGCCCCCACATCGACCGCGCGGCGGCCGACGGCGATCCGACGGCGGTGCGCTTCCCGCGCGGCCTCACCCGGCCGAAGGACCTCGAGCGGCACCGCTACGACTTCTCGTTCTCCGGGCTCAAGACCGCCGTCGCGCGTCACGTCGAGGCGCTCGCGGACGCGGGGGAGGAGATCCCCGTCGCCGACATCGCCGCGAGCTTCCGCGAGGCGGTCGCCGACGTGCTCACCGCGAAGGCCGTCGCCGCCTGCCGCGACCTCGACGTGCCGCGCCTCGTGCTGGGCGGCGGCGTCGCCGCGAACGCGCGGGTGCGCGGGCTCGCGGCGGAGCGCTGCGCCGAGGCGGGCATCGAACTGCACGTGCCGCCGCTGCGCCTGTGCACCGACAACGGCGCCATGATCGCGGCCGTCGGCTCCCTCCTCGTGCAGGCCGGTCGGTCGCCCTCCCCCTTCGACTTCGCCGCCGACTCGACCCTGCCCATGGACCGGCCGCAGGCGGTCGCCGCGCGCGCATAGGATCGGGCACCGGCGGCGACGCCGATGTCGGCTGCGCGCCCATGATGCGTGCGGGACGTCGATCGCCGCCGGACCGCGGAGCGATGCCTGCCCGGATCCGCCGAACTCGGGCGGCTGGGCCCGGCCGACGCGTATATCGCATCAGGTCGGCCGTACGACCCGGGTTCGGCGATCGACGCCGCGGCTGACGCCGGCGCTCGGCTCGCGGCGGCTCGAGCGGCCGGCGGCGTCGACCGATGGGTTCCGCGGTTCCTCGATCGCGCAAGCCGGGCGGGAGGGCGGAGCCGGCGCGCATACGGCGTCGGATCGGCTGCGGCGCCCGGGTTCGGCGATCCGACCGGGGAGCCTCGTCGCGAGGCCCGTCGCGCACGCTATCGTCGTGCACGACGTTCGGGAGATGCGGCGAGGCGGTACGGCTATGGACGGCGACGAGCGGGACAGCGTCGAGGATCAGACGGTGGACGGCGCGGGCGAGGGCCTCGCCCCGACGCCCGTCGAGCTGCCGCCCATCAACCGCGCGCCCGTCTCCGACCGCAGCAACGCCGCGTACGCCGCCGCGACGCCGGGCCTTCCCGCGCGCGACGAGCACGACGGGCCCCCGGCTCCCGCCGAGGCCGAGGCGGATGCAGCGGAGCGGCCCGGAGCCGCCGACGCCGCGCCGGGCCGGACGGCGCGCGGCGCGCGAGAGGGCGCCGTCGCCCAGGGCGCGCGACCGCAGACCCGATCGGACGGCCCCGCCGCACGCCGTCCCGGGGCGGGCGACGACGCGTCGTCGAAGGACGCCGGCGGCGGCGCGCCGTCGGCCGCATCCTCGTCCTCCACGAAGCCGGACGCCGTTCGCTCGGATCGCCCGGTGCAGCCCGGGCGCGGGGCCGGAGCGAGCACGCCCGCCGCGCCGTCGGCCGCTGGCGCCCGGACCCCGGCCGCCTCGCCGCCCGCATCCTCCGCGCCCGCGGAGTCGGCCGCCCAGCGATTCGAGGCGTCGCTCGAGCAGCGGCGCACGGGCGGCCGCTGGCTCGCCGTCTCGGCCCTCGTCGTCGTGGGCGTCGGCATCATCGCCTTCATCGTCGGCGGTGGCTTCGGCCTCTTCGGCTGATCGCGCTGCCGGTGCTGCTCCGGGCGGGCCGACTCGATCCGATCCGGCCGGCGCGCCCCCGCCCGCTCGGGCCGGCTCCGGCCGGACCTGGCGCGGTCAGACTCGGCCCGGCGGATCCACGTCGGCCCGGCTGCCCGCATCCCGCTCGCGACTGACCCGCCTAGTCCGCCGCCAGCGCCTCCACGAGCCGGTCGGCGAGCTCGGCGGGACGGGAGAACTGCGGCCAGTGACCCGTCGGGAGCTCGAGGATCGTGAGATCCCGAGTGAGCGCGACCTCGCCGGCCTCCGGCGTGCCGCCGCCGATCCAGACTCGCAGCTGCTCGGCGGGCCAGGTCGACGTGATGATCGTCGCGGGGACCGCGAATCGCCCCTCGTTCGACAGCTCGCGCGGCTCCTGCGCGACGCCGACCGGGATCGCGACGCTCTCGCGTCGCATCCGCTCGCGCGTCTCGTCGTCGAGGCCCGCCAGCTCGGCCTCGTCGAAGAGCGACCAGGCCGGCAGCGGGATGAGCCCGTCGACCACGGGCAGCTCGGCGTTGACAGGCGAGCCGGCGGGGAACGGCACCGCGTCGACGTGGATGACGCGCGCGATCGAGCCCGGGCGCGCGTCGGCGACCTCCTGCGCGACGGCCGAGCCGCCCGAGTGGCCGACGACCGCGATGCGGGCGCTCTCGCCGTGCGTCGCGACGATCTCGTCGACGAGGGCGACGACGAACGCCGCCTGGTCGTGCAGGCCGATCGACTCGCGCTCCGGATCGTCGGGGTCGAGGCCCGGGAGGGTGAGCGCGTGCACCGAGTGCCCCGCCGCCTCGAGCGCGGGGACGACGGGCGACCAGGATGCGGCGGTGAGCCAGAAGCCGGGGATGAGGATCGCGTGCATGCGGCCGACGCTAGACCGTGCCGGTGACATTCCCGCGCACGATTCCCGGCGAACGCGGAGGCGCGGCTCGACGCCGGCGACGGACCTGCTCACCCTCGGGGCCGGTGGATGCGGGCCTCGGAGCGCCTCCGCGAGCCTCGGCGCGTCATCGCGTGAGCGCCCTGCGTGCTCGCGGCTCTACGATGGAGGCATCGCGGACACGGCGCGGTGCAGCAACCAGGAAGGATGCCTCATGTCCGATTCCTCGTTCCCCGGCGCGGGCGACCGGAACCGGCCCGGTCAGAACGACCGGCCGAACTACGGTCAGCAGAACGACGCGCAGCAGGGAGGCCAGGACCAGGCGTCGAGCGGTCCCCAGTACGGCGGCCAGCAGCCCTACTCCCAGCAGGGCCAGGGCGGCCAGTCGAGCTACGGCTCGTCGTCGTACGGCTCCCAGCAGGGTTCGCAGCCCTCGTACGGCTCGTCGTCGTACGGCTCCGGGTCGCAGGGCCAGTCGGGATCGGCCTACGGCCAGTCCTCGTCGACGCAGTCTGGCGGGCAGACCGGTCCGCAGAGCGGGCAGCCCTCGTACGGCTCCTCGTCCTACGGCTCGAGCTCGGGCCCGCAGGGCTCGTCCGGGTCGGGGCAGCCCTCCTACGGCGGCTCGTCCTCCTACGGTCAGGCGGGTCAGTCCTCCTACGGCCAGGGCGGCCAGTCGGGCCAGCCCGGCCAGTCCTCCTCGTACGGCGGCTCCTCGTCGTACGGATCGCAGGGCTCGAGCACGGGCCCCCAGGGCCAGTCGGGTCAGCCCGGCCAGTCGCAGCCGTCCTCGTACGGCCAGTCGTCCTACGGTCAGAGCGGCCAGTCCCAGAGCCAGCCCTCCTACGGGCAGTCGAGCCAGCCCGGCCAGTCGGGTCAGACCGGCCAGCCCTCGTACGGCCAGGGCGCGTCGTCGTCCTACGGCCAGTCGTCGCCGCAGCAGCCCTCCTACGGACAGCCGCAGCAGGGCCAGCAGTCGCCGCAGTCCTACGGCAACCCGCAGCAGGCGGGCGGCTACGGCGCCCAGCAGTACGGCGGCGCACCGCAGCAGCAGGGCTACGGCCAGAGCGCGAACCCCGGCGACTTCGGCGCGGCGGCGCAGCAGGGCTACGGCCAGTACGGCCAGGCGGTCGTGCAGCCCAAGCCCGCGGGCCCCGCGCCCGTGTTCGGCATCATCGCGCTCGCGGTGGGGGCGATCGCGCTCATCACGCTGCTCATCCCCGGCGCGTTCTACATCGTCTCGGGCGTGCTCGGCCTCGCGGCCGTCGGCCTCGGCATCGTCGCGGCGCTCAAGGGCGGCACTGGGCGCATCATGGGCATCATCGGCCTCGCGCTCGGTGCGATCGGGCTCATCATCGCGATCGTCACGCTCATCGTGGTGCTGACCGTCAAGTAGCGGCCGAACGCGTCTGCGCGACTCGCGCAGGGCACAGGATCGGGCATCCGGGCTTCGGCTCGGGTGCCCGATCCGCGTTGCGGGTGAGTCGGCCGGGCCGGCCGACTCCGTCGGGCGCTCCCGCCCGGGCGTCCGATTCGCGGGTGCCGACGACGCGGGAGCGACGCCGGAGGCCGGCGGGAACCGGGTGATCCGGCCGATGTCGAGCCCGGTGCGCTCGCACGAGTGAGCTGCGGCACCCACCGTTCGGCCGGGCGCCGCGAGCCCGCTGTGACGCGATCCGGCTGGGCGGGTGTCGAGGCGTCCGAGCGCCGACCCGAGCATGAAGACGGGCAAAGCCGTCGCGCGCAGCCCCGGCATCGTTCGACTGCGCGCAGAAACGGGGAGAATACGGCGGCAGGTCGCCGTATTCGGGATCTGTTCGCGCATTCTCCCGCGTTTTCGCGGTCTGGGCCCGGACCAGGACGGGATCTCGGCCGCGGACGACCGCCGCGGTCCTCCGCACGACCGGACGCTCGCGAGCACCGGCGCCCGGCGGCGGCCTACGGCATCCGATCGGCCAGGATCGCCACGCGGCGCTCGCCGACCCGCGTGAGGATGAGCGTCGCCGACGCGTCGCCCCGCAGCGCGAGCTTCGTGCGGAACGCCGCCGGATCGACGTCGACCCCGCGCTTCTTGATCTCGAGCGCGCCGATGCCGCGCGCCCGCAGCTCCTTCTTGAGCGCGCTCGCGTGCAGCGGCAGCACCTCGCGCACTCGGAACGCCTGCGCGAACGGCGTCGGCGCATACGACGACGCGGTCATCCAGGCGATCTCCGGGGCGATCATGCCGGCGTCCAGCGAGCGGGCGAGGTCGCCGATGAGCCGGGCGCGGATCACGGCGCCGTCGGGCTCGTAGAGGTACTCGCCGAGCTCGACGACGTCGGCGTCGGCGCTCGCCGCGGAGCCCGTGAGCTCGACGACCGAGCCGGATGCGGCTCCGGGCGCTCCGGCGTCGCCCGCGGCGTCCCCGTCGCCCCCGTGGCCCGCGGCGGTCGCACCCGCGGCGCGCGTCGACATGACGAGCGCGCTCGTGCGCACGCCCGGGCGTTCGAGCCCGCCCGCCCACACCGTCGCCTCGACCACCGAGCCGTCGACCGAGACCCACTGCGCCTCGGCGTCGTCCGGCAGGAGCTCGTGGGGGATCGCCGGGCCGAGCTTGACGCCCGTCGGGCGGGTGCGCGCGAGCCCGAACGCGAATCCGAGCGAGGGCGACCAGTCGTCCGGGTCGGCGAGGCGCCTCGTCGTGCCGCCGCGCACGCTGCGCCGCGCCGGGTCGAGCCAGACGCCGTCGACGCCGTCGAGGGCGACCTCCTCCGCGCGGGCGCAGGCGACGCGGGCGCGCTCGAAGGGCGCCAGGTTGTAGGCCGCGACGGCCGCGGTCGTCTCGTCGGCATCCACCGCGAGCACCTCGAGGTCGAGGGAGGCGAGGGCGAGGGAGTCGGCGCCGATGCCGCAGCCGAGGTCGGCGACGCGGCGGATGCCGGCGGCGCGGAACCGGCCGGCGTGGTGCGCGGCGACCGAGAGGCGCGTCGCCTGCTGGAGCCCGGCGTCCGTGAAGAGCATGCCGTCGGCGAACGCGCCGAACTTCGCGTGAGCCCGGCGACGCAGGCGCACCTGCGTGAGCACGGCGGCCACGGTGGCGGGGTCGTGCCCTTCTCGGCGCAGACGCGTGACGGTGCGCACGAGCTCGTCGTCGGAGGGCGCGGCGGCGGACAGCTCCGCCAGGAGGCGCACGGCCTCGGGCGTCGCGAGCGATTCGAGTTCGTGGCGGTCCATCGGCCCCACACTATCGACGCGATCCGGGCGCGTGGGCTCCGTCCGTGCGCCCGGCGTCCCGCCCGACTCCGGACGTACGCGGGCGGCGCGCGGAATACGCGGAATACGCCGCCGCCGTCGCCGTTTCTCCACCGCTCGGCGCGGCCGGCGCCGCCGCCGCAGCCGCGGAAGGCGGCGCAGGGCGCGCGCCGCGCCCCGTCCGGTCGCTCGCTCTACGCTCCTGGCGTACGCCCGAGCGCCCGACGGCGCCGTCTCGCGTTGCACGGCGTTCGGCTCGCGCCGTAGACTCCCGGTTAGCACTCTCAATGCGCGGGTGCTAACTCAATCTTCAACCGCGAAGTCTCAGTAGAGAGAGGTCAACCGTGTCGGTGAACATCCAGCCGCTCGAGGATCGAATCGTCATCCAGCAGGTCGAGGCCGAGCAGACCACGGCGTCGGGTCTCGTCATCCCGGACACCGCCAAGGAGAAGCCGCAGGAGGGCGAGGTCGTCGCCGTCGGCCCCGGTCGCATCGACGACAACGGCAACCGCATCCCGCTCGACGTCGCGGTCGGCGACAAGGTCATCTACTCGAAGTACGGCGGCACCGAGGTCAAGGTCGCAGGCGCCGACTACCTCGTGCTCTCGGCTCGCGACGTGCTCGCGAAGATCGTCCGCTAGCCCGCCCCGAGCGAGTTCGCGAGCGCGGACGAGCAACGGCGCCTATCGCGTCGGCGCGCTCGGATCGCCGCTCGAACGCCCCTTCCGCCCGATGCTCCCGGCCCGTCCGGTGAGCGCGGCGCGGGAGGGGCGTTCCGCGTTCCGGCCGTGCCCCGGTGATGCCCCGGTGAACCGGCCCACGCCGCCGAACCCGGGCGCGCGGACCGAGCCGAGGCGCTCCTCGCCGCGGCTCCCGTCAGGCGCCCGCGTTCGGCGACGCGACGACCGAGCCCGACCGCCCCGGACCCCGTCCCGGCCGGCGTCCCCGTCGCCGCCCCGGCCGCATCCCGAGGAGCCGCGACCGCCCCGCCCCGGCGGTAGCATCGCCGAGTGAAGTCAGTCTCCCCGCAGAACGAGAAGCAGGCCGGATTCCTGAGCGCCATCGGCGCCTTCTCCATCTGGGGAGTGCTGCCGCTCTACATCGGGCTCACCCTGCCGACGACGGCCGTCGAGGTCATCGCCTGGCGCATGGTGCTGAGCCTGCTGTTCTGCGTCGTCGTGGTCACGCTCTTCCGCGGCGGTCGCGGCTGGCGCGAGGTCGCGGCCAGGTTCCGCGACCGCCGCACGGTCGCGCTCTTCGCCGTCGCCGGCCTCTTCGTGGCCGCGAACTGGCTGCTCTACGTCGCGGCCGTCGGCTCGGGCAACGCGCTCGAGGGCGCGCTCGGCTACTTCCTCAACCCGCTCATGTCGGTCGTCTTCGCGCTCGTCTTCCTGCGCGAGCGACTGCGCCCCCTGCAGTGGGTCGCCCTCGGCATCGCCGTCGCAGCGGTCGCCGTCATCCTCGTCGGCTACGGATCGTTCCCGTGGTTCGCCGTGCTCATCTCGGTCACCTTCGCGGTCTACGGGCTGATCAAGAACCGGGCCGGCGCCGTCGACGCGCTCACCGGGTTCACGCTCGAGACGACGCTGCTGCTGCCCGTCGGCATCCTGTGCTTCGTCTGCACGATCGTCTGGGGCGGCGGGATCACGATGGGCGCGGTCTCGGTCGGGCACACGATCGCGCTCTGCGCCGCGGGCGTCGTCACCAGCCTGCCGCTGCTGCTGTTCGCCTCGGCCGCGCGCCGGTTGAGCCTGGTCGAGCTCGGGCTGATCCAGTACCTCGGCCCGATCATCCAGTTCGTCATCGGCGTCTTCGTGCTGCACGAGGCCATGCCGCCGGAGCGCTGGGTCGGCTTCGGGCTCATCTGGCTCGCGCTGATCGTCTTCTCGGCGGATGCCGTGCGGGCCGCGCGCCGGGCTCGCGGGGCCGTCGAACCGGGCACCGCGACGGGCGAGATCGACCTCGTGTGACCGATCGGCGCCCGGGCGCGCGCCGAGAAGCCTGGCCCTCAGGCGAACAGATGCCTCTATTCGCCATCTG
>Ga0153918_1001383_pt1 | contig 10027 bp, 10 predicted proteins | sample TSFL002MetaG_FD_104687 | JGI IMG/M metagenome (GOLD analysis project Ga0153918, IMG submission 104687) | Attine ant fungus gardens microbial communities from Florida, USA - TSFL002 MetaG | ecosystem: Host-associated > Fungi > Mycelium > Unclassified | place: USA: Florida, Paynes Creek Historic... | reverse complement strand
TCCTAGAGAGTGACTACTATTCTTCTGCATAAACAGATCATAATGGACCAGTAGCACAAAGTAAATAAAACAAAGGTATACAAGCATTCTAATAAACTTATTCAATTGCAAGGTCTGATTTAGACTAGTACTTGAGTTTGGTTCAAACTATTTACCTTTGGGATCTAAACTTTCCAGTTGTTGAGACAAGGTCGTCTAGGTAGCAAGTTGTTGTTGCTTTTGTTAAGAATGAGTTAATTTGTTCTTTCTCTTTCTATTGTTTCAAATAAGAACATTGTTTAAATATATACTTATACTGCTCTTAGTATAAATATTGTGTATCCTTTTTCTTAGGATCCAGCCTTCTTATCTAGGTCCTAGGTATGTAGTATATGCATTCACTATCAATCTAGCCTTCTTATCTGGGTCCTAGTGATCCAAATATATATCCTTCATTCTGTTTCAACATTACCTATGCTATCTATCCTCATCACCAGTCAGTCTACTTAAGCCTGTGGTCCAGCTATGAGAAAATTAGGATTAGTCTAAGATAACCACATAACAAGGGAGCAATAAGGGTTAGTTAAATAGAGACTGAGGTGGTTGGTGTCTGGATATAATAACTGAGTTCCAGTGTAACAATCTTAGCTTAGGTTAAGTAACCTTAATCTCAATTGTACTCTAAGTCAGAGTTGATAAAGAGAACTCATTAGAGTTCCTGATATTTAGTTTATACTACTTAAATACAATTTCTATTTGTACACATTAGAGTCCTTCCACACATCTCTTTTTTGAGTTACCATTCCTAGTTTGGTAACTTCTTCTCATATATCTGAAAATAAAATCAAAGAGAAATAAATATCACTTAGGGGAAAAGACAATTCATGACAGTCACTGACTATGTGATTAGGAAGGAATACAAGGTTGTAACTGATCTCTAAACTACTGGGTTTAAGCAGAGATCAAAGTGTTATAATACCAATCTTAAGATATTAATTAGTATTTTTATACAAACAACTTTATATATAATATTTTTGAGATGTACTTTGCTAGTAAATATCTCAGTGCTTTATCCAGACCAAAGCAGGGAAAGCAGAAGAACAATAATATTACACTATAGAAAAAATTTAAGAGCAATATTCATATTGTGCTCTAGATTTCATCTAGAGGTAGGCATGCAAAATAAACTAGATAAAATTCTAACTAAATTACAGTATGTTCTAGAGACTTAATATACCCTGTCTGGCCATGTAGTTCAGCAATGGGATATTATGTAGAGAGGCCTAGTAATGTAGATATCATAATCATTTATTTACTTGTAATGATGACTTATACCTATATTCTCTGTTTTGTCAACAAATATTGTATTCTATATGTTGTAATTAGGACTTGAGTAATAAGAAAATAAGACTCAGACATAAGTGTAATGACCAGGCATGGGTGAAAGCCTCGTGATCCGAATTGATGATATCACATGAGAATGATCCGAATATATGATATCAATTAATGATGTCACATAAGATCAGACTATTTTTGAAAAGTATACAACAGTTAGTGAGCCGCCTGTTACTACAGTATATAATGATGAGGTTCCTCGCTGGCAACTTCCAAGGGTTCATAACTTTGTTTTCCACCATTCATGCTCTCGCTTTTGATCCAAATCAATATCCTCGCAAAACCGTGCTATGCCCCGCTACTCGTCGTCTTCCGACACCGAAGCAAGTTCAGATCGAGCTGAGTATATCCACCGTCATTTCCTCATCAGTAGGGGATACTGACTTAATTATCTGTCCAGGTTATGTTGACATTGGTCATCCCTCCCAAAATACCATTATGATGGTGCACGGATGGCCAAGCATTTGGAGTACCTGGGCCAGGCAGATTGCTATTTTACAAGTAAATATTCGCAAGAAATTACATTGTTCTAATGGAAACAGATGGTGACAAATGACAGAATAAAAACTACCGTCTCCTGGTTCCAGATGTCCGTGGTTTCGGGGATTCTGCTCACCCGGATGATCCAAAGTCTTCGCATACAATGGGAGATCTCGTACAAGACATGATGTGCATCCTTGACCATGAGAAAGTGACCTCCGCCACTTGCATGGGGTATGTAGTTATATCATTCGTGATTGAAGCCTTCGGTACATGGTATATCACAGACACGACTGGGGAGCACAACCATGCTACGAGGCCGCCCGTATGCGACCTGATATCTTTTTTGGTGTTATTGGCATTACAATTCCTGTATGCTACATTCTTGACAACGCGTCTGCTAATCCTTTGTCATCTTTCTTTCAGTACTTGCCTAATGCAGGTAACTACACACCTGTCAAGAATTTGGTTCCAATCTTTCCAAGACTCGCATATCAAGTGTATTTCGATGAGAGGACGTACGATGCAGCGAAAGAACTCGGTAATGATACAAGGAGGAGCCTGAGAGCGACTTACCGTACGGTTTCTAGCCCTCCTCCAGACAATTTTTTGGAGAGTGAGACCTCATACTTGGATGCCTGGAAAGATGTCAAAGAAGTAAGTTCAGTCAGCTTTCATGTCTGATCTGAATAGTTATCCTTACCTACTACTGAGATTCCTATTCCATTCCTAAGCAGTCAAGAGGAGGATTATCTTGTAGCATCCTTTCAACATTCACAATTTCTTTACAGTAAGCGGCGTCTGTTCTGTTTGATGGTCTCGAACTCATGGGGTAGTTCCTGCTAGCTTTAGGCTTCTACACCGACGAGGTGATACATCCATTAAACGTCCAGATCTAATATTGATTTTCGAGAAATTTCCAACCGTAGAATCGACGCTTGTCTTACACATTTGACCAAAGCCAAGGAAATCTCACCATTCCACAACCAGTCCTATCAATTCTACCAACGGAGGTCCATAGAGCCCTATTCAATTCTGAATAACTAACGATCAAATATAACAGGATCCCGTCGCTGATTGGAAAAAAATAATGGAGCTGTTCAATAGCACAGCATATCTTCCTAACCTGGAGGTCAAGGCATGTACCATTCATCAAATAATTGAGATCAGAGAATGTTGACAAGGGTACAGTTCGTTGAAGGAGCACATTGGGTCCATCTTGAGAACTCAGAACCAGTCAATGAGGCGATCATAGACTGGTTGCGTCGATTAACCTCTGAACGGGACAAACATTTTGAAAGGTAATCCAATGAACTGTGATTAAAGAGTAATTCGACAAAGTCATTTGTAGGTAAAAGTTGGACTTTATTTGGCACCAAGGAACTCTATGCGATACCTTGAATGATGTCTGCAGCTGGAGGAGGATCATTAAAAATATTAAATAAGTCGATCATTGACATTGCCTTACCAATCTCGCCGATGCCGTATGCAACAGCTGTAGTGGCATGTAGTCAGCACAGTTATTTTCAAGGTTATAACGAGGCTTACATTGAGTATGCGACCCGACAATAAGTGGTACAATAGACAAGTCGGCGATACGGAGATTTTTTGTACCATATACCTTCAAAACTATGTAAATATACTGTGGTTGGATGTTTTTATCTGATTACCTTTAGCCTAGTATCAACGACACCACCTTTCTCGAGAGGCAGCATGGATGCAGTTCCAGTCGTATCTGAAATACAAAATGATTGAATGATCCCTCTCATTAACAATCATAATAAACTCACGGAAGGTTGAGCTAAGGTGTTTAATGAGGTAATCTATGCCATATTTGAACTTTTCAGTTCGCAACTGAGACTGGTGAAATACGGAATGCACCTCCAAGTTCCTTGTCTTCCGAGAAATCAGCCCCGGGATTCAGTTCGAAAGTAGTCTCATCTAGAAAAAACAATATTGGAACTTCTATATGTGAAAATAAGTAACTGACCGAGATAATTCTTTATAGGTGAAGTGTTGGCTATCTTCCTACAGAATTTTACCAGTTCAATCAAAATCTTGAGGTCTATGTCCAAACATGTGAAAGTGAGCTATGAGATCAACATAAATATTAGAACTGACCAACGCTGTGTTCAAAGTAATGAGGATCCATAGCTGGTTGCACGGTTGGGTCCGAAGTCGTTATATGCTAATGATTATTGAATGCAGATCTATAAGACCCGGGCTGATGTAAGGACTTACGATTGTACCTCTGGAAAACATTCCATTTAGTGCCGGAGCAAACGTGTAATATTTCTTTCCAGGTACAGGTGGATCTGTAGGGTTGGCGTGATCAAACGTCTACTATAGCATCAAAGGGACACTGCGCACTGTTACCGCCATAGTAACCCGGGAACCCAATAATCTCACACGATGGCACTCGGTCGAGACGATCAAGGATGATTTTGTATTGCTCGATGAGTGCTGGTGCGTATTTTCCTGCAGCTATTTCAGATTCAATCTTCTCGCGAGCTTCTGACTTGATTTCTTGTGCCTTGGGGGATAAAGAAGACAATGGAGCAAAGATGAAGGACACAACTCCCATGGTAAAGATACCTTCACCCTTAGTACTAAGTTTATCATCATAAAGGCGGAGGATCAGAGACCGGCAGCAAAGTGAACATACAAAAGTTCTTTGTGTTTCTTGACTGCTTCAGGGTCAAAAAGGACATCATAAGTCTCGTCAGGCAAATCATCTTTCAGCTCTTGGTTCCCATTTCAACTTTTGTGACATCCTGCATAGCTCGAAAATACATACGATAGACGACAGGAGCGTGAATGTGTTCTTGAACATTCTCTCCAACGCCTTCCAGTGCTAACTTGACTGGGATCCCAACTCGCTCGAGGACATCAGGTCGCCCGATCCCCGAGAGCTCCAAAAGTTGAGGTGTCATAAGAGCTCTGAGATGTTGTGTTATAAAGAAAAAGGACGAGGTTTGATGACGTACCCAGCACTCAGAATTACTTCTTTTGACGCCTTGGCCGTGAAGACCTCCTCTCCGCCATCCTTATGGGAAAATTCTACACCAGTGATGACGAGCTCTGCGTTCATCTGAGTCGTCACCAAGCGACGTGCACAGGCACCAGTCAACATATTAAAATTAGGCCTCGCAGAGTTGGGCTGCCAGTAAGCATTAGCAGCAAAAGACCGTTGGATCGTCTTTGGGTCGACAGTCATGGGGCCAAGGACAACGCCATTGGGCTGAAGATGAAAGTCAGAGCCAAACTTCCGTGATGACTAGGACCGGGATAGTACGGACATTTCCATCCAGCTGAAGCGGGACGATTAATACGAACCAATCAAAATATGAGAACAACATACGGAAGCGGGAGCCAGAGGAATACCCAGGGCTTGGAACGTACGCTGTGCTTGTATATCGACGTCCATGCGTGTAGGAGGGTACGAAACTTGAATAGGACCTAACTTGAAGTAAACATAGATGTACTAGGATAGAAGGGCCTTGCTTGATACCATTGCCTAACGACTTCCCTCCCAATTCCCTAATTGAATCTGGTGTTCCTCTCCTAGCATGCTCCTCTTCGGAGAGGTCTAGTGGTGTGAATCTGAAAGCTGTATATTAGCGAGATACCGATGAAAAATGTAGACTTTACGTCACGGCCCGCTCCATGTATTTGTTGAATCTGTCCCAATTCCATCCTTCATTACCCAACCGCTCCCATGCTGTTTTCCGTAAATACACAAAGCGAAATCCGGGCAGAGTGCCTGACTCACCATCTATGTCCTCTTTAGAAGGCTTATTATAAGTTATAAAATTGACTGCGGAACTTCCACCAGTCATTCGCCCTCTTTTCTTGGGTCAATCTTTGGACAGTGAATAAAGAAGTCTTTGTTGACCTTGGCCAATTGTATGAAATATTGTGAGCATGTGTTTGAGGGGTCTATTTCAAGTCAGCCAACGGATAGATCTCAGGTTAATGTTTTGCAGTACCGTCTTTGAACACCAGTCGTACTCCTTTTGTCCAAAAGTGCCCCCGAATCGACCGATATCCACTATTCCACATCAAACTGATGTTTATTGGATAGGTTCAATTCACACTGACTGATCAAAGGATCATCTAGCTTTTCTTCGCCAGCCTCAAGAATGAGCACAGATGTGTTTGCATCTTCAGTTAAGCGTGCCGCTAAAGTCAATCCGATGGTCTGATCGGACAAAAGATCGTTAAGCGACGGGTCTTCAAGCCTGCTTGCTCAAACTTACACCAGCTCCTGTAAGATAAATTAGTTATGAGCTTTTGCAGAGAAGCTAGATATCATGCCAACGATAACATAGTCAAATGAGCTATTGATAGTGTCTTCGAGTTTGATTTGGGGCATGTTGGGAGTAAGCTCACAGCACGAGTACTGATGTTGGATCGCTCAAGTTTATATACCTTTTCAGATCAGGAATGCATCTTTGATCATCATCGTGTGATATTTACCTAGGACCGTAGAAGCGGTTTGGGAAAAATTTGAGGACCTTCTCAGAAGCTAACGTCTTATCTTTTTAGTAATGGATTATAGTCATTGTGCCAGTGAATCGAGAATCACAGCACATTCCTGAATAATCACTTGATCCTACTCTTTAACACTCGATTTTTGAGTAATACAGCTATAGATATTTTTGTTCTTCCTCAATTTATAAAACGGGGCTCGAGCACAGTATCCACGTATCTAAGGCACAATGGGAGAAATTAACGATCAGTAATCGACGGTGCGCCATGATATAATTGTGATGATAGTAGTGTAGCTGTTTACAGGCTGTCAGACTATAAAACAATGAATGAATCGTATGTGCCACAGTACACTGGCTCCTGAGGCCTGGACTGAGGTCCTATAGGCTGCAAACGATGTGAGTAAGAAATGTCAGAATAAGAACATGCTTACGTTAACAGCCATTGTGAGGTGCGCATCGATGGCGACACCTGAGCACTATACCAGTTATGCTTGACCATTACTTGAACCTTTTTAATGCCAAAGTAAATATTTTGTAGACAGAAAATATCATTGAATTATTAGATCTAAGTTTAATTATTAAATGCTACTTAAATATTTGTATATTGAATAATGTTTGAAAATTACACTTGTGTATTTCTTTGAGAACGTCGGTCTCAGCTCAGTCTAGGTCATACTTTAATTGTTGTACATATTTTGGGAGAAGATGAAAGAGTAAAGCCTTGTCTTGACAAGACTGCTTGTAACAGAAGCAAAATGTGTCACATGGCAAGTGGTCAGTCTCTCCTATCCTTCTTATTGCAATTGTTCGTAATGACGACTTCTAATGCATGTATTCGTTGTCATCAGAATAAGGCAATATTTCCTTGATAATCTCCGGTTTGCGGAGGTTCGAGGTGCCAAAGCTCGACCATAATGCGGAAAAATGATGAACAGTACGTGAGTTTGGACGTCTGACAGCTTGCCTCCTGAGATTTGTGAACAATAACGACCTGTTGCACTCCAATTGTTCGAGCTCAGAGTGGTGCCGGTCTTGGTTTGATTGTTCTTTTGTTTTCATCTGCCGCTAGGATGAGTTCTCAAGCGATGAGACTACTACTAATACTCGTTCAAGGCCAACAGTGGTTCCCTATCCTGGTGTTTACCACTGGCTGGTATCCTAGTGAATATCACACTCTCTATTTTCTAGAATTACTCGCTTGTATATTTTTTGACGAACGCTATGTCTTCATCATCCACACGGGCAGTTTATACTTTGCATGGGTCAAAGGTAATGTCCTTCGGTATTTCTCCAAATGCCCAACTTATCTGTTTATTCAGACTGTAGACAAGTCTGATCAACACCCTTTTGGGCCTCCTGTGCCAGGAGCGCCGCTCTCTCGTCAGACCTTTCCGACTCCACAGACCACATGGTCAATTGATGGTTCTGTCGTCCCCATCAATCGGGGTGAATTGATTCGCCGAGTAACCCGCTATAGTTCTATCCCCTATGGGCGCTCTTTCCATCGCCCGATCCGAATGCCACCGAATTCTGTTACGAATAGCCGCAGCCCCACCTGGAGAAATGCTCGTCGCGGATGTATCGAGCGAATACATTTCGAGCTCAGCGCCACCTCGGTCATGACTGCTGAGGTTGTCCAACAGGATCTACGTCGGGTGGTTGAGGAGAAGGATGCATTTAGAGAGAAATTGGAAGTATTTTCCCTCAAAGCATCCTTATCATCTATGTCGTCCTTCTCCGGTAACTGCACTGAGTTCGTGCAAGTTTTTTCTTCTGCTGGACCTCTTCGCCGAAACTCGATATCTCGCTCTCTTCTTCGTACTGAGCCAGTTTCGAGCGGTTATCCACGGTGTAAGACTGCTGACCCTTATCTCCTTCCACGAGGAGTTAATGACTGTTTTGATGTCACACTTGTTGGTCGCTCTTTGCCACCACAACGCGATTACCGCCGAGTCACGAATCTGGAGTCATCTAGTCTGTGTTTGACCCGAGACGCCTCTCATCCACACAAGGAGCTCAGTCAACACTACCCTCTCAGCAAGATGGGCGAAATTGATTTTGATTATGTCGACATTCTGTATATTCCATACAATGGGAGGGTGTTTTGTAGAGCTTGCCAGTAAGTTTCTGTTTTTCCGGAAGACTACATGTATTTATTTTCAATTTCAGCGTCATTCAGCAAAAAGACGCGGGATTTCGACACTGTACAGGTGGAAAATTTCCCTAATAATGCATCTTGGGATGATCTGCGCAACCATTACTTAATTGTACACCCAAAAGAGAGTCAAGAGATTGCGACTCTGACAGTATCACAGGTTATTGAACTTCGGGAGCGACTCCAGGCTTGTTAGTCAATGTTGTCTCACACTTACATTTTATGCTTGTCATCTTACTGCTATCATATACCTTTGTGTACATATTTATTGTACGTCCTACTCTTGATTCTTTATCACTACAAATTAGCCACGTGCCTGATGTGACTTGAGTTTGTCACATTGAAGATGTCACGTCGCCATCTTCGAGGAGGGCGAGGCTGAAAAAGCCTTTGATTTTTCTTGCTTTTGACGTTCATATGCTTGGTTTCTGCGCCGGAAAATCCGCGCACATCATTCTCGACGGTGTCCAGTGCTTCGGAATTCTCTCGGGCCTACTTCTTCGTGCAAGCAGTGCCCTTGAGCAGGTAATATGTGCCTCAAGTCTGTCAGGAAATTACCTGCAACGGGTGCCAGAAGTGAAGGTGGGAGATGGGAGACAGGGACAGGCAGGTGACAGCGACCACCCATGAGGTGGGACTAAATTAGGCCGAGCCAGGCATAGACAACATATATGTGCAGATAATGTCACCATGCACGGACCATGTCGAGATCACACCAACAGCGGTCGTGGTGCCGGACATCGAGCAGCGATTCAGTTCACGCGGAAAGCAAGCGGAACAAGATGGGAAACAAACAGGGACAAAGAAGCATAGCCACCTCCCCGGGCTCTTGTCCAGACAACACCCCGAGAATATAAACCATCCCATAATTCGAGCTCATCGCCTGCACCGGCGACAACGAAGACAACGACCCGTACAAAGAGCACAATTTGCGGTTCCTCAAGACTTTGTTGTACCGTGACAGTGTCACATCTTGACCTTGACACATTTTCACACAGTCACTCTACAACCTGCAAACCGCTTCTACAAGATTATGCCCGTGCTCACTCGAAACAGATACAAGTCGGACAGTAATCCACCCTCCGGCTCAGAGTACAATGTTAGCGACCATTCTTCCGCTCTTCCAGATAGGGACCAGGACAGCAACAAACAGTCGAGAGTACCCGCCTACATGGTCACACAGCGTGGAAGAAGAACCACTCATACTTCCTACAAAGAATCGGACGACGAAATTGATGGATTGAGAGGCTGCGCAGAGGATCTATTCAAAGAACATATAGAGGTCGAGCAGGCTGATGGAGACGACGAGGATGAGGAAGAACGTCCTCCACGCCGTCTCAGGAGGCCGACGCGCAATCTGGATAATTTCGTCATTGATGAAGAAGAAGAAAAAGTTGACGATTCAGCGGGGTACTCACTCCGTAGCCGACCTCGCAGGGCGACTACACTCTACAAATCTTCAATGCCTCCGCCACCCAAGAGACATTCCCGATATCCCGCACGTATGGGTGATCGTGTCCGCGAG
>Ga0153918_1001382_pt1 | contig 10027 bp, 10 predicted proteins | sample TSFL002MetaG_FD_104687 | JGI IMG/M metagenome (GOLD analysis project Ga0153918, IMG submission 104687) | Attine ant fungus gardens microbial communities from Florida, USA - TSFL002 MetaG | ecosystem: Host-associated > Fungi > Mycelium > Unclassified | place: USA: Florida, Paynes Creek Historic... | reverse complement strand
GGAAGCGTGTATACGCAGGAGACCCATGACTGTTCCCAAGAATCTCAAGTTCTTCTGTTTGACCAGGGGCCACATACATGATACCAACTTTGTGGGTATCAATGACAGGCACTAGGTCCAGCGAGAACAGGAATCGTCGAAGACCAGCCTCTTCGTTGATCTTAATTATGTTGGTGTCCCTGAAGGGATATGGGGAAAGCTGAAGCGCAATGTACGATGGATCCAGTAACACATCCTTCCGTCTCTGTGATGGAGCTGTCTTGCTCCACACATACCCTGTGATGGGATCAGGGCGAGGGGGATGAAGTTGATTGGTACATTGTGGTCTGAGAACTTCCTGAAGTTCCCTCTAAAGGTTTTTTGTTGAGCTTCTGAGCAACAGGATAGTGAAATAACAGACCTCTCTTTCAACTGCATCTATGTCCTCAATCACTCCTGTGGCAGAAATAACTCTCTGCAGGGATCTATCCAACATCAGGCCTGCTGGTACAGAAGAAAGATCTGGCGACACGTCTCCAGGGCCTACCATAGGCACGTTTTCCAGGCGGCAAATCAACTTTGTATATCCAGATGGCCGTCTTGACAACACCTCAACCCAACCCGCACGAGGCAACGCGTTGATAGTGATGATTGCGTTGCCAATAATCCATGATTTCATGGGTTGGATAACTTCGTGAGGACCAGACTCTGAAGGATGGCTGACGGGATCCATCACAACCTCACTAAAGGAGGATGTAGCGGGACGTGGGTCAGCAGATGAATACGCGTATCGCGCGAGCCAGTCAAAGCAAACCTCTGTGGGAATGTCTAGCTCCTTGTTACTTTCATTTGCGAGCATAAGTTGTCGTGTAATATACGGCATATGCTTGGGTCGATCGGGCAATTTGAGTGCAAGGTACCAGATATACACAGCCGTGTAGGACATGATTCGCACATATTGGGATAACGCCCATGAGACGGTCGGCGACGCATTTTGACGATTATAATGTTGTAAATACTGCAATGCCACGCCGAAGACCATCTTATAGTGCGCTTCTGTGAAATTGGCGTAAAGAGCAGGAAGACTCCCGACGATGGAGATGAAGGCTAAAATGTGAACCGACATGTTGGGATTCGTCATGATCTGGGAAAGCTTCTCCAGAATCTCAGGCATACATTTTGTGACAGAGGATCGAAGCTCGAAGGCTGACAGCGTCAGAGCATGCAGACAACATTTAATCGTCGTGAGCTGTCCATCTAAACCGTATTGAAAGACTTCGACAAGAGCATGCCGCTGGTGAGGTTCAAAACATCTCCAATAGCTGACCAGGACAGATAACGAATGGTACGCCAAACCTTGAGCGTCTCTGGGCTTCATCCCTGGAGGCCACGCTTCAATGTGAAATCCTAAGTTTCCATCTAGAATTCCAGTGCATAGTGCATGAAGCAAACGTGAGATGAATTGGCGGCATAATGGACCACAGAAGAGATGTTTGTTGGATAGTTGTGTTGGCAAATGGCAGAGGACATAGGATAGTACATCCCAGCTTGTCTCTCTTTCTAGAATACCGATGATTGTTTTGAGGTACTGAGAGACCTTAAGCATGTTACGCGCATCTGATGGGCTGCCAATTTGATATGAAACAAGTGCTTCGCTGGTACTGTCAACCTCAGCGACCGTGAAAGTGATCGTTTCTGGAAAACTCCACAGGGGAGGGCGCAACTTTCTGGTCACTTCAGACGGAAAGATACCAGTGGGCGCACGCGAGCGACTTCGACTGCCCGCTGAACGAGACACTCCACCTCGCCCCCTCATAATCGGTCTCTCCTCTCTTTCCTGCCCGGCCCTAGAACGCGACTTTTGGGCCTCAGGGTGATCATCTTCGAAATCTTCAATAGTCATCTCATGTGACGGAAAAGACGATCTCCCGATCAAACCCGAAAGCATAGCGATATGATTGTCCTTGTCGTAAGTTCTGGATATGAAATATATATTGTGATTTCTATCGGCGCGCAACCGCATCAGGAACTTCAGCACCGTCAATTTACCTCTAGCCGATTGCCCTTGTGTTAAGATGTCAAGAAGGACCTCAAAGAGTCGGATAGCAAGCTGATGTAGGTCATCCACTAAAATGTAGGGAGTGAATGCCAATTGAGAAAAGGCATTCACAAGAGCCGATACTGCAGAGACCACGCGGGGTAAAGGCTTGGTTTTGGTTTTCTCTGGTTCTGGAGGCGCTGGCTCTGGTCTATCTTCTACTAAGGGAGTCTGACTGGACTGAGATCGAGAAGCTGCAGCCGAAGTGAATGACGATAGTAAGGACATGACAGAGGGTATAGCGGATTCTTTATCCTTGTCTTTCACCACTGCATGGAACTCGGTTTGCATTCGAGAAAGGATGGGAGAGACAAGGTTAGAGGAACCGATATTCGCCGCGATGCGGGAAAATTGAGCCTCGTCCGATAAGGCTGAGCGAATATCTGCCATGTCTTCCAATTCTTCGATAGATGGTTCCAAGCTGACAATCTTAAGCAGATTGATCAGACCATCAATAGTTTCCCTGCCGTCTTCCTTGTTGTCCGGGGCAACTTCGGTAGCACGGAGCACTAATTCCTCACCGACGATCTTCCACAACAAGTCACCATCCTCGCTTTCAACCTCTGGCTTACCAATCCAACTCCTACAAAGCCCTAACACCAGATCGGCTAACGGACGACGATACAACTGCATCTCCTTCACGCTGTCATAAACCATGGAAAGGACCTCCATAACGGCACATTTTGTCAGTGGTCGTTGTGAACTGACGGCAGTAGTGTTTCCGAGTAGAATCTCCCAGTTACGCAGCCAATCAGGTGATGTGGGCGTGAGTTCATGTTGCTCAAACATAAATGCAGGAAGGCGTGCTGTGTTCTTGTCAGTGAGATTTTCAGCGATAGATATCAGCATTGTCGACAAGAGTGGGGTCAAGCCAATCGTGTGATCTCGGGAAAGTAATGAGGTGATGGATCTGAGAAGCACAGTTGGAGCACTCGAAGGATTGTCTAGAGGTACGATGAATGGCGTTCCGTCGGAATTTCTGCAGAGGGTCAACCAGGGATAGAGCAATCCCAGAACTCTTAACTCGCCTGAGGGGAGGGATATATTTACAAAGGCTATACAAAGCTTCACCCACAAAAGCAGCTTCCTCATCATTCAAACCATTATTCTCCTCTTCTCGAGAATCTACTTCCTGAAGTATGTCTTTCAGCAGCCCTGCAGCTTCCTCGAGAATGATATCGGCTTTTTGTCGTTCGTGATCCCAGCTCTCTTGGTAGGTGTCACTTGCGGAATGGGCTTCAATATGGGGACCTTCACCAATCCAGGCAATCCAACATGATATGCTTTCAGCAAATGCTGGACGTACTCTTCTGGCATCCCATTCGCTAGAGCCACCAATCCCGATTCCAATACCCGCATTAGCATGATCGTCTCTCGGCCAAGCTTTCTCCATCATCTTTTCTTCAACGTCAATATGAGAAGGAGCACCTGAGTGAGAGTAGCCGATGGAGGCCTCTCGCAAGATATAAGCGCGCACAAGCCTGGCAGTGAGGACATGACGAATCTGGTTGCGAAGCATGCGATGCGCACCGATAGAAGTGAAGATACCTAGCTGCAGAGAGGTCCGAGAAATTGAAGCCCGTCTTACGGTGCTATCTTCATTCGTATGAGTAGACATATCGTCAAAATCTGGAGGACTTTCGCCATCGGCGGGGAATTCTGGATAGAGGGAGCGCTTGTGAACTGCCACACATGTAGTCGAGTATGGGCCAGTGTACATAGAGATAAGAGTTTCATTCACCCTTTCTTCCAAGCTTGATTTTTTACGCGATTGAGATAGGACTGTAAGATGTGGAAGCGGAGAGGAAAAGAAGGCAAGGGCACGAAATAGAAGGGGCAAAACACCTTGAATTATTGAGGGAGATAGAACTTTGATTTGAGCGTGAAGATAATCCAGGTATATCGAAATCGCAATCTCTGTAGGCTGTGTATGTGGACTGTGAGGTATGAAAGGAACGGGTGATACGAGGGATGTCGTGGAAAGAGTAGATGGAGTACGTCGATGGAGACCGAGTTTTGGCTGCGAAGTCGGCACTAGAGAATCTGTCGATGTCGAGAATTCCTCTAAGTTATTTGAAGGCTTCAGGAGTACAAACGATCTGTCGACGATACTTGCATAAAATTGTAGTACCGAAGGAATGGTGTCTTCTGGGAGTCGGGCAACATTTTCGGGTTTGCTCAAAATATCAGACAAAAACTTGACCAAAACATCTACACTCCTCTCCCTCTCCAATCTTTCTGTGTAATCAAGACTGCCATCTGATCTAAAAATGCCTTCAAATGCACCTTTGATCCACACTTTAATCACTTTGACCAATGCACTCTCAATACCGACGATATCAATGCCATATTTGGTGAAAGACTGAAGTGCCTTGAACTTGGACTCCCAAAGCTCTGCAGACCATGAAATACTGGGCTCCAAGAAAAGGGATAAAAAAGAGAAGCGATCAGCGGTCTCAACCGCAGTGACTTCAGGGTTCTCCCAGTAGGAGGAAACCAAGTCGAATCCAGCGGCCTGGATAGATGATGGTCCATTAATGTCACAGAGGGAAGAAACAATTAGATTTATGACAGAAGTACGAGGTAGTGGGGATGCAGTTGGTAACAGATTGGCGAGTGCACGCGCATGGGCAAGTTTGGGGACGGCTGGAGGCCTGAGCGCATCAATCAGGTCATTGATGGAGAGTTGCTGTTGGACTGGAACAGGGGGTTGGCCGTGGGGAAGAAAAGGCTGCTCTGATTTGTATCGACGCCATCCAAAAGGTGCGAAAGAAGTGGTATTCGCTCGTTGACGTGATCTTCCAGGTGAGCTCGGATCTTGTTGCGGAATGGACATTCACTGACACACAAGAAATCACTTGAGTAACCCACCATTCACACAAGATAACCAGATCTGACCGATGGAGGGAGTCAAGTCAAACTACATCATCAGATATTATGTCATACACTTTTCTATTCCAAGGTTGCTTACGGCAAGACTACTGAATCATGTCTTTTTCGGATTTTCTACAAGAGACGCAAAAAAGCCTCGCACATCGGCTTCACTAACTACTTTGCCTTGCTGTGCAAACGGTTTGAGAAAGGTCATCAGACTGTTCCTGTTACTTCTGATGATGAAAGGTACAAGACGAGAAAGTCACGGGACGCACCGCATATTTTGAAACTCATGGATTGCATCAATCGCTTTGTCCCGTGGGATCCTCTCCAAGGCCCGCAATCCTAACTCCTCAAGGGAGAGCCCTTCATCGCAAACTCTCAGAAAACTTGAACAGGGGCAGGAAGATTGTAATTTCACCGGAATCAGAATCTTCTGGAGGCTCGTACGTCTCTTCCTCCTCAAGAAGATATGGATGTGCTTGCAGCGAAGGTAGACACTACTTTCATGTCAACATATATATGTCAATGGCCGAAGTAAATACATACCATATCGCAACGACACCAGCGATTCCGAAAGTCTTTTGTGAGAAATATATCCCCAGTTCCAAGCGAAGTAGAAGGATCCAATGCAGTTTCATATCCTCTTGCGTAAATCTGAGATGCTACATCATTCACAGGTGGTAACAAACATGCAGGTGTCAGTTCTGCGATTTCATAAGAAGTTCGGATGCGCTTGCTACCCGGCATGTCGGACAGAGACAGTGGCCTTTTTGATCCTATTGTAGGAGTGCCAGGGAGGCATTCGATCTCCAGTTGGGAATTTACAATATTGCCCGAGTTTTGTTCTAGACGCCACGGCTTCTCTAAACTTTCCCTGGTAACAACAATGGCGCCGGAAGTTCCAGCCCACTTTTGGAGAAATTCTTGCTCGAAAACACAGGCCGCACAAATAAAACTTTCATAATCACTTCCGGATAGGAGGGGTGGCGGTAATCCTGATGAAGATGCTTCGGAAGCATCATCATCCTCTTCCTGCATCTCTATTGGACTTAGCTCTCTAGAACTAGGACGCTCTCGCAAGTTGCAACAAGATTCGTGAAACCAATCCTGGAGAGCATTCAGTGAATCTATGAAATTGATTTTGGTGAGTTTTCCGAACCTCACATGCTAAGCATTGGATCATAGTTTCGCGTTCGGTCATTGCATCATATGGTCTGCCACACCGGCAGAACATTCCTCGAAAGTTTCTTCCGTATTGATTCGAGGCATTTTCCTCTTCACATTTCGAGTGCAACGTACAGGGGTGGATGATTGCCGTTGTTGGACAGTCGCATCGAAAGTTTCGTTTTGGAAATCTAGGAGGGAAAGTCATTTCTAGGTAGAATATTTTGGCCGGAAGTACTCACAGTTCAACTTGTTCGTGGTTCGTATGGCATGCAACTGAGCAAGCAGAACAGATTCCTCGCTCTTCCGGACATGTCAGACAAAGATAAACGGCTTGCCTTGGGATGGTCAGTCGGACATCATGCCGCCGGTGAAGACGAGTACCTCAATGGGCCTTTCAACCAGGTACATTGCGAGAACTGGTGAGGCAAAGCAAGAGCAGCCTCCTGCACAAGATCATCCTGAGATTTGAGGAAGTCTGTAAGCGTAGCTTCCATTACTCCTGCCCCGTTGAAATGAGGTCAACAGAAATTTCAACCTCAATAATTTATGGCACATGATCACTCGGCATGTGCCATAACATTCCCAACCCCAGAAAACCTTTCGGATACTTGCTAGCTCATCACTTACTGACTTTTTCTTTCGGGAGAGTAAGCTTATGAAAAGGCTGACATTGAGATAGCCGTTCTGATCTGTGGTTTTCGCAGTCTAGATAGATGTCTGCTGTGAAAGGACCTGATCCCATTTTACTCACGCTTTTCGCCAATCGCTTCATGAGTATAGCGGAAGCAATGGGTCGATCATTACAGCAGACCTCGATCAGCACGAACATTAAAGAACGTCTGGATTTCTCTTGTGCCTTATTCTCCCCAGATGGCGACTTGGTAGCGAATGCTCCGTTTATTCCAATCCATCTAGGATCTATGAGTTTGTTGGTTGTATTGTCCAGCACTGATCCACGCACACTTACTCGCTGGGGACAGTGCGGTCAAGTACCAGATGAAACTTCATCGAAGTTCACTCAAAGAGGGTGATGTGCTCATGACCAACTCTCCTCATGCAGGTGGATCGTAAGTTTTTCGAATCGATGAAGCCATAAATTTTATTTTATTTCTGCCCAGCCATCTACCCGATATAACTATAATCACTCCAGTATTTGCTCCCAACTCCAAGGAGATCATCTTCTTCACTGCATCAAGGGGTCATCATGCTGACATCGGAGGAATCTTGCCCGGCTCCATGCCACCTACTTCTGTAAACATCTTCGAGGAAGGTGCCGAGATTGAGAGTTTCAAGATTGTGGACGGTGGGGTTTTCGACAGAAAGGGTTTAATTGAACACATGATTGACAAGCCGAGTCAATATCCTGGAAGTTCCGGCTGTAGAAACATTCGTGATGTTGAGAGTGACCTTAAAGCGGTGTGTTAGAGAAGAAGTGTCTTAATATTAGTTACTAACCCCGTTAACTATCTACCAGCAAATCGCTGCGAACCACAAAGGAATCCAACTGATTCATGCCAGTTGAGTATATCTCTTTTTGCTCAGAAATTCTGCTCAGTTCCCGTTTAGTTGTGAACGATTACGGTCTGGAAACTGTGCAAGAATATATGTATCACATTCGGCTTAATGCGGAGATGTGTGTTCGTAATCTGCTCAAAGCCATCGCCAAGAGGCTTGGGTCAAATGTTCTATCCGCTGTAGACTATCTGGATGATGGGTCGCCAGTCAGTACCCTCGTCGTTCCTTATACTGACCTACACTAATTGGCTTTCGGACAGGTATCCCTTCGTGTTGAAATAGACGAATCAGAGGGTTCAGCTATCTTGGATTTTGAAGGAACTGGCTGCGAAGTCCGAGGCAATCTGAACACTCCTATATCAGTAGTCCACTCAGCTGTGATTTATTGTATGCGCTCGATGCTCGATATGGATATTCCGTTGAATGCGGGCTGCCTCGTTCCATTGGACAGTGAGTGCCGACTCAGGAAATTAGTGATTCTCACCGACTTCAGCATAGTTCGGATTCCGGAAAGATCACTACTATGCCCTTCTCGTACAGCCGCCGTCTGTGGTGGGAATGTTCTCACTTCACAGAGGATCGTGGATGTAGTACTCAAGGCTTTCCACGCGTGTGCCGCTAGCCAGGGTTGCACAAAGTGAGCTTTCTCTCGCGTGGCTCCGAGTGAAACCTCCTTCAATAGCTGATATTTCCAGTAACCTGACCTTTGGCACCGGTGGAAAAGATAAGGAAGGGAAGGCTGTAGCTGGGTGGGGTTACTACGAGGTGTGAAATGATGTGAGACTCAGTAATTTTATTCCACTCAATCATCATCAGACGATCGCTGGTGGTTCGGGCGCTGGACCCAGCTGGCATGGAACAGATGGTGTACATACTCATATCACAAATACTCGAATTGGTGACGTCGAAATTCTTGAGCGGAGGTATCCCGTCCTGGTGCACCGTTTCGGGTTACGTTCAGGGTCTGCAGGACTTGGAAGATGGTGCGGTGGTGAAGGCGTTCATCGCGAGATTGAATTTTTGGAGCCTATGCAAGTGTCAATCCTTTCTGAGGCAAGCCTATTCAATGTCTCATCGAAGAGAAACTAATGTTTTTATCGCCTATCTACAGAGAAGAACCAGGCAGCCGTATGGCATGGAAAGTGGTGGTTCAGGCTCGTTGGGAAGGAATACATGGATCAAGAAATTACGCTCAGAGGATAGGGACATGTATGAGGAAAACGACATAGGAACGCGGAATATCAATATCGGAGGAAAAGCGACCGTATTTATGGGTAAAGGAGACCGTTTTCTGGTTGAGACACCTGGTGGAGGGGCTTGGGGTGCTCCTGATAGTCAACGAAGGGAAAAAAGGGAAAATCCTCATGCCTGTGCTTGGGAGCCAAGGGGCTCATTCGCTGAACGAGAAGCTGCCCAAGCTGCTTTTTGATTATGCTTTATGAGGTTGGGAGTGATCTTTCTAGATGAGATTTGTTGACATGGACATAAGGTGACTTCCCATAGGGATTCTAAGGAGAGTGTCAGAATATAATCTAAATTCTTGAAGTGACATATTTCCTGATTGTAACCTTACCCTCCATGTCCACAAGGTCAATTTCTTGTAGTGTTAAGTACAATTAGGGCCAACTAGGGGTAAGATATACCCCTAGAGTAGGGGTAAGGGTAATAAAGTTTACCCTTGTTATTATGAATAAGGTTTTCACCTGGGCCTCTGGCCTGGCTTGATCCCTCTACTAATTCTGAATGGTATTAAGTATATGTTGAAGTCAGTCTGCTACACTTCCTTTCTTTAACAGTCTGTCAAAGTAGTAGGTTGTGTTAGTAAAAGAATGCAAAACAATAGGATGTAAGTACAATAACAATCTCTTATCTCTCATATGATACAAATTCTGTCAGCAAGAGAATACAAAACAATAGAATACAGTTGTCATATGCACATCAGAATTAGTGATTATTTATTTTCATTTAATTATTAATTCTCCTTTCTAATTCCTTCTAATCTACATTACATTGTAGTCTGGACTCCATGTACAACTTCTATTTGGACTTCTATATATATGAATATTCTACAGTGTATTTCCTTAGCTTGTAGATTAAAGTTACTTTGTCTATAATTCTATACCTCCTTTCTATTGCATTCCTCTCCAACAAATCTGATTCTCTGAAATTAGTAACCACACACATAACAGTAGATTGCAGTGCAACATATAAGTTAAAGCCAAGGTTGTTCTGCTCTATCATTAGTTAACTATTGCTCTGGACTCACAGATTATCATTCTAGACTAGTAGTTATATATCTTTTATCTTTGATAGTGTCTTCACAAATAAGCTCCAGACTTTTCAATCTAAACCTCAGAGTAATTCTATCTACTCATAAATCATAGTTTTATT
>Ga0153918_1001381_pt1 | contig 10027 bp, 15 predicted proteins | sample TSFL002MetaG_FD_104687 | JGI IMG/M metagenome (GOLD analysis project Ga0153918, IMG submission 104687) | Attine ant fungus gardens microbial communities from Florida, USA - TSFL002 MetaG | ecosystem: Host-associated > Fungi > Mycelium > Unclassified | place: USA: Florida, Paynes Creek Historic... | reverse complement strand
TGTTGTCGTTCCCCGCAATACCCCTATTCCCACCAACAAGTCTCGTGTCTTCACCACTGTCGAGGATAACCAGACAACCGTTACCTTCCCTGTGTACGAGGGTGAGCGTACACAGTGCCGTGACAATCGTCTTCTTGGCGAGTTTGAACTCACTGGCATCCCTCCCATGCCCCGTGGCCAAGCTGAGCTTGTGACCACTTTCGAAGTCGATGCCAACGGTCTCTTGAAGGTCACCGCTCAGGACCGCACTTCCGGCCGCAAAGCCTCTATCAGTGAGTCGGCATCTTTGCTTGAAAGGATGAGTCATGACCCATTATCTTAGATATCACTAACTCTGTCGGTCGTCTTTCGTCTGCCGAAATTGAGCAGATGATCAAGGACGCTGAACAGTTCAAGGCTGCTGACAAGGAATTCACCTCTCGTCATGAAGCCAAGTCTGATCTCGAGGCTTATATCCACCAGGTCGAAAGCACTATCACGTCTCCTGATTCTGGCATGAAACTTAAGCGCGGAGCCAAGGGTCAGGTCGAAGCTGAACTTGCACGTGCTCTTGAGAAGCTGGAGATGGAAGATTCGACGGCAGATGATCTCAACAAGGCTCGTCTCAATGTTAAGCGTGCCTTCCAAAAAGCTACCTCTGGTACTCAACGAAGTTAATTATTGACAATCACCACTGTATCGCCTTGCATCTCTCTATCTTGTATATGCAGTCCACCTATCCCTTCCTTTGCTGTTGTCTATTTTTCTGTCTTGCCCCTTGTTACATCATGGTTTCCATCTCTTGCCAAGGAAGTCTTGACTGCAGGTTCTTATATTGATGTCCTACAGAGGATGTAGATGGCCAGAATGATACGATTTCATGATAATTCATGCTCTTTTGTCTTTTGTAATTTGTGTTCAAGGTATACATCATAGGTCAGTATATAAAAGTACAAACACATGTGAAGATGGATGAAAGTACATCAGTTAGGATCGTCTTCTTCACAGCACTTTTCAAGAGGTAACGGCCTTATTCACCCGAAGAGCAATGTCAAGAATCCAGAGCTCTTCGTCAGAACCGTCACAGAGCGCCTTGTCAGCTTCCGCAAATACTAGTGCACATGCTGATTTTTGTTTGCTATTCAGTAGGGAATTGAGAACTACTAAGTCGTGGATCTGTGTTTAGATATTGAGCGGAGATTGTGACGAGATTAGGAGCAGGAGTATACCTGGGAGAGTAGCTGCGTTGCAGCATAACCCTCTCTGACGATCATTTTAACGTTCTTTTGTATTGTTGGAAAGTCTGTTTTTCTGGCATTGCTGTCTACGTCCATTGCCCCGTCCTCAATACCCAGCACTGTGGCGAAATCATTGATTACTTTATCAGGTATCACGCCTGCAATTTCCTGGATGTCAGATGGAAGAATGGGTGCTGGTGGATTAGACGCCGAAGCAAGTCGGGAGGCCGATTGAAGGTAAGTAATCGCACGTCTGAGGTCACCATTGGAAACGTTAATGAGAGTCTCGAGAACCGGTTTTGTCACATCCACTTGTTCTTCCTCTGCAATGTAAGCTAAACGTGACATTGCCGCTTCAGAATTGAGAGGTGTGAAGCGGAATTTTGAGCAACGGGAGGCAAGAGGTTCAATGATCCTAATCAAATAATTGTAGTACATGCCAGTGCAGGGGATGTCAAAATACTTACCTAGTAACGTAATTGCATACGAGACAGAAACGTGTTATTCGAGCGTAGCTTTCCATGATTCGTCGGAGAGCACCCTGAGCGTCTTGCGTCATGGAATCCGCTTCATCTAAAATGATGATTTTGAAAGGAGGACATGGGTATGTTTTGCCGTCGGAGGTGATAGTTTGTGCTCGAGGAGTTTGACGAGCGAAATTTTTCACTTTCTCGCGGACGATGGCGATACCTCGTTCATCTGAAGCATTGAGCTCAAGCACTCTATTCTTGAAGTTATCTGGTCTTGGACAATTGGAAATAAGTGTGAGACAGTTGCATACAATGATGTTAGAATATACCCAAAGAGCTGACGGGCCAAAGCTAAGATTGTTGAGGTCTTTCCTGTTCCTGGAGGTCCATAGAAAAGCATATGAGAAAGCTAGTTATGTTAAGGGTTTTGAACATAAATTCCAGGAGCAGACTTACATTCGTCGATGTCAAACTCTTCTGTAACACCGCAATAGTATGTTCTTGAGCGGATACATCATCGATCGTTTTCGGTCGACTGGAGATGTCGGTCGAATCCCTGCCAGAATTCATGATATGACTCACTACTTTTCAATCCATGGTTGCAGCGTAGGATCCACAGTGTATCTTCCAGTTTTTGAGCCTGATTTTGTGTTGAAAAAATTGGTAGCCATTTGAGGGAAGAAGTGTGACAGACGCGCCAGTAATGGCTGTTACGATCGCGTCGATGCGCACGTGGCACTTTTGTTTCTTTCACAGCTGTGTAGTTAGCATGAATGAAGACGTTTTTAAAGGTTTGTCCGATCTCGTTTCTCCAGTTTTTTTTACTTGATTCAAAGGCGTTAGTGACATTGCAAAGTCCTGAGAGTATGATATATCCGTGTCTTCGTAAAGTTCCCCACTCAAACCGCGTTTCTTTGCTAGAGAAACCTGTGATTGCGGAGCTGAGGAATGGCAAGGTTGTTTTCAAACAAAAACCCATATCGCTGGAGAAGCTGTCGGAAACACTGCAAGGTGTGACCTGAGCCTTGGCAGTATTCGAATATCTGATATCGCGCTCTAGAAATCGTCAGATTTCGGGAGATGGTTGAACAGCAAAGTCGAGACCATGATCAAACATTACAAACTTTTCCTGAAGAGCACTTGCCGCTGATAGCCAAACTCGGACACGAGAGGTGACTAATTTCATGGAGATAACTGCAAACTGATGTGGATGAGCCCCTTCAGCGATAAAACTCTCGCGGCTTTAGGAAAACACATACAACATGTCATAATGCCACCTCAGGAAGATACCGAAATAGATTCTGCTAAGTCGGTTCTTCCACTTCAAGCAATAGAACAGGCTATCAAATCGGCTCTTTCGCGCAATAACTATGGCCTTGATTCATTGACCGGCTTGAAGGTGCCAGCGGCTGCGTGCGTGTGGCGGTGGGAGGTTCAGCCAAACCACAAAGATTGGTTACCGAAGAGTGCACGAGAGAAGCTTGAGGCGCGGTCATTGGAGCGTATACAGGTAGATGAACGTTCAGAGCTGTGTGCTATTCCTGATGTCTTTCCTAGGCCAAAGAGCAGCTCAGACAAGGTTTTGAGGCTCTCACTCAAGCGGAGAGAGATGACATCCTTGATCCCAAAGGCACAAATCGGGCTAGCAAAGATGTATTGAACAAAACGGAGGCCCTTTCACTAATCAATATGACTGATCGAGAGAAAACCTTTTCACCCATCAATACAGTACAAGTGCAAGACGATGAAAACGTCGAGAATGCCAGGGAAATCATCGGATCTAGCCGCCTTAGAAGGCCTCAGGATCCAGAAAAAACGGCCAAGGTGAGACCTTGATCGTTGAACTTTTCTCTAGCAGAATGTTTAAGTCCGTTCTCTCTCCAGGAGAGGGAAAGGTTCGAAAAGAGGGCAGCCAAAGTGGAGAAGGAAAAGAAAGCAAAGGATGCTCAGAATAAATCACGAACACTGATGGCTAAGTTCTTCTCCAAGCCCCAGAGGCCTGCTGCTTCTAGTCCCAGTGGGGGAGAAATGAGCACCAGGTCATCTGCTCTTAGCGACTTTGAGAGGATATTCAAGTCGTTTTCCCTTAAGAAAGGTTGCATTTTGGCTCCAGCCAATTATTTCAAAACTCCGAGGAAGCGGAAAGGGAAAGAAGTGGCGGTCCTCAACAGTTCAGGGATCATTTGTCTTGACTCCGATGATGAAGAGAAGGGGTTCGGTGATGTTGTAGAGAAAGATTCGAGATCCGATTCAGTCGCCGTAAGTTCCATGACAGCGCAAGGTATACTTGTCTTCATGACTTCCAGAGACATTACTGACCCTTCTTGCTTAGAACGACTAAGTAATATCTTGACTTCCTTACCCTCACCCCTCGATCGTTCAAGACTTCCAAGACCTAGACGGAAGGGTTCTGGTTCTGACTTCAGAATATACAATCCATGCTCTATTCGGGACGTCATGACAAAACTCTCTGAAGCAGAGATTGTGGGAGATGACAATGAAGTTCGGACACTTCTCAATCAGTTACAAGACCGTAAACTTTTCCCTGCAAAAATCTTCATTTATCATGAAGATGCCCGACCCGGGTATTTTGGGACATGGACTCGGAGTTCGAAGATCATAGGGCCTCGACGGCCATTCGGTAAGGATGTCGTGGAATTCGATTATAATTATGATAGTGGGGAAGATTGGGAAGAAGAGCCGATGGGAGATGCAGATGATGTTCTGCAAGATGATGGAGAGGACGGCGACTCAGAGGAAGCTGACTCGGATTTAGATAGCTGGCTGGTAGATGATGACGAAGAACCTGAAACATATGAGGCTGTCCGGGATGCATCGCCGCCTGGGTTTCCTGGTTTTTCGGATATGCCTCCACCTCCACTGAAGCGCAAAGCTGTAGAACCAGATAAAAAGGTTAAAAAACGCAAAGTCGTGGTCCCACTGATACCATTCTCAAAAGGACCATGCTGGGAAACAAGAATTGGCGAGTGCGAGTACGAACCTTTCAGTTTATATCGGATACAATTATTCAATGGTGAGCTTATCGATGTCTGCACTACTTTTATCGTGGTAATCTTGCTGTAGACACAACCTTTCCTGTCGATCCATTCACGTTTGTATCAACATGCGTTGAGGAATATAGAACAAGCCTCAAGAACCCTACAATCACCTCTGCTCCCTATGCAGCTGCTTCCATTGTGTCAGATGCTCCTGGACAAGTCACTTCTACTACCAATGATAATCACGCGCCTACGCTTGATACTTTGATGACTGTTAGCAAGAGGTCTGCCCCGGTTCTGAAGAGCTCCTTCCCGGATGCACACCTTCCTTACCTCTTCAGCAAAATATCCGAGCTTCAAATGACCAGCTTTGTACTGCTAGTAGAGACTATATATCAAGAGCTTAGAGCTCACAAAGTGACTAAGGTTGCGATCGAGGCGAAAATAAGGGAGGTTGGCGAGAAGTGTAGAGAGAAGAAGGTATGGGTCGTAAAGCCCGCGCTCAGGGTATGAGGTTCTGGTTGCTAAACAACGCGTGTTGTACTGAGCTTCGACCAGGTGCAGCTCGCGGAACTCTAGATTCTCTTTGATTTGCTATACTCTTTGTGTCCATCTTCATGGTTGTTTAGTGTACCATATTTCACTATGTTCCGGAGCTGACTGGAATCGTTGTGTCGACTCAAGAACACATCCTTAATTGTTTTCCGGTTTGTGCATTTGTGGCAGAAAACATTCATTGTTTCTGGCATAGCCTGAGATTCTCCCTCCTGCCTCCTGAATATCCTCCCAAACCATTTTGTCCAAAAGATTAATTGACGCGTCTCGTGAGGATCACATGATTATCGCGTTTCCAGTTAGGACCAGTAACCTAACATCCCCTTCACGAGCGATGTCAATTGACGCCCAAGAAGCCATGTGGGTAATGCGCCTGCTACTTGAACTAGTATGGGGCACTCATGTCATTCAGAGAGGCTATCCGTAAAATGCGACCCATCATAGATCCTAAAGACGACTACATGAATATAGTTGATGCCGAACAGAAACTCGCCGCTTCGGAGACTAAAAGAAAAAAAGAACTCGAAGAGGCGCATGCAAATCTCAAAGGTAGCCTTGACTACATATTGTAAAAAAATGGTCGATCACCAGATTACCGTGATTAGCATTATCCAAAGTGCTCGAAGCGGCTCGTATCTCGTCTACTCGCCCAGAATCTGTCCCATCATTAGAGGCACATGCTTCCACCCTCAACAAATTTGACAGCAGAAAATTCTCTCTCATAAAGGCCATTGGTGAAAAAGAAAGCGAGATTGGAAGTAAAGAAGCTGAATTGGCAGCTCTGAAAGAGGGGGTGAGGAAACTTGAGGAGTATGACCCTGCAACGGAACATGAGAAGGAACTAGATGGCTCTATGTAAGTAGATCTACTGCACCGTCTTCCTTACTAAAATGGTTGCTTCAGATTGCGGCTTGCGATATTCAAGTCGTTAGGATTTGAACCTGTGGCCGACAAATACGGGCGAATAACCAAGATGCTGATTCGTGAGTCCCTCTCATTTCCCGTATAGTCTGTTCTCGCAAATGGGTTCTTTGCATAGGCTCTCAGTCTGGAGATCTCCACGCTGTTGACATCAGATCACCAGAAGAACCTAGCTTTGACGATGTCCAGAGCCTGTGGGATATTGCTCGCTCATGATACATTGCTAATCTTGTTATGTCTGTAAAACATGCTTTCATGTACTTTTCTCCGTTTTGAATCTCTAAATTCATACATACAGTAACATCCTTGGAGTTATATCTGATGAACCCCAAATGCAAGTGCATATGCAGCATTACACTAGCAAACACCTATTTAGAGAAGCACGTTACTTGCAGGCTACTGCTATGAATTCAAAGAAAGCTATATCCCTCAATACTTGATCAACGAAACTCAGGAAGCAACCTTGACCTGACATGTCAGCATAACCCAAGACAGATACCCAAAAAAGAGCAATATCAGATGCGAAAGAAAGATACAGAAAAGAGAACAAAAGCAGATAAAATGTATAACACTGTTACCTGGTCAAAAATATAACCGCATTTTTTTGAGATATCTCCCATAGCTGGGGTTTTAGCTTTGAGGGATTGAAACGATCCACCGGTTCAATAGAGCTAGCTCTAAGGGTATCTCTTTCCAAAAAGATCGCAAGCTTCTAGCTTCTCCAACACATATAATCTCGAAGTAAGCTCCTGTTGGAAGGCCTCTCTTCTCCTTCCTTTCTCCTCCGCTCCTATCGCACTCTTCGTTAAGGTAGCATGAATAGGGTATAGATAAGTATAGATTGATTGAAGCCTCAGTTCGCGTATGTACACGAATTCTGTGATCCAGTCGATCAGCTGTCCAAGAACATTGACATCAAGATCATCATCGAGGCGGAGAGTGAGCATTATGATGAGTGGTGCAAACTGTTTCCTCTCTTCTGCTTCCAGACTTTTTTCAAACGGTGATTCACTAGCTTCGTATATTTCCAAACTCTGTAGTCGTTGTATGACGGGAACCAATGACCTCCACGTCTGTAGGAGGTTGAATGGATGGGCCCAGTGACTGTTATGGCAAAATGAGCTTCCTTGAGCATTGGTACAACCTCGGTCGGGTAAGAGAGGAAAACACTGAGAACTTCGCTAGGCGCAGTGACTGAGATCAAATGTCTGAACGCAAAGTTCACTGCCTTTGGCGCTTCGGCTGGCAAAGGGGCAAAATCGCGGATTTCAAGGCTTGACAGTAAGTGGCGTTTAAAAAACTTCGCGAGGTCACACAGGGTACAGGAACCACTACTCATTGTGAGTTGGACCAATGACGGGATATGGAGATTGGAAAAGAGTGGATCCCAGGAAACTTGGTCGTCTAAATCAGTCGTCTGAATCAGTCGTGAATGATAGATATTGGAGTTTTGAGAGGAAATTCAGGCACGTGACAATCCACGGGAGTGGAGGAACGGTGGGGACCACTGAACGAATGTCGAGTATACTGATAGAGGATTCATGGCGGACCAAGGGCGTTTTCTCCTTCTGTTTCCTGTAGGCCAGCTGTGTGATCTTGTTCATACGAACCTTGGTGACGATCCTGAACTCGTTGATCACAGGAGCATTTGGAAGCACGGTAAGATTGTTATTCAGGTTGCCTTCAATCATTTTATAGCAGCTGTTCCGACTCTAGAATGCGCACCATAGTGGCCACGCGAAAGGCTGTACAAAACAATGTTTGTAATGCCTTTGGCAAATCCTTATTTGTTGGCGATCTAGCTTCGGCAGCCAGAAGTGCGGTCCGTTGTTCTTCTCCAATGCAGGTCTCAGGGTCGAATCGAAACTGAAGAGTGATCATATCCACTGAAACAAGCCTCATCAAAATGAGAGCGAGATTGTTTATGTTCTCCATCAAATTCCATTTTGGAAAAGCAAAGACAACAGATGTGGCCGGCTCTGGTGAAGAAGGTGGCAATGTGGAGGAGGGATAGTAAATCATAATCTTCCTCCCTGGTAATGTCAATGACACCAGTAGGAGAGACATCGGCGCCTCTGCGAGTATAATAAATGCCAAGCGACACATGTTGGATGCGTTCCGAAATGCGAGCTAGGCAGAGCAGCTCCCAGATTTGAGATGATTGAAGATATCATGGTTTTCGGGGAAGCGAGCGAAAGCACCGTGGTTGGAATTGGATGATGCACTCATACTTGAACTGAGAAAAGGGTCGAAGGTTAAGAGACAATGGTGGCCAGCATGCGAGAGAAAAAATACAAGGACCTCAAGACGACTATGGCCGCGCTATACTTGTGATTGCGGAAGTCATGGCAAACCTAGCAGAATTCCCAGGGTGTGTTACTTCAACGTGAGAACTACATACGCCGACCAAAATGAGAAATAACAATTCCCGATTGGGCGAAGAATCACCTTTTATGAGCACTTCATCATCTAAGCTGATAAACAGGAACTGGTCCCAGCCCTGGGAGTCAATCATGTATTTCTATTGGACAATCGAGGCGTCGAAAAACAGCTCGGCAACACCCTACTTTATTGGCATGAAATCTCCTCAATATTTCTCTGTCAGAACTGGGGTACAATTGCATGGTTAGCAGCGCTCTCTTTCTCCGAAGGAAAGCCAATAAAAACATACTGAGCGTCGTCAATGAAGTCCAACCAGTGAACGGATGGCTGAAATAAACTTTTACGATGAATTACTCATGCGATATTCAAACAACTCACCTTCGTCTACCCTCTCCAGTGCTTGCATCATACTGTTCCCAGACATAGCCTGTCCGTTCATACTCCTATGTTGTTTGATCAGTGACTGTTTGAACACAATCTGACAATCCGACTAACCTTGAAAACATTAGTCACTATGTTTCTACGCAGTTCACCGTAAATTCTCTTCGCCCTCTGTTGGTAGGGACCCTCCCGTGCGGCATAAGTCTAATGGAAGGGAGTGATGTATCGATTATTTATTTATCAATATTGATGACCTACATTGTGGAGAGCCCGCAAGGCGAGATAGTTCATCTGAACCCAAATTGGTCCTCTCCAGTAATTCTCGCCCTGTCCAAAATCGGGATGTGATTTGGATAGACTACGCAAACCATATGGGGACCAGAGGTGGTCAGGATCATGAAGAATATCAAGGATAGCAGACAAATGAGGTGAGTCAACGGGAAGAAGCTCCAGCAGTAACGGGAAGAGCGAAAGATAGCCTTTGTGACAGACATGGTACGATTCCTCTGGGAGCAGCTAACAATCAGAACATGAGAGAAACAGAGATCATCGTTTCCTACCATCTTCATCAACGTCGGCATCGCAATACATTTGCTCTTCCTCATCCCAATGCAAGTCTGGAGAGAAAACCGAATAAATTCAAAAGGATGACAGGGGTGCGCGTCCCACCTTCAATATTATTTATGATAGCTTTTTCAATCTCTGCAAATGTTATGGCGTCCTCTGTATCTCCAATGAACTCCGCAATCCCCTTCATAGTCCTGGTGAAAAATCCCATCCAAGAGATCAAGTCCAGATGTAATTCGCCCGCATGGGGAGGGCCTCGAGGATAATCATCCATACCGCTTGTCAAAACATGCTGCTCGGACCTTCCACGCCACCGATAACCCTCAGTACGTGAATAGGCCTTCCTACCGTACTGCTTTATTTGACCACGTTGAGTGCGCCTGAACCAATCGTAGTGTCTCTTCAGGGGCACATAGATAGACCTCAGGAAAGAAAGGGCAAGATCCGGATTATTCAGGTATTGACTCTCACCGCCCGCATTCGGGGCATCGGTGAAGAAAGGGGCTTGTATTGGACTCGTTCCAAAGTCCATTCC
>Ga0153918_1001380_pt1 | contig 10032 bp, 10 predicted proteins | sample TSFL002MetaG_FD_104687 | JGI IMG/M metagenome (GOLD analysis project Ga0153918, IMG submission 104687) | Attine ant fungus gardens microbial communities from Florida, USA - TSFL002 MetaG | ecosystem: Host-associated > Fungi > Mycelium > Unclassified | place: USA: Florida, Paynes Creek Historic... | reverse complement strand
ACGCCGTGGTTGCCCATCAGCAGGCGGCTTTTGCCCGCCAGCAGGCTCGCCAGCCGCGCGCCTTCCTCGGCGGTGTCCGCCATGCCGCCGTACAGGGTATCGATCGCCACGCGGTTGAAGTAGCGCGCCGTGTTCTGATCCACCGGCGGGATACGCGGCTCCGCCAGGCAGGCGACGCTGGTGGTGTAAATCGGGTGCAGATGCAGCACCACGCGCGCCTCCGGCAGGCGCTGGTGGATCTGGCCGTGGATCGCCCAGGCGGTGGCGTCCACGTCGTCGCGCTGCGCGCAGGCACCCTCCCCGGCGTCGAGCAGCAGCAGGTCGCTGGCGCGGATGCGCGAAAAGTGTTTCCACTTCGGGTTAAGCAGAAACCGCTTGCCGTCCGGCGAGACGGCGGCGCTAAAGTGGTTCGCCACCGCTTCGTGCATACCGAGATGGGCGATAATGCGAAAGGTAGCGGCCAGATCGATCCGGGTCTGTTCTTCAAACGAAAGCGCCATAGCGTTCTCCGGAAAAGAGAGAGAAAAGGGAGGGCGACAGCGGTTTGCCGCCCGTATCAGGATTAAGGCTGCGGCATCAGCGTCTTGATATCCTCGGCGCTCGGCGCCTCGAAGTTATATTTCTTCAGCAGCGCGGCGTACTCCGGCGTGTTGCGGTACTTCTCCAGGCCGTCGATCAGCGCCTGCTTCACCTCGTCGTTGCCTTTCTTAACGCCGAAGCCGTTCAGCACCGGGTAGATCAAGGTTTCCGAGGAGATCTGCACGCGGTTGCCCAGCTTCTGCACCACGCCGCGCGCCACGGCGGCGTCGGTGATCTGCGCCTCCACCGCGTGCGACAGCATCGCCTGTGTGGTCTGCGGATCGGTGGTGTATTCGCTGATGGCGATCGGCGGCTTGCCGTTCTTCACGCAGTAGTCGGCGGAGAGCTTATGCAGCTGCTGCAGCCAGGAGGTGGCGCCCATTGAGCCGATTTTGTGGCCGCAAAACTCCTCCGGGGTTTTCGGCTGATAGGCGCCGCCTTTCAGCGACAGGATCGCCTCGCCGCTCTTCAGATAGGGGATCATATCGATCACCTTCAGCCGCTCTGCGGTGATGTACATCGAAGAGTTAGTAATATCGAAGCGGTTGCCCTGCAGGCCGGTGATCAGGTTAGGAAAGCGGGTGTCGAGGTTCACCGCCTGACGGCCCATCACCTTCGCCAGCCCGTCGAGAAACTCGATATCGAAGCCGGTAGGTTTGTTGTTCTCAATATATTCATAGGGGAAAAAGGTCATGTCGGAACCGGCGACGATTTTTCCCGGCTGCTGGAACGCCGACGCGCTAAACGACCCCAGCGCGACGCTGGCGGCCAAAAAAGTCAGGGCAACAAATTTCATAAAGCCTCCGTGGTGGCGATTACGCGCGGGCAAGATCGTTTCCGGCCTGCTGAACAAAAAAGGATGCGCCGCTCGGCTTCTGCGGCAGACGGAACTGGTTAGCGGTGCTGCGGATGGTGCCGCTCTCTTCGCCCGATACCAGCGCGCCGGCGTCCAGGCTCGGCAGCGGGTTGTCGCCGAACGGCAGGGCGTCTTCCGCCGCGTAGACGGCGATAAACAGCGTGCGCGGTAGCTCGGTTTCGTTTGGGCTGGAGGCGTGCAGCAGGCGCGTGTGCATAAAGCAGACCGAGCCGGGCGGGCCGAAGCAGGCGGCGGGCTGGCCGCACTGCTCGTCCACCACGCTTTTATCCACCGCGCCGGTAAAACGGCCGTTTTGCCAGTGGGAGTAGAGCGGGCCTTTATGGCTGCCCGGCACCACGTTGAGCGGGCCGTTTTCCGGCGTCACTTCGCTTACCATCAGCAGCGCGGTGACGATGTCGTCGTTGCTGTGCGGCGTAAAGAGAAAATCCTGATGCCACTCGACTTTGGTCGCGGTGTGCGGCAGCTTGGAGTTGATCTTGCTGTGGTGGAAGCGCGCGCCCTGGCTGCCGGTCAGCTGGCCGGCGATCTGCGCCATGCGCGACTGCAGCGCCGCGCGGCGGTAGTCGGCGGAGATTTCTGTCGGCGAGCTGACGCGGCGCAGCGACGGATGGTCGGCGCGGTGATCGCCTTCCAGATCGAAGCGCGCGCGGCCGTCCAGCGTCTCGCCCCAGGCCGCCTGCTGGCTGCGGCTCTCTTCCACCCAGCCGTCGAAATCGCGCTGCAGCGCGGCGATCTCCTCGGCGCTTAAGACGTTTTCCACCACCAGAAAACCCTGCTGGTGATACTGCTCTATCTGCCACTGTTCAATCATGATTTTCCCTCGTGCTGGTTAAAGGCGTTAAGCCAGAGAAACATCTTTCAGGAAGGCTTCGACGCGCGGATGCTGTCCGCTGCGCATCGCCTGCGGCGCGTCGTCGCAGACCACGCGGCCTTTTTCCATAAAGACGATGCGGTCAGAGACCTTAAAGGCGAAGTTCATCTCATGGGTGACGATCACCATGGTGATGCCCTCCTGCGCCAGGGTTTCGATCACCTGCAGCACTTCGTTGACCTTTTCCGGATCGAGCGCCGACGTCGGCTCGTCGAACAGCATGATTTGCGGACGCATCATCAGGGCGCGGGCGATGGCGACGCGCTGCTGCTGGCCGCCGGAGAGCTGATGCGGATATTTCCACGCGTGCTCCAGCATCCCGACCTTGTGCAGCAGTTCGCAGGCGTGCTGCTTCAGCGCGTCGCGCGACGCCAGCCGGTGATAGCGCGGCGCCAGCATCAGGTTGTCCAGCACGCTGAGGTGCGGGAACAGGTTGAAGCTCTGGAACACCATGCCGATGTTGAGGCGGTGCTCGGCGTGCTCGATAAAGCGCGGCTTCTGCTCGCCCTGCTGGCTGAGGTGGATAAAGGGCTGGCCGTTAATGCGGATTTCGCCGTTGTCGATCTGCTCCAGCCCGTTCAGCAGGCGGATCAGCGTGGTTTTGCCGGAGCCGGACGGCCCAATCACCGACACCACTTCGCCCGGCTGGATCTGCAGACTGACCGCGCCCAGCACCTCTACGTTGTTGTAGGCCTTGTGCAGCCGCGACGCCTGCAGCGCCGGGCCATTGCCCTGCGCGGCCGGTCGGGCGAGCGGCGCGCTGCCGCGCTGCGCCAGCGCCATAAGCTGCGCGTCGACCTTGCCCGACGGACGGCGCTGGGTGACGTCGAGATGGCGCTCCAGCTGTTTCAGCAGGAAGTCGAACACTGTAACGATCAGCACGTAGTAGCAGGCGACCGCCGCCATGGTTTCCATTACCAGGAAGTTCTGCGAATAGAGGCGCTGGCCCACCATCAGGATCTCGGTGAGGGAGATCACCGACACCAGCGAGCTGAGCTTGACGATGGCGATATATTCGTTGGCCAGCGCCGGCAGGGCGACGCGCACCGCCTGCGGAATAATGATGCGCCACTGAATGCCGGCGAAGCGCAGCCCCAGCGCGCGGGCGGCTTCGCTCTGGCCTTTCGGAATCGAGAGCAGGCCACCGCGATGGATTTCGGCGATATAGGCGCTTTCGCTCAGCACCATGGCGATCAGGCCCGCCCAGAAGGGATCGCTCAGCAGTGCGGAGGTGCCGGGTGCGGCCTGCGGCAGGTTATAGACGAAAATCAGCAGCACCAGCAGCGGCAGGCTGCGAAACAGCCAGATATAGCCGCGCGCCGGCAGGTTAAACAGCGCGCGGTTCGACTGTTTCGCCAGCGCCAGCACAAACCCCACCACAATGCTGATGCCCCAGGTAAGCAGGCTCAGTTTGATCACGGTCCAGGTCGCCAGCCAGAACTCGGCGTCGCTGAAGAGGCTGAACATATAGTTCCAGTTAAAAGTCATCAGGCATTTCACTCGCTTAAATAAAAGCGAATTTCAGAAAGAGGAATTCGCCGCTGTCGGTTATTGACACTATGGCGGCAGCCGCTAATTTGAGGCAATTAGTAAATTGCTGGCTTCAGACTTTAAAAAAACTATCCAGCTAAAAAAGCGCGGCAATGATGCATGGCGCTAATTAATGCAGGCGGGGAATGAATCATCCGGTGGTGTGAAATTAAAAACGGCGAATGCGTTGCTCTTTTTAAGCGCATCGCTGTACCAAAATGATGCAGTGGGTTAAATAAACTTTTCTGCGCCGCAAATTAATTCAGGCGACAGGTTGATCTATCAATAATAAAGCGCGGTGATGGCGCGTGCGGCGGCTGCGCGCAAATGGGGCACAGAGCTGGCATGGCCCTTGCAGCAACCGCTGACCTGTAAAAAAGCGCGCCAGCCGAGCGCGCTGCACGCCACCAGAAAGGGTTTTATGATGCGTTTTACGCTAAAACAGCTTAAGTACTTCGTCACGGTGGTTGAAACCGAAAGCATCGCCGAAGCGTCGCGCCAGCTGCACATCGCGCAGCCCTCTATCTCTATCGCCATTAAAAATCTGGAAGATACCTTCGACCAGCAGCTGTTTATCCGCCATCACGCGCAGGGCGTCTCCCTGACGCCGGGCGGCCGCCGCTTTTACGAAAAGGCGCGCGACCTGCTGCGTCTCTCTTATGAGTTCGAGCAGAACTCGCGCGCCGAACACCAGCTGGTGTCCGGCACCATCGCCGTCGGCTGCTTTGAGTCGGCCGCGCCGCTCTATCTGCCAAAGCTGATCGCTGGCTTTAAAAAAATCTATCCCGATATCACCATTGAGCTGTATGACGGCGAGCAGCATGAGCTGATGCACGGGCTGCATCGCGGCCGCTTCGACCTGGCGTTTCTCTACGATCTCGACCTCGATCACTCGATAAAAAAAGAGCCGCTCAACGCGCCGCACCGGCCCTACGCGCTGCTGCCCGCCGCGCATCCGCTGGCGCGCCAGGCAACGGTGACGCTACAGCAGCTGAGCCGCGAACCGATGATCCTGCTGGATGCCATCCCCAGCAAAAACTACTTTATCCGCATCTTTAAAGAGCGGGGCTATCACCCGGAGGTCGCCTACAGCTCGCCCTCGATTGAGATGGTGCGCTGCATGGTGGGTCAGGGATTAGGGTTTTCGGTGCTGGTGACGCGTCCCTGTTCCAACATGACCTACGACGGGCAGCAATTAATTCATCTTGAAATAGAAGATGAGATGGCGGACTCGACGCTGATTATGGCTTACCTGCAAAATAATGAGCCAACCCGGCCGGCGCAGTTATTTATGGAGTATTGCCGTCGCGCCGAACTCTTCCCGACGCCGGCGATGCAATAATTTTTTCTGCCGTGGCGTGCAGCCTAATAAATTCCTATTCAGTCGTTAGCTTTATAATATTTTACCCTCTCTGTCGGCTCAAATAGTCTTGGAAACCTCTCCCATGGTGAATATATCGGCCGGCGGCTGGTTGAAGGACGCGGAAATGACAGAGATAAAAACAGAGATTGATACCCTGGTGATCGGCGCCGGGCAGGCGGGGGTGGCGATGAGCGAACACCTGAGCCGGCTCGACGTGCCGCACCTGGTGCTGGAGAAAAACCGCATCGCCGAAGCCTGGCGCAGCGGGCGCTGGGATTCGCTGGTGGCCAACGGCCCGGCCTGGCACGACCGCTTTCCCGGCATGGCGTTTCCGGCGTGCGCGCCCGACAGCTTTGTCGGCAAAGAGCAGGTGGCGGACTACTTCGTCGCCTACGCGGAAAAATTTCACGCGCCGATCCGCACCGGCGTCGAGGTGCTGAGCGTGACGCGCAACAGCGGGCGTCCTGGCTTTACCGTGCACACCTCAGAGGGCGTGATTGAAGCGCAGCGCATCGTGGCAGCTACCGGCCCCTTCCAGAAGCCGGTGATCCCGGCCATCGCGCCGCGCAGCGAACGCCTGACGCAGATCCACTCCGCCGACTACCGCAACCCTCAGCAGCTGCCGGATGGCGGCGTGCTGGTGATCGGCGCCGGATCCTCCGGCGTGCAGATCGCCGATGAGCTGCAGCGCGCCGGCAAAACGGTTTACCTGTCGGTCGGCCCGCACGATCGGCCGCCGCGCGCCTATCGCAACCGCGATTTCTGCTGGTGGCTGGGGGTGCTGGGGATGTGGGACGCGGCGGCAAGCCAGCCGGGCAAAGAGCACGTCACCATCGCGGTGAGCGGCGCGCGCGGCGGCCATACCGTGGATTTCCGCGCGCTGGCGCATCAGGGCGTCCATCTGGTCGGCATGACCAAGGCGTTCGACGGCGAAACGGTGCGCTTTCAGCCCGATCTGGCGCACAACATCGCGCGCGGCGACGCCAGCTATCTGGCGCTGCTCGACGCGGCGGATGCCTATATCGCCCGCAACGGCCTCGATCTGCCGGAGGAGCCGGAGGCGCGGCACTTCCTGCCTGAGCCCGCCTGCGTCGCCCAGCCGCTCGCCGAGCTGAACCTCACAGACGCGGGTGTCACCACCCTTATCTGGGCCACCGGCTACGAGGCGGATTACCGCTGGCTGAAGGTAGACGCCTTTAACGCGCAGGGCAAACCGCAGCACCATCGCGGCGTCTCCAGCGAGCCGGGCGTCTATTTTCTCGGCCTGCCGTGGCTGTCACGTCGCGGATCGACCTTTATCTGGGGCGTCTGGCACGACGCGAAATATATCGCCGACCAGATTGCCATTCAGCGTCAGTACCAGCACTACCCGACCGCGTCGCCCCTTTAACCGAGCAGGAGAGCAATGATGCCCACCCATACCCGTATTCGCATGTTTAACACCAAAGAGACCTATCCCAATCAGGCGCTCGACAACGACCTCTGCCAGGCGGTGCGCGCAGGCAACACCGTTTACGTGCGCGGCCAGGTCGGCACCGACTTTGACGGCAAGCTGGTCGGGCTGGGCGAGCCGGGCCTGCAGGCAGAGCAGGCGATGAAGAATGTCAAACAGCTGCTGGAAGAGGCGGGCAGCGACCTGTCGCACATCGTCAAGACCACCACCTATATCACCGATCCGCGCTACCGCGAGCCGGTCTATCTGGAAGTGGGCAAATGGCTGAAGGGGGTGTTTCCCATCTCCACCGGGCTGGTGGTGTCGGCGCTGGCGCAGCCGCAGTGGCTGATGGAGATTGACGTGATCGCGGTGATCCCGGATAGCTGGCACGGCAAGGAGGCGCTATGACGCTGTCGATTAGCGCGCGCTGCCCGGAGAGCGGGCAGCTCGGCATCGCCATCAGCTCTTCCAGCATCGCGGTCGGCGCGCGCTGCCCCTGGCTGCAGGCGGGAACGGGCGCGGTGTCCAGCCAGAACATTACGCTGCCCGCGCTGGGCCAGCAGATCCTGGCGCAGCTGGAAGCGGGCGCCTCGGCGCAGCAGGCGCTGAAGCTGGCGCTGGCGGAGGATCGCTTCAGCGACTACCGCCAGGTAACGGTGATTGACTCCGCCGGCGAGATGGCGCACTTCAGCGGCAGCAAGACCCTGGGCGTCTGGCATGTGGCGCAGGGGGAGAACTGCGTGGCGGCGGGCAATATGCTGGCGGATAAAGCGGTGATTGAGGCGATGGTGTCGGCGTTTGACGCCTCGTCCGGCGAGCTGACCAGCCGACTGATCGCGGCGCTGCAGGCGGGCATCGCGCGCGGCGGCGAAGCGGGGCCGGTGCACTCCGCCGCCGTAAAGGTGGTAGACGACTATACCTGGCCGCTGGTGGATCTGCGCGTCGACTGGGTCGACGCCGATCCGGTCGACGCGCTGTCGCGCCTGTGGCTCGCCTATGAACCGCAGATGGAGGCCTACGTGACGCGCGCGCTCGACCCGCGCGACGCGCCGAGCTACGGCGTGCCGGGCGATGAATAGCGCGCTGCGCGAGACGCTGGCAGCGCTGCTCGCCTTCGACACCACCAGCCGCGAGTCGAATCTGGCGCTGATCGGCTTTATTCGCGACTTTCTGGCGCAGCGCGGCGTGGCGGCTGAGCTGTTGTATGACGAAGGCGGCACGAAAGCCAACCTCTATGCGCGGCTGGGGCCGGCGGGCGACGGCGGCGTGCTGCTGTCGGGCCACACCGACGTGGTGCCGGTCGACGGGCAGCGCTGGACGGTGCCGCCTTTTGCCCTGACCGAGCGCGACGGGCGCTGCTACGGCCGCGGCAGCGCCGATATGAAAGGCTTTATCGCCTGCGTGCTGGCGTCGCTGGATCGCTTCCTGGCCGAGCCGCTGCGCCTGCCGCTGCATCTGGCGTTCTCCTACGACGAAGAGGTCGGCTGCCTGGGCGTGCGCTCGCTGGTGGCGCACCTTCAGGCGTCGCCGCAGAAGCCGGCGCTCTGCATTATCGGCGAACCCACCGAGATGGCGCCGGTTTACGGCCATAAGGGCAAAGTGGCGATGCGCTGTCAGGTGCGCGGCCGCGCCTGCCACTCCGCCTACGCGCCGGACGGCGTCAACGCTATCGAACAGGCAGCGGCGCTGATCGGCCATATCAGCCGCGTCGGCGCCTCGCTGCGGCAGACGCGGGATACGCGCTTCGATCCGCCGTTCAGCACCCTGCAGGTCGGTACTATTCAGGGCGGCGCGGCGCTGAATATCGTGCCGCAGGATTGTCAGTTCGATTTTGAGCTGCGCACGCTGCCAGACGCCGATGCCGGGGCGGTGCTGGAAAGCATCGCCGCCTTCGCGCGCGACCAGCTATTGCCCGCCATGCAGGCGCAGGCGCCAGAGAGCGACGTGACGTTTCAGCCGCTGGGCGCCTATCCCGGCCTGCTGACCGATCCGCAGGGCGACTTTGCCCGCTGGCTGGCGCAGTGGAGCGGCAGCGACCGCTTTGCCACCGTCGCCTTTGGCACCGAGGGCGGCCTGTTCGACGAGATCGGCATGGCGACGCTGGTGTGCGGGCCGGGCAGTATGGCGCAGGGACACAAGGCGGATGAGTTCGTCGCCGTCGACCAGCTGGAGCGCTGCATGCAGATGCTGGGCAATCTCTGCGACTGGATGCGCGCCGGTTAAGCCTCGCGCCGCGCGCGCCTCTGTGATATATACAGTTAAACTGTATATATCAGGGGGCGTGGCAATGAGTGAAAGCAACAAAGCGGTGGTACGTCGTTTTAATCAACAGGTGATCGTGGCGGGCGATCGCGCCGCGTTCGAGGCGCTGGTAGCGCTGGACTTCATCAACCACTCCGCGCCGCCGCGCGCGCCGCGCGACCGCGAGAGCCTGTGGCACACCTTTGACGCCTTGCTGCGTCCGGCGTTCTCTTCACTGCGGGTCGAGATAGAGGAGCAGGTGGCGGAGCGGGATTGGGTCACCACGCGAAAAATTATCACCGGCCTGCATACCGGCGCGCTGATGGGCGTGGCGGCGACCGGGCTGCCGGTCACCATTCAGGTGATGGATATGGTGCAGATTGCCGAGGGACAATATCGCGCGCACTGGGGAATGAATAGTCTGGCGGCGGTGGTGGCGCAGCTGCGTGCGGCGAGTCAGCGCGCTTAATCCACCAGCTTGTTTAGCGCGGCGATGCCGTTTATCAGGGCGTCGCGCGACGGCGCATCCAGCTTTTCCGTTAACAAATCGGCGATCCAGCGGGCGCGCTGTTCGCGCGCGTCGCGCAGCAGGGCGCGGGCCGTTTCGGTCAGCGCGATATGCTGCGCGCGGGCATCCTGCGGGTTGGGCTGGCGAGTTATATAGCCCTGGCTCTCCAGCTCCTGGATCACCAGCCGCATGCTCTGATGTTTGACGCCGCGCAGCCGCGCCAACTCGGCAATGGTGATGGCGCCGTGGGTTTCCAGCAGCTCCAGCGTCTCCAGCTGCGAGGTGCGTGGGGTCGACGTGGCTACGCGTACCTGACGGACAAAGGTGCTGACCGAACGGCGCAGCGCTTCGGCGAGCTGAAGTGTACTTTCGTCGTGTGGGGAAGGCATGGCGATCTCCTGAGCGGCGTAGTGCGAGCGGGTATCTTGCCGGGGAAGCGCTGAGCAATAAAGGAAAACAGGCGCACAAAAGCAAAAACCCAGCCATAGGCTGGGTTCTTTAATTTGTGGTGCCCGAACCCGGAATCGAACCAGGGACACGGGGATTTTCAATCCCCTGCTCTACCGACTGAGCTATTCGGGCAACGGGGCGCATTAAACCGTAATGGCCGCTTCGCGTCAACGCCTTT
>Ga0153918_1001376_pt1 | contig 10043 bp, 12 predicted proteins | sample TSFL002MetaG_FD_104687 | JGI IMG/M metagenome (GOLD analysis project Ga0153918, IMG submission 104687) | Attine ant fungus gardens microbial communities from Florida, USA - TSFL002 MetaG | ecosystem: Host-associated > Fungi > Mycelium > Unclassified | place: USA: Florida, Paynes Creek Historic... | reverse complement strand
CTGGGCGGCAGCACATCGGCCTTGAAGGACCTGGCGGGCAAGCTCATGGCGTTCGGGCAGGCGGTTGGCGGGATGACCATGAGTGATGAAGTGGTCAAAGGGGCGATGGCAGGCTATGTGTTCGAAAACCTGGAAATTGCTTCCTACACCGTGCTCATAGAAGCCGCCGAAGCAGCCGGCGACAGTGCGACGGCGCAAGCCTGTCGTTCGATCCTCAAGGAAGAAGTGGCCATGGCCGAATGGCTCAAGGCGCATCTGCCGGAAGTAACGCGTGCATTCCTGGCCCGCTCGGCCGACCCTGATGCAGAAGCCAAGCGCTGAATGCGCAACCCGCGCCGGACTAGCACCGGCGCGGGTATTTCTCATTGTTGCCCACTGTTCACTTTGCCAAGTTCCGCTCCGGTCAGAGGTTGCGCATCCGGGTCCGACTGGGTACGAAGCTTCATGGCTGCGAGGGTGTCTGCGCCGCGCTCATCGAGCTGGACACTGGCCGAGCCATCGCCACCGTCCACAGCGGGCTGCGGTTCATCGACGTAAATCCAGTCTTGCCCTTCATTCCAGGCCCCACGCATCTCCCCGCCCTGGGACAGGTTGAAATACGTGCGATTGAGCTCAGGGTCGCCGGGCAACTTGCCTTGCGGGAAGTTTGGCTGGATAGCGTGCAGCGCCTTTTCGAACGACATCTGGTGGGCAATCTCACGGCTCATCAGGAAGCCCAGGGCATCCTTGATGCCGGGATCATCGGTGACGTTGATCAGCCGTTCATAGACGATCTTGGCGCGCGCCTCGGCAGCAATGTTCGAGCGCAAGTCGGCCGTCGGTTCGCCAATGGTGTCGATGTAGGCCGCGCTCCACGGTACCCCGGCGGAATTGACCAGCGGGGCTCCGGCACCGTATAGCAGGCTGGTGACATGGGAGTCATTGCCGGCGCCGGTCAGCGAGCGGTACAGCTCGCCCTCGGCCTCCACACCTTCGGCCAGGCTGCCCTTGGCGCCTTTGTTGAGCATCACCACAATCGAGCCGATGATCTCCAGGTGGCTGAGCTCTTCGGTGGCAATGTCATAGAGCATGTCCTTGCGTCCTGGGTCGTCCTCGCTGACCGCCTGGGTGAAGTAGCGCATCGCGGCGGCCAGTTCACCTTGCGGCCCACCGAACTGTTCCAGCAGTAGATTGGCCAGGCCGGGGTTGGGTTGTGCCACCCGCACGGTGTATTGCAATCGCTTGTTGTGCATGAACATAAGCAGGTCCTCATCAGCGCGCAGGGGCAGCTGGGCTGCCCCCTGCGCTTTCATGGATGATCAGCGGTTGTCATCACTCTTGCGACCGCCGCCATGGCTATGCTGGCCACCTACACGGCCGGCTTCGGATGCCTTTTCGCGGTCATTGGCGAAATTGCCCCCTGACGCCTGGCCACCTTTATGGCCCGCTTCGGAGGCACGCTCAGGGTCGTTCTTGAAGTTGCCTCCCGAGGCCTGTCCCCCTTTGTGGCCTGCTTCAGATGCGCGTTCCGGATCGTTCTTGAAGTTGCCGCCTGACACCTGGCCACCTTTATGCCCGGCTTCGGAAGCCTTTTCCCGGTCGTTGGCGAAGTTGCCAGGATTGGTGTTGGCGTTGCCGCCTTGATTACCGCGGTTGTCCTGATTGCTAGCCATGATTGACACCTCATGTCGGTAGATACACAGGAAGGTCTGTGTTTATCAGTGACCGGTACCAAGCGCCGCTTCGTGCATCGAATTTCGAAAAGGCGGACGAAACGCGCTAATGAACGCAGGCCTTTATTCTTGGCAAAAGGCTGCTGGTGCTTGGGTATTCGCAATGCCGATAAAGGCGACTCCGAATGCAATGGCCGTGACCAACCGCGTCCATACAGCCGACCATCAACCGGGGTGAACGGATTCGATTGCGCCACGATCAACCAGAAGGTTCGCGCCCCACTCTATCCGCAAAAGGACATTCGACATGGCCAGCTACCTGTACTTGATCAGCTACATCCTCGACAACCAACCCGGCACTTGCGAGTTGCGCAGTGAGCAGGAAGACCTCAGCCGCGAAGCTGCCCGCGATTATCTGCAGGGCCTGCATCGCAACGAAGCGTCATCCTTCACTGACGTACAGGTTCAGCGTCTTGAACATGACCATGAGCCCGGCACATCGCCAGGGCATTACCAGCAGCCCTGACGGGCTGCAGGCATGGCCGTGACGTCCGAACGGATAGCCAGGTTGAGTTGGCTTCGTTGTGACGTCGGTTTGAGCCAGGCTCACGCTGTTGTCCGTTGCGGACCGCCAGCCGTCGAGCCTGTCAGATACTCCACCAGCGTCGCAGCGCACGCCGAAATACCCTCCACCGCCACCATCTCGAAACCGTGGGTGTTTTCAGTGGGAATGGCGATGCAACCCGCCTGGGCATCAATGCCCGTGCTCAGCACCGCACTGGCATCGGAGGCGAAATCCACCAGCAGTGCCGACTGCGGCGCATAACCTGCCCGCCGGCTGGCGGCGGTCAACGCCTGAACAACCGGGCGGCTGTAGTAGCCCTTCTGGTCGCCGGTATTGATGATCGGGTTGGCCGAGAGCTGCGTACCGTATTCTTCCAGCACCGGCCCCACCTCGACCGCGATGGTGGTTTCGCCTGGCAGCCTGGAAGCCGCGTACAGGGCACCGGCATTGGACTCCTCTTCCAAGGTGGTCAGGACGAACCAGACGTCTTGCTGCAACTGTTGCCTTCTCTTGTGCAGCAGCCGTGCGCAGTGGATCACCGCAGTCAACGGCGCCCGGTCATCCAGAAAATGAGCGGCGATACAGTCATTGACCCGGAAGGGTTTGCGCCAATGCTGGCTGAGTACCACACGCGTGCCCGGCCGCACGCCTGCTTGCTCCAGCTCGGCTTTGGAGGTGCGAGTAACGACGTAGACATCCTTCCACTGAACATTGCCTGCCAGCACGTCTCGCCCGTTCGAAGTCCGACCGCTGTTATGCATCGAGCCGTAAGACAGAACACCTGGCAGGGTCTTTTCATCGCCCAGGATATCGACAGGACAGACACCAAAACTGATGGGCTGCGCCCCGCCCAGGGCCAGGACTTCCAATGTGCCGTCAGCCCGAACGTTCTTGACGATCATGGCGATCTCATCAAGGTGGGCCATGACCCGGATGGCTGCATCAGGGTCACAGGCACTCGACGCTCGAACCACCCCAATCACATTCCCCGCCCTGTCGACATAGGCCTCGTCGCATACGTCTTTTAACGCTCGCAGGCAGATGGCCCGAACTTCATCTTCCTGGCCGCCAGGGCCACGAGCGTTCAGCAGCTCAGTCAGCAACGCTTCAATGTTCAACGGTCATCCTCCTTTACCGGTCGCTAGCGGTTGACCTGAGCGTCGCACGCCACGTTCAGTTGCGTCCTGCCAGCGTGGCGAACCAATGGAGAGCGACCACTTTTTAAACTGACAAAGGCCGGGGCGCTGATAAAACAGATTGCAGATACTGGCTGACCAAGCTCTGCAGCGCGATTAATCCCACATCCGGTCCTTTCATGCGTTTCGTCCGGCAACGGCAATTTAACGGGAGCATTGCCCCCCTGCCGAAGCGTCGGAGTTGAACACAGACTTTCCTGTGTGCCACATGAGGTGAAAGATCATGGCTAACAATCAAAGCAACCGTGGGCATCAAGGCGGTACCGCTCAGAACAACCCAGGCAATTTTGCCAATGACCGGGAGAAGGCATCCGAGGCAGGCCGCAAGGGCGGCCAGGCTTCCGGCGGCAACTTTGCCAACGACCGCGAACGCGCATCGGAGGCTGGCCGTAAAGGTGGACAGAACAGCCACGGCGGCGGTCGCAACAGCTAAGGGCATCAGCCTTTACTGAATGTGCCGGGGCGAGGCATCGCCCCGGCATTTTTTTGCACCGCACTCAGAGCGATTGGCCATCGTCCTCGATGTCTTGCTCAACCTCTGCGGCATCGGTGGCATCCGCGTCATTCAGCGGCGGTGAGGTGGGTTTTTCCGGGTCGTTGATGAAAGGCACACCACTTGGGCCGTGTTCTTCGAGCCCTTCCGTTTTTGGTTGCATGGCAAAGCCTCCGGGTCCGCAATTGATGAATTTCAGCGTTTGTGTCGCCCGTGGCCACGGGCCGTTTTTTGCGCCGTGGAGTCATGCGCGGTACCGGTCGAACCATCGGGCCGACGGGCATCGTTATCCCGCTCCTGTTCGCCAGTCACCTTTGTTTGCGAGCCTGGCTGCTGTGGTTGGACTTCTTTGGTCATGTCGCTCTCCTGTCGTTACTACCCAGTACAAAAGGGAAGCCAGACTGATGCACAAAGTTCAGGCGGGGTTTGCAGCAAGGGATGGGCGGATAAACGAACTTGGCGCGCAATCGGTATGTCCCACACAGAACACGAGATCTCGCAGGCATGCCGATGGAAAGACAACCGAGCGAGGGGCTGCAACACGGTGCGCCTCAGCGGGACGAAGGTGGCTGGCTACCCCTGGAGGAATACGGCGCGCTGGGCGATGGACGCTCCGTTGCGCTCATCGGCCTGGACGGCTCCATCGACTGGTGGTGCGTTCCGCATATGGACTCCCCGCCCCTGTTCGACAGGCTGCTGGCCCCGCACACGGGCGGCTACTTCTCGATTACCCCCAGTGCGCCGTTCGTTGCCGAGCGCCGCTACCTGCCCGACAGCAATGTGCTCGAAACCACCTTCATCACCGATGAGGGTCGCGCCCGCCTCACCGAGTCCCTGAACAGCGGCCCTGCCGGCCGGTTGCCCTGGGCCGAACTGGCCAGGCGCATCGAAGGCATCGAAGGGCGGATGGACTTGGACATCGCCATCGATTTCGGCACCCAGGCCGATACGGTCAGCCCCTACCTGGCACCGAATGACAACGCCTGCGTATTCCATGCAGGGCGCATACTCGGCATGTTCCTGCATGACCACCAGGTACAGGTCAAGCGCAAGGACGACCTGGGCGTGCGGGCCTCGCTCAGCGTTGCCGCGGGTCAGCGTGCAGTGGTCGCGATCATCGCCGGGCGTGATGAGCCACTGGTAGTACCGCCATTGGGCCTGATCGATGAACGCATCGATGGCTCGCACCGGGAGTGGTGCCAATGGTCCAGGAGCCTGGTCTACGATGGCCCCTACAAACCGCTGGTCGTGCGCAACGCGCTGGCACTCAAGCTGCTGCTGTCCTCGCCCAGTGGATCGATCATGGCGGCCGCCACCTCATCGCTTCCTGAACGCATCGGTGGCAACAAGAACTACGACTACCGGTTCGCCTGGATCCGTGATGCCGGCTACACCATCGAAGCGTTCCTGAGTATCGGTGCGCAGCCAGAAGCCAAGGCCGCCTTCAGCTGGTTGCTGCGTCGGCTGGATGAACATGGGCCACGGGTGTTCTACACCCTGGACGGGGCAATCGGGGCTTGCGTGCGCCCGGTCGACCTCCCCGGCTACAAGCACTCGCCGCCCGTCGTCGGCAACGATGCCCGTGACCAGCTGCAACACGGCGTATTCGGCGATATTTTCGAGACCGCCCGCTGCTTCATCGACTGCGGCAACATTCTCGACTCGCCCAGCGCCATGATCCTGTCGGCACTGGCCGACCAATGCGCCGATTGCTGGAGGCAGCAAGACGCCGGTATCTGGGAACTGCCGGAACGGCAGCATTACACGATGTCCAAGATCAGCTGCTGGCAAGCCTTGAGCCGGGCCATCGAACTGGCCGATGGCGGCCACCTGCCCACCACCTGCCGGGAACGCTGGGATCGCGAGCGGCAACGCGTTCAGGCATGGATCGAAGCCCACTGCTGGAGCGAGGCACATCAGGCGTACCTGTTCTACCCAGGCAGTGATCGGCTGGACGCTTCGCTGGCGCTGGCGGTGCGCTTCGGTTACCCCAGCGTGGCGCGGCTACGCAGCACCGTGGAGGCGATACAGGGTGAGCTGGGTGCCGGCCCGTTCCACTACCGCTACAGCCAGGCCAAGGAGGAGGAAGGTTGCTTCCTGGCCTGCACATTCTGGGTGATCGAGGCCTGGGCCATCCTCGGCCAGCAAGCGCGAGCCGAGGCGGCCTATGGCGAAGCGTTGTGCGCACTGTCACAGGGGGTGGGCATCTACTCGGAGATGGTCGACCCGGAGAATGGACAGTACCTTGGCAACCTGCCGCAGGGCCTGAGCCACCTGGCCGCTCTTCGAGCAGCGCTGGCTATCGGTGGCTATCGCCCTGAACGATGATGCCCTCGGCTCAAGCCGCTGGCTTGAGCACCACCTTCGTCCAGCCATCATCCCTCGCATCGAAATGCTGGTAGGCCTGCGGGCCTTCAGCAAGCCTCAGGCGGTGAGAAATGATCTGCGAAGGCTTGGCCCGTCCATGATGGATAAGCTCGGCAAGACGGCGATTGTAGGCTTTAACGTTCGCCTGGCCGGTGCGGATCTGCTGGCCCTTGAACCAGAACGCGCCGAAATCGAAGGCCATCTTGCCCTCTTTCGCCAAGTCGTTTTTCGCACCAGGGTCTTGCGGCACGAACACGCCCACGACACCTATGCCACCGGTAGCCTTGGTTGAAGCGACCAGGTTGTTCATCGTGAGGTTGTTCACTTCATGGCCATGCTTGTCACAGCACTGATAGCCGACGCACTCGCACCCGCGGTCGGTGCCTTTGCCGTGGGTCAGGTTGAGGATCTCTTCCACGGCCTTCTGTTCGACTGCATTGATGGGGGTTGCCCCAAGCTGCGCGGCAAGCTGCAGGCGGTCCGGCTGGTTGTCGATCACGAACACCTGGGAGGCACCTTTGATGATTGCCGAATGCGCCGCCATCAGCCCGACCGGCCCGGCACCATAGATCGCGATGCTCTCGCCAGGCTGCAGGCCGGCCAGCTCCGTGGCATGCCAACCGGTGGGGAAAATATCGGAGAGCATGACGTAGTCATCTTCGCGCTCCTCGGCATCCTCTGGCAGGACCAGGCAATTGAAATCCGCATAGGGCACGCGCAGCAACTCCGCCTGGCCACCTTGATAAGGCCCCATGTCGGCGAAACCGTAGGCGGCGCCGGCAGCGCCCGGGTTGGCGGTCAGGCAAAACCCTGTGAGCCCTTTTTCACAGTTTTCGCAGAATCCGCAGCCGATATTGAATGGCAGGCAAACGCGATCACCGACTTTGACCCGGTCGACCCCGGCGCCGACCTCGATCACCTCGCCGAGGTTTTCATGGCCGAATACCCGCCCGGTTTCGAATGACGTTCGCCCCTCATACATGTGAAGGTCCGAACCGCAAATGTTGGTGGTGGTAATGCGTACCAGCACGTCTGTTGGCTTCTCGATCATCGCGTCCTTCACATCCTTGACCGCGACGTCACGTGGGCCGTTGTACACGATGGCTTTCATAGGTTGAACTCCCGACTGTCAGGGGCGACCGAAAGGCGCCCTACCCTGTTGAGGTAACTGCTGAGGTTCAGGTGTTCAGTGCGCTGCCTGGCAAGCCAGATCAGTGGCGCTAATGGCTGTCGCCCTGTGGTTTCAGGGGGGATGGCACGGGCTGCGCCCGTGTTCGCGGGCATGCCCGCTCCCACAGGGATCGCACATTTGCGCAGGCCCAGGCGCCATCAGGTTGGATGGCGCAGGGGCCAGCGCGAAGGGGCTCAGTCCGCAGTCGGTTCCACTGCGGTATCGGCCACAGGGGCCGGGGCAGCGGCCTTGGCTTTGGCGCGGTCCTTGCGGCCTTTGCCGCGCTGGCGTGCCGCCTGCTGCTTGGCGTACAGCGCCTGGCCGGCGGTGACAACGCCTGCAGGCTGGCCATTCAAGTCCAGGCGCGGCGCACCTTCGACCATGCTTGCCCAGTAGCGGTTGCCCCGGCACCAGGTCGAGATGCCCAGCTTGAGCTGCTCAACCGTGATGCCGAGCAGCTCCAGGTGTTGCTCGGCATCCTTGAAGATGCCCTCCTTGAGCGGCACCTTTGGCGCCGGGTTGACCGGGAAAGCCAACGGGAAATGCTTCTGCAGTGGCCAGATCGCTTCCACCGCCGGGTCCTGCTCACGCGCCTTGGCCTGCGGGGCGGGCTTGCGCTTGGCAGGGCGCGGGGCGTCGGCCTTTGCCTGCTGCTCTTTTTCAGACCGCAGGCGGTCACGTAACTCAGCTAGTTGTTCAAAACCCATCGTATTTCACTGCTTCTACGTTGATTGCGTGGCGCAAGGATAAGCCATGCAGCGCCGGGTAGCAGCAGAAAGAGGATGAATCGCTGCTGATTTAGTCGCCAGGCAGGGCCAGACGCAGCGTCAGGCGCCACCCCGGAAGCAGCTGACGCCCCAGGCGGTGAGCTTGAAAGGCAAGTGATAGTGCGCCTGGGCATCGCCGATCCCGAAGCGGTACACCAGTTCGTCGATAAAGGGGATTTCAGGCAACGGCGTACCCATCTCCCGATAAAACCGGGCCACGTGCAAACGCACTTCATAGACGCCGACCCCGAATAGCGCGTTCATCTCAGCCAGCGCCGCCCATTGGCCGCGCGCATCGATGATGCCCTGCGCGATCGGCGCGCCGCCCGCGATGCCGATGCTCAGGCGCAGCCCTTGCGCGGCACGCCCGCTGGCAATGTCCACCACGTGCACGGAGACGCCGCCGTTCATGCCCAGAACCCCTGGTGGGCGGTCGCGGCCTCGTCCTCAAGCAGCGGGCCATGCACCTGCACCGTGCGCTGACCGCGGGCAAACACCTCGCGGCACGGCAGCGAGAAGGTGGGGTTTTCCGGGTGCGCACCGGTCAGCCCGAGCAAAGCGTGTTCCGACAAGGCATAGACCACCCGGCCAATGCCGGTCCAGTACACCGCGCCAGCACACATGCAGCAAGGCTCGGCGCTGGTGTACAAGGTGCAGCCTGCGAGTTGTTCCGGTGTCAGCAGCCTGGCGGCACGGGCCGCTGCGACCAGCTCGGCATGCTGGGTCGGGTCGCCCTCCGGGGGCATGGAGTTGTTGCCGGCGCTGGCAATGATCTGCCCTTGCGCATCGGCCACCAGGGCAGCAAAGGGGTGTCGGCCGTCCTGGCGCGATTGCTCGGACAGGCGGATCGACTCGCGCAGCAGGGCCAGGTCCAACTCGGACAGCTCGGCGCCGGAGCGGGTGAAAGTCATGGCGGTTACTCCTAGTACGGCAGGTGAAAGCGCGCCAGCTGGCGCGCACGAAAAGGCAAGCTCACTTGGCCAGGCGGGTATCGATGGCGTCCTGGCTGCGGGGTGCGGCTTCACGGTTGAGCAGCAGGTTGAGCAGGATGGCGCTGACCGCAGCCAGGAAGATCCCGCTTTCCAGCACCAGCTTCAGTGGGCCGCTGACCTGCCCGAACAGCGCCGGCATCGACATCGGCAACACACCGATGCTGACCGACACTGCCACCACCAGGCCGTTGCGGGTCCCTTCGAAACGGACGCGGGCCAGTTCCTGGATGCCCGCCACCGTGGTCATGCCGAACATCACGATGGCGCAGCCACCGAGCACGGGCGTCGGCACACTGGCGATCAGCGCACCCAGCTTGGGGAACAGCCCCATCAACACCATGATGGCGCCCGCTGCGGCGACCACGAAGCGGCTCTTGACCCCGGAAAGCGCGATCAGGCCGGTGTTTTGCGTGAATGCGTTGTACGGAAAGCTATTGAACAGGCCGCCGAGCATGGTCGACAGGCCATCGGCGCGAAACGCGTTGCCCAAGGTGCGCTGGTCGGTGGGCTTGCCGGTCAGCTTGCCGATGGCCAGGCAGTTGCCGGTGGTTTCGGCCATGATCACCAGCATCGCCAACAGCATGATCAGCACGGGGGTGAAGGCGAACTGCGGGGCGCCGAAGGCCATTGGCGCGCTGAGCTCGAACCACTTTGCATCGGCCACCCGGCTGAAGTCGGCCATGCCGCAGGCCACGGCCACCACGCTGCCGGCGATCAGCCCCAGAAGCACGCTGAGGTTGCCGATAAATCCACGAAACCGTGCGTGGATCACCAGCGTCATCGCCACCGTGGCCACGCCCAGCATCAGATTGGCCGGTTTGCCGAAGTCCGCAGTGCCTG
>Ga0153918_1001375_pt1 | contig 10045 bp, 7 predicted proteins | sample TSFL002MetaG_FD_104687 | JGI IMG/M metagenome (GOLD analysis project Ga0153918, IMG submission 104687) | Attine ant fungus gardens microbial communities from Florida, USA - TSFL002 MetaG | ecosystem: Host-associated > Fungi > Mycelium > Unclassified | place: USA: Florida, Paynes Creek Historic... | reverse complement strand
GAGTGGGTGGTGAGCAGCATGATGCTCGGCGCGGCCATCGGGGCGCTGTTTAACGGCTGGCTATCGTTCCGCCTGGGGCGCAAATACAGCCTGATGGTCGGGGCAATCCTGTTCGTCGCGGGGTCGATCGGTTCCGCGTTTGCGACAAACGTAGAAGTGCTGCTGCTCTCCCGTGTACTGCTGGGCGTGGCGGTGGGGATTGCCTCCTACACCGCGCCGCTTTATCTCTCCGAAATGGCGAGTGAGAACGTGCGCGGCAAGATGATTAGCATGTATCAGCTGATGGTCACGCTGGGCATCGTACTGGCGTTCCTGTCCGACACCTACTTCAGCTACAGCGGCAACTGGCGCGCAATGCTGGGCGTGCTGGCCTTACCGGCGCTGGTGCTGATCGTCCTGGTGGTTTTCCTGCCAAACAGTCCGCGCTGGCTGGCGCAAAAAGGGCGCCACGTGGAGGCAGAAGAGGTCCTGCGCATGCTGCGTGATACCTCGGAAAAAGCGCGCGAAGAGCTGAACGAGATCCGCGAAAGCCTGAAGCTGAAGCAGGGGGGCTGGGCGTTGTTTAAGATCAATCGCAACGTGCGCCGCGCGGTCTTCCTCGGCATGTTGCTGCAGGCGATGCAGCAGTTCACCGGCATGAACATCATCATGTACTACGCGCCGCGCATATTCAAAATGGCCGGGTTCACCACCACGGAGCAGCAGATGATTGCGACCCTGGTGGTGGGGCTGACCTTCATGTTCGCCACCTTTATTGCGGTATTCACCGTGGACAAAGCTGGCCGTAAGCCGGCGCTGAAAATTGGCTTCAGCGTGATGGCGCTCGGCACGCTGATCCTGGGCTATTGTCTGATGCAGTTTGATAACGGCACGGCCTCAAGCGGGCTTTCCTGGCTTTCTGTCGGTATGACCATGATGTGTATCGCAGGTTACGCGATGAGCGCCGCGCCGGTGGTGTGGATCCTGTGCTCCGAGATTCAGCCGCTGAAATGCCGTGACTTTGGCATCACCTGTTCCACGACCACCAACTGGGTGTCGAACATGATCATCGGCGCGACGTTCCTGACGCTGCTGGACGCGATTGGCGCTGCCGGAACGTTCTGGCTCTATACGGTGCTGAACGTCGCATTTATTGGCGTCACGTTCTGGCTGATCCCGGAAACCAAAGGCGTGACGCTGGAACACATCGAACGCAAGCTGATGGCTGGGGAGAAGCTGCGTAATATCGGCGTGTGATCGTCTGGCCTGTTTAAGCGTTTAATACAGTCAGAGTTGGTAAGACGGTGCTTTATTACAATAGTAACGTAATGAAACTCACTACCAACTCTGGCAGGGGGAGATAAATATAGGGATTTGAACTTAAGATAATTCTTAGGATAATGTATCATCGGACCACCGCTATTTTTTGCGCAAAATGAAACGCATCCTAAAAAGAAAAATGCCTATGTCTGAGATGGATATCAAAAAAAGCACCGATCTTGATTTTCCCCGTTATGCCGCCCCGGCTTTAAGCGAAAAAGAGATAGATCTTCTGGGTATCTTTGCGCTCCTTCTGGCGGCGAAAAAACGTATCGCCACCATTATCTTTGCTTTCGCGCTGGTGGGGCTGGCCCTTTCATTTTTACTGCCGCAGAACTGGACCAGTAAAGCGGTGATCACGCCGGCAGAACAGGTGCAGTGGAACCCGCTGCATCAGATGATGGTGACGTTACAGGTACTTGATGTGGACGTGAAGATTACCCGTCCACAACTTTTCGATCTGTTTATTAAAAAGTTCCAGTCACAGTCATTGTTCGAAGAGTACATGACAACCTCTCCTTACGTGATATCGCTGTTGGATGGGGCCGAGGTTGATCCCATAGAACTGCACCGTGCGATAGACAACATTTCAGACCGATTGAAAGCGGTGAATAACGTTCAGACAAAAGACGTGGATAACGCCCCTTATGTTTCATGGACACTAAGCTTCTCAGCACCGACTGCCGCAGATGCGCAAGCCGTCCTGGCGGGATATATCGATTATATCGCGGCTATTGTTGAAAAAGAGACGGTGCAGAATATTCGCAACCAGATCGCCCTGAAAACGAATGTTGTTGAGCAGCAGCTGGAACTGGATCGCGTCCGTCTGACCAATATTCACAATGCCAACCTGCAGCGACTGAATTATTCGCTGGAAGTGGCAAATGCCGCAGGCATCAAGAAGCCGGTTTACAGCAACGGCCAAGCGGTGAAGGACGATCCTGATTACTCTGTTGCGCTCGGCGCTGACGGGATTGCGCAAAAGCTGCAGATTGAAAAAAATCTGAAGGACGTGACCGAGCTGAATGCAGATTTCCAGAACCGGGAATACCACCTCGCGCAGCTGAAAAAGCTCTCTTTTTCCGATGTTAAACTTGAGCCATTCAGGTATCAGCTTTCGCCTTCCATGCCGGTGAAAAAGGATGGCCCGAGCAAGGCCCTGATTGTCCTTCTGGCGGCGCTCATGGGGGGCCTGTTTGCCTGCGGTAGCGTTTTGCTGCGCGAGGCGATGCTCACCCGTACTCCGCTGACGGAGCCGGTGACGGAATAAACTCTGCAGTTTAAAAAAGGCGCTGAATAGAGCGCCTTTTTTTATTGGCGTTGGTTGTGCTAAAAAAAGAGACCAAAGATAAGGAGGGATGATGAAAACGATCGGCCTGATAGGCGGAATGAGCTGGGAATCGACAATCCCTTATTATCGCCTGATTAACGAAGGAGTTAAGCTGCGTCTTGGGGGGCTGCACTCCGCAAGCCTGCTGCTGCACAGCGTTGATTTCCATGAAATCGAAGCCTGCCAGTCGAGCGGTGAGTGGGATAAAGCCGGGGAGATCCTGGCCCAGGCGGCGCTGGGTCTGGAGCGTGCCGGCGCCGAGGGTATCGTGCTTTGTACCAATACCATGCACAAGGTGGCGTCGCATATTGAGGACCGCTGCTCGCTGCCGTTCCTGCATATCGCGGACGCGACCGGGCGTGCGATTGCGGCCTCCGGGATGCGCCGCGTGGCGCTGCTGGGCACGCGATACACTATGGAACAGGATTTTTATCGCGGACGTTTGCACAGTGAATTTGGGATCGAAAGCCTGATCCCGGATGAAGAAGATCGGGCGCGCATCAATCAGATTATCTTTGACGAGCTCTGCCTCGGTACCTTCAGCGACTCTTCCCGCGCGTATTACGTCAGCGTCATTGATAAACTCGCGCAGCAGGGGGCTGAAGGGGTGATCTTCGGCTGCACCGAGATCGGTTTACTGGTGCCCGTCGAGCGAAGCCCCGTCCCGGTATTCGATACCACCGCCATCCATGCCGCGGATGCCGTGGCGTTTATGCTGTCATAACGGGTTTTGCAGGTCAGGTAAGCGAAGCGCCACCTGACGCGCGTGCTCCTTTAAGTGTTCGGTGAAAGCGTCCACCAGCGCGGAAGCCGGACGGTGCAGCGGGCGGATCAGGCTCACGGTGAACGGGACTGACACGCTAAAACGGCGGATGACGATCCCGCCTCCGGCATAGTCCAGCGCCGTGAGCGGGTTCACCACCGCGACGCCAACGCCTGCACGCACCATCGCGCAAATGGAAGCCGCACTGTGCGTTTCCACCACCATCCGGCGTTTGACCTGATGCTCGGCAAACAGCGTATCCAGCAGCTGTCTGTAACTGTCTGTCTGCGACAGGCTAATGTAGTTTTCCCCGTGGAAATCCTCCGGTGTGAGCACCGCCTTACCGGCAAGCCGATGCCCGGCGGGCAGAACGCACACTTCATCTAACGAGATCAGCTCCGTGCGTGCCGTTCCCGCTGGCGTGGAGAGGGTTTCGGTTAAGCCTAAATCATGGCGCTGGGCCGAAAGCCACTCTTCAAGCAGGGGAGATTCCTGAGGCACGATGGTGAGACTGACCTCCGGGTATCGGGCCAGGAAGGGCTGAAGCAGCATCGGCAAAAACGATTGCGAAAAGACGGGCAGGCAGACGATCGAAAGCTCGCCCTGGCGAAACTCGCGCAGGCTTTCCGCCGCACTCACTATTCTGTCCAGTCCGTACCAGGAGCGCTGTACTTCCTCGAACAGGCGTAACCCCTGCACCGTCGGGTGAAGCCTGCCCCGGGTGCGTTCAAACAGCTTCAGCCCCAGCACTTTCTCGAAGCGCGCCAGCTCGCGGCTCACCGTCGGCTGCGAGGTATGCAGCATCTGTGCGGCTTCGGTGAGATTGCCGGTGGTCATCACGGCGTGAAAAATTTCGATGTGGCGTAAATTGACGGCGGGCATAGGGCACCTGAAAGCAGATAACTGTCCATATCATTTTTGCATAGACTCGCGATAAAACGATATTTTTTATTCTCTTTGCGCTGTGGCGTAATCATCAAAACGCATTTACCCGGAGAAGACCATGCCACGCCCGCTGAACCAGACTGATACCGATTTGAACGCCGACAACCTGCTGCGCCTGCCTGCCGAGTTTGGCTGCCCGGTGTGGGTCTACGACGCGCAGATCGTTCGCGAGAAGATCGCCGCCCTGCATCAGTTCGACGTGGTGCGTTTTGCCCAGAAAGCCTGCTCCAATATCCATATTCTGCGCCTGATGCGTGAGCAGGGCGTGAAGGTCGACTCCGTCTCCCTGGGCGAAATCGAGCGCGCGCTGGCGGCCGGATTCGATCCGAAAGCCGACGGCGACGCGATCGTCTTTACCGCCGACGTGATCGACGACGCGACGCTTGCGCGCGTCCACGAACTGCAGATCCCGGTGAATGCGGGTTCAGTGGATATGCTGGAGCAGCTGGGTCAGGTTTCTCCCGGCCATCGCGTCTGGCTGCGCGTGAACCCGGGCTTTGGTCATGGTCACAGCCAAAAAACCAATACCGGCGGCGAAAACAGCAAGCACGGGATCTGGTATGCCGATATGCCTGCCGCGCTGGAGGTATTACAGCGCTACAACCTGAAGCTGGTGGGTATTCATATGCACATTGGCTCTGGCGTCGATTACGGCCACCTGGAGCAAGTGTGCGGCGCGATGGTGCGCCAGGTTGTCGACTTCGGCCAGGATCTGGAGGCGATCTCTGCCGGTGGCGGTCTCTCTATTCCCTATCGCGAAGGCGAAGAGGCGATCGATACCGATCACTATTACGGTCTGTGGAGCGCCGCGCGTGATCAAATTGCCGAGCATCTTGGTCACGCGGTGAAGCTGGAAATTGAGCCGGGTCGTTTCCTGGTGGCGGAAGCCGGCGTGCTGGTTTCGCAGGTGCGCAGCGTGAAAGAGATGGGGTCTCGCCACTTCGTGTTGATTGACGCAGGTTTTAACGATCTGATGCGTCCGTCCATGTACGGAAGCTATCACCACATTACCGCCCTGGCCGCCGACGGCCGTGATTTAACGCAGGCGCCGCGGGTTGAGACGGTTGTTGCGGGGCCGCTGTGCGAATCGGGCGACGTGTTTACCCAGCAGGAAGGCGGCAAAGTAGAGACCCGCGCGCTGCCAGAGGTCAAGCCGGGTGATTATCTTGTGCTGCATGATACCGGTGCCTATGGGGCGTCGATGTCATCTAACTACAACAGCCGCCCGCTGCTGCCGGAAGTGCTGTTTGACAACGGCAAAGCACGGCTGATCCGTCGTCGTCAGACCATTCAGGAACTGCTGGCTTTAGAACTCATCTGATGAAAGTACGGCCCCGTTGTGACCGAATCGCGTAACACCAGCGTGCCGGTAAACGGCGGGATGGCATCGACCGGCTGGTTTTTTGCCAGCCGGATCGCCTGATCGATGGCCGTGACAATCATGTTGTCGATGGGCAGATAAACCGACGAGAGCGCAGGCTCCAGCCATTTCGCGCTTGGGGCATCGTCAAAGCCGAACAGCGAAATATCCTGCGGGATTTTAAGCCCCGCCTGATGTAACGCTTTCGACGCGCCCAGCGCCATATCATCGTTACAGGCAAACAGAGCGCTAAACGGCACGCCGTCGGCAATCAGCTCCTTGCACAGCTCGTATCCCCGCGTCATTCCCGCATCGCCGTACTTTATCCGACGCTCATCCAGGCGTATGCCATGTTTTTCCAGCGCCTTGCGATAGCCCATCAGCCTCGCTTTCCCGGTTGGGGTATGGATCGGCACGGTGATACAGGCGATCTCCCGATGGCCCTGGCTTATCAGGTAATCCACGGCCTTAAAGGCCGCATCCTGCTGTTCGAAGAACACACAGCGATCCGGCGCCTGGCTCACTTCACGGTTAATGACCACCAGCGGCGTTTTTACGGTGTCCATCAGTTTGACGATCGCTTTTTCGCTCATATAGCGCGTGTAAAGCACGATGGCATCGCACTGGCGATCGGCCAGCATCTGTACCGCCTGTTCTTCCTGTTCCGGCGCGTCGTGGCCATCGGTGACGATCAGCTGTTTCCCGTGAGTTTCAGTCTGCCGCGAGGCCTGCTGGAGAAGGCGACCAAAGTAAAAGCCGTCGAAGGTAGAGACGACCAGACCAATGCTGTTGCTGGTCTGGTTAGCCAGCGAACGCGCGAGAAAGTTCGGGCGATAGCCCAGCTCTTCCATCGCCGTAAACACCTGCTGACGCGTACTCTCTTTAACCTGACCCGTGCCGTTCAGCACGCGCGAGACGGTAGCTTTCGACACGCCCGCACGCAGTGAGACATCCAGCATTGTTGCCATTCTACATTCCTGCTTCCACGTAATGGTTTGCAGTTTAACACAGACCTCACGGCGTATAAGCGATGCGGGAAGCGCAAAAACTCCGCCACGATCACGCTTTTGGTAACGATGTGTCTGGTCAACCTGAAGTAAAACTAAATAGTCTGACTCTGGTAAAATAATCGCCGAACCGGGCCGGGGCTTCAGGCCGGCAGTTACATGAGAAAACGCAGGTGAAACGTGAAAAAGAGTGTCATCCTCCCGCTTTACCAGGCACCGCACTTTGCGGAGCAGGTCACCGACTGGCTCTGGCAGGCCTTTGGCGAAGGGCTTTCGCGGGAATTTTTCCACAGCATCGTTGAGCACAGCCAGACGCCGGGAGCATTACCGCTGACTTTTATCGCCGTTGAGGACGAACAGCTTCTGGGTACGGTAGGGCTCTGGCGCTGCGATTTGATAACCCGTCAGGACCTCTTTCCGTGGCTGGCGGCGCTCTACGTCGACGACGCGGCGCGAGGTAAGGGGCTGGCAGGACGGTTACAGCAGCATGTTATTACCTGGGCGGCACAGGCGGGGTATGAAGAACTGCACCTCTGGTCTGCCTGCCGCGACTTTTACGAGCGTTACGGCTGGCAGTATATTGGTGATGGGCTGGAATACCCCAACACGCGGGTTCACCTCTACCGCTATTCGCTCTGCGCTTCCGCAAGTGAGGCAACGGAGTGACGGCGAACCAGCGTCGGGCTAAACAGATGCGTAATATCCGGCGGCTGGCGCTGTTCCGCCAGCGCTAACGCCAGCTCGGCAGCCTGCGTGGCCATGGTGATAATCGGGTAGCGCACGGTGGTCAGACGCGGGCGCACATAGCGAGAGACCAGCACGTCATCGAAGCCAATCAGCGAAATTTCTGCCGGTACCTCAATCCCGTTGTCGTTCAACACCCCCATTGCCCCTGCGGCCATCGAGTCGTTATAGCTGGCAACCGCCGTGAAATTCCGTCCGCGGCCCAGCAGCTCGGTCATGGCCTGCTCACCCCCGCTCTCATCCGGTTCACCGTAGGCCACCAGGCGATCGTTACACGGCAGTCCGTTTTCGCGCAGGGCATCGTAGTAGCCCTGCAGGCGGTCTTCTGCATCAGAAATCGGGTGATTTGAACAGAGATAGCCAATCCGGGTGTGGCCCTGCTGAATCAGATGACGGGTCGCAAGCCACGCGCCGTAGCGGTCGTCGAGCGCCACGCAGCGTTTTTCAAACCCGGGAATAATGCGGTTGATGATGACCATCCCGGGGATCTGCTTCATCAGATGGATCAGTTCGGCATCCGGGATCATTTTGGCGTGAACCACCAGCGCCGCGCAGCGGTGGCGGATCAGCTGCTCGATGGCCTGGCGTTCTTTTTGTTCATTATGATAGCCATTGCCGATCAGCAAAAAATTGCCTGTCTGATAAGAAACTTGTTCAACGGCTTTCACCATCGCGCCGAAAAAGGGATCGGAGACATCGCCCACCACCAGACCAATGGTTTCGGTGGACTGCTGGGCGAGCGCGCGGGCATTGGCATTGGGATGATAGTTCAGGGATTCCATGGCGTTTTGTACCGCCTGGCGTGATGCGTCACTGGCTTTCGGTGAGTCGTTAATCACGCGGGAGACGGTTGCTACCGACACACCTGCCAGACGGGCCACATCCTTTATTGTCGCCATTCATTACCTTCTTATTGGGGGTAAGCGTTTACACACCAAATAGTGTTGCGGAAAAGCAGCGCGCATTCAAGGGGAGCGGATCTTCGCTCTCCACAAACGTGACGCAGCACAACCCTGGTAGTGTAATCGTTACACGCGCAGTCATGTCTGAAGAATGTCAATCTGAACCTTTGGTTACACTTTGCCTCAGGCTGTTGCGATTGTCCGATAGTAAGGGCGTTAAAGAGGTTGATACAGTTGTGATCCCAGAGGTATTGATTGGTGAGAATTCTTAGTACGGTTTCGTACTCATCTCTTGCACCAACCTGCGCGGATGCGCAGGTTTTTTTTCGCCTCTATTTTTGCTTGTCGCTCCCGTATCACTTCTCGTGTAATCTGCCACCATTTACTATCAACCCTTCACACTGGCTGGCAAAGGGAGTTGAGATGCTATTTGGGTTCTTCCGTACACTGTTCCGTATTTTCTTTCGCATCCGCGTGACTGGCGATGCCCAGGCGCTTCGCGGTGAACGCGTTTTAATCACTCCAAATCATGTTTCCTTTATCGACGGCATCCTGCTGGCGCTGTTTTTACCCGTGCGCCCGGTGTTTGCGGTCTATACCTCCATCAGCCAGCAGTGGTACATGCGCTTGCTCACGCCGCTGATTGATTTTGTGCCGCTCGACCCGACCAAGCCGATGATGATTAAGCATCTGGTACGTCTGGTTGAGCAGGGGCGTCCGGTGGTGATTTTCCCGGAAGGGCGTATTTCAGTGACCGGTTCGCTGATGAAGATCTACGACGGCGCGGGGTTTGTCGCGGCGAAGTCAAAAGCGACCGTGGTGCCGCTGCGCATTGAAGGCGCAGAGTTGACCCATTTCAGCCGCCTGAAGGGGCTGGTGAAGCAGCGTCTGTTCCCAAAAATCACGCTGCATATTCTGCCGCCCACGTCGCTACCGATGCCCGACGCACCGCGTGCCCGCGATCGCCGTAAAATCGCCGGGGAAATGCTGCACCAGATTATGATGGAAGCGCGCATGGCCGTGCGTCCGCGCGAAACGCTGTACGAATCCCTGCTTTCCGCGCAGCACCGCTATGGCGCGAAGAAAAACTGCATCGAAGACATCAACTTTACCCCGGATACCTATCGCAAACTGCTGACCAAGACCCTGTTTGTGGGCCGCATCCTTGAGAAGTACAGCAAGAAGGGCGAAAAGATTGGCCTGATGCTGCCTAACGCGGGCATCAGCGCCGCGGTGATTTTTGGTGCAGTTTCCCGGGGTCGTATTCCGGCAATGATGAACTACACGGCGGGCGTGAAAGGCCTGACCAGCGCCATCACCGCGGCCCAGATTAATACCGTCTTTACCTCTCGTCAGTTCCTGGACAAAGGCAAGCTCTGGCATCTTCCCGAGCAGCTCACCCTGGTGCGCTGGGTCTTCCTGGAGGACCTGAAAGCGGACGTGACCACCGGCGACAAGCTGTGGATTTTTGCTCACCTGGTGATGCCGCGTCTGGCCCAGGTCAAACAGCAGCCGGAAGATGACGCGATTATCCTCTTCACGTCGGGGTCAGAGGGCAACCCGAAAGGCGTTGTCCACAGCCACAAAAGCATTCTGGCGAACGTTGAGCAGATCAAAAGCATTGCTGACTTTACCGCGGATGACCGTTTTATGTCGGCGCTGCCGCTGTTCCACTCCTTTGGCCTGACGGTGGGG
>Ga0153918_1001374_pt1 | contig 10048 bp, 12 predicted proteins | sample TSFL002MetaG_FD_104687 | JGI IMG/M metagenome (GOLD analysis project Ga0153918, IMG submission 104687) | Attine ant fungus gardens microbial communities from Florida, USA - TSFL002 MetaG | ecosystem: Host-associated > Fungi > Mycelium > Unclassified | place: USA: Florida, Paynes Creek Historic... | reverse complement strand
GCGCTGTTGCTGGCCTGCCACTGGACGATGTCCTGGCGGATACGCTTCTTGTCGAGCTTGCCGACACTGGTCTTGGGAATTTCAGTAACAACAGCGATCTGGCTGGGAATCGCCCACTTGTTGATGTGGCCTTCCTCGACGAAAGGCTTCAGATGTTCCTTCAGGGTTTTGGCGTCGATCGCCTTGTCCTCACGCACCACCAGCAGGGCAAACGGGCGCTCGCCCCATTGCGGGTCGGCTACCCCTACCACCGCCACTTCACGCACGGCCGGATGGCGGCTGATCAAGTCTTCCAGGTCGAGCGAAGAGATCCATTCGCCGCCGGTCTTGATCACATCCTTGATGCGGTCGCGGATATCGATGTAGCCCATGCCGTCGAGGGTGGCGACGTCACCGGTGTGCAGCCAGCCGCCCTGCCACAGTTCCTCGCTCTTTTCCGGTTCCTTGAAATAGCCCATGGTCAGCCACGGCGCACGCAGCACCAGCTCACCCTGGGTCTCACCATCGGCCGGCAGGAAATTGCCTTCGCCATCGACGATTGCCGCTTCCACCAACGGCACCGGTACACCGGCCTTGATGCGGTAGGTGACGCGTTCATCCTCGCTGCCGGCCTGCAACTCGTCATTCAGGTGCGCGGCAGAAATCAGCGGGCAGGTTTCGGACATGCCGTAGGCGGCAGTCAGCTGGATGCCACGGGCCAGCGCGGCCTTGTACAGCGAACTGTTCAGGGCGCTGCCGCCGATGATGATCTTCCAGCCGCCGAAATCCTGGCCCTGGGCGTTCGGGCAGTTGAGCAGCATCTGCAGGATGGTCGGCACACAGTGCGAGAAGGTGACCTTCTCTTCGCGCCACAGCTTGACCAGCATGTCCGGCTCGTAACGGCCCGGGTAGACCTGCTTCATGCCGAGCATGGTGGCCGCGTAGGGGATGCCCCAGGCGTGCACATGGAACATCGGCGTGATGGGCATGTACACGTCATTGCTGCCGAGCAGGCGCACGCTGTCGATACTGCCGGTCACCGCCGCTTCGGCCAGGGTATGCAACACCAGCTGGCGGTGCGTGAAGTACACGCCCTTGGGGTTGCCCGTGGTGCCGGTGGTGTAGAAGGTGGTGGCCACCGAGTTCTCGTCGAAATCCGGGAAGTCGTAACGCGGGCTGGCGGCCGCGAGCAGTTGCTCGTATTCACCGACGAGGTTCGGCAAGTCGGCGGCCTTGTCCGGGCCATCGGTGATCAGCACGGTCTTGTCGACCGTGGTCAATTGCCCGGCGATGGCCTGATAAAGGCCGACGAAGTCGCTGTTGACCAGCACGAAACGGTCTTCAGCGTGGTTCATGGTGTAGAGGATCTGCTCAGGCGACAGGCGCACGTTGATGGTGTGTACCACTGCGCCGATCATCGGGATGGCGAACATGCATTCCAGGTAACGGTGGCTGTCCCAGTCCATTACCGCCACGGTGTCACCGGCCTTGACCCCGGCTTCGGTCAGCACATTGGCGAGCCGGGCGATGCGTTCGTTGAGCTGCGGATACGTCAGGCGCAGCTGGTCGCGATAGACGATCTCGCGGGTCTTCTCGTAGCGGCTGCCGGACATCAGCAGGCGCTTGATCAACAGAGGGAAGCTATAGGCGCCCTCGGCGGGCTTGATGATGCGGGTCTGCAACATGGTGATCCCTTTTCTGAAAAGCATGCCGAACAAGTCTGGATCTACTGTAGTTGCTCAATGTGACGGTCAAATCAGCCGAAGGAATGATTTGGCGGCGCCAGGTATGAGTGGCATTGTGCGCAGTGATGGACCAACCCCTGCCCTGCCACCGGAGCTCCTGTGATGCCCAGCTTGCGCCGCGCCGTGTTTCTCGATCACCAATCCCTGGACCTTGGCGACCTCGACCTGTCGCCGTTGCAGCAACAGTTCGACGAATTCGAACTGTTTGCCGCCACCCGCCCGGAGCAGGTCGTCGAACGCCTGCAGGGCGCTGTCGCAGTGGTCAGCAACAAGGTCATGCTCGATGCCGCCACGCTGGCCGCCAACCCGCAGCTGAAGCTGATCCTGGTAGCCGCGACCGGCACCAACAATGTCGACCTCGCAGCTGCCCGCGCCCAAGGCATCACCGTCTGCAACTGCCAGGGCTATGGCACCCCCTCAGTGGCCCAGCACACCATCGCCCTGCTGCTGGCCCTGGCCACGCGCCTGTGCGACTACAACCAGGCGGTGGCCGACGGCAAGTGGGCCAAGGCCAGCCAGTTCTGCCTGCTGGATTTCCCGATCATCGAACTGGAAGGCAAGACCCTCGGCCTGCTTGGCCATGGCGAACTGGGCGGCGCGGTGGCACGACTCGCCGAAGCCTTCGGCATGCGCGTGCTGAGCGGGCAGATCCCTGGCCGCCCGGCCCGTGACGATCGCCTGGCGCTGGATGAACTGCTGCCACAGGTCGACGCGCTGACCCTGCACTGCCCGCTGAACGAGCACACCCGGCACATGATCGGTGCCCACGAACTGGCGCTGCTGAAAAAGGGCGCTCTGGTGGTCAACACGGCCCGCGGTGGCTTGATCGACGAGCAGGCCTTGGCCGACGCATTGCGCAGCGGCCACCTCGGCGGCGCGGCCACCGATGTGCTGAGTGTCGAGCCGCCGGTCAATGGCAACCCGCTGCTGGAAAAGGGCATCCCGCGCCTGCTGATCACTCCGCACAGCGCCTGGGGCGCGGTGGAGTCGCGCCAGCGCATCGTCGGCCAGCTCAGCGAAAATGCCAGGGCCTTTTTCGAAGGCCAGCCACGCCGCGTGGTCAGCTGAGCTCCAGCTCAGTCCCGCGCCCGGCTCTGTTACACTGCGCCACTTTTTCAGGAGGCGTCGTCCATGGACCCGCGCAGTGAAGTATTGCTCCGCCAGGCAGAACTGTTCCAGGGCCCTCTGCTGCTCGCCGGCGCCCCCGCCGACGGCCTGCTCGGGCAGCTGCCCCAAGCCCTTGGCTGGACCTGGCATGCCGGCGATCAGGCCATGCTCGACAGCCGCTTCGCGGGGCGCAGCCACTACGGCGTCGACGTGCCGTCGGTAGCCTTCGAGACGGCGGTGCTGTTCCTGCCCAAGTCCCGCGAGCTGGCGGCCTACCTGCTCAATGCCCTGGCTGCGCGCCTGGCAGGCGGTGAACTGTACCTGGTGGGTGAAAAACGCGGTGGCATCGAAGGCGCGGCCAAACAACTGCAGGCGTTCGGCAAGCCGCGCAAGCTGGACAGCGCGCGGCATTGCCAACTGTGGCAGGTGACCGTGGAAACCGCGCCGCAAGCCAAACCGCTGGAGAGCCTGGCCGAGCGCTTCACCCTCGATCTCGAAGACGGCCCACTGCAGGTGGTGAGCCTGCCGGGGGTATTCAGCCACGGCCGCCTCGACCGCGGCACTGCCCTGCTACTCAAATATCTGGACAATCTTCCCGTCGGCCATGTGCTCGATTTTGGCTGCGGCGCTGGCGTGCTGGGTGCCACGGTCAAACGGCGTTATCCACAAAGCCGGGTCACGCTGCTGGATGTGGATGCCTTCGCCGTGGCAGCCAGCCGCCTGACCCTGGCGGCCAACTGCCTTGAGGGCGAGGTCATCAGCGGCGATGGCATCGATGCCGCACCTGCCGACCTGAGCCTGATCCTGAGCAACCCACCGTTCCATACCGGGGTGCACACCAACTACCAGGCATCGGAGAACCTGCTGAAAAAATCCGGCGAACACCTGAGAAAAGGTGGCGAAATGCGCCTCGTGGCAAACAGCTTCCTGCGCTATCAGCCGCTCATCGAAGGTGCCTTGGGCAATTGCCAGACCTGTGCCGAAGCCGATGGCTTCCGCATCTATCGGGCAACACGCGGTTAAAAACAGGGCTTGCCGAAACGGTTTCGGCTAGGCAGAATCCGCACCGTCCTAGGGGAGTAGTCTCCCGCGAGCGCCCTGCTCGCCCGGTACGCGTCAACATACTTGGCCCACAGGCCATGGCGCGTGCGACCCAGCGGCCTGCACAGACAGGTCCTCGGTTTGACAAGACCTATGACACGCACACCTTACCCGGGGCGGGGAGGCTGTACGTGTCATAGCCGTGTCGACCCGCCCCCGTAGGAAACCTGGTGCTGGAATCTCTCTTGGTCCCCACCGCAATCGTTGCCTTGGCCGAAATCGGCGATAAGACGCAATTGCTCGCGCTCATCCTCGCCGCCCGCTTCCGCAAGCCTTGGCCGATCATCGCCGGTATCATCGCGGCTACCTTGGCCAACCATGCCGCGGCCGGTGCCGTGGGCGCCTGGGTCGGCAGCTTCTTCAGCGAATCGGTACTGCACTGGGTTCTTGCCGCGAGCTTTACCGCCACCGCGCTGTGGACCCTGGTGCCGGACAAGATGGACGATGACGAGAACCCGGCCCGCCGCTTCGGCCCGTTCCTGACCACACTGATCGCGTTCTTCCTGGCCGAAATCGGTGACAAGACCCAAGTGGCCACGGTGATGCTGGCTGCGCAGTATCCGCACCTGATCCTGGTCATCGTCGGGACGACCTTGGGCATGCTGATCGCCAACGTGCCGGTGGTGCTGGCGGGTAATTTCGCTGCGGAGAAACTGCCCCTGACGCTGATTCGTCGCCTGGCGGCTACCGCGTTCTTCGTGCTGGCCATCGTTGCCGTGTACTCGGCGATGAAGACCAGTGGCTGGGTGGGCTGAGCTGAAAAGCAGGGGCCGCTGTGCGGCCCCTTGTGGGTCTACTTCTTCGCGGCCTCGTACAACGGCATCACTTTTGGAATCGCCGCTTGCAACGAGGCGATCCGGCTGCTCGAAGCCGGGTGAGTACTCATGAACTCAGGCGGCGCCCCTTCCGAGGCCTTGCTCATCTTGTTCCACAAGGTGATCGCGGCATTCGGGTCGTAACCGGCACGTGCCGACAACTCCAGGCCGATCAGGTCGGCCTCGTTCTCGTTGGCGCGGCTGTTCGGCAGGGTCATGGAATAGTTCACCACGGCGTCGGCCAACGCCATGCTGTCCTGGCCAAGGCCAAGCAAGGCGCCCGCACCCTGGCGCGCCATCTCCACGCCGTAGGCCTTGGACATCGCTTCGCGGCTATGCTCGCGCAAGGCATGGGCGATTTCGTGGCCGACCACTGCGGCGATTTCCGCATCGGTGAGCTTGAGCTGATCGATCAGCCCGGTGTAGACGATGATCTTGCCGCCCGGCCCGCAGTTGGCATTGAGCTCGTCACTCTTGATCACGTTGACTTCCCAGTTCCACTGCGCCGCATCCGGGCGGAACTTGGGCGCCTGGGCAATCAGTCGGCTGGCGATGGCCTGCACACGCTTGGCATCGTTGCTGGACTTGTCCAGCACGCCCTTGCTCGACGCCTCGCCGAGGGTCTGCTGGTACGACTGGGCGTACATCTGGTTGACCTCATCGGTCGAAAGCATGCTGAACATGTACTGCTGGCGGTCGACGCCGACAGCACCGCCACTGGTGGTATTCACCGCCTGGCAGCCGGCCAGCAGGATGCCAGCACTCAATAGGCTGACGACAAAAGACTTACGCATGAAAACACTCCCTTTTTACATGCGCCGTATCCTAGGCCGAGTCGCTTGTACCCGCCATAGCCGCAGGGAAGATTTTACCTAAGCCGGTGTCAGGCACTCAGGCGCGTCCAGTTTCGGGTCGTTGACGAAGTTCGCCAGGGCCCGCTCGCGCAGTATCGCCGGTGGGCTGGCCAGCAGCTCGTGCAAACGTGGCAACGGTGTGTCCGGGTCCAGCCAGGCAGCCTGGCCGGCCTGGTCGAGGATCAGGGGTCGGCGCTGGTTCATTGCGGCCTGGGTCACTACCGCGCAACTCAACCACACCTGGTCCTGTACCGGGTAGGCTTCCCAGACGGCAGCAAAATACAGCGATGCGCCCTCCCCCGGCGTCAGCCAGTAAGGCCGTTTGCGCACCGCACCGCGCCATTCGTAGAAACCGTTGGCGGGCATCAGGCAACGGCGCTGGCGAAAGGCTTCGCGAAACATCGGCTGCTCGGCCAAGGTCTCGGCCCGGGCATGAGCGGGGGTGCGCGAGAGGTCGGTGAGCCAGGCAGGGGTCAGCCCCCAGCGCGCCTTGGCCAACTGCTGCTGGCCGTCGAGCAGGCGCTGGATCAACACCGAAGCGCCAGGCGCAATATTCCATTGGGCCGGCTGGCCAGCAGGGAAACCCGGCAGGCTGGCCAGCGCCTGGGGCCAGCGAAACAGGGCGTAACGTCCACACATGGGCGATTTCAGAACCTAGCAGATCAAGGTACCGGGATGACTCTCCGGCTCGTCACCGGCAAGCGGCTCGGCACCATTGTACGCATCGATCAGTTGCCGTGCGTATTCGGCCTGTTCGTCGGGTACCGCAAGCCCGAGCAGCCCCTGCAACGGCAACTCGCCAGCGCCGCCCATCAGGTCGCGACCGGCGAGGTGCGCGTCGATGCCCTCGCTGGCGAGCATGCACACCAGCATTTCAGCTTCCATCAGGTTTTCCGGTTCGTAGATCCGCCGCATCAGTCGTTCTCACCGTAGACATCCAGCATCCATTCCTCGCCATGAACCTGCAGCACGAAGCGGATAGGCTTGCAGCACACCTGGCAGTCCTCGATGTACTCCTGGTCGCCCCCGGACAGGTCCACGGTCGTTTCGACTTCTTCACCACAATAAGGACAATCGTAGAACGCTTGTTCGAGCATCGCGGCCTCCGGGGTGACTTGTGCGTATAATTGTCGGTCTGTTTACAGGGCTTGCGTGTGCCCGAGCCGTTTTTTCGGGCCCCACCCCTTACCTTATTACCCTAGCCGTTTCCAACAAGAGAGCATGATGGGCGAATTCGATGCCATCCGACCGTACGACGATGCTGAGGTCCCTGCCGTTCTGGCACGCCTGCTCAGCGACCCGGCATTCCTCGATATCCTCACCCACTTCAAATTCCCGCGCGCAGCCGGCGCCCTCGGCTGGCTGCTCAAGCCGCTGATCGCCCGCCGCCTGCGCAAGGAGTTCGCCGGCGTCACCTGCGTGTCGACCCTGCAGGACAAAGTCGAGTACTACGTCGACCAGACCATCGAACGCGCCACCGACGGCGTCACCTACTCCGGCGTCGAACAGCTCAAGTCGGGCACGGCCTATCTGTTCCTGGCCAACCACCGCGACATCGTCATGGACCCGGCCTTCGTCAACTACGCGGTCTACCACGCCGGCCTGCCGACGCCGCGCATCGCCATCGGCGACAACCTGCTGCAAAAGCCGTTCGTCAGCGACATGATGCGCCTGAACAAGAGCTTCATCGTGCACCGTTCGATCAGTGGCCGCCGGGAAAAGCTTGCGGCCTACCAGTTGCTCTCGGCCTATATCAACCATTCGATTCGCAATGACGGCACGTCGATCTGGATCGCCCAGGCCGAAGGCCGCGCCAAAGACGGTGACGACCGCACCGATTCGGCAATCCTCAAGATGTTCCACATGAGCCGCAAGGACGAGCCATTCGGTGCGGTGATCCAGAGCCTGAACCTGATCCCGGTGTCGATCAGCTACGAATACGACCCCTGCGACCAGGCCAAGGCCCGCGAGCTGTACATCCGCGCCACCACTGGCACGTACAAGAAGGCCCCCGGCGAAGACGACAACAGCATCGCCAAGGGCATCACCGGCTACAAAGGCCGTGTGCACATCAACTTTGCCCCGCCAGTGACCGAGTACTACGAGGACACCAAGCAGCTGGCACAGGAAACCGACCGGCAGATCCTCGGCGGCTACCGCCTGTTCCCGGTGCACTACCTGGCCTATGCGATGTGGAGCGAGAAGGACGAGGCACTGCAGGTGCCGAGCGCCGAGCAGGTGTTCCCGACAGCAGAGCTGGCCAAGGCCAGGGAAGAATGGCAACGGCGGCTGGATGCCTGCCCCGAGGAGCAGCGGCCTTACCTGGTGTTGCAGTATGCGACGCCAGTGCGCAACCAGTATCAGGTCAAGCAGCAGGCGCCTGTGGCCTGACCTGAGCGGGGCCGCTAGGCGGCCCCGGTACGTTCAGATCCAGGTGCTGAACCAGGACAGCAGCAGCGCCATGGCCAGGCAGGAAAAACCCAGGATGTAGTAGTAGCGTGGCACGCGCTGGGCGAACACATCCGCCGGCCCCTCCTCCACCGCCAGACGCTCGCGGGTGATCGCCTCACGCCGCCGCGCACTCTGCAGCAGCAACCCGCCTGGGCAGGTCAGCAAAAGCGCCAGCAGATTGATCAGCTTGGTAGGGTGGGCGGAAAGAAAGCCCCAGAGCACTTGCAACGACATCACGCAACCTCGGTCATAGCCACAGCGAAGCCCGGCATTCTACCGAAGTCCGACCCGGCCGCCCGTGCTTGGCGACAAACTGTCACTTGATTTCATCCTGTCACATGCTCGTCATCAGCACAGGCCACGCTATCGACCTTTTCCCGTACCGGAGCTTGTTGATGCTGCACGCCGAAAACCAGGATCGTCTCTATCTCGTGCCCCAGAGCGATGAGCAGCAGGCGTTGATCGATGGTTTTGCCATCAATGTCCAGGACCGCCAGTGGCTGATCTACTGCGCGCTGGGTGGGCATGTGCACGAGGACCTGCCCGAGGTGGATGCGAGCACCGGCATCAGCTTGCTGGATTTCCACATAGCAGCCGCTTGAACCTGTTCTGGCCTCTTCGCGGGCACAGGCAACAAAAAACCCGCTACCTGACACTCAGGTAGCGGGTTTTCAGGCTTGCAGCGTAAGGCTTATTCGCCCAGCACCTGACCGATGGTCGGGTCCTTGAACAGGCGGGTCAGCGCATCGCTCAGCACATCGCCCACCAGCTGGGTGTTGGTGTCCTGGTTCGGCGCCATGCCGAAACGCTGGTCCAGCGAAGCACCGTAACGGCCGCTGTAGCGGCGGCTGGCATTCTGCACATCGGCACGGAAGGTGGCACCAATGGTGGCTTCGGTCACGTACAGGTTGTCTTTAGGGGACTGATACTTCAGTTCGGCCAGGGTCACGGTCAGCTGTGGTGCGTTATAGGCATTCGGCGTCGGGGTGAAGCCGAGCAGGCGCACGGCGGCTTCGGCCTGGGCCTGCAGCTTGGGCACGACATCATTGCCACTGACGCTGATGGTGCTGGTTTCGGGGTACATGCCGCCCCGGGTGCCCAGGGACTGCGAAGCACGCCCATCGACCACCTTGACCACCACCGGCTGGCCGTGGCCGACCGGTGCGAGCTGAGCCTTGAGCGTGGGTTGCGGGCTGAGTTGTTGCGGGCTGTGGGCACAACCGACCAGGCTGAGGCTGGCTACGGCAATCAAACCGAACAACAGACGTTGCAACATGCGCGTTTCTCCAGAAAATACGGCGAAGGCCCACAGTATACCCAGCCAGGCGCAGACCAGTCATCGGTCCGACCCGCTTGTCACAATCGTTTCATGGCCGCGCCCTTATCCTTGCGCCAAGCCCAAACGAACAGGACGTACCGCCATGGCCTCGCTCTGGACACTGCTCTGCCAACGCCCGCGTCACAACGCCTATGCTCGCCTGGACAGCGAAGGCAAATGCCTGGCCTTCAAGCAGTGCAGCCAGGCACCGAGCGGTAGCGGATGGGTGCAGATCAGCGAAGTCCAGCTCGCCTGGCTGGGCCGAGAATTGCCCGCCGAAGCCCGGGCTTGCGCCCGCGCAAGCCGCCGTTGGCACCAGCGCATCCTCGCAGCCTGACAAACGCTGCAATAAAAACCACGAATTACGACCTTTCTGCCCGCGACATCGTTATAATCTCCCCCCGATTATAAGGACGTCTCCTGATCGGGCCCCGCATCTGTCGATTGACCTCGGCACCTACACCCGCTTCGCCCACAGAGAGCCTTCCACTCAGGTCTTGCATCGGCTGTCGTGCCTGCTTTTCCGGCCCTTCGCACTGCATGAACCTGTGGGTTGCCATCGCGCAGTCCCCTTTTGAGGTTCACGTCTCCAAAAGAGCGTGAAAAAACGGTTTTTCACAACTTCACGAGAGTGTGGCGAGCAAATGAACAGTCTGGCATGTGCAAAAGCGGCAGATG
>Ga0153918_1001371_pt1 | contig 10052 bp, 6 predicted proteins | sample TSFL002MetaG_FD_104687 | JGI IMG/M metagenome (GOLD analysis project Ga0153918, IMG submission 104687) | Attine ant fungus gardens microbial communities from Florida, USA - TSFL002 MetaG | ecosystem: Host-associated > Fungi > Mycelium > Unclassified | place: USA: Florida, Paynes Creek Historic... | reverse complement strand
TTGCGCTGTCGTTTTATTACGATACCTGGCTAATCGGGCTGAGTTTAAGTACTATTAGCGTGGTAGCTTATTATAGTATAAAGTGGTTGTTACCAGAAAGTGATTTGTATCAATACGTGCTCAGTGCGGTGCTGGGTTTGTTTCTGGCGCAGTTTATTTACCAGATGCATGGCATGTTTGAGATGCATTTCTTTGCGTTTATTAGCAGCGCAGTGCTCATTACTTATCAGAAATGGAAGCTGCAGATCCCATTGCTTATTGTGGTGGGCATACATCATGCAACCTTCAGTTACCTTCAAAATGTGGGCTATGGCAATGTATTTTTTACTACACTGAAGTACTTTGACAATACAACCCTGGTTATTCACTTGTTGTTAACTGGTGTGATTTTTTTTATCAGCGGTTTGTGGGCTTATCAATTGGATAGTTACGGGGAGCAGCAGATACTGAATAATATAGAAGTTAGCCGCTTGCAAAAGGAAGCGATTTTAAACGAAGAACGCAAACGCAACGAGGCCGCTCTTAAAAAGTTTAACCAGGAATTACTGGCTACTAACCGCGATTTGGAACTGGCCCGCAAAGAGGCCGAACAAGCCAATAAGGCAAAAAGTATTTTCCTGGCAACCATGAGTCACGAGATCCGCACACCAATGAACGGGGTGCTGGGTATGGCCGCATTACTCACCGAAACACCGTTAACCGAACAGCAACGCACCTATGCCGAAGCGATTAATACCTGTGGCGAAAACCTGCTGACAGTGATTAACGATATTCTTGATTTTTCAAAGATAGAGGCTGGTAACCTGGAGCTGGACAGCCATGATTTTGATTTGCGCAACGCGATGGAAGACGTGCTGGACATTTTTGCCACCAGCGCCGCCCGCAAACAACTGGAAGTTGCGTTAGAAATAGCCGAAGATGTGCCACGCCATATAGTGGGCGACCGCGTGCGCTTGCAGCAGATTTTAACCAACCTGATTGGTAATGCTATCAAGTTTACCTCAACTGGTGAGGTGATTGTACGCGCAGCTGTTATTAGTGGTGGTGAGGATATAGACGGTACCATCGGCCTGAAACTATCAGTTAGGGACACCGGCATTGGCATTGCGCCAGATAAAGTGGGCAGGCTGTTTACAGCCTTTAGTCAGGCTGATTCTTCTACCACCCGCAAGTACGGTGGTACAGGGCTGGGGCTAGCCATTTCTCGCAGATTGACAGAGTTAATGCATGGTGAGATATGGGTGGACAGTACGCCGGGCACGGGATCAGAATTTTCATTTACCATCCGCACACAGAAAGGGCAGGAGGTGCCGCCGCCTTATACGGTGTTCCATATCTCCCGGTATGCCGGCAAATCAGTACTGGTGGTTGATGATAACCAGACTAACCTTACCATTCTTGAGCAACAATTACTCAACTGGAAGCTGAAGCCTCTGGTAGCACCATCAGCAGATGAGGCGCTAAAATTGCTGGCCGGCGGGCAGATAGATCTGGTGATTACGGATGCGCAGATGCCAGAAGTTGACGGCGTTGAATTGGCCCGAAGGATCAAAGCATCACACCCGCAGCTGCCGGTTATACTTCTTAGTTCAATTGGCGATGAGCGCAATATGACCGATACCGGTCTGTTTGAATATGTGCTCACCAAACCTGTAAAACAGCAATTGCTGGGCAAGTATATTTCACAAAGTTTGTCGCCTAAAACAGGGGCGCCAAAGGAAGAAGCCGCTAATAAATTCCGGCTGTCGCCAGATTTTGCTTTGCATTACCCGTTCCATATCCTGGTGGCCGAAGATAACCGCATTAACCAGATGGTGATTATGCAGATCCTGAGCAAACTGGGTTATGCGCCAGATTTGGCAAATAATGGCATAGAGGTGTTAGCCATGCTGGCCGAAAAACTTTATGACCTGGTACTGATGGATGTGCACATGCCCGATATGGATGGCCTGGAAGCCACCCGCCTTATTCGTAAAAACATGGATAGCCAGCCGCTTATTTTAGCCTTAACTGCCAATGCTATGATAGAAGATAGGGAGGAGTGCCTGGCTGCCGGTATGGATGACTATATAGGCAAGCCGGTGAAGTTTGAGGATTTGATGACCAAACTCCGGAAGCTGTATAATCGAAATTTAAAATAGTGGTTTTTTCGGTATCGGCTGCGTTAAACAACAATTTAAGGCTGGTTCTCTGCCGTTGTTTTCCCGTGTTTACCGAGGGCTTAGGGTTTTTTCTGGGTGATATTTTTGCACCACGGTTTTATTCATAGTAACCGTACGTTGATAAAAGTAACGGCCGTCTATTGGGGCAGACGGCCGTTTATTTTACGTTTACCCGCAATCAATAATCCCAGATGCTTTCATAACCGCCAAGGCGGTCTGCATAAGCAATTAACTCTGCATAAAACGGTGATTGGCCCAGTGTGGCGCTATCGCCCACCAGTATCATTTTCATACGGGCCCTGGTCATAGCCACATTCATGCGGCGATAATCTGATAAAAAGCCAATCACACCTTCGGTGTTACTGCGGGTAAGCGAAAGGTAAACAACATCGCGCTCCTGTCCCTGGAAACCGTCTACGGTATTTACTTCTGCACGGGTTCCAGCTAAAAGTTCTTTTAGCAAAGCTACTTGCTTTTGGTAGGGAGCAATTACGGCTACGCTTCTGCCTGAGTAGTCCATTTCGGCAATGTGCCGTACGATAAAAGCCGCTTCTTCCAGATTGCTCATACTGGTTCCGTCGGGTTGTTCTTCATAGCCTGCGCCAGCTGTGTCGATAAAGGTAAACGGTTTGTCGCCGGGAGTTAGCAGTCGGTCCGCTATGTTAGCGCTGGCCTGTAACCGGCCTTCATAAAATTTGAGGGATGAAAAACCCATAATGGCCGTATTCATCCGGTATTGAGTTTCCAATAGTGTCACCGCTTCGGGATGCAGGGCTACGCATTTTTCCAACAGGGTAGTGGTCAATCCGCTTTGGGTTGATTTTACTGTAGGTGGTAACTGCTGATGATCGCCCGCCATAATCAGTCGATCAGCTTTTAAAATGGAGATCCAGGCCGCAGGTTCCAGCGATTGGCCTGCTTCATCAAGTATCACCGTGCGGTAGCGCCGGTTACGGACGGTATAATGATCGGCACCCACCAATGTTGCGGTAATGACTTGCGCTTTGGCAATCACATCTTCAATAATAAATTCTTCTATTTTGCTTGCATCGCGCATAATACGGTGGGCCTCATCGAATAGCGCCTTGCGTTGATCGCGTTCTGCCTTGCCAAAGCTGCGTTTATATTTATGCGCCATGTCTTTAAAACTGGCGGCCTGTTTTTTGAGTCTTTTTATTTCTTTAGCCTGATGGTGTTCGGCTATCCGGCTGTCCAGCGTGAGCTGTTGCAATCGTTCTGATACCCTTACCGGGTTGCCAATGCGTAGTACGTTCAGGCCACGCTCGGCCAACTTTTCGCTTAGCAGATCTACCGCTGTGTTACTCGGTGCTACCACTAAAAGCTGCGGCTCCCCTGCTGCTATCAGGGCTTCAATACCCGCTACCAATGTGGTTGTTTTGCCTGTTCCAGGTGGGCCGTGTATTATGGCCAGATCTTCGGCGGACAGCATGCGTTCAACCGCCTGTTGTTGGGATTCATTTAGTGAACTGTTTAAAAATGTTGACGTTGTGATGCTGAACTTGGGACTTTCCTGACCGATCAATACTTTAGTTAGACGATTGTCGGTCTTTGCGGCCAATTTCACTGCATCCTGCATCTCATCGTAGCTGTACGCGTCAAACAGCAGGTCTATTCCTAGTTTTCCGGCATCCGCCCATTCGGGTAATTCTTCGGTTAATAGTGTTATCCGCATGCGGTCAGCGCCCACATAGGTCACGGTGCCGTTTACCCGGTCGGCACGGTCGTAGTTTGAGAACAGGGCCACACTGCTGCCAAAGCGGAACTGATGCCCCAGCTCGCGGTTGGTAGTGCGCTCTATCTCGATGCTCAGGTAATCGCCCCGTACAGGTTCTGTTCCGCGAATGGCGATAGGATACCAGCAAATACCGGCCGACCGCCGTTCGGCCGCGCTCGTGCCTGCTGTCAGTTGGTTAAAAGCGGCTTCATCAGCAGTGCGTTCTGCTGTCAGTTGATTTAATAAGTTTTCGAAATACGTCCCCGTCATGCGGTTGCAAGTATAGGTAAAGCAAAAAAATATTTTATCTTCACTTCATCAATTATTACCCCTATGTTCCCCCTGATTAAAGAAGAAATAAAGATCGGTGAGCTCACCCTGAGATTCCTGTTTGACGGAAAGGATACTGACAATAGCCTGGTTGTATTTGAAATGCTGGTTCCGCCTAATACCAAGGTGCCCGCCCCGCATTACCACATACATGTTGATGAAACTTTGTATGTGATAGAAGGTACGCTGCATCAACTATACGGCGCGGAAACTCGCGTGCTCAATCCCGGCGATAAGATTTTTATTAAGCGAGGCACTGTGCATGGTTTTAACAATACCGGAACCGTAGCTGCCCGAGTACTTTGTTTCCTCGCGCCAGCCAGCATCGGTCCTGAATATTTCAGGGAAATTGCCGCGGTAGTTAATGCTGGTGGCCCGCCAGATATCCAGCAGCTATTAGCCATTATGAAGCGCCACGGATTGGAACCGGTAAAGCCGGCATAAAATCGGATTGATGGCTTGCTTTTAGAATTGTAGCCAGGGTAACTCCAGATCGTGATATAGTAAAATGGTCCAGTGTTCTCCGCTAGCTTGGGCCAGCCATTGCTTGCGCAAGTTCATGGCCTTTTTGCCGTCATAGTCGGTTTTGTAGGCTATGTGATAATCAGCATAACGCTTTTGCGGCAGGTTGTCTGCGCCGAAAAAGAACGTATGCTCATCAGCTTTTAGCCAGAATACCAGTTGAAATGCGGTATGGCCTCCGGCAACTTCATAAGTGACGCCAGGAAGGATAGTGCCTTGCTGCTCAGTCAGCAATTTAAGGTTTGGCAAAGTATGGAGTTGTTCCAGTACACGTTTATCATAAGCTGGTTTATCAGTCTGAGTCAACGCAAAGGCTAGTTCCTGCTCAAACACAAATATTTCGGCATTGCGGAAATGCGTCCGATAGACGGTGCCATCAAAATAACCCAATCCGCCCAGATGATCTTTATGGAGGTGAGACAGCAACACCTTGGTAACCTGCTCGGGCGTGAAGCCCTGCGCCTCTAATAGCGCAATAATCTGGTGATCTGGCGATATTTCATTGCCTAAACCGGTATCAAGCAAAATAAGTTCCTCATTTAATTGGACAAGGAAGGGTCGGATAGCCATGTGCAATGTATTTGGCGCCGCCGTTATACCGGGGCCAAATGGCGTATAATTCTTTGCGTCGTCTACCTGGTAAAGGCCTTCTGCTAATGGAATAACTTTCATGTATCGCGTTAGTTGACCGTATAAACGTTAGCAACGGCTTTGCGGTTTTGCAGGTACCAGCGGTAACCCATATAAGCACCCACGGCTAACAGGCCCGATAATGCTTCGATTGATACCACATAACGCGAAGGCATTACCTCTGCCAACCAACCGATGAGCAAACTACCTACCGGCGTGATGCCCAGGTAAGCCATTACATAATAGCTGATGGCCCGTGCCCGCATGTGGTGCTGGGCATGTGTTTGGATATACATGTTGATACCTGATACCTGGATCATCATCCCCGCACCGGCAATCACCATCCCGGCTATGGCTACATGCTGGACGGGGGCAAAGGCCACAATCAGTAAGCCAATACTGAATACCACGCTTGCTGTCAGTATATTACTGATGAGCTTATCAGCGGCTTTTAACCTTGCCAGATAAATGGCACTAAACAATGATCCTAAACCCACCGCGCTCTCAAATAGACTGAAAGTGCCTGAGTTACCGTGAAATACATCTTTTGCAAAAACAGGCATCAATGTGGTAAACGGAATCACCAGCAGACTGCTTACCGCACACAGACCGAGCAAGCCCAGAATGTCTTTTTCAGATAAGATATAATCCAGCCCTTCTTTCAGTTCGGCCCAGATATGCTGTTGTGGCTTTTCTGTAACAACTGTATTGATACGCATCTGGTAAAGGCAAATCAAGATAGGCGCATAGCTCAGAAAATTACTGATAAAACAAAAATCCTCGCCAAATGTGCTGAGCAATATACCCGCCAATGCCGGGCCTACCAGTCGCGCCATGTTGTTCATGGTAGAGTTAAGGGCGATGGCGTTGGGCAAATCGGCTTTATCGTCCACCAGTTCAATCATCATAGATTGGCGGCAGGTTACGTCAAATGCGTTAATGAGACCTTGCAGCAGACTCAGGAAGATGATGGTAGAAATATTATAGAAGTGAAAGAAAACAACCGCTGCCAGTGCGCCTGCCTGTAGCATGGCCATCAACTGGGTTTGTTTCATCACTTTAAATTTATCGTGTCTGTCTACATAACTGCCGGTATAAGGCGATAAGATCAGCGATGGAATAAGGCTGACAAAGCCGGTAATTCCCAGTAACATAGCCGAACCGGTTAATCGGTAGACCAACCACATTACAGCGGTTTTCTGAATCCAGGTACCGAGCAACGATACCGACTGCCCGTAAAAGAACAATTTAAAATTGCGGTATTTGAATGATCTGAATGTGCTCATTTTGTAATGATCAAAAGCATTTGAAATTGTGCCCTTGATTTATTTTACAAATTTCCGTCACTTTGATTGATTTGTAAAATGGTATTTTTCTATCACATTAATCGATAAAACAGATTGATATGGAACTGCGTCAACTCAGATATTTTGTAAAAGCCCGGGAGTTAGAAAATTTCACCGAGGCTGCTGCTCAGCTCTTTATTAGCCAAAGCACGCTCTCGCAGCAGATTAAACAACTGGAAGACGAACTGGGTACGCCGCTTTTTGACCGGGTAGGCAAATACATCCACATTACCGAAGCCGGCAAGCTGTTTTATGATTATGCTCTGCAATGCCTGCAAAAGGCCAATGATGGTTACCAACTACTTAAAGATCTGGACCAGCTAAAAACCGGTCATTTGGTTATTGGCGCTACTTATGGCTTGCGCCACATGCTTACACCCGCGCTGGTAGCCTTTTACCGGCAGTATCCGCAGGTAAAGGTGGAAGTGATTTTTGGTACCTCTACGGAATTACTCAACCGCCTGGAACGATTCGAGATGGATTTTCTGCTCACTTATGAGGAGGTGCAGATGCGCAAAGGCATGAAATACCAACCTTTGTTTGAGTCTGAACTGGCGTTCATAGTCCGTAAAGACTCGCCATTGACCACAAAAAAGTCGGTCACACTGAAAGAGATTCAGGCCTTTGAGCTGGCTTTGCCTTCTAAAGGTTTTGTAACCAGAAGGTTTGTGGATGAGGTATTTGAGCAACATGGCATTGTGCCGCACATCAATCTGGAGATCAGTGATATCCCCACACTGCTCGAGTTGGTTGGAACAGGGCATTGGCATAGCATCCTTACGCACACCACTGTGGCTGATCAGCATGATCTGGTGGCGCTACCAATCCGCTCGGTTACAGCACTGCAGCAGGCGGCTATTATTTCTTTGGCCGATGTTTACGAAAAGAAGGCGGCACGCGCGTTTTTCGAGATCTTATTAAATCGGGGTTAGTCTGCTGAATCGGATTTGCCGCAATAGGTTATTAAACGTAAATGTTACATTTATTTTGGCCGGCTTGCTTTATCTTTAAAGTCTTCAAATAACCAATAAAAATTTCGTTAAGTATTTAAAGAAAAAATGAAAACTTGCTATCACATGGTCACCGCAGGCTTGCTCTCGTTGGCTTTTTTACTTCCAATGGGAGTTGCAAACGCGCAGGACGGTAATGCTGCTGCACAACCTGAACAGGGACAAATACCTCCGCATCCACCGCGCTTGCCCGAAGCGGTTATTCCGGCATTTCCTGGTGCATGGGGTGGCGCTATGTTTACTTCCGGCGGTCGTGGGGGTAAAGTTATTGCAGTAACCAATCTGAATGATAGCGGTCAGGGTAGCTTACGTGCTGCTTTAACAGCCGAGGGCCCTCGTATTGTTATCTTCCGTGTTGCTGGTACTATTAAGATAAATAGCGATTTGGATATCAATAACCCTGATATTACTATTGCAGGTCAATCAGCCCCTGGTGATGGTATTTGTATTGCCGGTACGCTTAACATCAACACCCATAATGTAATTGTGCGTCACTTGCGTGTGCGTCGCGGCATTCCAACCGGCGGCCAAGGTGATGATAACATCGGTGGTAATCCGCATCACCATATTATTGTTGACCATTGCTCTGCCAGCTGGGGTATGGATGAGAACCTGTCGCTTTATCGCCACATGAGGCCGTCTTATGATGGAAAAACACAGATTAAAGATCCTGCAGAATACATCACCGTTCAATGGTGTATTTCAAGCGAGGCACTGGATGCCAAAGGACACGCTTTTGGCGGCACCTGGGGCGGTAATCCATCAACCTTCCATCACAATCTTTTTGCTTGTAACACTGCCCGTAACCCATCTATAGGCATGTCTGGCGATTTTGACTTCAGGTACAATGTGGTGTTTAACTGGAAACACCGCTCAATTGATGGGGGTGATGAAACCTCTACCATCAACCTCATTAACAACTATTTCAAACCAGGCCCGGCAACTATTAATGAGATGCGCGATGTTTTTGCCCGTATTGAACAACGTAGCCAGTACTCTCCGGGCAGTGCCTGGGCAGCCGGCGGCTGGTTCCCTAAAGCGCCTGTTCGTCCGGGTAAATGGTATGTAGCCGGTAATATTATGTTTGGCAGCGCTGCTGCTACTAACAACAACTGGGCTGGTATGCGCGGTCCTGAAAAACTGGCACGTGTTAACACACCGTTTGTGGGTTGGCCAGTAGCCCCGCACCAAACTGCAGATGTTGCCTATGAAGCCGTATTGGCAAAAGCTGGTGCAACTTTACCAAAACGCGATGCTATTGATACCCGTGTTGTTGAAATGGTACGCACTGGTAAAACTACCACCCCAACAGGTATTATTAAAGATGTAAATGAAGTTGGCGGTTATCCAAACCTGACCTACAAACCATCTCAGGTACCTAAAGACACTGATGGCGACGGCATGCCAGATGATTGGGAAATTAAATACGGCCTTGATCCAAAAAATCCAAAAGATGGCGCTCTTGATAGCGATGGCGATGGTTATACCAATATTGAAGAGTATTTGAACGGTACCAACCCGAAAGAAAACATTAACTACCGTAATCTGGGTAATAACACAGATACCATTAGTTAAATAAAAATTCAATAGTAACAATAACCAATTATTGAAAAGCAAAGCGGCCCTTTATCATTAAAGGGCCGCTGCTTTTTATAAAGTTTTTTATAATTCTTTATGGTCAACATGATCAGCCTTGGTATCGGCAATATCAGGGCTGTTGTGCAGCGCTAAGCCACTCACCTTATTAAGCACCAGTGTAGGCACTCCTGATGGATGCTGAGCGCGAAGATGCTCCAGATCTGCACCGGTTACGCTATCGAACATAAAGGCCGGTCGCTGGTCAGTCTTGAGATAGTGCACCTCTATGTCTTTCATCTTCAAGTCGTTTACATGTCGAACAAAGAAACCGTAAGACGGCGTTTCTTTAAATCGGCCCGGCTCCGGGTATTCTTTCTCTAACTCGGGTACCACTATTTTGGCTTGTTCTGCCGTACCGCCGCCTTTAAAGTAGATGCGGATGTTGCTCAGGGTTAAATCATTAATATCATGTCCGGGTATACCGCTGATTAACGCACCCTGGCGAGGATCGGCATTATAACAAACCACATTGCTGATGATAACCCGGCGCAGCGCACCAACGGTATCAGTAGCCGGGGCACGCATGCGGCCATTTAATCGCACAAAAATAGGGGAGTTGGTGATATCGCGCATGGTGATGTTATTGATGGTCACATCCTCCAGCAATGCACCGTCTGAGGTTTCCAGTGCCAGGCCGCGGCAGTAAGAGAACACGCAGTTAGAGATAGTGATGTTTTTA
>Ga0153918_1001367_pt1 | contig 10061 bp, 16 predicted proteins | sample TSFL002MetaG_FD_104687 | JGI IMG/M metagenome (GOLD analysis project Ga0153918, IMG submission 104687) | Attine ant fungus gardens microbial communities from Florida, USA - TSFL002 MetaG | ecosystem: Host-associated > Fungi > Mycelium > Unclassified | place: USA: Florida, Paynes Creek Historic... | reverse complement strand
GCGGCAGCGACTGGTTCTAATACAGGTGGTCCCATTAGTGTTCTCCCTGGACAAAGACTCTCAGCATGTACCTGTCCTGGGTCGGATCATCCTGGGCCATCCGTTACCACTGGGAGAGGTGCTCCTGAAATCGATATTATCGAGACACAGGTTGATTTATCGAGGTTCGTTGGCCAGGTATCCCAAAGCTTACAATGCGCGCCGTACAACTACCAATACAACTTCGATAATTCATCTAATGCTTCCCCAATCTATAATCCCTCAACTACCCAATTTAACACCTATAAAGGCGGTCCTTTACAACAGGCTGTCTCTGCTCTCACCGACATTAATGGTGCAAACTATAACGGCACTGGCTATGCTGCCTACGGCTACGAATGGTGGTATGATTCAAATGACCGCCCAAATAGTTTTGTTACTTGGTTTAGTGATGGGTTACCAACATGGACCGCCACATCAGCTACGATCGGACCTGATTCGATAACTGAGATCGGTCAACGATTGATACCCGAGGAGCCGATGGTGCGTTTTGGTCATCAGATTTAATGACTCAATGTTGACGGTTTTCAGTATCTCATCCTGAACCTTGGTCTTGCGCCCAGTTTCCAAAAACAAGACTTCAAGCATCTTCAATTTCCAGCGAGAATGCACATCGATTATGTACGCGTGTACCAAAGGGAAGGGGTCAAAAACGGTATCACATGCGACCCTCCTAATCGACCGACAACGGACTATATCAACAGGTTTGTCGGTGAATTGTATGATTTCACGCTCTTGGCTAATTTCTAGTTTACTAGGCACGCACAAGCCTATACTAACGCAAATCTAACGACCTGGGCTCAGGCAGGGAATACGTTTCCCAGAAATCGACTATACGATGGTTGCTAATACTGCACTACTTGTTACGCGCACACGGACACTTATTACGTTGACACACGATATCTGTACGACCCATTCATACATCTCATCATACCTGTCGTTCCACCAGAGGAACAACGCTTTGCCGCATATGCTTTAGATTGCCCTTACTGTATATTGATGCCCACGCTTGATATAATTTTGCACGATTTCCTAGTTCTTGAGGGTTTACTGACGTCTGAATGTTGAGAGATGAGCACAATGTAAGGGCCATACTTCCTCCTTTCCTCCCTTTCCTTCAGCCTAGATGCGATCAAAGGGTACAATGGCATGAAAATCCTAATGGTTGTCAATTCGGCAAATACCGAAGACTCACCTCTTACATGTCATTTCCATTCCTTTGGTAGTTTCTGAGCCTCCATGGCCTCCCAAGATGATAGAAATAAGATTGGGGCACTTTCTGGAATCCATTCACATACCTCCATTATCCCAGATCATGCAAAGTGAGTTTACATGAATTCTTTTCTCAGTTCATCCATGCTCTTATGCCGCGCAGCCGTTGGCCGAAAGCCCCACCGAAAACAATAGAGCTAAGGAATTTTCCCCTCAAGGGAAACTCTGCAGTTACCAACCCATACACGACTATCTCACAACCAAACCTGTCCCATCGGGCCAATCCCACGGCAAACGTAACTTTGTTGAGCGGAATCACATCGGGAACGAACAAGGTCCCAAGGCTTAGTTCCAGCAGACGAAATGCATCAAGACCTGTCAATCAGGGCAAGGGCAAGGGTTTGTTCCTAATCCTTCGCGTACAGGGTTCATATTAACTTAGACAGGTAAATCTAAGGAGCCACGCCCCTCACTCCCACCCGAGATCATCGACGTTGACGCAGGTCCTGCCCCTAGAGATGAACTTAACATTACCGACTCACCCTCATCTATGATGTCTCCTTATTTTCACACCCGGGAACATGACATCCGACAATCTAAGGGGTTGGACGGGTCTGCTTCCGAGGTTTCGTTGGTGAAGGATGGGAAGAATACTGATCTTCTGAGAAAAAAGATTGAAAGCTCAAACCACACGCATGCACATCAAGGCGATCGTAAGCCCCAGAAACGGGATACTTCACCGATAGGTTCGTTTTCGGACGGCGAGGCTCAGGTCAAAGAAAAGATGGAGAACTCATCTAATAAATCACCGTCACGAGTAGGAAAGCTTGTAGCCAGGTATAATGGAATGGATCATATGGAGCAAGGATCCACTGTATCTAATCAGCCACCTATACCAATCATCGACTTAAAGAAATCAAGAGCCAAAGAAAGGATGCAAGCTAAATTCCCAAGTAGATTTAAGGTACACTGTCAATGTTTCTATCTCTCGTACCCAGACTCAGGAGTTCGTATCAGTTTCTGCAGACCGCCTCTCAAGATGTCTTGAGCAATCCCTCGGGGTTAGGCAATGCGCAAATGAAAACTCAAATTCATTTGCCCATCTTCTCGATAAAAATGGGGGACCAGGAAATGCATGATTATCGCAGTATCGTAATCGATGATAGAGGGAGGACAATGGTTTTTCAAGGGACTTCCCGCGATCGACTAGGACCAATCGAGCTCAACTCTACCAACTTTATGTTTTTTAAGGTCAGTGCTTTTTTCCTATACAGGACAGGGTTGTCTGATATTATATCAAGTACACGAAACCTCTGAACGAAAGCATTCACTCTCCTATCTTCTATTTCAAGTGTCGATCGAAAGGAAACTTTACTTCGTTGAGGTCCAGTGCTGGGAGCATGTTCAAACCCGGTATGTTTTCTCTCAATCCTGCCAGGGTCCGATTCGCACGGAGTTGAGGTAATAACTTTAACCAAGAACAGATAAGCGTGAAGTTTGACACTTCGAACAAACAATGGAATTCGACAGTGTATCATTCAATCGCTGAAAAAATAAGTGACGTGGTTCAGTCTGACTGCATGAGTGCGACGTACGCACTTCGACCCATTTCTCGACTTGCTCTAATAACAAATCTAGGTGTAGCAGAACGATATGGAATCTTGTTGGACAATCAATGAAATACCGTTGCAGCAATGCAGATGCCGAACCGCCTATATTCAGCCCTCCACTAGATAGTCGAGCTTCAAAAGACGCTCTCTCTGTGGGATCATCGTACATATCTTCTGAATGCCATCAATCGCTACGCTAATATTTTTTTAGCTCGAGGAAACGTCCTGTTGATCAGCTTTCGAAATACAGTCACCCTTCCGCCAGTGACTCGGTGATTTCAACTCCGAAGTTACCCTCTGATGCCAACAAAGAAAAGGATGCTAATGAGGCCGTTACTGCTTTGGAACCTCCGTCAGTTTTGTCGTCTATTCTTTCCCCATCTCGATTGATCCAACGTAGTACCAAAAGGCAACGTGTTGAAGAATCGCAAACTTTCCGTCGATCTGCAAGGCAGCAAGAAAAATTTTCATCTCATGACGCAGATGAAGTGTGAGTCGTCCAGTTCGTCTATTGAATGATCAACCAGTGAATTGACGCAAAAAGGATTTTGGTGTACCCTTACGGTGTACCTGGAGCTGTTAATGTGACCGCGGGTGATCTCTCGCGTCTTCAACCTGACGAGTTTCTGAATGATACGCTCATAGAGTTTGGCTTCAAGTGTGTTACAAGCTTCCCGCGTCTTCAGAAACAAGCATTGACAGTGTTCAGGGTTTTTCTGAAAGAATTGGAAGCAACTTATCCCGAACTTGTGTCGCAAGTCTACGTTTTCAGTTCGTTCTTTTACAAGAAATTAAATAGACGGAAGTATGCAATGTTTGCTCCTTTACTATCTATATGCTCACATGAAATAGCATCAAAGAAGGCTACAATAGTGTACGTAAATGGACCTCAAAGATTGATATCTTCAGCAAGAAATACATTTTTATACCCATCAATGAACAGTGCGTAATCGGATGGGGGCTGCTCCTCAGTCCTAATCACAATTGCTGACATTATTTTTCAGTCTTCATTGGTATTTAGCTATCATCTACGAACCTGAACATGTCTTGCAAGCGCAGCCATCATCATGGAACTCCGACAGCAATGCTGTGACAAGAAAGCGAGCGCGAGAGTCTCCTACAACTCAGGAGAAGGACAACGCTGAAGTCAAATTACAACTGGAGATTCGAGAAGGGAACGAGCCGTCTGAACCTCGATCCGTTGCTAGCGATAAGATGGATAGCAGTGCAACTAGTGAGAACGAGGTGGAGACGTCTGCCTTCTTGACCTCACCCCCGGTCACAACAACTTACGAACATCTATCGATCATGAGTTTTGGATCTTCAAACAGGGAGAAGAGTCCTGATACTGCTCCTGGGTCACCAATGAGGATTGACACCGATATTCCGTCTGGGATCTCAGAACAACCCGCAGACTTTGGAACGTCAGACATCATCATGGGTGATGGCACTCCACCGATCAAGAATCCTGATGATTCTCAACTGACCGTTCGAGATCTCCAAATGGAAATTATGCCCTCCAAATTCTATCGTGAATCATCCACGAATCGACACATGTTGCACACTCAGAAGTCACAGAATCAAATGCAAGATTTGCCGGGAGGAATTATCGTCGACTCATACAATAGACACGCCGACTCCTACGATAGACAATCGAGGTTTGTATGATCCTGTGCGTCAGGTCCTAACTGACCCAGAATAGGACCAAAATTTTCATACTTGATTCTTTGGGAAATCGTCATCCGCAAGCTATGAAACAACTGAACAAATGGTTAGAGCTCGAAGCAATGGACAAAAAGAATTTGGAGAGCGTGATTCCTGCCATTACCAAGTTGGCTCCAGTACGTCGCTGTCCAGTTATCCCAGCTTGTCACTTGTTTTTGACTGGGTTGCCAGGTACCGGTACAGCCCAACTTTTGTGACTGTGGCCTTTATATTCTTCACTTTGCAAAGACTTTCATGAGTAATCCCCGACATTTTTGCCAGATAATCATGGTGTGTCCTGTCTTCCAAAATTCAGATCATCCGCCGGTTGAAGTGTATTACCTAGGCAAATGATCGACCCACTTTGGCCGAAATGCAAAATAATTGGAGAGCTGACTCAATTCTTACAATGCGTAAAGAATTGATAGCGCAGATCTTATCGCTATCTGAAGACTGGAGGCAGCAAAAGGCTGCTCAAGGAGAGAAGCGACAGCAGGCTCCCCAAGAACAGGAGGGTGAGGACAGTGATGTTGCCATCGTCGAACACGTGAAAGCTCCTGGAAAGAAAAGCAAGTCAATCAAACCCGCACGGACAAAGACCTGAACATGCTTACTCTCTTTTCGCTTTTATTTGGGTCCATTTTCTTTATGCACCGTTCGAAGGAATTTACTTGGTACTGACTCTGCATGATTCTTTTTCTTGTAGCTATAGCTGCATTGTTGCATTGTATTCTTAGCTGCGCAACAAACACATCTCTATATTAGTGGTTTACATAGATTATATGAATAGTATAAGACCCGGCTTTTGCTTTTCCGAACATGCGTGACGATTTGTACATAGGCCATGAATGGCGTTCATGGCGTCATCACCTTCCCAACCCTTATTTCTTCTTGACGCTCTTGATCCTAATCACCTCGTCCCCAACAAATATCCCCTGCATATCAAGACAAGGGGAGTGAGTGAGCTCTGTACTGATGTTGTATGAGCCTCGAACCTACCTTGCCCTTATATGGCTCTGGCTTTCTGTACTCCCGAATTTTTGCAGCAAACAAACCCAGATGATGCTTGTCCGTACATGTCAACTCTATTTTTGTTGCTATAGGTGTCTCCGCCTTGATGTTAGGCGGAATGGGCACTATGATATTATGCGAATGTCCAACTTTCATATTGATCCGCTGAGATTGTACACCCGTTTCTGAAGGTCGTGGGTCGGTCTCCACAGCTGCTCGGAAACCAACGCCAACCAAGTAGAGTGGTATAGTAAAGCCCGTCGTCATACCCTGTACTGCGTTGGCAATGAGCGTACGAGTTGTCCCCCACATCTGCCGTTGCTCCTTAATCTCTGCATTCTCTACAGTGACTGAAATTGCGTTTGACTTGGGATGGCTGATCTTCATGTATGGTCTGAGAGGAACATGAGTTGTGCCGAGAGGACCTTTGATGGTAAGACGAGTTGTAGTAGGTGTTAGGATAACTGAAGGAGGATATTCGACTAATTCCGCGCCGATATGAGAGACATGCTTGGAAAGGGAGGCAGATGTACTGAACAAACGGGCTGGCGAACCCAGTGGTGGTAGCAGTGGTCGTGGCAGTAGCATTTACTTCAAAGAGAATGATTGATGGTACAACTAAGATGTGCTCACGACTTTATTTGTCGCGGCAATTACCAAAGTCTGTTATCAAAGTTTAAAAACACTCAAATTACGATAGAGAAGCCCCAACGAGTGTGGGCGCAACACAGACACCGTCTTTTGTGCGAATCTTATGAACACTCTTGGTGACTGGGTTGACCCAAGCAGCTTCCTTGGTTTCAAGGGTAACGAACCCTGGTTGGACCGTCTCAAAAATCTTTTTCTTAGGATTAAGCTGGGAAAGGGGAATAGCATCTAACATAATCAACAGTCAGGCTGCAGCGGCCCAAAGAGTTATTCACTCACTCTCAAACTCATGGCCTTCAAAATAGACACGTTCACCAGGTTGAGAACCAGGTGGGGGTTGAATGAGTTCAATACCACCTTCTTTCCCATCCTTAGATGTAGCCTAAAGACGGTTCAACATTCCAAACTGTTGGAGAATGAGAGAAGAACGGACACAAAAGACCATGGCGAAACTCTTTACACCGCGCATATTAGCTGGCTTCAAGTTGCACTGAAAGAATAAAATAAATTCATATCATAAAAGCAATTACATGAACAGACTCACTACAACGACGATTAACTTGTCTTGCATTTGATCAATAGGAATATAGTTCACAAGGCCAGACACAACTGTGCGGGGACCAGTTTCTTCACCAAGATCAATTTGCTAGATAATATGTCAGCAGAAACGATATCTGTTACGGTTCTCATACCTCGATGTAAAGGCCATCTGCATCTGGATGCTTGACAACTAACGACGAAGTTAGCGAACATTCCATTGACAGGAATAATGTATGCACCATCTACGATACGACCAACTCGAAGATCGATCATCGAGGGAACAGGTTCCCCTACAGTCTCCTCTACCTTTCCTCCCTTGTTCTTCTTTTCTCCTTCCTCGCGACTGTCTTTCTTCTTCTCCTTCTTTTGGACCTTTTCTTGTAATGCTGACTCGGGCACCGGAACATCAATCGCGGCAGAAACAGGTGTAGAAGAGGCTGAGAGAGAAGCAGTGCCAGGAACAGTAGCGGCAGGAGCGGCAGGAGCAGGGTCAAGAACGGCGGGAGCAGGAATAGAAGCAGAAACAGATTCTAAAGAGGGCGTGACCACGGCTTTTTTTTCCTTTTTCTTGAAAGTCTCTTTTCTCCTTTCGACAGCAGGTGCGTCTTCAAAGTTGAACTGTATCAAACCAAAAGCTGGTGCAAACGGAGCGGTGGCTGTTCTTATGGGCTCTAGATTTTGAAGGTGATCAAAATAGCGACTAACACAAGGTATTAAATGGCACTGGGAGGATTGAAGTCGCGACTTTTATTTGAACTTTGAGTTGGCTCGGGTTTCCAGAAGCAACGTATGAATGACGTACTAGTACGGGATGAAGGTGACCATAGAACACAGCGTCAGCTACGGTAAAATAATTTGTAGCAATATACGTCCTTGGCAGAAGCACGGCATTGAGTTCCTAATACGATACAAGACTCAGATACAAATAAATTTGTTTGCCAAAACAAGAAATATACCTTCAGCCGATCCTCAGTTACAATCTCACTGCTCTTTATGATCCAGTCAATGACTTCCTTCTGATCAGTTTCAGTTTCACCAGTAAATTTCTGTCCGTTTTCCGATATAGCATTGACCAGGTCTTTCACAGGAGATACAAGCCTATTAGTGACATCTGGGAAGAAATGAGAAGACATGGTGCGCTTCTGGATGAATAACGATGATCTGGAAATAATTGATAACAACGCCATGGTCAAAATCAGAAGGCACGTGATAGAAACGCGACGCGACCAATAAAAATTTTAACCATGAGGGGGAAAATATGTGAGCTCAATATCATGACTTGGAAATGGGGAGGAGGGGAGGAGGTCGAATGGGTTATTTTTTTTATTCAGTGGAGTATGCACAGCAGAGGCTCCTAGCCCAGACAAATGATAACTTTTGGACTATTCCTCGAATACCAGTAATATTTATATAATTAACACGTCTAGTGATTGATCTCTTTTACTCCTGAATCACCAATGATAGTTCTTGGGTCGCATGTGCTTTTGGACCTTTCAGCTAACACAGTAATGTTTCTGAACTCAACAATTGGGTGAATCCTTGTGGGCTCGCAACAAAACGCACAACAAAGATGGCTGACTCTTGTCCCTTCTTGTAATTATACACATGAACTATTGATAGTAAAGACGACGACTACATGGACTTCGTCAGGCTAATCACCATCGTCTTTTGAAATGTCTTTTGAGTATATCGTCCGACCTGAAGGAGGGACAGCTGAGGACGAAGATGAGCCTACACTTATTGAATTATTATTATTAGGGGAAGCTAAAGGGGCAGGGGCAGGGAAGGGACCACCAGGACCTTGCAGAAAGGCACTACCAGGACCTGTCAAAGGAGGTCTGTAATGATGAAGGATGGGACGAGGTGAACATCGTTTGTTGTCGGAAAATGATCCCGTTTCTGAGATATCATCTGGGCCATCTAGATGTGAAGGAACCATTGAGATACTCGGAGCAGGTGGAATTGCTTGTGAAGAAGGCCCGCCGTTCGACAAGCTGGTAGATGACTTGGACTGCCTGATTCGGGAGCCATCTCCAGGGCCGAATAATCGTCTACTTCTCTCCTTATACTCTTCCCAAGTTTCTGTCAGTTTTACAGGATTATCAATGCCTGCATTTGGAGCAATATGAGGAGCAATGGAAACAACTGCTTTCATGTTTTGTCGCTTCCGGACTTGAGGCTGAGACTTGGGCTGCATTTTGGGCAATGGGCATGGTGCCAATTGTGAGGGAAAGGGTTCAGGGTTTGAGAGGTCGGGTGACCTCGAGAGAGGTTCATGTCCATTTTGAGAGAGCTGCATAGCAGGGTCATCCCGGAGAAGATCTCTCTCACGCTTGTTTCTTGCAGCAAATGCACTTTGCAGTGGCTGAGGCATCGGGACAACAGCTGGGTAAATTGATCAAGGAAATTCTTTTGTATAATCATCATTCGTCCTCACCACGAAGGAAATTAAAATCGTGTCGGTTTTCGGCGACAGCGGCTGGGTAGCCCTAAGCCCACAGGTAGCGTTGTGGATAAGTAAACCCACCCAGATCATCATATCGGACCATGTTTCGGTTAAAATACTGTGCACGTCCCTGTCCAAGTGTTGAGAAATGCCGGATGAATTCTTCCTGTGGATACAATTGGTCGGAGGTTCCAGGAACTTGTGAAGGGACGACACATACAGTGGCAATGGAAAGTAAAAACACAGCTTCCCTAGATACATTCATGTTGCCTCCCACGATCCCTAGCAGAATTACATTAACAAGCATTCAAAGGAGCAAATGTTGAGATAGCGTACCTTCAGCTTGAAGCATATTCTCAATTCGACTGGCAGGCAACAAGGAGTGACCCCGACGCCGTTCACCACTCCTAATTTGCGAGGACTTTTTTGAATGTTGAGCAGGAGCCTCTGCGGGCAGCTCTTGGTGGAGGTCAGAATCAGAATCAAGTTGGTCAATCTCCTCCTCAGCGTCTGGTTCAGACTCCGTAACTGCATCGTCGACGTCGTTGACGGCCAGGGCATCTGTTGTAAAATTGTCAAGAGAAGCATTGTCATTCCCATGCTCCTCATAGAGAGGGCCATGTAGAATGTTTGAGAGCATTGAAGAAACCGAAGGAAGAGGATTGATGCTGCTAATATGAGTCACGTTGCATTTGTCCTGACTTAACCAATAGCGAGTTCGCATAAACTGTACAGACTACAAACTTTTTCTAAACACGTTTACAAATTCATATCTCTTCGACGTTGATCACTTTACTCTTTTCATGGACGCCCTTCTGCAAGGAAATACTCAGCACACCATTCTGGAGCTT
>Ga0153918_1001363_pt1 | contig 10076 bp, 8 predicted proteins | sample TSFL002MetaG_FD_104687 | JGI IMG/M metagenome (GOLD analysis project Ga0153918, IMG submission 104687) | Attine ant fungus gardens microbial communities from Florida, USA - TSFL002 MetaG | ecosystem: Host-associated > Fungi > Mycelium > Unclassified | place: USA: Florida, Paynes Creek Historic... | reverse complement strand
TTCATCGCGGGCGCCGACGGCGACGGGGCGCGGCAGAACGCCCGCATCCGCGAGCTGGAGAGCCGCGTCCGCGAGATCGAGCGCGGCCTGTGGCCCATCGTCGGCCTCGTAGGGATCGGCTCGCCGATCGTGACCGGCTTCATCGTGTTCGCGATCACGCGATAGCGCTGCGCCCGCGGTCGCGGAGCCCTCCTCGCCCGCCGGCGGTCGTTCCCGCGTCCAGACGACGGCCGATCTCCCTCCGTCGTCGCCCGGCATCCGTCCGGCATCCCGGAGCCCGCATCCGGATGCCGGAAACGCGAATCTCCGGCCCCATCGCAGTATTACGGAGCGTGTCGGCCCATAGCGCGAAGACTTGGACGGCACCTGTGCGGTCCATACGCTGGGCGAAGACGTCGGACACCGCCGAGCGTCCTCGGCGTGCTCGCACGACGGCGACGGAGGCGGTGTCGGGCGGACAGCCCATCTCCCCCGAGAGGACCCCTCATGTCCCGCTTCGCGAAGCTCGCGGCCGCCGTGCTCGGCACGGTCGCGCTCGTCGGTTCGCTCGCCGCCTGCTCGTCGGCGGCGACGCCCACGGCCACCGCCGGCGCCTCCTCGGCCGCCGACGACCTCGGCACCGCCGCGCACCCCGTCAAGATCGGCGTCGTCGGCGCGTCCGACCCGTACTGGACCGACTACAAGGCCGCCGCCGAAGCCGCGGGCATCAAGGTCGAGATCGTCGACTTCACCGAGTACTCGCAGCCGAACCCGGCGCTCTCGGCGAACGAGATCGACGTCAACCAGTTCCAGCACGTGCTCTACCTCGCGCAGTACAACGCGGCGTCGAACGACACGCTCGTGCCGATCGGCTCCACGGCGATCTACCCCCTGGGCCTCTACTCGCAGAAGTACAAGACCCCCGCCGAGATCCCCGCGGGCGAGACGGTCGCCGTCCCGAACGATGAGTCGAACGGCGCCCGCGCCCTCCTCGTGCTCCAGTCGGCCGGCCTGATCAAGCTCAAGGACGGCGGCTCGCCGTTCTCGAAGCCGGAGGACGTGCTCCCCGAGTCGAAGGTCAAGGTCACGGCGCTCGAGGCCTCGCTCGCCGCGACCTCGCTGCCCGACGTGGCGGCCGCGGTCATCAACAACGACTTCATCGAGAACGCCGGCCTCAAGGCGTCCGACGCGATCGCCCAGGACGACCCGAACGACCCCAAGGCGCAGGTGTACATCAACATCTTCGCGACGACGGCGGCGAACAAGGACAACGCGACCCTCCTCAAGCTCGTCGAGATCTACCAGAGCGACGCCAAGACGCAGGAGGGCGTCGTCGCCAAGTCGGGCGGCACGGCCGTCATGCTGAAGACGCCGGTCGAGGAGCTGCAGGCCGCGCTCACGACGGCCACCGAGCAGTACAAGACGAACAAGAAGTAGCGCTTTCCGGGTGCGCGGTGCGGGGTTCGACGGTCGTCCGTCGGGCCCCGCGCTCGCATCCGACCCGCCCTAGGCTTGACCGCGCACCGGGCTCGATCCCGGTCGGCGCCCCTCCCGCGACGAGAGAGAACCACATGGCCCTCATCGAACTCCGCGATGTCGTCAAGGAGTACCCCAGCCCGAAGCGCGGCGAGCCCGCCATGCGCGCGGTCGACGGGGTCTCGATCGACATCGACGCCGGAGACATCTTCGGCATCATCGGCTACTCGGGCGCGGGCAAGTCGACGCTCGTGCGCCTGGTCAACGCGCTCGAGCCCGTCACGAGCGGCTCGGTGAGCATCGACGGCACCGACATCACGACGCTCGGCGAGAGCGCCCTGCGCGGCGTCCGCCAGGGCATCGGCATGGTGTTCCAGCAGTTCAACCTCTTCAACTCCCGCACCGTCGCGGGGAACGTCGAGTACCCGCTGGTCATCGCCAAGACCCCGAGGGCCGAGCGGCAGCGCCGCGTCGCCGAGCTGCTCGAGTTCGTCGGCCTCGCCGACAAGGCCCGCGCCTACCCCGATCAGCTCTCCGGCGGCCAGAAGCAGCGGGTGGGCATCGCCCGCGCGCTCGCGACGAACCCCCGCATCCTGCTCGCCGACGAGTCGACGAGCGCGCTCGACCCGCAGACGACCGCCGACGTGCTCGAGCTGCTGCGCCGCGCGAACGAGGAGCTCGGCCTGACGATCATCGTCATCACGCACGAGATGGACGTCGTGAAGACGATCTGCTCGCACGTCGCCGTCATGGAGCGGGGCCGCGTCGTCGAGCGCGGCGAGGTCTTCGACGTCTTCGCGACGCCCACGACGTCCGCGGCGAAGCGCTTCGTGTCGACGATCGTGCAGGGCGTCCCCGCCGACGCCGAGCTCGAGGAGCTGCGCCGCCGCCACCCCGGGCGCCTGGTGACGGTCTCGCTCGCCGACGGCTCGGTGCCGCAGGCCGAGATCTTCCGCATCCTCGGGGATGCCGGGCTCGGCGTGCACGTCGTCTACGGCGGCATGAACGAGATCGGCGGCCGCTCGTTCGGCCATCTCACGCTCGAGCTCGCCGGCTCGAGCACCGCGGTGGATGCCGCGCTCCTGCGCATCCGCGACATCGCGCCCGTCACCGACCTGGGAGCCGCCGCGTGAACGACATCATCGACCTGCTGCCCAAGCTCCTCTCGGAGGCCGGCACGACCCTCTGGATCGTCTGCGCGAGCCTCTTCTTCGGCGGCATCGCCGGCACGCTCGTCGGCCTCGCGCTCTTCCTGACCCGCAAGGGCGCCCTCTTCGACCAGCCGGTCGTGCAGGGCGTGCTGAACGTGGTCGTGAACATCTTCCGGCCGATCCCGTTCATCATCTTCATCGCCGCGATCCAACCGCTCTCGCGCATCGTGATCGGCACGGGCATCGGCGACAACGCCATGATCTTCGCCGCCTCGATCGCCGCGACCTTCGGCACGAGCCGCATCGTCGAGCAGAACCTCGTCTCCATCTCGCCCGGCGTCATCGAGGCGGCGCGGGCGATGGGGGCGAGCCGCTTCCGCATCGTGTGGTCGGTGATCATCCCCGAGGCGCTCGGCCCGCTCATCCTCGGCTACACCTTCGTGTTCGTCGCGCTCGTCGACATGGCGGCCGTCGCCGGCACCATCGGCGGCAAGGGCCTCGGTACCTTCGCCCTGCAGTACGGCTTCAAGCAGTTCAACCCGCTCGTCACCTGGGCCGCGGTCATCGCGATCATCATCATCGTGCAGCTCGCCCAGGCGCTCGGGAACCTCCTCGCCCGCAAGGTCATGCGCCGGTAGGAGCGCCGGTCGGCCGTCCACGGCGGCGATGCACGGAGTATGGGTTTCGCATCCTCGTATGCCATACGAGGATGCGAAACCCATACTGCGTCGTGCGGGCGCCGCGGGGCTACCAGTCGTGGATCGTTCCGTCCGTGAGCCGGTTCACCGGAAGATAGGCCTTGGTGTACTCGAAGGCGGAGGCCGCCTCCTCGTCGAGCTCCACGCCCAGTCCGGGCGTCTCACCGGGGTGCAGGAACCCGTCCTCGAGCGTGAACGACGTCCGGAACACCTCGAGGGTCGTCTCGTTGTGCGGCATGTACTCCTGGATGCCGAAGTTGTGGATGGCGAGGTCGAGGTGCAGCGCCGCGGCCATCCCGATGGGCGAGATGTCAGTCGGGCCGTGGATGCCGGACCGGATCCCGTAGATCGCGGCGAAGTCCAGGAGCTTCTTCATCGCCGTGATGCCGCCCGTGTGCGTGACCGCCGAGCGGACGTAGTCGATCAGGCGCTCGGTGATGAGCGTCTGGTAGTCGTGCACGGAGTTGAAGACCTCGCCGATCGCCAGCGGCGTCGTCGAGTGCTGACGCACGAGACGCAGCGCCGTCTGGTCCTCCCCGGGCGTGCAGTCCTCGAGCCAGAACAGCTTGTACGGCTCGACGTCCTTCGCGAAGCGTGCCGCCTCGATCGGGGACATGCGGTGGTGCCCGTCGTGCAGCACCCGCAACTCGGCCCCGAAGTCGGCCCGGATCCGCTCGAACACGCCCGGCATGTGAGCGAGGTAGGCGGAGGTGTCCCAGGTCTCCTCGGTCGGCCGCGTGGCGGCCGAGCCGTCAGCCGCTCGTTTCGCCGGCTCGTAGTCGTAGCGGGTCCCCGACCCGGAGGACGAGACGCCGTAGACCTGCCCGAGGCCCGGGACGCCGGTCTGCACGCGCACGGCCGTGAACCCGCGCTCCCGGTAGCCGGTGATCGCATCGGCGAGCGCCTGGTAGTCCATGCCCGAGGCGTGGACGTAGGCGCGGATGCGGGAACGGCTCGCGCCGCCGAGCAACTGGTAGAGGGGGACGCCCGCCTTCTTCGCCTTGATGTCCCACAGCGCCATGTCCACCGCGGCGATGGCGGCCATGGTCACGGGGCCTCGGCGCCAGTACGGGCCGCGGTACAGGTACTGCCAGGTGTCCTCGATGCGATCCTCGTCGCGCCCGATCAGCATCGACGCGACGTGATCGCTCAGGTAGGACGCGACGGAGAGCTCGCGACCGTTGAGCGTCGCGTCGCCCCAGCCCACGATTCCGTCGCTCGTGGTGATCTTGAGGGTCACGAAGTTCCTGCCGGGGCTCGTGATCACCACGTCGGCTCGTTCAATGCTCATCGAAGGTTCCTTTCGTCGTCTTGTGCGTGCGCCGGAGACGGCTCAGATCGCATCTCGGGGATCCGTCAGGTCGCGGCCGGCGACCTCCGGCATCCAGATCGCCGCGACGAGCGCGCACAGCGTGAAGATCCCCAGCATCGCGATGATCGGGATGAACGACCCGGTGGCGGCGGACACCCACGCGGCGGCGATCACCGGCCCCGCGCCCGTCGCGGCGATCGCCGCGATCTCCCGCGCCATGGCGGTGTAGGTGTAGCGGTTGCGAGCGCCGAAGAGCTCGGGCAGCGTGAGGTTCTCCAGCGAGGCGAAGCCCATCACGGCCAGGTTGTGCAGGAGCACGTAGCCGACGAAGACCTGGACGGTGTCCTTGCTGCTGATCATCAGCATCGTCGGCACGATCACGATCAGGGCGATGATCGACCACACCAGGTACATGCGCTTCCGGCCGAACCGGTCCCCGAGCCACCCGGAGAGGGGGACCGTGATGAAGGCGACGAGCGACGAGACGATGACGACGTTCACGCCGATCGACTTGTCGAGCAGCAGCACGACGGTGATGTAGCTGATCAGGTAGGTCTGGATCATGCCGGAGTTCCCGGCCTGCCCGAATCGCAGCAGCAGTGCGATGAAGAAGGCCTTGACGGGTTTGCGGTTCATCGCCTCGAGCGTGCGGATGTTGCCGGTCTCGGTCGCCAGCTTGATGGTCTCCTGCTTGGAGAGCGCCTGGCCGTCGACGACGTCGTCGCGCTCCTCGAAGACCGGGCTCTCCTTCAGGTTGAACCGCACCCAGACGGCGAAGAGCATGATCACGATGCTGCCGAGGAACGGGATGCGCCAGGCCCATTCGACGACCTGCTGCTCGTTGAACGCCAGCAGCAGCACGGCCCAGATGCCCGACGCCAGCAGGGTGCCGCAGTTCGTGCCGAGTGCGACGAGCGACGCGATGATGCCTCGGCGCTTCGCCGGCGCGTACTCGGCGAGCATGACGCCGGCTCCGGAGATCTCCGCCCCGGCGCCGAAGCCCTGCGCGATCCGCAGGACGACCAGGAGCACGGGAGCGAGGATGCCGACCTGCGAGTAGGTGGGCAGGACGCCGATCAGCGTGGTCGCCAGCCCCATCAGCAGGATCGTGTAGAAGAGCACCTTCGTGCGGCCGGTCTTGTCGCCGAGTCGGGCGAAGAAGAACGCGCCCACGGGGCGGGCCACGTAGCCGACGCCGTAGGTGGCCATCGCGGCGACGACCGCCATCGCCGGGTCCTCCTTGGAGAAGAACAGGTCGGCGAAGACGAGCGCGGCGGCGAGCGAGTAGAGCTGGTAGTCCATGAACTCCAGCGCGGTGCCGAGCCAGCCGGAGATCGCGGCTCTGACGAGGTCGCGCACCGACCGCTTCGAGGCAGGGTCGGCGTCGGCGACCGTCTTCTGTGATTCCGTCATGGGGGCACTCCCTTGTACCGGGTGGATGGGTGGACTGATGTCGTTCTCGCGGTGCGCTTCGCACCGCATGCGCGCCGGGCTCCCGGCGCGCCCTCGTCAGAGCGCGAGCAGCACCTTCGACGAGATGGATGAGTCGCGCGCGATCGTGAAGGCCTCGACGGCGTCCTCGGCGTCGATCACGTGCGTCACGACGGCGTCGAAGCGCTCGGACTCGGCGAGGAGCGCGATGGCCTCGTCGATCTCGGCGGAGAACCGGAATGCGCCGCGCAGCGTCAGCTCCTTCGAGAGGACGGGCGCGAGGTTGACCTCGATCGGCCGGTCGGGCAGCATGCCCACCTGCACGATGGAGCCGGCGCGGCGGGTCGCGCGCACCGCCTGGGTGAGCGCCGCCGGCGCCCCCGAGCACTCGAAGACGACGTCGTACGACTCGTCGGCGGTCGCATCGCGTCCGACGAGCAGCAGCTCCGTCGCGCCGAGCGCCGCGGCGCGTTCGAGGGGTTCCTCGCGCACGTCGCCGGCGCCGATCGCTCCTGCGCCGGCGTGGGCGACGGCGGCGAGGACGAGCAGTCCGATCGGACCGGCCCCGATGACGAGCACCCGCTTGCCCGAGACGTCGCCGGCGAGGCCGACCGCGTGCAGGGCCACGGCGAGCGGTTCGGCCAGCGCGGCGCGTTCGAGCGGCAACGCCTCGGGCAGCACGCGGATCATGCGCTCGTCCACGACGAGGTACTGGGACGCGCCTCCCTGGCGATGCGGCACGGTCGCGGCGCTGCCGAGGTAGTCTCCTCCCGCTCGCAGGTGCGGCTTCTCCTCGAGGCCCGGGACCTCGGGGCCGAAGCGCGCCGGGTGGACTGTGACGGGCGTCCCGGGGGCCAGACGGCCGGAGGGATCGAGGTCGACGACCGCGGACAGCTCGTGCCCCGGCGTCAAGGGCTCGCGGATGGCGTACTCCCCGTTGGCGCCGTGGAAGTAGTAGTGCAGGTCGGAGCCGCAGATGCCGACGTAGCGCACCCGGAGGCGCACTTCGCCCTCGGCCGGCTCGGGGACGACCGCGTCCTCCCAGCGGATGTCCTCCTTGCCGTGGATGGAAAGTCTCTTCATCGGTCGGCCTCTTTCGTTCGCCGGGTCGTGCTCTGGGATGCGGAGACGCTGTCGTCGATCGCGACGGCCGTGCCATGTCGCCGGATGACGTCGATCAGCTCGCCGACGCGCGCGATGAACGTCGGGCGCTGGGCGAGCTCCTCGCCGAACAGCTGCAGGTCGGCGATCACCCGGTGGGCGAGGTCGCCTCCGTCGCGCGCGGACGACGCGGCTCCCGCGAGTCGGGGGCGGGCGGCGTCCACCATCGCGTGCGCGTGGGGGCCGGGGTCGAATCCGGGCAGGGGCGCGATGCAGGACAGGTACGACGCGACCGTGAGCGCGATCATGTGGGGCATCGCCCCGTGGTCGAGCGCGAGCAGCGCGGGCTCGGGGATGCGCTGCCGGAGCTTGACCGAGCCGTCTGTTCCGACCTGAACGGTGCGGTGTCCGAGCGCGCTGTTGCTCCAGCGCTCGAAGAGCTGCTGCTCGTAGCGTCGGACGTCGACGTCCACGGGCATCTCCACGGAGGGCTCGTACTCGCTGCGGAGGACCGTGCGAGCCGCCGTCTCGATGTCCGTCGTCGCGATCGCCTCCGCGATCGTCCCGATGCCCTGCAGTGCGCCGAGATAGGCGATCAGCGAGTGAGTGCCGTTGAGCAGGCGCACCTTCATCTGCTCGTAGCGGCCGACCTCGTTCGTGAAGACCGCGCCGCCCGCTTCCCATGCCGGGCGTCCGGCGGCGAAGCGGTCCTCGATCGCCCACATCGTGAAGGGCTCCGCCGGCACCGGGATCTCGTCTCGCGCCCCGAGCTTCGCCGCCACCTCCATGCGGAGCCGCTCGGTGGTCGCGGGCACGATCCGATCGACCATGCTGGACGGGAACGCGACGGCCCGATCGAGATAGGCCAGCGCTTCGTCGCCCTGCCCGCCCGGCAGCTCGCCCAGGAACTCCCGCAGCAGGCGCTCCGTGTGCGCGCCGTTCTCGCCGAGGTTGTCGCAGCTGAGGACGGTGACCGGATCGCCGCTCGTCGCCGCTCGTCGCTGCAGACCGCGCGCGAGCTGGCCGATGGTCGTCTGCGGCGGGCCGCCGCGAAGGTCCGCGACGATGCCCGCGCTCGCGGTGTCGAGTCTTCCCGTGGAGGCCGAGTAGCTGTAGCCGTTCTCGGTCACGGTGAGCGTGATGACCCGGATGCCGGGATCGGCCACGCTCTCGACGACGCGCTCGGGCTGATCGGCCGCGACGAAGGCGTCCGTGTGCACGCCCGGCACCGTGAGCGCCGTGCCCTCGGGGGAGATCTCGGCGACGGCGTAGAGCAGAGCCTGCGAGCGCATCGCGTCGACGACGGCGCGGGAGCGCGAGGCGACTCCGACGACTCCCCAGTCGCCTCCTTCGGCGGCGATCGCCGCGGCGGTGTAGGCGGCCTGATGCGCCCGGTGGAAGTTCCCGAGCCCGAGGTGGAGGAGTCCCGCGGCTCGCGGAGCGCTCGTGCGGCGGGCGCGGAGCGTCTGCGCACTCGTGCTCATTCGGTGCTCCTGCGCAGCGCGGCTCGGCCTGCGGAGGCGGGATCGGCGGTGATCGACATGGCAGCAATCATGAATGACTTGTACAAGCTTGTCAATCTCTTTCACTGCATCTTCGTGCATCATGGGGGACGAGAAGATTCAGCGAAGGATCGACGTGACCGCCACCCTGACCGACGTCGCCCGCCAGGCCGGAGTTTCCCTCGCCACGGCGTCGCGCGCGTTCGGCGATCCCGAGCGACTGGCGGACAGCACGCTCGATCGCGTGCTGAAGGCCGCCGCCGCGCTGGGCTACGAGAACCCGCACGCGAGCTCGGCCGAGAAGACGTTCGGCGTCCTCGTCCCCGACATCGCCAGCCCCGTCTACGCGATGCTCCTGAAGGGCATCCACAACCAGGCCTGGCACGGTCGCCACCACCCCGTGCTGTTCGACACGGCGGAGGACCTCCACCGTGAACGCGAGCAGATCGCCAGCGCCCGGCGACTCGACGGCATGCTGCTCTGCTCGCCCAGGCTCGCCGAGGGCGAGGTGCGCTCGCTCGCCGGCGAGACGCCGACCGTCGTCGTCAACCGCGCCATCGAGGGCGTCCCGTGCGTCGTGATGGACGCCGAGCACGGGACGCGTCAGGCGGTGGAGTACCTCGCGGCCCTGGGGCACCGCCACATCGTCTACGCCGCGGGTCCGCAGCGGTCGTGGGCCGACACCCGTCGCGGGCGGGTGATCGAGGACGCGTGCGCGTCGCTCGGCATCCGGTTCGCGCGGCTGAGCCACCAGGCGGCATCGATCCAGGGAGGCCGCGTCGCGGCGGCCTCGGTCGTCGCCAGCGGGGCCACCGCCGTGATCGCGTACAACGACCTGATCGCGCTGGGGGTGGAGGCCGGCATCGCGGATCTCGGCAGGCGCTGCCCGGACGACCTGAGCATCGTCGGCATCGACGACATCGAGATGGCCTCGGTTCGACAGCCCGGCCTCACGACGGTCAAGCTCGCCATCGACCGCTGCGGATCGCTGGCGGTCGAGATCCTGCTCCAGGTGATGTCCGGGGGGACGCCGCCGGCGATCGCCAGTCTCGACTCCCAGCTCATCGTGCGGGGCTCGACCGCCGCGCCGCCGACCGGCTGACCAGGCGGGTCGGTCCCGCCGAGCCGGTATCGCCGGGCGGCTCAGCGGCGGCCGGCGGTGGACGCGCGGAAGACGACCTCGGTGGGCACGAGGCGTCGGAAGCGGGGGCCCGATGAGGCGCGCGCCGCGGACGGGACGCGAGTGCCCGAATCCAGCACCTGCCGCATGACGCGCATGCACTCCCGCCCGAACTCGCGGGCATGCAGGTCGACGGCCGTGATCGCCGGATCCGTGTAGCCGAGCACGGGGGAGTCGACGGCGGCCGCGACCAGCAGGTCGTCGCCGACGACCCTGCCGAACTCGACGGCGCTCGTCACGACGCTC
>Ga0153918_1001362_pt1 | contig 10079 bp, 6 predicted proteins | sample TSFL002MetaG_FD_104687 | JGI IMG/M metagenome (GOLD analysis project Ga0153918, IMG submission 104687) | Attine ant fungus gardens microbial communities from Florida, USA - TSFL002 MetaG | ecosystem: Host-associated > Fungi > Mycelium > Unclassified | place: USA: Florida, Paynes Creek Historic... | reverse complement strand
GCTGGGCAACCTGATCGGCAACTGCGTGGCCACCGTGGCCATCGCCGCCTGGGAAGGCGACATCGACCGCGAGCGTGCACATGCCGTGCTCGACGGCCGCCTGCCCAAGGATGCCGATGCAGGCTGAAGCTTAAGGCGCAGCGCGGGCGGCATCCGGGGCGGGAGGCTCCGGATGCCGCTTCGCCTTTTCCCATTCAAGAACATATCCACGCGTTTCCGATTCCCATGCTCAAGTCCCTGCGCACCAAAATTCTCCTGATCAGCACTGCCACCGTGGTCTGCGCCCTGGCGGTGACCGGCGCGGCCACCTATGCCATCACGCGCGCCAGCACCTTCCAGACCATCGAGCAGGACCTGGATGCCATCGCGGCCGGCAACGCCATGGCCATCGACCAGTGGGTGGCCTCCAGGGCCATGGCCGTGAATGCCGCCGCGGCGGTGATCGAGCATGGCGATCCGCAGGGCTTTGCCGCGCACCTGGGGCAGGCCGGCGGCTTTCCCGTGACCACCGTGGGCTGGGAGGACAAGAGCTTCAAGACCACCACGCAGGCCGCCGCAGGCTACGACCCCACGGCCCGCCCCTGGTACAAGACCGCCGTGCAGGCCGGCAAGCTGGCCGTGACCAAGCCCTATGGCGACTCCACGACAGGCCAGCCCTTCGTGGCCTTCGTCGCGCCCATGCTGCGCAACGGCGCGCTGCAGGGCGTGCTCAACGGCGCCGTGCCGCTCGCGGGCGTGCGCGACGTGGTGGCCGCCATCCATCCCACCCCCAGCAGCCTGGGCTTTGTGGTCGGCGCCGACGGCCAGGTGCTGGCCCATGCGGACAGCAAGCGCATGCTCCAGCCGGTATCCGAGATCTCGCCGCTGCTCACGCCGGCCGTGCTGGCCTCGCTGGCCGGCTCCACCCAGCCGCTGGAAGCGGAACTCGACGGTGCCGCCAAGCTGCTCAGGGCGCGGCCCATCCAGGGCACGGACTGGCTGCTGGTGGTGGCGCTGGACAAGGCCGAGGCCACGGCCGGCCTGCGCAGCGTGCTCGGGACACTGGCCGCCGCCATCGTGCTGCTGGCGCTGATCGCCGCGGCTGCCGCCGCCACGCTGACCGCCAAGTCCTTCCGCCGCCTGTCCCAGGTGCGCGACGCCATGGACCGGATCGGCTCGGGCGGCGGCGACCTCACGCAGCGCCTGCCCGTCAGCGGCCAGGACGAGGTGGCCCAGATCGCCTCCTCCTTCAATGCCTTCGTCGAACAGATCGGCACCGTGCTCAAGGACGTGCGCGGCGGCGTCGAATCCATGAAGACCGCCACGGACGAAATCAAGGCCGGCAACCAGGACCTGTCCAATCGCACCGAAAGCTCGGCCAGCCATCTGCAGGAGACCGCGGCCTCGCTCTCGCAGCTCACCGCCAACGTCAAGCAGTCCGCCGAAGCCGCGGCCCAGGCCACGCGCCTGGCGCATTCGGCACGGGAATCGGCCACCCGGGGCGGCGCCGTGGTCGCCGGGGCCGTGAGCACCATGGACGACATCTCGGGCGCATCGGCCAGGATCGGCGAGATCATCGGCGTGATCGACTCCATCGCCTTCCAGACCAACATCCTCGCGCTCAATGCGGCCGTCGAGGCCGCGCGCGCCGGCGAGCAGGGCCGGGGCTTTGCCGTGGTGGCCTCCGAGGTGCGCAGCCTCGCGCACCGCAGCGCCACGGCGGCCAGGGAGATCAAGGAGCTGATCGATGCCTCGGGCAGCAGCGTGGCCGCCGGCACCGAGCGCGTGCATGCCGCAGGCGCCACCATGCAGGAAATCGTCTCCAGCATCCAGCGCGTGGCACAGATCATCGGGGACATCAGCGGCACGCTGACCGAGCAGAGCGTGGGCATCGGCCAGATCAACCAGGCCGTGGCCGAGATGGACTACGCCACGCAGCAGAACGCGGCGCTGGTGGAGCAATCGACGGCGGCCTCGTCCGTGCTCAACGAGCAGGCCCACCATCTTTCGCGCACCGTGGCAGGCTTCACGCTGGAGCCGCAGGCCAGCCCTGGAGCACTGAGCATGGCGTACTAGCAAGCCCTGACTTTACGCGCAGCGGCGCATCATCGCTTAATCTTGAACCATGAGCAGCAACCAGACACAGATCGCCCATCAGGTAGTGGAATCCATCCTGGCCAAGAAGCTGGCCCCCGGCGAGCGCCTGGGCGAGCAGGAGCTGGCCGACCTGTTCGGGGTGAGCCGCACGCTGGTGCGCGAGGCGCTGATGCAGCTGCAGGCGCGGGGCTTCGTGGAAGTTCGCCCGCGCCGCGGCTGGTATGTCGTGGAGCCCTCGGCCGCCGAGGCCAAGGATGCCTTTTCGGCGCGGCGCATCATCGAGACCGGCATCCTGCAGGAGGCCGGCAAGCCGCTGCAGCGCGTCATCACCCAGCTGCGCCGTCACATCGCCCAGGAACAGAAGGCGATCGCCGGCGCCGACAACGCCATGCGCGCCTTTCTGCTGGCGGACTTCCATGTCTGCCTGGCCGAGCAGATGGGCCACAAGCTGCTGGCCGACACGCTGCGCGACCTGACGGCGCGCACCACGCTGGCGGCCACGCTGTACCAGTCCACGCACAGCGCCAGCCAGTCCTGCGCCGAGCACGAACGCATCGTCGCGGCGCTGGAGCGCGGCGACACCGAAGAGGCCAAGGCCCTGATGCTGGAGCACATAGGCACGGTGGAGCAATCGCTCGAAATCACGCCCGTGCCGCCCAGCGATGCCAGCGGCTGGCTGCGGGCCACGCTGGCTCCCGTATCAAAGCGATAGCAGCCTCCGATCTGTCCATCAGGCTTTGATGGCGATTCAGCCTTTTTCTTCGATCTGAAGATCAGGGTATAGCTGCGCCATGACCTGGCCCAGGCAGTCCTGCAGCAGGCGGGCCACCCTCCCCTCACCCTCCTCGCCGCCCTGCTGCGGCGCGCGCAGGGCCTGCCAGCATTGCGACCACTGCGGCGCATGCGCGGCCACGGCGGCCTGTACCGCCTCGTTCCAGCGCTGCGGCGCGGAAGGACTCGAATAGCGCCCCCGGCCACGGCCGAAATGGGAGATCACCAGATACTTGAGCAGCACCTGGCCCGCCAGCGCCGTCAGATAATCGCCCGAGAGCTGGAAGCGCTGCGCATCGCGGTCCAGCATCTTGTTGCTGCCCCAGGCGGCGCCGGCAAACGTCACGGCGCCCACCAGGGCCCCCAGCAATGCCCCCGTGCCCAGCGTCAGCCCGCCGGCCACCAGATCGGCGCCCAGCCCCGTGGCCGCGCCGGCCGTGAGCGCGCCCCACAGGCTGGCGGCCTTGGGGTCGACGGGCGCGCTGACCTGCAGCTGGCTGCGCAGCTGCTCCTGGATCTGGCTGGCGGCCAGCCCGTCCAGCCGATGCAATTCCAGCAGGCGCTGCGTGGACTGCACATCGGCCTGCTGCACGGACTGCAGCAGCTGGCGGATCGCGGCCTGGGCCCGGGGGTCCGAAGGCAGGTCCGCGTCCTGCACCGCACCCTTCGCGCCCAGCGTGGCCGCCACCTTGCCGCTCACCGATTGCCAGGCCCGGGCCAGCAGCTTGCCCTGGGCCGGGTCCAGGCTTTCCTGCAGCTTTGCCGTGGCCACCAGCTGCCGCGCCAGCGCCTGCAGGCTTTGCTGCTCGCACTGCCGCTGCTGCAGTTCGCGCGCCTGCAGCAGGCGCCGGTAGGCCGGCTGCTTGGCCGCCGGCAGCAGCGGCGCGATCGCCTGCATCATGTGCCGCTCATGCCACCAGCTGCGCGTGAAGGCATCCAGCACCAGCACCTCGCGCACCGTGTCCGCAAAGCCTTGCGTGGCCTTGCGCCAGCGCTGCAGGTCGGCCTCGGTCTGCGCCTGCGAGGTGTCGCTGCCGATCTGGTTGAGCAGCACGATGACAGGCTTGTCCATCCACCGCAGAATCTGCATCTCCGCACTCCAGTAGCCCGCATCGGCCGGGTCTTCGGCGGCATTGACCAGATAGAGCATCACGTCCGCATGGTCGCGCGCGGCCAGCAGCGCGCGCTGGCTCAGATAGAAAGGCCGGTCGCGCCAGCGGTCCCAGACGTTGGAGAGGAACCAGCCTAGCGGATTGCCGTGCTGCCGCAGGCGCTCGTACAGCCGCACGGAATCGCCGAAGCCCGGCGTATCCCACAGCCACAGTTCGTCGCCTTGCTCTGTTTGCTGCAGCAGGTAGCGCTCGGACCGGCTGGTGATGTGGGCCGCGTCCTCGATCTCGCCCACGTCGTCGGCGGCCAGCGTGCGCGTCAGCGTGGTCTTGCCGATATTGGTGTGCGACAGCAGGCACCACTGGATGCTCCGGCCCTCGCTGGCCGCGAGCGGCACAGCAGGCGGCAAGGGTTCGCCCCTGTGCGTTTCCGCGTGGTTTTCCGTGCTCATGGCCGTGCTTCCTCGCCGGTGATCACCTGGGCCGTCAGGCCGCCATCGCGCGCATGCTGGCGCACAAATTCCTGCCACAGATGCTCGCGTTCGCGCACGCGCGCCGGGGCGCCGCTGTTGCGGGCCACAAAGTCGGCAGCCCAGAGCCAGACTTCGGCATGCACGCCCCAGCGCTGCTGTACCTGGGCCAGCAGCTGGCCGTGGATCTCGGCCTCGGGCGTGGCCGCCATATTGAGCAGCAGCACCTGCTGCGCCCCTTCGGAGGTGGCAGCGGAGGCCGGCAAGGCGCCACCATAGGCCAGCGTGGGCAGCAGCACCAGCTGCGCCCCGGCGCCATAGCGCTGCGCCACATGGCGCTGCAGCCCGGCCTGGCGCTGCGGCGTGATTTCCAGGCTGTAGGGCAGCACCTGCAGCACCGTGGCGCGGCCTGCCCAGTCGCGCTGCAGCTTCTGAAAATACGGCTGCTGCAGCGGCAGCGCCATATGGCCGGCGAGCCAGCGTGCGCGCAGGGCCTGCCACAGCGCCAGCAGCAGGCGCGGCGCCAGCACGGTGAGGGCCAGCAGCAGCGTGTAGCGCTGCACCCAGCGCTCGCCTTCCATGAGCGGGGCCTGTGCCACGCCCCCTGCGCTCGCCCAGCCTTGCAGGGCGCGGATCTCTTCCAGGCTCCAGGGCGCCGTGCCCAGGAGGTGATGGACCGGCGCGAACAGCAGGTTCAGGCAGGACTGCACGGCAGCAGGCGACAGAAAGGTGCTCTCCCAGCCCACCAGATAGGCCCGGGTCAGGCCCGTGACCCACAGCGAAGCCAATGCTCCCGCAGCCAGCATGGCCGCTCCCAGATGCAGGCACATCAGCCACTGCGCCCGGCGCGGACGCTGGCTGAGCTGCCACCAGTTGCGCTCGAAAGTCAGAGCCATCTTGCGCAGGCCCGTGCCGGCCAGCTGCATCTTCTTCGGCTGCAGCTTGTGCAGCCAGCCCCCCGGGCCGGAGGCGGCCGGTGCGGCAGCCACGCCCTGCACCGGCATCAGCGGCACGGCCACCGCGGGCTTGCGCCGCAGCAGGCCGCGCAAGCCATTCAATACCAGGAGCACATAGACCAGCAGATTCCACAGCACCACGGCGATCAGCGAGGGCGAGAGCAGGTCCACGCGATGCGGATCGGTGATCGCATGGCCTGCATAGCCCACCGCAAAGGCCAAGGCCAGCACGCCCAGCACTGCCCAGCGCGAAACCCCGGCGGCCTGCGCGCGCAGCGCCCGGATCTCTGCAGGCAGCTGCGCGGCCGCGATGACGCGCAGTGCCCGCTCCTGCAAAAAGGCGGTGAACGCCGCGCGCTGGGGCGCACCGCTCTTGCCGTTCTGGCCGCTTTTTCCCAGGGCATGCAGGCACTCCTGCGTGATGGCGTCGCAGCGCGCGGCCGTGGGCAGGGCCTCATGGGGCGGCGCGGTTTCTATGGCATGGGCGAAAACGATGTCGCGGAGGGCGCTGGCTTTCATGCCGCTATTGTGTTGCAGCCCGCAGTGGCATGCGGTATTCGCAAATTCATGAGCACGCAGCGCTTTACAGGCAAGCGTTTCAAGCGCTTTTCATTGCCAATCAGCGTCCTGTGGTATGAATGCGCTTTCGCGCCATATCTACAATCCAGGAGACAACAGATGACCCAGAATCCCGCCGCCATGCCCGATGCCAGCGGCTTCTTCGGCCCCTATGGCGGCCAGCTGGTGCCGCCCCATCTCAAGCAGGCCATGGACGATATCGCCGCCGCCTATGCGGAGATCGCCAAGCGGCAGGATTTCCAGGACGAGCTGGCCCAGCTGTTTGCCGACTACGTGGGCCGGCCCAGCCCCATCTTCCATGCCCGGCGCCTGTCCGCGCAGCTGGGCGGCGCGCAGATCCACCTCAAGCGCGAGGACCTGAACCACACGGGCGCGCACAAGATCAACCACTGCCTGGGCGAGGCGCTGCTGGCCAGGTTCATGGGCAAGAAGAAGGTCATCGCCGAGACCGGCGCCGGCCAGCACGGCGTGGCGCTGGCCACGGCGTGCGCGCTGGTGGGCATTCCCTGCGAGATCCACATGGGCCAGGTGGACATCGAGAAGGAGCACCCCAACGTCACCAAGATGCGCATCCTCGGCTGCAGGCTGGTGCCCGTCACGCGCGGCGCGGCCACGCTCAAGGAAGCCGTGGACAGCGCCTTCGAGGAATACCTCACCAACCCCACGGACTACATCTATGCCATCGGCTCCGTGGTCGGTCCGCACCCGTTCCCGATGATGGTGCGCGACTTCCAGTCCATCATCGGCCGCGAAGCCCGGGAGCAGTTCCAGGCCAAGTACGGCCGGCTGCCCGACCATGTGGCCGCCTGCGTGGGCGGCGGCAGCAATGCCATGGGCATGTTCACGGCCTTCCTCGGCGACGAATCCGTGCGCCTCGTGGGCGTGGAGCCCTCGGGCGAAGGCACGGACCGCCCGGGCCGCCATGCGGCCACGCTGACCATGGGCAAGCCCGGCGAGATTCACGGCATGAAGTGCTACGTGCTGGAGAACGCCGACGGCACGCCCGCCGCCGTGCACAGCATCGCCTCGGGCCTGGACTACCCGGGCGTGGGGCCGCAGCACAGCTACCTCAAGGACCTGGGCCGCGTGCAGTACGAAATTGCCAGCGACAAGGAATGCCTCGACGCCTTCATGACGCTGTCGCGCGTGGAGGGCATCATCCCCGCGCTGGAGAGCGCACATGCCGTGGCCTGGGCCATGCGCGTGGCGCCCACGCTGCCCGGGGACCGGCACATCCTCGTCAATCTCTCGGGCCGCGGCGACAAGGATGCCGACTACGTGGCCAAGGTGCTGGGCATTTGATCCCCTGGCGCCTGCACCGCTGCCATCTCCGTGTCACGCCCCTGACATGCTTTGCGCCTAGGGTCCAGGGCGGCACGCACTCCAAGCTCCAACCAGACCACGCATATTCCATGAAACCATCCATGCCCCAGTTCCGCCTCTCCGCCCTTGGCGCCATGCTGCTCTCCGCACTGGCCCTGTCCGCCTGCGGCGGCGGAGACGGCCCCCAGGAAATCCGCTACCAGACGCTGGACGGCACGCCGCCGCAGGTGATCGCGCACCGCGGCCTGTCCGGCCTGTATCCCGAACAGACCCGCATGGCCTACGAAAAGGCCGCCGATGCGGGCGCGGACATGCTGGAGCTGGACATGCACATGACGCGCGACTGCCAGCTGGTGGCGCGCCACAATGCCTGGCTCGGCGACAGCACGAATGTCGCCGAGGTGGCCAAGACCAATGCCGGCGTCGCCGCGCGCAAGCGCACCACGCCCGGTGTCTGGGTCGACGTGAAATACCCGGTGAACGGCCCCGCCGACGGCCCGGCACGGTACCTGAGCGACCAGCTCGACGCCCACGACCCCAAGTCCGTGCTCAAGCCGCTGGTGGTCGACGGCGAGGACCACACCAACGACTGGTCCATCAGCGACTTCACGCTGGACGAGCTGCGCACCCTGCTGGCCGGCACCATCCTGGACAATGCCAGCGAACGCCCCACCGAATGGAACGGCAAGCTGCCGCTGATCAGCGCCCAGGAGGTGATCGACATCGCGGTGGCCAAGGGCAAGGAGCAAAAGCGCAGCATCGCCGTCTATGCGGAAACCAAGAACCCGTACTGGAACAACCAGCAGGCCATTGCCAACGGCTGCGGCGCGCCGGGCTCGCGCCCGTTCGAGGACGCGGTGATGGCCCTGCTCAAGAAGAACGGCCTCAACACCAAGGATGCACCCATCTACATCCAGAGCTTCGACCCCGAGAGCCTCAAGTACCTGCGCAAGGCCGGCATGCAGGCCAAGGGCGTGCAGCTGATCGACGGCAACGACATCAACTACCAGGACGGCTCCATGGTCTACATCACCAATGATGAATGGACCTTCATCAGCGGCCGCCCCTACAGCTGGACGCTGGCCGGCGATGCGCGCACCTTCGGCGCCATGCTCACGCCCGCGGGCCTGGCCGAGATCAAGCAGTACGCCGACGGCATCGGTCCCTGGAAGCCTGAAGTGCTGGCCCATTCCGTCGTGCCCTACAAGGCCGGTGCCGGCCTCAAGGACGTGAACACGCTCAAGGATACCGGCCTCATCGCGAATGCGCACAAGGCAGGCCTGGTGGTGCACAGCTTCACCTTCCGCAACGAGCCCGGACGCCTGGCCGGCATCTACAAGGGTGACCCCGTACAGGAATTCCTGGCCTATTTCCGCCTGGGCATCGACGGCGTGTTCACCGACTTCACGTCCACCGGCGTGAAGGCGCGCGAGGCCTATGAGCAGGAACTCAAGGCCAAGCCGTTCTGACACCGGCCTGCGCCCATAAGAAAGCCACCGCGAGGTGGCTTTTCTTTTTATGCTCAGCCCAGGTTCGGCGCCAGCAGGCGCCGCAGCTCCTCGATGTCCATGCCGCGGCGCTCGGCCATGTCGGCCAGCTGGTCCTCGCCGATCTGGCCCACGTTGAAGTAGGTGGCCTCGGGGCTGCCCAGGTAGAAGCCGCTCACGCTCGATGCCGGGAACATGGCCAGGCTGTCGGTCAGCTCCATGCCGATTTCCCTGGCGTCCAGCAGCTTGAAGAGGTCAATCTTGGCCGTGTGGTCCGGGCAGGCCGGGTAGCCGGGCGCGGGGCGTATGCCCTGGTACTGCTCCTTGATGAGCTGCTCGTTGGTCAGCTGCTCGTCGGCCGCGTAGCCCCACAGGTCCTTGCGCACGCGCTCGTGCAGGCATTCGGCAAAGGCCTCGGCCAGGCGGTCGGCCAAGGCCTTGAACATGATGCCCGAGTAGTCGTCCAGCGCGGCCTGGAACTCCTTGTCCTTCTTCTCGGCGCCGATGCCGGCCGTCACGGCAAACAAACCGGCGTAGTCCTTGATGCCGGATTCTTTGGTGGCCACGAAGTCCGACAGGCAGCGGCTGGGCCGCATCGAGCCGTCGACCATCTGCTTCTCGGTCTGCTGGCGCAGGCCGTACCAGGTCATGAGCTCCGTCGTGCGCGACTCGTCGCTGTAGAACACGATGTCGTCGCCCACGCGGTTGGCCGGGTACAAGGCCATCACGCCGTTGGCCGTGAGCCAGCGGCCTTCGATGATCTTCCTGAGCATGGCCTGCGCATCGGCCAGCACCTTGCGCGCCTCGGCGCCCACGATCTCGTCGTCGAGGATGGCGGGGTAAGGCCCGGCCAGGTCCCAGGTCTGGAAGAACGGGCCCCAGTCGATGTACTGGGCGATCTCGGCCAGGTCGAAATTTTTGAACACGCGGCGGCCCAGCACGCGCGGCGCCACGGGGGGGCGGGCGGCGAAGTCCACGGGCGTGGCATTGGCGCGGGCCTGGGCCAGCGGCCACAGCGGCGTCTTCTTCTTGTTGGCGTGCTGGGTGCGCACCTTGTCGTAGTCGGCCTGCAGCTCGTCCAGGTAGGCCTGCCTGCCTTCGCCCAGCAGGCTCTGCGCCACGCTCACGCTGCGCGAGGCATCGGGCACGTAGACCACGGGGCCGTCATACTTGGGCGCGATCTTCACGGCCGTGTGCACGCGCGAGCAGGTGGCGCCGCCGATCAGCAGCGGAATCTTCCTGATGCGGAAGTACTCGTCCTTGTCCATCTCGCCGGCCACGTACTGCATCTCTTCGAGGCTGGGCGTG
>Ga0153918_1001361_pt1 | contig 10085 bp, 8 predicted proteins | sample TSFL002MetaG_FD_104687 | JGI IMG/M metagenome (GOLD analysis project Ga0153918, IMG submission 104687) | Attine ant fungus gardens microbial communities from Florida, USA - TSFL002 MetaG | ecosystem: Host-associated > Fungi > Mycelium > Unclassified | place: USA: Florida, Paynes Creek Historic... | reverse complement strand
GACGCCGTCGACGACGGGCGCACGATCATCGCGATCCACCGCGGCGGCGGCCACTGGACCACGCGCGACGTGTTCGACGACCCCGAGGTGGTGCGGGCCGTGCTCGACTGCCGCGTGCCGGTCGTGACGGGCATCGGCCACCAGGAGGACGTCACCCTCGCCGACCGCGCCGCGCTGATGTCGACGAGCACGCCCACCGCCCTGGGCCGGCTCATCGGCGGCGCCTGGCGCATCCAGCACGGCGAGCGCGAGCCGCGGTCGGCGGACGAGCTCGCGGCCCGCCTCGACGTGGACGCCAGGTCGCAGCTCGAACACCGCATCCGCGACGCCCGCCGGGCGGCGATGTGGCGCGTCCGGCTGCGCTCGCTCGCCGTCGCGCTCGTCTGGGCGGCGGGGATCGTCTGCTTCGGCGAGATCGCGCTGGGCCCGCTGCCCGGGCTCGCCGCCTGGCTCGCATCCATCGGCGTCACCGGCGACTCGACCGGGTTCGGCCTCCTCGGCGTCGTCGTGTGCGCGACCGCCGGCGTCTTCGTGCTGCGGGGGCCGGTGCGGGCGTCGAGGGGCGCGGCCGGCTCGAACCGCCTCGCCTCCTTCGGCGCTCCCGGCCTCGCGCGCCGCCTCGCCCGCGTCGAGCGGGGGAGCGAGGCCTGGTTCGCCGTCGCCCGCCGCGTCTCCACCCCGCGCGCCTTCCGCGTCGTCTTCGCCGAGTAGCCGCGACCGCGTTTCGCCCGATGCGGCGGCGCAGGCAGGACGAGTCGGCGGTCCGCGCTCGCTTCGTCGAATCCTTCCGTGACATGATCGGCACATCATGATCAGCCCGTAGCCGTAAGGCGCGGGCTGATTTTCTTCGCGGAAAGAAGAGGGGCTCATGGTGGAGTACACCAAACCCTGGCTGCCCGTTGACGAGCAGATCGAGCGGCTGGCGAGCCGTGGGGTCGTGATGGAGGATCACGATCGAGCCTCCGTGCTCCTGCAGGCGATCGGCTACTACCGTCTTACCGGCTACCTCTATCCGTTCCGGGAATCCGAGCACTTCGTCGACGGGGAAGGCAACGCTCGTACGAGAGTGCTCGGCGGGTACCTGGCGGGTACCACGCTTCGGCACGCCGAGGAGATCATCGACTTCGACCGGCGGCTGCGCATGCTCGTCATGGATGGCGTCGAGCGCATCGAGGTCGCGCTTCGGATGCGGATCGGATACGTGCTCGGGCGTACGTCGGCATTCGCGCACGAGAACCCGTCATGCTTCACCACGACGTTCACCGCAGCGTCCACGGATGTTCGACGGCCCGCGCCGAGCAAGCACGTCCGCTGGCTGGAACGGGTCAGCGCTCGCAAAGCCAGCTCCGATGAGCGGTTCGTCGAGCACTTCCGAGAGAAGTACGACGATCGGGTGCCGCTCTGGGCGCTGACCGAGATCCTCGAGCTCGGCCATCTCGCCGTCCTCTACACGGGCATGAACCAGAAGGACGCGGAGGAGATCGCCTCAGCGTTCGGCGTTCCGACGAAACGGCTCATGTCGAGTTGGCTCGCCAGTCTGAACTATGTGAGGAACGTCTCCGCACATCACGCACGGCTGTTCAACAGAAAGCTCCAGAACGCGCCGTCTCGGCCGAAAGCTGGACAGGTCCTGCTCCTCGACCATCTGCGGGACGAATCCACCGCGAAGGGAGTTTTTGGCACCTACAATGCTCTCGCCGTGATCGGCTATCTGCTGCGGTCGATCGAGCCCGATGCAGAGTGGACCGCACGGCTCAGCAGTCTGTTGCGAGAGTTTCCCGCCTCCCATGCTCTGACGATCGAGTCCGTAGGCGCACCGCGAAGATGGGAAGAGCTCGACCTCTGGCGCCCTTGATCGACGGTTCCATCTCGGGTGCGCGGTCTTCGGCATCCGCGCAGGTCGGACGGTTCCCACTGCTCAAGGCCGTCCTGGGCAACGGATTCCCCCGCCCGGAGCGCGCGGGGCGCCGAGCTCGCGCCGTCGCCCCGGAATAGACCGGCGCGAGGGCGGTGTTACGCTTGTCGGCATGCTCCACGCGGGTCTGCTTCTCCTCGGCCGCCGCGACGGGTCCTAGTCTCCAGGTACGCCCCGTCGCGGAGTCCGTTGGTGCCTGACCTCCGTCGAAGGGCCTGATCCGATCATCGGGGACGGCGAGAACCCAGGAAGACAAGACACGACATGCATGACATCGAGACGACCGCGACCGCGGCTCCCGAATCGCGGGCGAAGACGCTCGCGGAGAAGGTGTGGGACGCCCACCTCATCAAGAAGGGCGAGAACGGCACGCCCGATCTCATCTACATCGACCTCCACATCATGCACGAGGTCACGAGCCCCCAGGCCTTCGACGGCCTGCGCGTGGCCGGCCGCCCGGTGCGCCGCCCCGATCTGACGATCGCGACGGAGGACCACAACACCCCCACGGTCAACATCCTCAGCCGCATCGCCGACGACACGAGCCGTACCCAGATCGAGACCCTGCGCCGCAACGCGAAGGAGTTCGGCATCCGCCTGCACTCGCTGGGCGACGCCGAGCAGGGCATCGTGCACGTCGTCGGCCCGCAGCTGGGCCTCACGATGCCGGGCATCACGGTCGTCTGCGGCGACTCGCACACCTCCACGCACGGCGCGTTCGGCGCCATGGCCTTCGGCATCGGCACGAGCGAGGTCGAGCACGTGCTCGCCACCCAGTCGCTGCCGCTGAAGCCGTTCAAGACGATGGCCGTGAACGTCGAGGGCACGCTGCGCCCGGGCGTCACCGCGAAGGACATCATCCTCGCCGTCATCGCGCAGATCGGCACCGGCGGCGGCGCCGGCTACGTGCTGGAGTACCGCGGCTCGGCGATCCGCTCGCTGTCCATGGACGGCCGCATGACGATCTGCAACATGTCGATCGAGGCGGGCGCCCGCGCCGGCATGGTCGCCCCCGACGAGACCACCTTCGAGTACCTGAAGGGCCGCGACCACGCGCCCGAGGGCCAGGACTGGGACGACGCCGTCGCCTACTGGAAGACGCTGCCCACCGACGAGGGCGCCGAGTTCGACGCGGAGATCTTCCTCGACGCCGACGCGCTCGAGCCCTTCGTCACCTGGGGCACGAACCCCGGCCAGGGCGTCTCGCTCAACGACGTCGTGCCGAGCCCCGAGAGCTTCGCCGACCCCAACGACCGCGCCGCCGCCGAGCGCGCGCTCGACTACATGGCGCTCGAGGCGGGCACGAAGCTGAAGGACATCCCCGTGGATGCCGTCTTCATGGGCTCCTGCACGAATAGCCGCATCGAAGACCTGCGCGCCTTCGCGTCGGTCATCGAGGGCCGCACCAAGGCCGACGGCGTGCGCGTCATGGTCGTCCCCGGCTCGGCGCGCGTGCGCCTGCAGGCCGAGGCCGAGGGCCTGGACAAGATCTTCACCGACTTCGGCGCCGAGTGGCGCTTCGCCGGCTGCTCGATGTGCCTGGGCATGAACCCCGACCAGCTCGCCCCCGGCGAGCGCTGCGCCTCGACCTCGAACCGCAACTTCGAGGGCCGTCAGGGCAAGGGCGGCCGCACCCACCTCGTCTCGCCGCTCGTCGCGGCCGCGACGGCCGTGCGCGGCACCCTGTCCAGCCCGAGCGATCTCGAGCCGGTCGCGCAGATCCCGGCATCCGCCGCCCAGCAGCAGGAGGACGCAGCGTAATGGAGCAGATCACCCGAGTCGAGGGCATCGCGGCGCCGCTGCGCCGCTCGAACGTCGACACCGACCAGATCATCCCCGCCGTCTACCTCAAGCGCGTCGTGAAGACGGGCTACGACGACGCCCTCTTCGCGGCGTGGCGGCAGGACCCGGAGTTCGTGCTCAACCAGCCCGAGTACCAGGGCGCGAAGATCCTCCTCGTCGGCCCCGACTTCGGCACCGGTTCCTCGCGCGAGCACGCGGTGTGGGCGCTGCGCGACTTCGGCTTCCGCGCCGTCATCGGCTCCCGCTTCGGCGAGATCTTCCGCGGCAACGCCGGCAAGCAGGGCCTCCTCGTGGGCGTCGTGCCCGAGGCCGAGGTGAAGCGCCTGTGGGAGCAGGCCGAGGCGATCGCCGGCACGGATGCCGGTGCCTCCGCCGTCGTCGACCTCGAGGCGCGCACGGTCTCCGTCGGCGACGTCACGGTGCCGTTCGACATCGACGACTACACGCGCTGGCGCCTCATGGAGGGCCTCGACGACATCGCGCTCACGCTGCGCGAGGAGGAGGCGATCACGGCGTTCGAGCAGCGCCGCGAGTCGTGGCGCCCGCGGACCCTCCCGGTCCGCGAGCACGCCTCGGTGGCGAACGCCGACTAGGCTCTCGGGCCGGCCCGCGCACACGCGGGCCGGCCCTTCCGGCGCAGACGCGCCACCGCCCGTCCCACGGGCACGATCGATCCAGCAGGGAGAACACGCGAGTGAACACGACTGTGACGCAGGACGCGGCGCGAGCCGGCGCATCCGTCGGCCTCGAGGGCGACACGATCGTCTTCAACGGCGGCCGTCCGCTGAAGGGCCGCATCGAGGTGCGCGGGGCGAAGAACCTCGTCACCAAGGCCATGGTCGCGGCGCTCCTGGGCGAGTCGCCGAGCCTGCTCCGTGACGTGCCGGACATCTCCGACGTGCGCGTCGTCGCCGGCCTCCTCGACATCCACGGCGTCGGCATCAAGCGCGACGCCGAGTCGGGCGACCTGCACCTCGACCCCTCGAACGTCGAGCAGGCCCACATGGCCGAGATCAACGCGCACGCCGGCTCGAGCCGCATCCCGATCCTCTTCTGCGGGCCGCTGCTGCACCGCCTCGGCGAGGCGTTCATCCCCGACCTCGGCGGATGCCGCATCGGCGACCGCCCCATCGACTTCCACCTCGAGGTGCTGCGCAACTTCGGCGCCGACATCCAGAAGCTGCCCTCGGGCATCCGGATGAGCGCGCCGAACGGTCTGCACGGCGCCAAGGTCACGCTGCCCTACCCCTCGGTCGGCGCGACCGAGCAGGTGCTGCTCACGGCCGTGCGCGCCGAGGGCCGTACCGAGCTGCGCAACGCGGCCATCGAGCCCGAGATCATGGATCTCATCAACATCCTGCAGAAGATGGGCGCCATCATCTCGGTGGACGCCGACCGCGTCATCCGCATCGAGGGCGTCGACAAGCTCGAGGGCTACACGCACCGCGCGCTCTTCGACCGCAACGAGGCCGCCAGCTGGGCCTCGGCCGCGCTCGTCACCCACGGCGACATCTTCGTCGGCGGCGCCCGCCAGGCCGAGATGCTCACGTTCCTCAACGTCTTCCGCAAGGCGGGCGGCGCGTTCGAGATCTTCGACGACGGCATCCGCTTCTACCACCCGGGCGGCGAGCTGCGCCCCGTCGTCATCGAGACCGACGTGCACCCCGGCTTCATGACCGACTGGCAGCAGCCCCTCGTGGTCGCGCTCACGCAGGCGCACGGCGTCTCGATCGTGCACGAGACGGTGTACGAGCAGCGCTTCGGCTTCACGGAGGCGCTCGTCGAGATGGGCGCCGACATCCAGCTGCACCGCGAGTGCCTCGGCAGCCAGGAGTGCCGTTTCGGACAGCGCAACTTCCTCCACTCGGCCGTCATCTCCGGCCCGCGCGAGCTGCACGCGGCCGACATCGAGGTGCCGGACCTCCGCGGCGGCTTCAGCCACCTGATCGCGGCGCTCGCCGCAGAGGGCACCTCGCGCGTCTCGAACGTCGGCATCATCGCGCGCGGCTACGAGAACTTCATCAAGAAGCTCGAGCTGCTCGGCGCCGACTTCACGGTCGAGCGCTAGGCCCGGCCGGTGTCTGCTGAGAAGCGGCGGCCGTCGATCTTCTGGGCGCTGGCCTCCGCGGTGCTCCCGCCGGCGAGCCTGCTCTTCAGGTTCGACATCCGCGGCGAGCTCCCGCAGGAAGGGCCGTTCATCCTCGCTCCGAACCACCAGAGCGAGATCGACCCCTTGCTCATGGGCATCGCGACGTGGAAGCTCGGCCGGCAGCCGCGCTTCATGGCGAAGGAGAGCCTGTTCAAGGGCTTCGTCGGCCGCATCCTCGAGGCGTCGGGGCAGATCCCCGTCTCGCGCGATCCCCGCAAGGGCAACGCGCAGGCGATGGACGCCGCGCGCATGCTCGTCGAGAACGGCGCGGGCGTCATCATCTACCCCGAAGGCACGCTGACCCGAGACCCCGACCTGTGGCCCATGCGCGGCAAGAACGGCGCGGCGCGGATCGCGCTCGCCCGCGGCATCCCCGTCTACCCGGCCGCCCACTGGGGCGTGCAGGACGTCTTCCCCCGCTACGCGAAGAAGCCGAGGCTCGGATTCCGCAAGCGCATCGTCGTCAACGTCGGGCCGCCCGTCGACCTCTCCGAGTTCGAGGGGCGCGGCACGAGCGCCTCGGCGCTGAACGCCGCGACCGAGAAGATCATGCGCGAGATCACGGCGCTGCTCGAGCCCATCCGGGGAGCGACGGCGCCCGCGGAGCTGTGGGACCCGGCCAAGCAGGGGCAGACCGAGCACGGCCGCGTGATCGAGCGGGACGCCGGAGCGGCCGAGGCCGGCGCATGAGCGAGTGGTACCCGCCGACGACCCCGATCCAGGTCGTCACGGGGGACACCGCGCCCATGCCCAGGCTCGAGCGCGTCGCGGTGCTCGGCGGCGGCAGCTGGGGCACGACCTTCGCGAAGGTGCTCGCCGACGCGGGCCACGACACGACGCTGTGGGTGCGCCGCGCCGAGGTCGCGGTCGAGATCAACGACGCCCGCCGCAACACGAAGTACCTGCCCGGCGTCAACCTGCCGCCCCGGCTCTACGCGACCGAGTCGCTCTCGGATGCGGTGCGCGGCGCCTCGATCGTGTTCGTGTCGGTTCCGGCCCAGTCGGCGCGCGAGACCCTCGAGCGGGTGCGCCCGCTGCTGGGGGAGCGCACGATCGTCGTCAGTCTCATGAAGGGCGTCGAGCGGTCCACGGGCCTGCGCATGAGCGAGCTGTTCGCCGAGGTGCTGCGCATCGACGCCCGGCGCATCGCCGTCGCATCCGGCCCCAACCTCGCGCTGGAGATCGCGCGCGAGCAGCCCACGGCGCTCGTCGTCGCCTCCACGAGCGAGGAGACGGCCGAGCGGGTGGCGCGCGTGGTCCGCACCGACTACCTGCGCTCGTACTGCAACCGCGACGTCATCGGCACGGAGTTCGGCGGGGTGCTCAAGAACCTCATCGCGATCGCCGTGGGCATCGTCGACGGCGTCGGCTACGGCGACAACACGAAGGCGGCGGTCATCACGCGCGGCCTCGTCGAGATGACCGACTTCGCCGTCGCGCTCGGCGGCGAGCCCACCACCATGGCGGGCCTCGCCGGGCTCGGCGACCTCATCGCGACCTGCCAGTCGCCGCTCTCGCGCAACTTCACGGCCGGGCGCCTGCTCGGGCAGGGCTACGGCTTCGACGACGTCGTGCGGAAGATGGAGCAGACGGCCGAGGGGCTGCGCTCGGTCGGCTCGATCCTCACGATCGCGCGCGAGCGCGGCGTGGCGATGCCCATCTCGCAGCAGATCGAGGACGTCGTCGCGGGCCGCATGGACCCGGCCTCGCTCGCCCCGCACTTCGCCATGGACGTCGACGTCGCCGAGACGCGGCCCGCGTAGCGGTTCGCCTCGTCCCGCCCCATGCCGAGCAGCGGGCGGCTCCGGCCCTCCGGCATTCGCGGAGCGGCCGGAACCTCCCGCCTCGCTTGCGCGTCCGCGCGCATCGCATATCACGGTGATATATTCCGGTCATGGTCGAGCCGTCGGTGATCGTCCGCGAGGCGCGAAGGGACATCGGGCTCACGCAGTCCGAGCTCGCCGTGCGCGCCGGCACGAGCCAGTCCGCGATCTCGGCGATCGAGCGGGGCGCGCGAGTCCCGAGCACGGAGCTGCTCGCGCGCATCCTCAGGGCCGCCGAGCTGCGACCGAGCGTTCCGCTGGAGCTCGCGCGCGATGACGTGCTCGCCGTGGCGGAACGGCTGGGGCTCAGCAACGTCCGGGTCTTCGGCTCGACCGTGCGCGGCGAAGACGGTCCGGAGAGCGACGTCGACCTGCTCGTGCACCTCGAACCCGGCGCCAACGTGCTGGACGCGTTCGCCTTCCCGTCCTACGCGACCGAGATCATCGGCTTCCCCGTCGACATGCTCCTCGACGACTCCATCGGCTCGATCGTCGAGCAGGCGAAGAAGGAAGCGGTGCCTCTGTGAGCGATGGCGGCGACGAGCAGGCCGCCCCGTTCCGGCGGCGGGCTCGGCGCGAACGCACGTCGGCGAGACGACTGCCCCCACGGGATCTCGTGGAGCGGCAGCGCGCGATCGTCCGCCGTCTGCAGGCGTACTCCGTCGACGATCTGAGCCGTCCCGACGACGTCCCCATGCTGGCTGCTGAGGCCGCCCTCGTCCGGGCGAAGAGCCTCCTCGACGCGTTGCCCGCGGATCTCCTTCGCCGACTGAGCCGGGATGCGGTGAGCGGTCTGACCGGCATGCGCAACGCGGCGACTCACGGATACGGACAGCTGCGGCCCGACCGAGTGCACGCGGTGCTCGCCTCGCATCTGCCCGTGCTGCTCGACGAGATCACGCAGCTTCTGGACGAGTGCGAGGAGGGGCCCGGAGGAAGCTGAGGCGTTCGCGGACGGGCCGTAGCGCATCCGTCGCCAGCGCGCGTGCGGGAGAGGCGGCAGCAGTCCGTCGTCGCTTCCGGCCCGATGGGCTCGGCGGCCGTTCGGCGGGGATGCCGGTCGAGCAGAGCCGCCTCGATCCGTCCAGCCCGCCGGATGGGGAGGGGTGCCCTGGCCCCTCGGTCTCCCCGCGCCCGCCGCGGGCTCCGTCGCGCAATAGATTCGTCCGCGGGCGGCCGATCGGGCCGTCCGTCGTGCTTCGCGGAGCGGGGGCTCCGCCGAGGGGAGAACCCATGTCGAATCCATCCATCTCGCGCGCCGGGCGGCGCGCGCTCATCGGAGCGCTGGCCGCGGCCGCGCTCGCGACGGGCGCGCTGGCCGCCGCTCCGGCTGCGACGGCGCAGCCCTCGGCGACGCCGCCCGGGCACGCGAACGCGGAGGCCGCGCCCGCGAGCGACTTCATCGTCAAGTTCGCCGCGGGCGCGAGCGCCCACGGCCAGGGCCGCGCCCACGCCTGGGGCGCGATCGCCGCGCAGCTCGGTCTGAAGCCGCAGGAGGTGCGCGAGCTCGCCACGGGCGCGACGCTCGTCTCCGCCGGCCGCGAGCTGGACCCGGCCGAGAGCGTCGCCTTCGTGCAGGGCCTCCTCGCCTCCGGCGTCGTCGAGTACGCCGAGCCCGACGTCGTGTTCACCGCCGATCTGACCCCCACCGATCCCCGGTACGCCGAGCAGTGGGACCTCGCCGCGACCTCGGCGGGCATGAGCCTGCCCGCGGCGTGGGATCGCACGACCGGCGCCGGCGTGAAGGTCGCCGTGCTCGACACGGGCCGCACCGCGCATCCGGACCTGGACGCGAACATGCTGCCGGGCTACGACTTCATCTCCAGCACCACACGGTCGCGCGACGGCAACGGACGCGACGCCGACCCGCAGGACGAGGGCGACTGGTCGGCCGCAGGAGAGTGCAGCACGGGCAGCGCCGCCAAGAACTCGTCGTGGCACGGCACGCACGTGGCCGGCACGGTGGGCGCGGTCATGAGCAACGGCGCGGGCGTGGCCGGCGTCGCCGCCGGCGCGAAGATCGTGCCGGTGCGCGTGCTCGGCAAGTGCGGCGGCTCGACCTCCGACATCGCCGACGCGATCATCTGGGCGTCGGGCGGCACGGTCGCCGGCGTCCCGGCCAACCCCAACCCGGCGCAGGTTATCAACATGAGCATCGGCGGCATCGGCGCCTGCCCGATCACCTACCAGACGGCCATCGACGCGGCGGTCGCGCGGGGCGCCACCGTGGTCGTCTCGGCGGGCAACGACGCGACGGACGCCAGCCGCCAGCGGCCGGCGAACTGCGACAACGTCGTCGTGGTCGCTGCCAGCGACAAGTACGGCTCGCTCGCGAGCTACTCCAACTACGGCAGCGCCGTGACCGTCACCGCGCCCGGCGGCGGCTCGGGCGGCG
>Ga0153918_1001358_pt1 | contig 10109 bp, 5 predicted proteins | sample TSFL002MetaG_FD_104687 | JGI IMG/M metagenome (GOLD analysis project Ga0153918, IMG submission 104687) | Attine ant fungus gardens microbial communities from Florida, USA - TSFL002 MetaG | ecosystem: Host-associated > Fungi > Mycelium > Unclassified | place: USA: Florida, Paynes Creek Historic... | reverse complement strand
TATGCCCGCAAACTGGATGACAAGGACGCTGAGTTCAACGCCTTCTATAACCAAGTATATGATTTGCTGGCCGGTCGCCAATATACCGAAGCCGTTACGCGTGCTGATGCTTTATTAAAACAATACCCAGATAATAAACTCGCACCTCAACTAGCCTATTTGAGAGTGATCGCTAACGGCCACCAGGAAAAACTGGACCCGTTCCGGGCCGAGCTGCTGGCGGTAACCACCACCTATCCTAACGACAGGTTGATCGTTCCACTGATTAACGAACATATATTATATATAGACGCCAACAAAGAGGCCATGGCTAGACGCCCTTTCGCGCTGATGGATAATGACCCGAACGAGGCGCCATTCATTCCGGCTATGGCTCAGCAACCGGCACCGCAGCTGGCGCAGAACAAACCAGTGCAAAATGCTCCGGCGCCTGTAAAACCAGCCGTTACCCCTGCTAAGCCAACTGCTATAATGCCTCCAGTGGTAACACCTCCTGTAGTTGCTGCCCCGATTATCAAGAAACCAGCTGATACCCTGACCAACAACAAGCCGGCAACTGCACCTGTTGCGGCAAAACGAACAGATACTATTGCTAGTGTACAGACGCCGATAACTGTGCCGCCGGTAAACAATCCGCCTAAAACAATAACACCACCTGCTAAACCGGTAGAAGAGCCGTCTATATTTAATATGCGCGACAGCACGCATTATTATTTTGTAGTAAATGTGGCTACGGCCACAACTAACCTGGCATCTTCGCGTTTTGGTATCGGGCAATATAATCGCGTTAACTATGCCAGCGCCGGCATTAAGCATCAGCTAAAAGATGTGGGTGCAGATAATCAGCTGATTTATGTCGGTGTGTTTAATAACCTGGAAACCGCCAAGGTTTACGCACGTGGTATTATCCCGCTGATGCCGCAGATTATGAAGGTGCCTGCAGATAAATACAGCTTTTTTATTATTACCCAGGAAAATCTGAATAAATTAGCCGACAAAAAAACGCTGGATAGCTACGTGAGCTATTACCAGAAAAACTACTAAGAAATGATTGTTAAGCTTGCCCCTCAAGATATAAAAAGGTACAACCGCGTAATCTGGAAAATCGTTATCGGCGGTTTTGCTGTTGTTGTGTTGCTCTTTCTGGCAACGGGTTTTGGGCTGTTTGGCCCCCTGCCATCCTTCCGCGATCTGGAAAACCCTAAAAGCAACCAGGCTACCGAAATTTTAAGCGATGACGGTCACACCCCGCTAGGCAGTTACTATGTGCAGAACCGTTCTAACGTTACTTTCAAGGAGTTATCGCCAAACCTGGTAAACGCACTCATCTCAACTGAAGACAACCGCTTTATGGAGCACTCAGGTATTGACTTTCAACGTGCCTTTACCATGATGCTTTATAACGCCGTTGGTAAACAACAGGGCGGTAGTACAATTACGCAGCAGCTGGCGCTCAACCTTTTCTCAGAACGCTCTCACAATAAGTTTAAACGTATTATTCAAAAATTGCAAGAGTGGATAACCGCAGTAAAACTGGAACGTCAATACACCAAAGAAGAAATCATCACCATGTATTTTAACACGGTTGACTTTGGCGCATATAATACTTTTGGTATCAAATCTGCCGCGCGTACCTATTTTAATACTACGCCGGATAAATTAACGCCAGATCAGGCGGCAATGCTGGTAGCTATGGTAAACGGACCGAGCTACTTCTCGCCTATCCGTCACCCTGATCGCGCACTGAGCCGCCGTAATTTTGTGTTGGGCCGCATGGCTGCAGAAGGCAAGCTGAGCGAAGAGCAGGCTAAAGAGTTCCAGGCCAGACCGTTGGGCTTAAACTTTCACCGCATTGATCATAATGAGGGTTTGGCGCCGTACTTCAGGGCCACGATTAAAGATTATATCCAAAAGATATTGAATGAGCATGGCATCACTAAAGCTGATGGCAGTCAGTGGGATCTAGACCGTGATGGTTTAAAAATTTACACCACTATCAACGCTACCATGCAGCAATATGCAGAGGAGGCGCAAGCTGAGTACATGCGTACGCTACAGGCGCAATTTAATGCGCATTGGAGAGGTGTTAGTCTGTGGAAAAGCATTCCTAACTTTAAACAATTGCTGGATCAGGGTATGCACAACTGCGACCGTTACCGGGAGCTAAAAGCTCAGGGGAAATCAGAAGACGAGATCAGGGAAGATTTTAATACACCTGATACCCTGGAACTGTTTACCTGGCGTGGCAAAATTGATACGGTAATGAAACCTATTGATTCTATTGTTTACAACAAAATGCTGTTGCGCAACGCATTGATGAGTATGGACCCAACCACCGGCTATATCAAGGCATGGGTGGGCGGCATCAACTTTGAGCATTTTAAATATGACCAGGTTAAACAGGGCACTCGTCAGGTGGGTTCAACCGCCAAGCCGTTTACCTACGCAGTGGCGATGGAGAACAGCTACTCGCCTTGTATGCAGGTAAACAACGTGCCCGATACCATTTATTACGATGGCAGAGCCTGGTGCCCTAACTCATCACCATCTGAAACTAAGCCGGGGATGATCACCCTGCGCACGGCCCTGGCTTTCTCGCAAAACTGGGTAACTGCCCACGTTATGAAAGAAGTTGGCCCCATAGAGGTGGCTAAACTGATCAAAAACTCTGGCATTACATCGCCGGTAGATCCGGTTCCGTCCATCTGCCTGGGTACGTTTGATGCTTCTGTATTTGATATGACCGGCGCCTATTCCATTTTTGCCAACCAGGGTATCTGGAACGAGCCGACCTGGCTGCTCCGTATTGAAGATAAAAATGGCAACATACTTTACACCCAACACACCAACGTAAAACAAGTGCTCAATTCGGAAACCGCTTATGTAATGACCTACATGCTGAAAGGCGTTATTGAAAACGGCACGGGTTCACGTATGCGTTATAAATATGGCCTGAGCAATCCTATTGGCGGCAAAACAGGCACTACCCAAAATAACTCCGACGGTTGGTTCATCGGCATTACCCCACAGCTAGTTACCGGTGTTTGGACGGGCTGTGAAGACCGCGCCATACACTTCCGCAGCACCAGCATGGGCGAAGGCGCCAACTCTGCGTTGCCTATTTGGGCCGGTTATATGAAACGGGTCTATAATGATGCATCGCTCGGCATTAAACGTAATGTAGACTTTGCCCAGCCTAAAAACGGCGTAACTACGGTACTAGACTGCAACGCCTACCAGCAACAACAGGAAGGCACTACAGAGGCTGATAAGAAGTTGAGTTTTTAATTAATTTTGTAGTCCGGAAGTAGGAAAAGTCCGAAAGTCCGTTAAAACTTATTTCCCCTTTAGAGGGAACAGGGGCCGTATGGAGCGATTTGATTACAGAGAAGCATTAAAAAAGATACCGCACAAGCCGGGGGTTTATCAGTATTGGGATGCCAATAACGAGCTGATGTATATTGGCAAGGCGAAAGATCTGCGCAACCGGGTATCATCCTACTTTGTAAAGGATAACCAGCTGAACGGCAAAACCCGGATGCTGGTATCAAAGATCCGCAATATTACCTTTACCCTGGTTGATACCGAGATTGATGCCTGGCTGCTGGAAAACAGCATGATAAAGAAGCACCAGCCGCGCTACAACATCAACCTGAAAGATGATAAAACCTACCCCTGGATTATCATCAAGAACGAGAACTTTCCGCGCATTTTTTGGACGCGTAAGATCATCCGCGACGGGTCAAAATATCTGGGCCCATACGGGTCTGTAGGAATGATGCATACCATCCTGGACCTGATCCGTGAGACCTATCCCCTGCGTACTTGTACCTTGCCGCTTACGCGTGCCAATATTGACGCGGGAAAGTTTAAGGTATGTTTAGAATACCAATTGGGCAACTGCAAAGGCCCTTGTCAAAACTTCCAGACCGAGGAGGATTACCAAAAGAATCTGGACGAGATTATTAACATCCTCAACGGCAAAACTGGTGCGGTAGTTAGAGCACTCAAGAACGACATGGATGCCGCTGTTGCTAACCTTGATTTTGAACTGGCACATCGTCTTAAAAGCAAGTATGATGTACTGGAGAACTACCAGAGCAAATCAACCGTTGTTAACTCTTCTATTACCGATGTGGATGTGTTCAGCATTGCCAGCGAGGAGAAATATGCCTTCGTCAACTTCTTGAAAGTGATGAACGGCACCATTACCCAAACGCAAACCATCGAGCTGAAAAAGAAACTGGATGAAAGCGATGAGGAACTATTAAGCTTCGCGATATCGGAGTTCAGACAACGTTATAATAGTCATTCAAAAGAAATCATTGTACCGTTTGACCTGGAACTGGACGATCCGACCATTAGGTTTACAGTACCTAAACTCGGCGAAAAGAAAAAGTTGCTGGATCTGTCCCAGAAAAATGTGATCTTCTTTAAGACCGAGCGCATTGATCAGTACGAGAAACTAAACCCCGATGTAAAGATAGACCGCCTGCTCACGCAGATGATGAAAGATCTGCGCATGAACCAACTGCCGCGGCACATTGAGTGTTTTGATAACTCCAACTTTCAGGGCAAATATCCGGTATCGGCCATTGTAGTATTTAAAAACGCGAGACCGTCTAAAAAAGATTATCGCTTCTTCAATGTAAAAACAGTAGAAGGCCCTAATGATTTTGCCACCATGGAAGAGGCCGTCTTCCGCCGCTACAAACGTATGCTGGATGAGGGAACGGAGCTACCGCAACTCATTATTATTGACGGTGGTAAGGGCCAGCTATCATCGGCCCTTAAAAGTCTCAAACTACTGGGCATTGAAAAACAAGTAACCGTAATAGGCATTGCCAAGCGTCTGGAAGAACTGTTCTATCCCGGCGATCAGTACCCAATGTATCTCGACAAAAAATCAGAGACACTAAAAATCATCCAGCAACTGCGCGATGAGGCTCACCGCTTCGGCATCACCGCACATCGCAAAAAACGTGATAAAGGCACCTTGGTAACCGAATTGGAATTGATTCCCGGTATCGGCAAAACATCGGCTGATAAACTCTTAAAATTCTTCCGGTCGGTTAAAAAGATCAAAGAGGCTACCGAGGAAGAATTGCTGGAAGTAGTGAACCTGAAACAGGCGAAAGCGGTGTTTGAGTATTTTTCGAAGAGTAGTTAATTAGCCCTTACATCCATCAAAGCACATATGGGTGTCATGTTGAGCACCGTCGAAACACGTGCGTGGGGCCTCGTCAAACTGCATTGCATGGTGTCTGGGCCATTGCGCGCCCTTCGACGATGCTCAGGATGACACCCATTATTATAATTTCTATTTTAGACAATCGGCATCTACCGCTATCATCACTACCATCTCCCCCCTATAAAAAATGCCCTTAGAAGTTTTATCCTCTAAGGGCACCGGATATGGTTAGTGGTTTGATTGACTTTTTAGTGCCTCTGCACCTTATCTCCACTCACTTGTTCTTTTAGTACTGCCACAGATCTAGCTCCCAATCCATCAGCGCTTTCTTAATACGCTGCGACTCATAGAGGCGATCTACACCCTGGGCATAATCTTTTATACGCTCGTCTTTATCGTTTGACTGTTTAACTATATAGCTGGCAAAAAGGCGCTTCATAAACACGTCGTCATAGCTTAGGCCAGTAGCATCGTTGTTATGGTTCATCACCTCTTTGGTAGCCAGCAGTTGGCGTGCATCAGGGAAATAGATCCAGAATGCAGGTTGCATATCCAGGTCTAAACCGGTAGCGGCTTTAGGCTTAACCAATGGCGCCAAGCCAATGATGCGCGGCTCAAATACCGAACGTTGTTTATCAAAATACCAGTCTTCTTTAATACGGAAACGTACCACGCTGTCTGGATTAAACTCTCCGGCTACACGCTGAGAGCTTACAACATTACCTAAAGAGTCCAATTTGTTTACTAATGAGCTGTCGGCCATTTTAGATTTGGCTTCCTCCGGCGTCATCGGTCTTGAGAACGCGTCGCCTCCCGGATCATCTTTGGTTGGTGTTGGATCATAAGCGGTTAACTCACCGGCAGCAACAGCATCCATAATCAGATCAATCAGGCGTGCCTTGGGCGAGCCCATGTACAGGTTCATTTTCTCGCGGATATCAATCTCCTCCCACAAGCGCTTTGAAAACACCACGTCACTCTCGCGCAGATTTGCATAAGGGGTTGCTTTCGCGCTCAGTATGTTGGTCTTTTTATAATAACCATCCAGCGGGCGCTCAAATTTCTTAGCGACCAATGTGGCTCTGTGCGATGTATCTGTAACCGTTTGCACCGGTGGAATATTACCGGCTGACTGGTTACCTGCCTGCGTAGTCGGTTTAGCGGCTGCAGTTTTTTTAGCAGTGGTGCGTTTTTTGGTGGTAGTACGCTTTTGAGCATACGCACCTATGCAACACAAACAAAGCACAACAATTAGTAATCTCTTTTTCATAGCTCCTTAATTAGTAGCTGATAACACAATAGGATCAATCTCACGCTGCACGCCATCAGGACCAACAGCGGTAATATCCCTAAACACCACGGTTGAGCCAGGGGTTACGCTGTTCAGCGCAGTTTTCATATCACCAGTAAGCACGCTACCGCTGCCTGGTTTAATTATCGCATCCTGACGGGGTTTTACCACCAGCAGGGTATAATGCGTTACAGTAAATTTAGCATCAAAATCAAACCCATCCAAACGGGCGAAGATCCTGTCTTGCGCGCGGATATTAGCCGCACTGGTATTACCACCGCTTTTGCCGGCAAAAAATGCTTTAGGGTCAGGGATGCGCTTGGTACGGAACTTTGTGGTACCCAGCACCTGGCCTTTATCGCCGGTTACAGTAATATTAGTTTCGCCAATTGAACTTACCTTGGCTACGTAATGACCACCGGTACCGCTCAGCGAGCCGCTGGTCATGCTTACATGGATAGACTCTTTGGCCACACCAGGAGCGGAAATAGACAATGGGTTTTCTACGCCAATATATAATACGTTCATTTTATCAGCAGATACTACCGCTGATGGACGGGCAACCGTCAACATAACCGGATCTGATGAGTAAGTCTTAATCGTTCCATCTGTACCTCTAACTGAAATAGATGCCGAAATCCTATGCGAACCTTCACCATAAACTGATGAGAAGTTACCCACACCGGCTGTAACCGGTACAGAACGGCCATCTACAGTAATGGTTGGGTTTGCAGCCTTATCATAAGCCGTCAGGAAAACCTGCGCAGTATATGGTTGACCAGCTAAAATATAGCTAGTTGGCGCCACAATAACCGCCTTAAACTGATCAAGGTTGATTTGTGCTTTATCTACATTACCCAATAATTTCTTAACCACCTCGTTTTCCGCATTTTTGTTATCGGCCTGAAGTTTGGCCAGGGTAGTTAACGCTGCACCCAGCGGGATACCATCACCAAAATAAGCTTCCTGCCATTTCTTAGTCGATCCGTTTTTGTTTACCGGATCTTCTACGTTAAGCGAAAAGTTAACTCCTTTCTGATCGTTACCCAGCAAATCCAGCAATTTAGTGCGGGTTTGGGCAACTTTTTCACGCAGTTCATCGGCCTTTTTATGATTGATCATAATACGTGGCGAAATGTCTACGTTATCACGGGCGTTAACATCCTGTGTGGTTTCATTAATACCACCACCGGCAACTATTAACTCTTTTTTAACCGATTCAATATAATCATTCAACTCACCGGCAATGGCAGTTGCCTGCTTTGCCTCATCATAAGCCTTTTTCGCTTTTTCGCCTTCCTGCGTAAGTTTACCTTTCTCAAATGCCGAGTAGGTATCTTTCAAGCTCTGGTTAACGTTATCGCGCGATTTATCAAGGCTATTCGTAATATTTTTAAAGGCGTCCATGAGGCTATCCGGGATACTCAGGGCAATAAGGCCCAGCAATACCAGATAAAGTATGCCTATCATTCGCTGCCTTGGGGTTTCTTTACCTCCAGCCATCGTTTCTTCCTATCTTCTTTTTATGTAAATACCTAAACCTAATTGTAAAATTACATCCTCGGCTGGTTCATTGCTGTCAGCATGTTACCATATATCGAGTTTAACGAAGCAAGGTTCTTAGCTAAACGGCCAACCTCATCTTTAAACTGTTTAGAATCTTCCATCGATTCATTGAAGTTCTGCATGGTTAAAGAAAGGTTAGAGTAAAATTTGTTCATAGATTTCAGGTGAGCGCTTGAGTCTTGTAACTCCAGTTCGTAAACTGCATTCAATGCGGCCAGATTTTTGGCCAGGTTAGTCACCTGCTCATGATAAGCTTGTGAATCAACATTTGAGTTACCCATTTCAATCAGGTTGGCAGACGCTTTTTCAAAAGCAGCACTTAAACCCTGGTAGCTGGAACTGGCAGCTTTAACGCTGGCCGCAAACTCATTGGTTGCAGCACCGGCATCAGCCACTTTAGAGATAGAGGCTACTTTATCTCCAAAAGTACGCAGGCCTTCGCCAAGGCTGCCAATCAATTCCGGGCCGATCTTGGCATCACTCAGCATTTTATCTAATGCTGCAGTATTTGAGAAGCCCTGAGCAGCAGGAACAGCTTTACGATCTACCGGACCACCTGTATAATTATCTGCCAGTTCCGGGTATGCTCTTGTCCAGTCTACCTCTGCATCCTCACGTTGAAAGACACCTATCAGCAAGAACAGTACAGCCTCTGCGCCCAAACCAACGGTAATGAATGTAGAGGCACCTTCCCAGTGCTGAATTTTAAACAACAAACCAATAATTACTACTGTTGCACCAATAGAAATGATGTTACTAAGACCAAATGGTTTTTTCTTGCCTGCCATAATTGATTTTTCAATGCCCGTTTACGGGAAAGTTTCTAAAAATTTTAAGTTGTAAAATTGATAAGAGGTTGTTGTTAGCGTTTGTCTTTAATATCACGGCCCTGATAGCTGGTTACGCAACGGAAGCCGATGTAAGATTTTGCTGAATCCTGGTACTCATAAGTACGTGATGAGTTCTGTAGGAAGTAACCGATATCTTTCCATGAACCACCTTTAACTACTTTTCGTTTCAGCACTTCTGGGTCGCCTGCTTTAGCTTCGTAGTTGAAGGTTGGCGCCATATCATGCACAAATGATGATGATGATTCGTCAAAAGATGATTGTGTCCACTCGGCTACGTTACCGGCCATGTTGTACAGGCCATAATCATTAGGGAAGTAAGAACGGACGTTCACGGTATAGTAACCACCGTCGGCAGCGTAATCGCCGCGACCGGGTTTAAAATTGGCTAATAAACAGCCTTTGGCATTTTTAATGTAAGGGCCACCCCATGGATAATCTGTGCCGATACGGCCACCGCGGGCAGCATATTCAAACTCAGCCTCAGTGGGCAATTGGTAAGGCGCACGTGGAGGTAATCCTCTTGAATGCTTGTAAGCCTCGTTGTAACGGGTACGCCATACGGTAAATGCACGGGCCTGACGCCAGGTTACACCCACCACCGGGTAATTATGAAATGCCGGGTGAGAGAAATAGCCCTGTGTCATCGGCTCGTTAGCCGCGTATGAAAAATCGCTCAGCCAAACCAGTGTATCCGGATAAACTTGCACGGTATCCCGGAAGATGAAGTCTGAACGTTTTTTAGTTTTATCGTTGTGATAATTGGCTGCATCGCGTAGCACAAACAAAGAATAGTTGTATTTCAGCAGGCGCACGTCAATCTCGTCGCGGTCAAACACGCGGTCGTCGCCCTGATAATACATGCCCTGCAGCTTATTGGCGTTAGGGTTACCTTTACCTCGAGAGCCCCAGATAGGCATTCTGGATACTTTGGCCCAATCGATGTATTTTCTACCGTCAGACGGTGCCGCTGCCCCTTTACCTGTGCGGGGTTTAATGTAGTATTTATCGTCGTTAAGGTAATTGGTAATGGCTATAGAATCGCGCACCCAGTTTACAAATTGCTTGTACTGGCTGTTGGTAATCTCTGTTTGATCCATGAAGAACGGCGCAATGGTAACCTGCTTATTCTGAGTGGTTTGAGCAAAGGTCACATCCTGATCTGTTTGGCCCATGAGGAAAGATCCACCCGGAATGTAAACCATTCCATAAG
>Ga0153918_1001357_pt1 | contig 10111 bp, 7 predicted proteins | sample TSFL002MetaG_FD_104687 | JGI IMG/M metagenome (GOLD analysis project Ga0153918, IMG submission 104687) | Attine ant fungus gardens microbial communities from Florida, USA - TSFL002 MetaG | ecosystem: Host-associated > Fungi > Mycelium > Unclassified | place: USA: Florida, Paynes Creek Historic... | reverse complement strand
CCGCTCGAAGGGCCAGATCGTCATCGACTTCGCGTCCATGACCGATCTGAACCGCATCCTCGAGGAGCTCGGCGGCATCGACGAGGAGTAGCGACGTGCGTCGATGAATCGACGGGACGACGATGCGATGGGTGCTGCGCTCCCCGATACGCTCGGGAAGCACAGCACCCATCGCATCGTACGACCGTCTCGCGTCGCGTCGTGCCGTCGATCCCGGGTGTCACGGCCCGGGCGGCAGCGCCCGGGCGATGTGCAGCGCCAGGTAGGCGACCTCCTCGTCGGGGATGCGCACGCCCCGGTCGGTCTCCACGAACGACCGCACCCGCTCGGCCGAGGCCACGGCCCGCGGCGCTCGCTCGAGCATCGTGCGGAAGAGCGCGTCGTCGTCGCCCTCCAGCAGGCGGCCGGCCTCGAGCCGCTCCGCGAAGAACTGCAGGTGCGTCATGAAGCGCGAGGCGTGCACGTCGGAGCGATCGAACCGCAGCCCGCTCGTGAGCGAGACGATGCGCGTGACGTCGGCGACGAGCCGGACGACGCGCATCGAGTCGACGCCGCTGCGGCCCTCCTCGGCATTCACGAGGTGGAAGGCGATGTTGGCGGCCTCATCGTCGGGTAGCTCGATGCCGAGGCGCTCCCGGATCGTCGCGACGGCCCTCGTGCCGACCTCGTACTCCCGCGGGTAGATCGTCCGCACTTCCCAGGCGAGACGATTCATCACCAGCAGCCCCTTCCGCATCCGCATGACGGCGAAGTGCAGGTGGTCGCTGAGCGTGACGTAGACGTGCGGGTCGAGGCGGAAGCCGTTCGCAGTCGCGTCGTCGACGATCAATCGAGAGATGTCGATGTACTCGCCGGGGATCTGCGCGAGCAGCTGCACGAGCTCCTGACGGCGCTCGTCGTCGAATGCGATGAACGTGCGATCGGTCGCCCCGGAGGGCACCGGGTCGCCGGGCTTGCGCCCGTACCCGATGCCTTTCCCGAGCAGCACCCGCTCGACGTCGTGCTCGTCGACGACGAGCACGACGCTCGAGTTGAGCACCTTCTTGATGGTCAGCATGCGCGCCGTTCAGCCGAGGTCGGCGCCGTTGGACGCGATGACCCGCTGATACCAGAAGAAGGAGTCCTTGCGCCGTCGCTCGCCCGTGCCCCGGCCGAGGTCGTCGAGGTCGACGTGGATGACGCCGTACCGCTTCGTCATCTGCGAGGTCGAGTTGCTGATCATGTCGATCGGGGCCCAGCTCGTGAAGCCGAGGAGCTCGACACCGGCATCCACCGCCGCGATCATCTCGCGGAAGTGCGCCCGGAAGTAGTCGACGCGGTACGGGTCGCGGATGCGGCCGTCGGCGTCGACCTCGTCGTGCGTGCCCAGCCCGTTCTCCACGATGAACAGCGGCTTGCCGTAGCGGTCGTAGAGGTCGAGCAGCGAGATGCGCAGCCCGACCGGGTCGACCTGCCACCCCCACGCGCTCGAGGGCAGGTACGGGTTCTTGACCCCGAGCACCGTGTTGCCGGGCGTGCGCTCGGCGTCGGCCCGCACCGACTCGGTCATCGACATGTAGTACGAGAACGCGAGGAAGTCGGCCGGGTGCTCGCGCAGCAGCTCCACGTCGCCGGGCTCGAACGGCACAGTCACGCCCCGGCGCTCGAGCGCGCGCAGTGCCAGGCGCGGGTAGCCGCCGCCGACCTGCACGTCGGCGCACAGATAAAGCATGCGCATCTTCTCCTGCGTCGCCGCGACGTCGTCGGGATGGCAGGTGTTCGGGTAGGTTGTGAGCATGGTGATCATCGAGCCCATGCGCGCTTCGGGGTGCAGTTCGTGCAGGGTGCGGGTGACCGAGGCCGCCGCGACGAACTGATGGTGCAGGGCCGTGCAGAGCGCCTGCTCGAGGTCGCCCTCGACGCGCTCCTCGAGGATCGCGCCCGAGGTGAACGGATGCCGGGTGATGCTGTCGATCTCGTTGAACGAGATCCACTGCGTCACGAGGTGCCCGAAGCGCTCGAAGCAGGTGCGCGCGAACCGCTCGAAGAGCCCGATCGTGCGCCGGTCGACCCAGCCGCGGTGTTCGAGCGCGAGCGCCACGGGCGCATCGTAGTGCGCGAGCGTCACGAGCGGCTCGATGCCGAGGCGCCGCATCTCGGTGAAGAGCGCGAGGTAGAACGCGACGCCCTCCTCGTTCGGCTCGAGCTCCTCGCCCGTCGGGTAGAGCCGCGACCAGGCGATCGACACCCGCAGCGTCGAGAAGCCGAGCTCGGCGAAGAGGGCGAGGTCCTCCGGGTAGCGGTGGTAGAAGTCGATGCCGCGGCGGCGCGGATAGAAGGCGTCGTCCTCGTCGGCGAGCGCCGCCTCGACGCGCTCGGCCGTGTAGGCGTGGTGCGCCGCGTACTCCTTCAGGTCGAGATCTGGCTTGTAGGTCGCGACGTCGGCGACGGCGGGGCCGCGGCCGCCCTCGCGCCAGGCGCCCTCGGTCTGGTTGGCGGAGAGGGCGCCTCCCCACAGGAATCCGTCAGGCAGCGTCACCGGCGGCCTCCTTCGCTGCGAGCGCGACCAGCGGGTCGCCGATCGTCACGGCCGAGTCGGCGAGCACCGAGACGGCGAAGGCGTCCGAGTTCAGCACGATGACGGGAGTGGTGGCGTCGTAGCCGGCATCCGCGATGGCCTCGAGATCTGCCTCGAGCAGCAGCTGCCCCTCGACCACGCGGTCGCCCTGGGCGACGTGGGCGACGAAGGGGGCGCCCTCGAGCCGCACCGTGTCGATGCCGACGTGCACGAGCACCTCGACGCCGTCGTCCGAGCGCATGCCCACGGCGTGCCCGAGCAGGCTCTCGACCGTGCCCGTGATGGGCGCGCGCACCTCGCCCGAGGTCGGCCGGATGGCGACGCCCTGTCCGAGGATGCCGGCAGAGAAGACGCCGTCGGCGACCTGCTCCAGCGGCACGACCTCGCCGTTCATCGGGGCGGTGAGCGCCGCGCCGGATGCGATGTCCGCGCCCGCCGCGGGGGAGGGGATGGCTGCGGCCGTCGAGCCGTTCTGCGCGTCGAGCGCCTGCACGGTCTTCGACTCGGAGTCGCGCCAGGTGAGGGCCGCCACCGCGAAGGCGACGACGAAGCCGACGGCCATGCCGATGAGCGCGTTGACGAAGTTCCACGGGTTCGTGGCGTCCACGAACATCGAGATGCTCGCGAGCCCCGGGCTGACGACGGCGAAGGCGGTGACGGAGGCGATGCCGAGATACGTGCCGGCGGCGAGCGAACCGGCCATGACGGCGATGAGCGCGCGGCGGTTCTGCAGCGTGACGCCGTAGAGGGCGGGCTCGGTGATGCCGAACAGGGCTGAGACGCCCGCGGAGATCGCCGTCGCGCGCAGCGCCTGGTTCTTCGTGCGCAGGGCGACGGCGAAGCTCGAGCCCGACTCGCTGATGTTGTGGGCGAGGGAGGCGAGCAGGTAGAACGACTCGCGGCCGGCCTGGCCCATGGTGGCGATCGTCGGCGGCAGGAACGCCTTGTGCATGCCGACCGAGATGATGAGCGGGAGCACCACGGCCAGCAGGGCGACTGCGATCCAGCCGAGCGTGCCGTGCAGCCAGAGCATGCCCGTCGTGAGCATCGACCCGAGCCAGAAGCCCACCGGGCCGAGCAGCAGGATCATGATCGGCGAGACCACGATGAAGCACACGAGCGGCACGAAGAACGTGCGGATGGGTCCCGGCGTGACCTTCGTGACGGCGCGCTCGACGACCGAGAGCAGCAGCACGGTGAGGATCGACGGGAAGACCTGCGATCCGTACGAGACGTTCGGAACGGGGACGCCGAGGAGCGAGGCGCCGCCGTCGCCGGAGAGGAGCGTCGTGAAGGCTGGGAAGACCAGCAGGCCCGTGAGGCCGAGTGCGAGCGGGATGTTGACGGCGAGCTTCTTCGCCGCCGTGTACGCCACCAGGAGCGGCAGGAAGAAGAAGACGGCGTCGGGGATCGCACTCAGCACCAGGAAGGTCGGGTCCTTCTTGCCGAGCCAGCCGAGCGCGGCGAGGAGCACGAGCAGCGACTTGAAGATGCCCGCGCCCGCGATGGCCGGGATGATGGGCGTGAAGACGCTCACGATGAAGTCCATCGCGAGCGATCCCGTGCGCTTCCACGAGAACGGCTGGGGCGCGCCGACGGTCGTCGCGGCGGATGCCGTCGCGCCCGCGCCCGCGCGCTGCTTCTCGATCTCGGCGAACACCTCGCCGACGCGGCCGCCGATCACGACCTGCGTCTGCGGGCCGCGCACGACGCCCATGACGCCGGTCGTGGACTTGAGCGCCGGCTCGTCGACCTTCGCCGGGTCGGCGAGGCTGAAGCGCAGCCGCGTCGAGCAGTGCTGCAGGGCGGTGACGTTCTCGGCGCCGCCGACGAGGCGGAGGATCTCTCCCGCGCTCTCGGATGTGGACATGGGTGTCTCCTTCGAGGTCCGGGGACGTGCGCCTCGTCGCGCGGCGGCCGGCTCCGTCGCTCTGCTCCGAGCAACAAAAAAAGGACCCGACGGAGTGCGATGCACTTCGATCGGATCCTGCCTGCATGACCAGTCACATGTCCGCGATCATCATGCCAGGCGATGGGTCGGCGCGCAACGCACGGTTCCAGGGGCTGTCCCCGTCTCGGCCTCACGACCCGGAATCCACTTCCTGGTTTCGGCCCTTCTGCACGTTGCAGAAGGGCCGAAACCAGGAAATGGACGCGGCAGGGCCGCGCCTGGCTACTCGGGGCGGCTGCGCGCGGCGGCCCGCAGCACGAGGCGCGAGTACACGTCGGCGAGGCCGTAGCCGGCGGTCGTGATCGCCAGCGGCACGACGGAGGTCTCGGTGAGGCCGGGCACCGCCGCGGCATCCGTGAACCACACCTCGCCCGCCTCGTCGACGATGAGGTCGATGCGCGTGATGTCGGTGAGGCCGAGCACCTCCACGATGCGGCGGGCGACCGCGCGCAACCGCTCGTCGACCTCCTCGCTCACGCGTGCCGGCGCGAAGTAGGTGGTCTCGCCCGCCGTGTAGCGCGCCTCGTAGTCGTACGTCTCGGAGGTCGGCACGATCTCCACGGGCACGGCGATCGGCTCCTCGCCGTCGCCGAGCTCGACGACCGTGACGGGGATCTCCTGCCCCACGATCTTCTGCTCGATGAGCACGACGTCGCCGTAGGCGAAGGCGGTGATGAGCGCGTGGGGGAGCTCGCCGCGCGAGGCCACGTGCGTGACGCCCTGCGCCGATCCGCCCTCGACGGGCTTCACGACGACCGGCAGGGCGACGTCGCGCATGACCGAGCCGATCACGGCGTCCGCCCCGAGCTCGCGGAACACGCTCGAGGTGAGCACGACCGCCGGCGGCGTGCGCAGGCCCGCCCTCGCCACGAGCGTCTTCGCCGACGCCTTGCTCCAGGCGAGGCTCGCGGCGCCCGCGGGGGAGCCGACGTAGCCGTAGCCCGACGCCTTGAGCACCGAGTAGAGCGCGCCGTTCTCGCCGCCCGCGCCGTGCAGCAGCGGCCACACGACGTCGGGGCGGTCGGCCTCGAGTGCGGGCAGCAGTCCCTTGTCGGGCTCGAGCACGCGCACGCGGGCGCCCGCTCGGAAGAGCACGTCGGCGACGCGGCGCCCCGAGCGGAGCGACACGTCGCGCTCGTGGGAGATGCCGCCCGACAGGATGTCGACGCGCAGGCCTTCGATGCCCTGACGCTCGCTGCTCGGCTGGCCTTCGATGCTCATGATGGGATCCTCCGGGTGGTCGGGCGATGGGGCTGACGGCGGGGCTGCGAACGGACGAGAGAGGGAGGGCTGTTCGGCGTCGCCGTGCCGATCGGCGATCCTGGAACGGAGCGACGCGCGTGGATGCGGGAGCTCCCGTCACCGCATCCATCGATGTCAATCGATGTTCGGTGGGGCGACCACGACGCGTCCCCCGTCGAGCGCCGACGTCGGGGCCTCGGCGGTCGGACCGAAGGTGTCGACGAGGTCGAGCTCGTCGCGGATGACGTTGCTGAGGCGCTGCACGCCCGTGCGGATGCGATCGGGCGTCGGATAGCAGAACGACAGCCGCATCTCGTGCCGGCCCCGGCCGTCGGCGAAGAACGCCGTGCCGGGGGTGTAGGCGACGAGCTCCTTCACGGTGCGCGGCAGCATCTGCTTGGAGTCCAGCGTCGACGGCAGCCGCAGCCACACGAAGAAGCCGCCCGCGGGCCTGGTCCAGGACAGGTCGGGCAGGTGCTCGTGCAGGGCGGTGTCCATGGCGTCGCGGCGCTCGCGGTAGACGTCGCGGTAGCCCGCGATCTGCGACCGCCAGTCGGACTGCCGCAGATACTCCGTCACGATCCACTGGTTGAACGTGGAGGGCGAGAGGATGCTCGACTCGACGGCCAGCACGAGCTTCTCGCGCACCGCGTGCGGGGCGAGCGCCCAGCCCACGCGCAGACCCGGCGAGAGGATCTTCGAGAACGAGCCGAGGTAGATCACCGCCTCGGGGTCGAGCGAGCGGATCGCCGGCGGGCCGGGCTGATCGAAGTAGAGCAGCCCGTACGGATTGTCCTCGACGATGAGGATGTGCTCGCGTCGGCAGATCTCCAGCACCTCGTGGCGCCGGGCGAGCGTCATCGTCTCACCCGAGGGGTTGTTGAAGTTCGCCACCGTATAGAGGAACTTGATCGGCCTCCCCTCGTCGCGCAGCCGCCCGATCGTCGCCTCGAGCGCCGCCGGCACCAGGCCGTCGTGGTCGACGGGCACGTGCACGACGTGCGCCTGGTACGAGCGGAACGTGCCGATCGCGCCCACGTAGCTCGGCGCCTCGGCGAGCACGACGTCGCCCGGGTTGATGAAGAGCTTGGAGACGAGGTCGAGCGCCTGCTGCGAGCCGGTCGTCGTCACCACGTCGTCGGCGGAGGCGTCCGTGATGCCTTCCAGCCGCATGACGTCGAGGATGAGCTCGCGCACCTGCGGGATGCCCTGGCCGCCGCCGTACTGCAGCGCCTCGGCGCCGTGCTCGCGCATCATGGTCGCGAACGCCGACTGGATGAGCTCCTCCGGGAGCGCCTGCACGTAGGGCATGCCGCCCGCGAGCGAGACCACCTCGGGGCGGGAGGCGACGGCGAAGAGCGCGCGCACCTCGCTCGCCGACAGGCCGGCCGTGCGGTCGGCGTAGCTCGAGAACCAGGGGTCGAACGTGCGGCCGACGGTGGGGGTGGGGCCGCTGGGGAGCTTCGATGTCACGGGAATCCTTCGGAACCGACGAGGTTCGAGCCTACGCCCGCTGAGGTGCGAGATGGGCGGGCGGCGTGCGCGCTCGCGCTCGTTTCCGCGCGGCGAGGCGCCGAAGCCGGGAGCATGCGCCGACAGCTCCCGCATACGGGCATCTGTTCGCGTATGCTCCCCGGTTCTGCGGCGGAGACCGGCTGCCGGAGGCAGGGCCGGCATGGGTCACCGGCCGGGCGTCATCCGTCGGGTCACCAGGCGGAGAAGAGCCGGCGGGCGAGCGGAGACTCGCCGTCGACGATCTCCTGGGCGGCCGGCTCGGCGACGAACCCCGGTGCGCGCCGCTCCGCGTGCAGCTCCAGTGCCTCCGTCGGCGCCCCCTCCCGCAGGACGCGACCCGCGTCGAGCACGATCGCTCGCGAGGCGAGCTCCACGGCGTCCTGCGCGTCGTGCGTGACGACGATCGCCGAGGTCCCGGATGCCGCGAGCACCTCGCGCAGCAGCGCGCGCATGTCCCGCACGACGGCGACATCGAGCGAGGCGAACGGTTCGTCGAGGAGCAGCGCCCTCGGCCGCGCCGCGAGGGCACGGGCGATCGCGACGCGCTGGCGCTGCCCGCCGGAGAGCTCGTGCGGACGCCGAGCGGAGAAGGATGCGAGCCCCACGCGCTCGAGCCAGACGCGGGCCTCCGCGCGGGCGGCGCGCGCCCCGTCGCCCAGCGCCCGCGGCCCGAACGCGACGTTCTCGAGCACCGTGAGGTGCGGGAACAGGCGCGGATCCTGACCGAGCAGGCCGATGCGGCGCTCGTGCGGCGGAACGTGCACGTGCGGGCTCGAGAGCAGGCGCCCGTCGAGCTCGACCGAGCCCTCGCTCACGTGCACGGTCCCCGCCAGCGCGCCGAGCAGCGTCGACTTGCCGGAGCCGTTCGCGCCGAGCACGGCGACGACCTCGCCGGGGGCGAGCGCGAGCCCGGCATCCAGGACGAACGAGGCGCGCTCGACCCGGATGCGGGCGTGCAGGCCCCGACCTGCGGCACCGGGCGTGCTCGTTCGCGTGCCCCGACCCTTCATCGCGCCGCCCCCGGCTTCCACCCGCGCACGAGGAACATGACCACGACGGCGACCGCGAGCAGCATGAGCGAGAGCGCGACGGCCGTGCCCTGCGAGACGCCCGACCCGTTGAACGCCGTGTAGATCGCCAGCGGCATGGTGCGGGTCGTGCCGGCCGCGTTGCCGGCGAACAGCGCCGTCGCGCCGAACTCGCCGAGCGCCCGGGCGAAGCACAGCACGACGCCCGAGACGATGCCCGGGGCTGCGAGGGGGAGCGTGACCCGGCGGAAGACCGTCCAGCGGTCGGCGCCGAGGGTGGCCGCGGTGAGCTCGTAGTCGGTGCCCGCGGCGCGCAGGGCGCCCTCGACCGACAGCACCAGGAAGGGCATCGCGACGAACGCCTGGGCGATGACGACGGCCGTCGTCGAGAAGGGGAGCGTGACGCCCCATGCCTGCAGGGCCGGCCCGAGCAGTCCGTTGCGGCCGAGCAGGAAGAGGAGCGCCATGCCGCCGACCATGGGCGGCAGCACGAGGGGCACCGTCACGATCGCCCGGAGCAGCCTGGCGAGGCGCTCGTGCGCGCGGGCGATGACGAGCGCGAGCGGGATGCCGAGCACGGCGCACGCGGCCGTCGCCGCCAGCCCCGTGACGAGCGAGAGGCGGAGCGCGTCGAGGGAGGGCGCGGCCGTGATGTCGGCGAGCAGCGTGCCCCATTCGACGCGGGCGAGGAGCCCGGCCAGGGGGAGCACGAGCAGCGCGAGGCCCAGCAGCGCGGGCACGAGCACGAGCCTCGGCACGGCGGCGAAGGGGGAGACGTCGACCGTGCGGGAGCGGCTTCGGGAGCGGGCGCTGCTGTCGCTGCTGCGTGCGGGGGCGGCGATCACGGGCGGCGGCTCCTCTCGTGGCGGGCGGATGCGGTGGTGCGGGGTGCGGGTTCGGGCGGCGGTTTCGCCGAACTCCGGGGATAGGCGTGGTCGGGGCGCTATCCGCCTCACCACGGCGCATGCTCCAGGGCTCGGCGGACGTCGGGCTTCCGGCGTGCGGCTACGGCTTCGTCGGCGGCGCCCCGAAGCCGTACGAGGCGAGCGTCGCCCGGCCCTGCGGGCCGATCACGAATTCGACGAACGCGGTCGCCGCCTCGCTCTTCGACGCCCTCAGCTGCGCGATGGGATACGAGTTCACGACGGCGTCGGCGCCCGCCGCCGGAACGCCCTCGACGTCGCCCTTCGCCGTCGCGATATCGGTCTGGTAGACGAGGCCGGCATCCGCCTCGCCCGAGCGCACCTTCGTGAGCACGGCCGTGACGTTCTGCTCCTCGCTCACCGGCGCGAGCGACAGCCCCTGCGCTGCCGCGAGCTTCGCCGTCGCGCTGCCGCACGGCACATCGGGCGCGCAGATCACCAGCTTGAGGCCGGGGCGGGCGAGATCCGAGAGCTGCGTCACGCCGGCCGGGTTGCCCTTGGGTACCGCGATCTCCAGCGTGTTCGTCGCGAAGATCGTCGGGGCGGCCGGGGCGAGACCGGCATCGACGACCGTCTGCATGGTGGAGGTGTTGGCCGCCGCGAAGACGTCGGCCTGCGCGCCCTCGACGAGCTGCGTCGCGAGCGTGCTCGAACCGTCGTAGACGATCGGCTTCACGTCCACGCCCGGATGCGCCTGCTCGAACTGCGCGGCGAGGTCGTCGAACGACGTCTGCAGCGACGCCGCGGCGAAGACGGTGACCTCGCCGGTGAGGGGGTCGGCGGGGTTCGTCGGAGCCGGGGCGGTGGATGCGGGGGAGGTGCAGGCGGAGAGGAGCAAGGTGAGGGCGGTGAGGGCGGTGAGGGCTGCGGCGGCGGTGAGGGAGCGGGGGCGGGG
>Ga0153918_1001356_pt1 | contig 10114 bp, 10 predicted proteins | sample TSFL002MetaG_FD_104687 | JGI IMG/M metagenome (GOLD analysis project Ga0153918, IMG submission 104687) | Attine ant fungus gardens microbial communities from Florida, USA - TSFL002 MetaG | ecosystem: Host-associated > Fungi > Mycelium > Unclassified | place: USA: Florida, Paynes Creek Historic... | reverse complement strand
GCAGCATCTCTTTCTAGAAATGGAAATCAATGTTATCGCTCGTGATTGATCAGACTTTAAACAAGTGCCTAATAAATGGGTTAATAAATGAGTCAAATGATATGAGGTAAAAGTAGACGAGCAATAGGAAAACTGACTACATACTACTTCGAGCAGTCTTGAAGGACCACGGTCATTAATCTCACAATGTGGCAGCCATCTGACAAAAGATGAATTTCGAAAAACGTGACTAAGGCCAAGCTTCCTCTAGTTTTGTTGTGCTCTCGCCTAGGAACACTCGCCTAGCCAATCTTCTCAGGGTACCTGCTAATCAGTATCGCCGCGCCGCTCTCCTACTCAGTGTCTGGTATGTCCTCTATAAAAGCCCTCTATCCAGATTATACCCTGCAAACTTCGCTCCCACTTTTCTCCTTTGGTTACATCTGTAAATATACCCTGACGTTGGGCCCTGTCTAGGCCATCCGCGTCTTAGCAGTAGTTTGTTTGCTACGGAATATAAAAATTCTGAGACTCTCCACCAACTGACAAGACAAGGGATTGCATGCGGTGATAACAACCTCACAATTCAGACTTTACCATGGCAATCTCGAGTGAAATGTCAATTTCATACATTGCGACTCTCCTATCGCGTAAATCATGATGATCACACATAGTCGAAAAGCTTACACTTTCCGTAGTGGCTATTCAATGCGTCCTGAATATCTTTTCGAATACCGCCCTTGCTAATCATAACGCCATCGATATAACAAAAGTGGCTAAGTTTGAAGGATTAGCTTTCCAGGATTTGGTTTAATGTAAACGATAACTTTACGTATTGCAAGCCGGAGTGATGCACTACAGACAGATACTGAGTTAACTTCAAGACTGACAGTTGGATGACTTACAGTCATGTGATTACAGCCTTCTGATTTTTGCACAGGTGTATTGCAACCTAGATAATGTTTCACAGCCGGTTCATATCAAGAGAACAGGAAACAGACCTGGGCAAGCTTTCCAACCTTGTTGCTGCATGAGATGACGAAGCTCGGATGATCCATCACAAGAATGCTGGGGGCCCCCGATTTCGATTTCTTGTTGGCAGACTTTACACCATACAAACTGACATCCTGGCCACGGACAGGTTATGTTCTTCATTTCTTCAAGTTCTTGACGATCGACCAGCATTGTCCGGACACATCTAGGAGGGAAAGAGAGTTGTTTATTTCACACCTTTCACTTCAGGCTGCAATACTCACCGACGACAGTTGAGTGGTATACAGAAGGATGTGATTTGTAGCTCCTCAAAGATCTGATAGTCCTCCTCAGAAATACCAATCTCTTGAATGACATTCTGGTCAACGACTATATATTTCTAATCAATATAACTTTGACTCTTTCAGAGGCCTGTCTCACCTCCATGGTCTACTCTATTCTTGTCCGCTACACACGATGGGCAGGAAATAGGGAAACGTCTCTCGGATATTTTAGTCCTAGCATGGTCACGAAGACAATCCCTACAAAATTGATGTTCACACCCTCCGGCACGAGCGACTGAATCCTGAGGATATTTATCAAAGCAAATCAAACACTCAAAGGGATCTGGTTCCATCCGTTGGAGCATTTCTCTTTGATCCGTCAACTGTTCATCTTCTTCTTCGTACTTCCTTTGAAGTTCCATCGCGACGGCCAAATCACAGTCAGAGTCGAGTGTAGAGGCAGTCAGGTTTGCAAATCCACCAGGTATGGTAGTATTTTGATACCATGATGATGTAGAAGGCAGTGGGGCATCACTTCGACCATCGTCTGAGACAGCTGAAGCATAGCTCTGAACTTGCGAGCGCAATCCATGATTGGAACCTGATTTTTTGCTTTGCTTTCCCTTACTGTTACGAAGTCGTTCTATGAGATGCCAGCTCTCTTCACCTCCCTGGACGTGGGGGAGTGAAGATAAAAAGGAAGATGTTGGAGACGAAAAGAAATTACGTCGTTCCTGGGAGGAAGCCTGATTATGTTCTTTCTTGCGTTCTCGTACGTACGAATCAATGTTTTTCTGATACTGCTCGTAATCTTCGCGGCGACGACGCTCAAGATGTTTGGTTCTTTCTTCCAGAAACCGGTGTTGTCTCTCGAGCTCATTGACCTTCTCACATAGCTCAGATACCCGAGCTTTCTCCCTGGCAACGTCTGCATAGGAGGATAGAAGTGCCATGCTCGACTCAAGAAGCATCTCAGTCGTGGATGGCTCTTCCTTCAGTGGCAACAGGATGTGCCCGGAGAAATACCCGAGGAGCTGCGCTTGCCATTGGAGTGATGGGTCGTTAAGGAGATTCTCGTCATAAGCGAGGAGGTCGCTCAGGTAGGCAGCAGCCAATCTAATGTCGGAATTGATGACGAAGCCCAAGCCATCAGGGTGGGATGGACGAGGATGAGAGTCAAAGAGGATATAAACGCTTCTTCCCGCGATCTGAGTCCTCAGGCAGGCAACAATTTCTGGAGGTCTGGTGATGATGACTATGGTAGAAAATTCCGATGATACGTCTTCTAATACTCTAAAGGATAGAGATTGTCAGTCTGTTGAGATGACCAGATGTTCCAATACAATTACCCTAATAGATCACCAAAGTGCTGTTTCTTGGCCTTGCTATAGGTGCAGGTTTGTAATAACAATGTATTTTTGAAGATGGGGACCTTCAAGAGCTCTTCAATCTCCAGGTGAGAATCGCTCTTCCAAAAATCACAAATCGAGGTCATTTCCTGAGGATAACCGTATGAGTACATTCCCATGAAGTGGGGAGCACCTACCTCGATAGTCTTAGGAGACAAAAGCTCGCTCAGGAGTTCTAGGCCCTGCATGTTTTCCTCTTTCTCAAGCTTGAAAGCTTTACGTGCAAAGTTCAATGCAGCTAACCCGCAGGTTGATGCGCTGATTCGCTTGCCCAGCTTGTCACCGTATTGGCTCGAACCTTTGGGTGATACAATTTCTTGTGTTCCATCACATATCTTTTCAAGGATTTCATCCATGTCGAGAGCATCTGAGCTTCTAGAACTATTGTTCCTTGGATGATCCTTTGAGCTTTCAACGATTCGAACTACACGGGAAGATGCGGAGGGCTGATCCCAGGACTTCATAACTGGGTTTGAGATCAAAGCAATGAAGAGAAAGCACTAGAGTCTTGAGTTCACGAAGGAATTACAAGTAGACCTGACTCTTAGCGCTCATTGACTCGTGATCTAGCATATGCGTTGATATCCGAAAAGGTCTGGCAGAACTAATTTCTCCTTAAACGGAATTTGCCGTTAGACATGCGGTATTCTTGCAGTAAAGAAGCTAGTATGAAGTAACAGCTGGCATGTTATATTAGAATACAACGTGCATCGAATAAACAGGTGACATTTCGTGTGATTTCAAAATTTGACTCCTTTTTCGATGACCTCCATCCAATTCTAATGACTGGGTCCAACACTTCATGGACTGCAAGGATATATCTATTCTGAATCTACCCATGATTGCCTGTACACCTCAGTTATTGTGACAATGAGAGCAGAACTGAGTATTAATGCTTAGCTTTTTTACGTCCAATGCAACAGCCACATGTAACGAGAATTGAGCGAGAACTGAGCTTTTAGCTCATATTACAATCCATTTCCCTTGATCCAAACCTTTGTCAGTAACCATTCTCCTCAAGGTCAGCGGATATTGGTTGTGAGTGTTCTTTTCTGCTGGAGCTACAATCTAGAGCTTAACTGTCTCGATATCCGAAACCATGTACTGTCAATCTAAGACTTTAGCATATTTGAAATTTCGGGATGATCGTAGCAATTGTGACAAGGTGATAGAGTCATGCATCCAATGGTATCCAATGCACTTCTCTGGATGAGACACTGCTTACAGGAATATACTACACTCCATGTATGTGATGTTTAATAACAATGCTTATCACTTCCTTTTGCCTGCATGATCATCCTCATTGTAGCTCTGAGATCGACTCCATTCCATAGGTATCAACTCAAAACATGGTAAAGGACTTTGATCCGTCTGGAAACCAATTCCTATTCGGATGGACAGACCAAATATGGCATGTGAAATGATCTCCATATGTGAGAAACAGCCGTGGGCAGTGCAAATGCTACTCTCCATGCTGATTGCAGATCTCTGCGACTGCCTTTGGCCTCTATTGTCCTTGTGAGGATCTTTCCACAGCAAGCCCCATCAAGATGAATTCCAAACCTAGTAAATTCAGACAACATGCCTAATTGGACTAGAAGCCAACTTGTATCCATGTGTTCCATGATCCGCTGTGGACGAGCCTTCTGCTTTAAAGAGACATTGTTACCTGCCTAGATAATTGGTCATCTGCAGCATCTCTCAGCACCTCTGTTAGCATTCTTCTACATCAATACCCGGCACGAGCATGGATGTGTCTCCATTTCCAGTCCTTACCTCTGGGAGTCCGAGTCCTGCGGTAAGTGTTTGGGCTTTCTTACGGAGATTTATGAATCAACTTCTCAGTTTCAACAGGGACCACTTCTCGATACAATGTACGTCTCGTGATACTTCTTAGCTTTGGCTAGACGAGGAATTAGATCTAGACATCACGAAGATGCTGCACCTCCCATCGAGGGCTTATATCGTATCTTTGACCTTATAAATGAACAAGGCAACAATGGACTTGGTGAGCCATAGTGCTGTGTCGCGTTGTCCGTTTCCAAACGTGAATACGAACCTTGTTTTTAAGTCGATAAAATTATCATCGCTCAAGAGGAGTTGGAGCGATTGATTAATGACCTACACCCGAAAGCGTATATGGCCCTCACAAGAGTCGACTTTAAGGCTCTTGACTCGCTTTCAATTCGTCCTATCGGAGTTTATGGTGACAGATGCGAGATCACTAAATTTCTTACTTCACTCAAAGTTATCAACGACGATCAGTGAGTTGTATCCTCCTGGCTGTCTTTTGCCTGCCCATCTTTTTGTTTGAAAGGTTTCAATTCCTTCGTTCGAAAGATGGCTTCTCTGGTTCACTTTACCTTCGTTCCGGAATTTATATTGCCAAGCCGCCGGGGTTACCTGACATCCTTTATGCCATCTACTGGCCTGAAGCAGAAACTTGGAAAGACTGTGCTCCTTCGGGTCCTCGCCGAAATCGTGTGACATTCATGCGGTAAGTAGGGTGTCCTCGGTGGCTACCTTGTCCTCACATTACCCGCAGCTATCTTACAAAAATATCCGATCAAATTCTATGTTTCATGTCGGACACGCAGATCCAAGCTTTCATATGGGACAACGAAGAAATAAATGCTTCTGGCTACCAGATAGACAAGGAAGACGGAGATCGGATGTACACATTTGAAATTACACAAATAAATGAACAAGAAGAAAATGTAGTCTGCCAACAAGGGTTTCGTGTAATTCATCTTGTTGCTTCGCAAGTTGCATAGTGGTTGATATATCTCATAGATCGCTTCGAAGCTTATGCGAGTTCCGGAGGCTCCAGATCTTGGAACTTTGCCTCGTCCTCCTCCCCCAGTCTTGATTCTCGGTGAGAAGACGCAAGGGTTTCTGTCTGTTAAGTCTATTCCTCCGAGGACAGACGAACAATCACTGTGTGGTGCATTCAGTGCAATGCGTTTAAAAACACTTTTGTACGATTCCGTTTTTCCTGCTAATCTCTTCACAATAACCACACATCTTAAGGGGTTCTTCGTCAGTCCGGATCGAGTGCGATCTCGATGGCAAGGCTATCTCCGCTCTCATAAGTAATGGCCTAGATAGAAGACCTTATACGGATTACTGCAAGGTGTGGAGAGATCGAGAAAGGACTATTAGTAATGAAAATGATAACATCCGTGCCCAAAAATTGGAAATCTTGAAGAAAGATTTGCTTGCTGGGGAAGAGGAGCTAGGGAAGAAAATATTGGTTTACCTCATCGAACGAGTACTTGAGAAGTATCCGTGAGGCTTTAACCGGAAAGTATACAGTGCTAGTAATGAGCTCATTACTTGTTGATACAGGACATTAGCCCCCGATCGCTTGTTAGCCGGTTTTGAACTTGAATTGAAGGAACTTTCTGATCTCAAAGGTGAGACATGTATACTGCCGACATACCAAGAAAGACTGACAGTGACTAAGGCGCATTGAGAACACATTTCAAGGCCAATTGCGCTGAGAATATTCTCCATGATCCCGTTTGGTCGAACCTAGAAAAAAAGACATTAGAGTTCCCCTCAGGCTTCAAAGAACAAAAGCAACGTATCGCTTGTGTATATGTCATCGCCGAAAAATACCCACAGCATTATAACGAACAGCTCGTGCATGATATCATCAAGGACGGTCATAAAGAGAGGTTCGGTGCTCAGCAATCAATGTTCACGCGTTGGTTCTCCAGTAGATCTGGAGAGGAAATGGATCTCAAGAAGGACGTGGAAGAATACTGCAGGAAAGTCACCGATAAGGATTTCATAGCCCGCCTTGATACTCACCTTGAACGCGAGCCGCTTGTTGAGCCAGCTGTCTGCTCCATTTACGAAATGGTCTATTCTTCCATCTCGAGGACTCTCATGAGAAATCTTGATTCCTTCAAGCGGTTTGCTCTGGCCAGACAATCTGAGATCATGAAGGCCTCTGTGATTAATGAGTGGAAGCAGGCGAAGGAAGAGGCAAGCAAGAGTTCTGGAAAAACATTCGTCGAGAATATCAATTCACTCCTGGCGTCTAGTGCTGATGGGTAAGTCCATTCTTAGTTGTTTGTTATCCATTATATTGTCTTCAGGGTCGCAGTTGTAACATTGGAACGATTCGAAGTTAAAGATGGATCGATTAAATGTGAGCTTGTTAACTTGATACAGATATGTATATTTTTGAACTTCGGAATGGAAGGTTATGATATCTCTGCACGCCAACAGATGCATCTCAGTTCGACATTTCAATATACAATCAACCGACTGGATATTCAGACCGAGCACCAACATACTCTTCAGCTCAATCCCTTGTTCATTCCTACTCTTACTGTCAATGACAGACGTTCTGTCTCTTTCATGCTGCCGCCTGATCGTCGAATCATGTAAGAATCAAGACTCCGCTCACATATCCTTCATTAATATCGATGTATCTTAGACATTCACAGCTCCTTGCGGCAGATCATGTACTTCTCGTGATTGATCAAGGAGAGAAGATTGGTGTTTACCTTGATATCCTTTCCAGTATCAACAATGTACTCTCCAACGACGTTCGCAAAAAATCGATTGATAAGGGCCGCGTTGGCACCAATGTCCTTGTTTCGTTTGATGAAACCAAACGCCTTCTGGTCTTTTGCGCTCCGCAGAAGGTAAAGTACTTCGCTTTTCATCCAAATTTTCCGAGTCTTGATTGTGTCTCAGCGGACGTTACATGTTTTCGCATTTGACGAACAATTCAGCAATCTTCAAGGGTGGGCAAGTCCATTCGAACTTTCAGACTGGTACAACAATAGTGAGACAATCACTCATGTATGTTTCGTCACTGGGACAGGATCTGAGGAGGTACTACTGGTTGACTCGAGAGCACAAGCTCGTATATATTCACTCGTCACTCAGGGTTTTCGGTAAGATACTATACACTCTGATGCTTTTCCATTTTGGCTGAGCATAATCACTTAAGCCCTGCATCAGTAACGTTACCTGGAAATCCTACTTGTGCCATGTCCTCCCCTGATGGGGCTTGTGCGTTGCTAGTTTTTGAGACAGACGATCAAAGACTTTTAATTGCTTATCACTGGGACTCTTTCGGTGCTTCGCAAGGAATAAACATCGTGCTGCCTGATCGTTATGGAAGCGTTTCAGTCACTTCGTTCGTCAATCAACAATCTATACATCTGATGATGCTGGACGAGGAACAAGGTCACTGTCAGTCGGTCGCTCTATCAATCACCAAGAAATCTTCCGAGTTTACTTTCAAGGAGAAAGGTACAAGAGTCTCTGTCGATACAGTGAAGGGCGAAAACTATGTCAATAATTGCTTGGTCGACTGCTTTGCAGATGTCTGGACCCGATTCCCGGTCCTGGCAGCTGTATCGCGCCAGTTTATCACGTCTGCCTGTCGAGAGCCAAAGAGTATTACTTTCATCTCGAGCCGAGGCCACAATAGATATGCCTCATATTTTAGCGACATGGTACAGTCCTTTGAGGACCAAACCAAGAAGCCGACAGATGAACAGCTACGTTCAATTTCCATCAAAGCAAAAACATATCCAGCCCTGATAGATGACCTTGTTCAATGTCCCTCATCGGGAATAACTCAGTTCCTCGCTGGGCAATGGTTTGTCAACCTGCTCTATCCACATTGCTGTTGCCCGAGATAACCGTTTTATACCATTAATGGATGGCGTATCATCTACAGACTTCGAGAGCGAACTCCTTGGCGCTGAAGTCGGCCAGATTGTCGATAAACTGTCCTTTGGCTGGTAAGAATCAATTTTGCGTTCTTATATGGCAGACAAGGTAAGGCATGAATTCTTTGTGATCTGTTCAACTGCTAATCTCAAACCTCAATAGCCCGTGAAGGTGGTTTCATCTATGGGTTCGTCATTCTCAGATGATATGGATAACAGACACAAACGTGTGATGCTTAGGAGGGCAATCTGTCGGAAAGAGTTTTGCCCTTAATCACTTGATGGACACTTCATTCGCTGGTTCCGCCATGAGAACGACAGGTAAGTCACCTAGCTTGTCAACTCAATATAGAAGTTTCTGAAATCTAGTCTGTCAATCAGAGGGTGTTTGGATGTCAATCACTCCGACAGATGAGGCTTTACTGGTCGCTCTCGATTTTGAGGGTAAGTAGTCCAGCCAATTGGTAGTGGTTTTACATTGACATTCCATTTCCATACATAGGTGTGCACACTATTGAGCGGTCGCCTCAAGAAGACGCTCTCCTTGTGTTATTCAACAGTGCGATTTCGAATCTTGTTCGTAAATTCCTCATTCCAGACAATGGGACCAATGCTAAAGATTTTCAGGTCTTGTTTCGAAATAATTTCGCTCTTTCTCGTGACATTACTGACCTTTTCCAGTCTTTCCAAGCATCTTCTGTCATTCTTGACCCCGCCGCCAATCCCTCCTTATTCCAGTCGACACTTGTGATAATTATCAAGGTATGTTCTGACATCACAGTCAACCACGTCCAGGGATTTACATCTGTTATTTTCAATCAATAGGACGTCGTTGAATCTGACCAGCGAGAGATTGTCCGAGAGTAAGCACAAATACTTTGGACATTCTTTGACTAATATCATACTTGCATGATAGATTTTCTCTGAAACTTCAAGTAAGCGCGCTTTTCTGCATCACAATTTGGTCCCATTTCTGTTCTCACTGTTCCCAGAAAATCGTTCATACGGAACAGGGATCCAATTTCATCTCCAAACTACATGCTGGCCGTCTTGATATCATACCCTGGCCAGTCATTGAATCAAGCCAATTTTACACTCTCTATTCAGCACTTAAACGTCGTCTCGATTCCCAAAAAATAACACACCATTCGGCGGGCGAGTTTTTATATACCTTGAAGGTTTTAATGGCGAAACTTAAGGTAGATAGCCACACTTTTTCGGTGTAATGCTGACAACTTTACCGGTAGACAAATGACTGGGGTGCCATGTCTCGTGAGTTGCTTGTCTTCTACGTTTACTAATCTTCATGTCCACACAGAGTCACTCGCTGCCCACCGTGCTCAGACTATGCTTACCGTCCTCCCGATCGCACTTCAATATGGTTCGGCAGAAGCAGGCTTAGAGAAAGAACCACTGAAGGCAAGAGAATGATGTGTTATCTATCATTGAAACCGTCCTGAAGCATTTTTCTGTAGAACCTGGACAACGATGCCATCATTGATTGCCCGGACACAAGTCTCAGACTATTTTTATCATCTCACTCTTCTGAACCGTTTGACAGAGAGGATACTCTTGCGGAGTTGAGGAGTTCGTGGGAGAAATATGACTGTCGTCATGACATGGATGAAACAGAATGGATCGGCCAGTTAGGAGAATATCTCAATGGCATTGTCAAGCTCAGGGTGGTTTATGTTGAAACGTGGATTTCAGCAAATCTACAGCGCTTTAAGTCTAGTAATGCTAATGTCGAATTGTTGCAACGTGACAT
>Ga0153918_1001354_pt1 | contig 10117 bp, 10 predicted proteins | sample TSFL002MetaG_FD_104687 | JGI IMG/M metagenome (GOLD analysis project Ga0153918, IMG submission 104687) | Attine ant fungus gardens microbial communities from Florida, USA - TSFL002 MetaG | ecosystem: Host-associated > Fungi > Mycelium > Unclassified | place: USA: Florida, Paynes Creek Historic... | reverse complement strand
TTGAGTGTGATAAGCCCAGTCATCTCGACTAAGCTCTTTATTACAATTATGTTTTCTGTATGGTTTATTGATGTATCTAGTTGGATTGGATTCTAGGTTGTCAAATTGACATCTGATATCACAACACAATCCTACTAATTTTACAGGGGCATAGTTACTTGAAATAATGGAATTTAGATCTCATGCAAGTCTGTGCAATGTATGTGATTCTCTTTTGTTTCATATTGCTATTGTTCTAAGTGAGTATATGAGTAGTGTACATAGTTTGTATTTGCTATCTGTTTGTACCTTCCCCCATTCATATAATACTTTATGACAGAAGATCAGGGTACAACACTTAAGGTTGAAGCCAAAGTTGTTCCACTCTGTCATTGACAAAACACTACTCCAAACTTAAGTGATTATACCCCAGACTATGTGTTTCTTACTTTTTTGGTAGCATACTTGTCACTGAGCTCCAGACTTTATCCAGAGTATTCTATATTTTATTATTTAATTACAATCTATAGTACAAATCTCCACACTACACTCTGATATCTCTAATAGAAAGAATAAATAAAAGAGATGCAAGGTAGGAGCATAGAAAAACAAAATAATTGAAACATTAGAATAAAACTAAGAGTCCAACTGCAGGGTCTAATATTCTCTCTTTTTTGAGTTTCTGATCTTTCCAATATACATCTAGGACTATGTATCTCCTATCAGATACCAAAGGTCCACTACTCAGATCATGGTGCAAAAGAAAGTATATACCTTTCCTCAATACTAAGAACAGTGAACTAGAGCATTTGCATTGTCTTGTGCATTGAAATCTTATGATTGGTGCTGAATTATCAAGAAGAGTTCAGTTACAGGGGTTTTATGAAACAGGTCCCTTGTACAAAGCTGATTTAACATGCACAAATCGATCATGGTAACCTGAACCTCTCTCCACTATTCGTCCATATCTGGCAATGTGCTCCGAGAGCTCTTCTGTTGTGAATTTAATTTTATAGTGCATGGTTTCCTTGTCCCTCTCATCCCAGCAGCCGCGGCAGAAGAATCCGTAGTCAACCTGCTGGCCACCGTTGAGCAGAACCGGCGCCGTGATGACGGCCATGAATCGCTTAGCTTCCTTGGATCTTTTGTCCGACCGTGGACGAACCCTGACCGCCATAATCTGGGCCGCTGCCTGACGATCGTAGAGCCGCTGCCGCCTCTGCCGCATATTCGTGCTCCCACCACCGTATGCCCCGGGGAGGCTCAGGATGCTTGGTGGTTTCATCAACTTAAAGAGGTCGCAAAAGCTCCTAGGATTGGTCTGTCCCTCTTCCCTGGAGGCGAAGAACCTGTATGCTTCGCGACTTGTGATGGGGAAGAACTCCGGCCTCTCAGTGACACAGATGTAGCAGACGCGGCGACAGTCTATCAGATAAAGATAGTTGCCAAAGCGATTGCAAGTGGAACACCGGGTCGTACAGAGCGTTCTGTACAGTGTAGCACAGTCAAACACATCCGCTTGGATGCTGACAATGGCACGGATGATGTTAGGACAATGCTCAATGATTACAGCATACTGGTGGATGGAGTTGACAAGCTGCATTGCGCGGCGGTTGAGCATGCGGAAGCGAGTAAGGGAAGGAATGTCCAGCAGCAACAGGATCTCGACGATAACTTCTACGGAGAGCTTATTGAGCTGACTGGCGGCGAAACCGGTGGAGATGGGTGTGCAATCGTGTCGGCCATTGTCGAGTGGACAGCGTCTTTGAAGGGGCAAATCGTCCATGGTATTGTCGCGGTGAGGCTGTGTCCTGCATAGATGTTTCACAAAATCCAATGAATCACTTGTTTCCATCGTAGAGACGTTGTGAGGCCAAAGGGAGAAATTTTCTAGCTTATTATGGCACGTGATGTGTGATGTGATTATACTTGTATGGTCAAAACTCTTCACAAAAAACACAGGGCATCCTTTGCTAATCCTTTGCTAATCACGTACAAATGTAATTGGTCTATGGATTTATACTAGACCTGCTAGCATCAAGCAAGTTTATCTTTAATCGTGCTATTGCCCCCGTCTTTCTCACTTTCATTCCCACCTTCAGGCGATGAGAGAGAGAGTTCATGTACCGCAACAAGCAAACAGGTGGTGGGTGCGTTACATTACTGACTACATCCAAGCTACAGGGGTGGTCTGCTGGAATCGTTCCGAGTCAGGTGTAAATGTTGGAGCCTTCAGGCGATGAATCCCTTATTCAATGACGACTTTCTAAAACGAGTAAGAAGATACTCCCGAGTGGTTTGATCAAAGTGATGTTCAAGCAAAACGCCTCTTGCTTGAGTGACTCTTCCACAGTGTAGAAAAGTGTCGTAGAGCTATTCAAGGAGGATGGCAAACTGGAGGTCGCGACAGGTTATTCCTGGGACACGACGGGAGATGACAGAGGGATTTTCTTGATTCCAGCGAGGCGAAAGGCTTGGATTATTTGAACGTAAAAAGGAGGGTGTTGGTGATCTACCATGATTGTGTAGGGTAAAAGTAGAAGGATGATGCTTTGAGTGAATATGTAGGTTGAGACGAAAACTGGGATTGAACATATGCATTCTGTCTCACCAATTGAATTAATGCCGTCGATAATCTGGGTTGCACAGCTGTATTTGGTGAAGGTGAAGTCTGTCACGAGGTGTACAGCATATCTGTCCTGTAACGATTTAGATTGTGATTGCTGTGGGAGCAGATGAAGTGACTGACTTTGATAGAATTGATAGGTGTAACCAGGGGGTCTAGTATGGAATTTTATGCCACAACTGGGCTGGCATATGTCGTCTTGCGAAGAATCAGGGAATTACGGTGGATAAAGGAGTGATGGTGGATGGAGATGGACATACCGATCACCAGCAATAATTTTTGAGGGATCCCACAATGCCAGCTCACCGCTCTCGAGACCAGCAGCGATGACACCGCAAGGCCACATCGGGTCGATATGGCCGCAGGCTAGGCGATTGAGCCTAAGCCCATGATAATATATCAATAACAATGCTCAATACATCGTACCTAGAGGTACCGGTCACTAAGCTCTCTGGTCTTTTGGCTGGCTTCCAGTTGGAGTTCATCGTCGTGAAAAAAATCAAGAGTTCATATTTCTAGCTGGCTCTCGTCAAAAGCACCTGCAACAGTACAAGTCGCCAACGAATGCAGTGATGCCGCTGGAGTCCACGCAAAGGTCGACCGTCCTACGAATTTCATCCAAGCTCAGACCATATAACTAAATTTATTCCAGCCCGGCCCTCGACATCACTTGAGAGTCTGTCATCCACCATTTCGCTGCAGCAACACGACCCATGGAAGACAGCTCTGGTTATGTTGTTTCCTGTATGAAACCAAAAAAAAAACACGAGCCCATTCCATACTTGCCACGACCGATCCTTCTAGATCAATGGGTAGGAGGCTGAACATCTCATATAAACACGGTACGTAGCCTCGATTTTGATCCAATCCAGACTGGTCTTCTTCCAATCGGTAAGCTTGACCTGTGTCTGATATCTCCTAATTCTTTGACTGTATAATATATCATAAACTGTTACAATATTAACCTGGTTACTCTTTGAAAATGTGTACTCAAAATAAAAGATGTCTTTGTGGATGTGTTAAGGCCAAATTTTTAGAACAATGTGAACCACATCTTGCTTCAAACGAACAATGTGCAAATCCAGGATATTAGTGTGAATGATTTTCAGTGTTGCAAAGCTCACCTAGATGAAATCTGAGATCCTATGTATCAGCAAGGGGAGCTTAGCTTAGCAACCCCTTTTCCTCAAACTCAGACTCTGAATTTGACAGTGGATGTTAGTAAATAGTAAACTCAATGATCAACTCGAACAACCTATACCGACCTAAAGCGGAAGAAATTCAGAGGACATCCCGTGCCATAGTACAAGTACTCGCCGAACATGGGTTTAATAGTTGTTTGTTCGGGAGTACTGCAGCTGCTATATATGGTGCAGAGAATCGCAATCCCCGGGTATGGCAATCTTCGATTTCGTATACATATAATTCCCATTTCCTTTCTCCCCACCTTCAACTATGACGAAATTGTGTTGAATACACTGATCCCAGGACGTTGACATCGTCGTTCTTTTACCACTCGCATCACCGGTTGCAGGAGAGATAACGCTAGAAGAGATTAAGCAACTCATCGTTGATAACTCCTCTTCCGATTTCTATCTCGTTCCTTCGAGGAATCCAACAGCAACATACAAAATCCTTTTTTACATCCTAACACCCGCTCATCCAGACCTGGAATCCCCACAACATCATGCATGCAAAATCGATTTACTCTTCCCTGGCATGATTGGTATACCAAAACGAATTCCAGCCGAAAAGATACACTACGAAGACTATTTTCCTGACATACCACTCATTCCGCTGGGTGTTCTGCTATTGTTGAAAGTCAAAGCATGGCATGAACACCAACTAGATGGGAGAACACGCATGAAAGAGAAAACAAAGCAGGCTGAAGCTGATGTGAGGGAAATTTTGGATCTGGCTGTCAATATATATATGACCCAGATTAGGACCGTGGAAGCTTGGACCGGATGGGAATGGGTAGAGGAGATGAAGGAGTATGTAAGGAAATATGTCGCAAGGTTTCCAGACTCAGCAAGGCTGTGGGAGGAAATTGGCATGTCATTAAAGTCTGAATGGAGTCTACCACCACAAGCAAGGTAGATATAGGTAAGGCACACGGTTTCATACTATGGAATCATCTATATGTATCCTGAAAGACAATGTTTTACCTGAGCGGTATATTTCAGTATAGATAGGGTGCGTGAATGGGTGGGTATCTTGCAGAGAAGTAGAGAAGGCGAAAAAAAAAGGACCAGAAAACAAAACGAAGATCAAACTGGACGTATCTCAGTCTTCCTGATCCTGATGTCAATCCACAAGTCCGGAGCTTTCGTCCGCCGAATCAAAAAGGCTGTACTGTTTTAGAAGTGTACATTCCCCGCCTTTCTCCAAATCAATGCTGTAAGAGTAGAAACATCCCTCAGATGAGATAACCATAACTTGAGGCATCGTCCTGTATTCGAGCTGCGTGAATAAGAGACCAGTGTCAGACAAGACCAATACGAACCCAGAAAGGGCAACAACTGTTCGAGCCCCGGAGGTTGGAAGCTTCAGGGATGCAAAATCCCGGGCTGGTTCCCACATTTCCGCCAGTGTATTTGGGAGATATCCTCCCACAGAATGCGACAGGCTCTTGGTCATTTGGAGGGATTTCCGCCGCAGGCTCGACCTAAAATCATTAAATTATCAAAATTACAATTCACGAGCATTCTCCACGTACGAAACACTATTGGATTTCATTTTTTCCACAAATGTATCATACCCTCCATCAAGACCTTGGACGCTTTGTTGACTGTCTACGGATTCAGACGAGCTAGTAGCATAACTTGATGGCGACCAAGTGCCATCCTTTTCCCTCGTCCCATTACCTCGATTACCCAACTTAAATATATGGACTGTATCGTGAGCCGAGCTAACAGCCAGAAGGGTACCAACGAGATTAAAGTTCATAGAGTATATTTTCGCTTCCCTTGTTCCTCGTCTGAACTGATAGAGCTTCTCTGCATTTGGTATACTCCATACGCGAATCACAGTTCCTTTTTCAGAAGATGTAGCAAGGAGGGTGCCAGTGGAATCTATCGCAAGAAACGAGATGGGTGCTTTGTGTGCCTGAATGACATTTGCGACTGTCAATGAACGGGTGGAGAAGAGAAGAACGTCTCCGGACTGATAAGGCGAACCATTTGAGGATGCATATGTTGTATTTTCGACTGAGGAATTACTTCCAGCAGATGGTCCACCGTAGGTGGTAGACGATGATGCAAGAGGAGAACTTGGGGAAGGAACGAGGGAAGGATAGGCGAGGTACGAATTGTAGGCAGATGGAGACAGAGCACATATTGCTTCAAGAACTTAAATGGGCATGAGCACGAAAATGACTGACTCACCCTCGGGGTTCGACGGCATCCCAATAACGTGCAATAATCTCATATTTGATATGTCATAGATATAAATTTCCTTCTCTAACACGATAATCAATGTCTTGCGGTTCAGCTTGACAGCAAGTATTGATGATGGGAATAGGAGTTCGCAAATTATGGACTGGCGCTTCAGTACCGGAATCAAGTCAGCGCCATGACTAATTCAAGTGGAAGAAATGACCTCCAGACCTTTGTGTTAACGATCTGAAGCTTGCGAGGACTGGACTGTGGTTGGTCGGCGGCACCGACAAGGGCAATGAGCGATGTACAAAATAGCATCTCAACTATCCCTCGGGCACCATCGTCTATATCGCATATTTAGGACGGATATACGAGAAAATTTTGAAACTACACGTACTCATGGTGTAGACCCGACCGAACGGGTCGCAGTTAGTAATGCTATAGCCTTTCCTCGTCCCGACTGAGATACATCTGTCATACAAAATAAGGAGATATTTCAAATAATTGGGGGAGAGTGCAAGTACGAAAAATCCTGATTGAAATTTGCGAAAAGCATGGTGGAGTGTGTGCGTTCAACCATCGTGGTCCAGGCAGAACATCAGGGGCTTAGTAATCAAGTGATCAATGAGCGTGTCTCTGGCTGAGCAGGTGACAGCGGACAATGGTGCTATGAAAAAACCGCTCAGACATCGAGATGGAGGAACCCCGCGGAGTTAAGGAGCTGTTTCGGTGCCGAGGAGCACTGAATTTCGAGAGTAGAAATGGGGTTCACTTATATCCAGAATCAACCACGGCTTATGTGTCGGAAAAAATCACTGGTTAGCATTCTGTGATAAGAAATTTTTTTGCATACCCTGAAATACCAATAAGACATCTGTTGGTACCAAATGGAACCAAGTCTGAACATCAACAGAAAATGTTGATCTCGTATGCGTATACGATCCTGCGGTTGTCTCCTTCAACTCTGGCGCTCGTTCGTTGTCATGGATTCCATGAGCCGAAAAATCAAAAACACGCAGGCTGTATTACTTACAGCATGTCACACATGGATTCTTTAATTGTTCCTTTTGGTTATTTACCATGGCCCACCTGCTATCCCGGCAGACTGACTTGCCCGATGTCACTAGTTGCAGTCTATCAGTGTAGAAGATTATCAAATTGACTAGAAGTACGATTATTTACATCCTCCGTTATCAATGGCATAGATTCTCCTAGAATGGAGTTCACAGGGATTCGGTATTTCATGAATAGCGATATCATATTATCGTACTCCTGACGTCATCTCCAAGTACTTATTTTGATCTGATGCTGAGCGCTGAGCTCACAGCCAGCGTGGGAGAAATCCAATATCTCACTTCAATACAAAGACTGTAAATCCAGAGCTGATCGCTTATTAACATTGCATTGGAAATAGAAGTTGGATCATAATAGTCGTATCAACCGGACATATGGGCCAAAATTGCCGTTAGGCGTCTCTTCTCTACTGATCGAATTGTTGTGTTTGACCTTAGAACGACAAACGCTACTGACCCCAATTGTGCCACATGTATCGACAGTTTCGTTCGCTGGATGTCAAGTGAATGATATAATTTATCACGCAGCATAATAAAATCACAACTTCAGTATGATTCGACAGATTAACTCGAGATAAACCGTAGTTGGTTGATGAGGGTTGCCCTTTCGACTAGTATTGGACATGCGATAGATTGTTTCGTCAGTCCAGTGAAACGCTTGGTTGTGTACGAGATACATATCTATTTTGGTATGATAGCCCGCTTTGATTTATTTCAAGGCTGATTTGTTACAAGGCCATGTAAAAATAGAATTCCAACCCCAGGAGCGATGCCGAAATGGCGATAAGCGCGCAAGATTCAATATCTGTAGTTCTGTTCTTCAATAATCCTCCTTGTGAGTTTGATGGAAGCATATGTCAAGTACATGTATTCTGCTATCGAGTCATATAACTAGAAGCGCCCAGCATAGCAATACTGATGATTCACACCATCTGCTGCATTTTTAAGAGCTGAAAGTTGCGAGAAGGACAACATTCCTTCCCAACTCACCCAGGGTCATGAGCTTCTACCAGCTACTGCAAGCCATCTCTATTCTTATTGTCATTCGATTAATACGCAGAACCCTCCCACACAACTTCATTTCTCCGCTACTCAGGATACCGAAGGTCATATCCCAAAAGCTTGTTCCATTGCAGGGACCTGCTGGCCTCCCAATCATCGGTACGCCTGACCTATCAAACGTTGAAGAGAGTTTATTGACCTTTGTCTACTGGTTAGGCTGCCTGGCACCATTCCTCGTTGCGAGGAGACCCGAACTCGTTCTCGACAGATGGGCAGGGAAGTATGGTCCGATATATTCGTTCTGGCTTGGAAATCAACGATTCGTCATCCTCTCCGATCCCAATGTCGTGAAGGATCTGCTTGTCTCACACAGCGCAATATTTTCTTCCCGCAAAGACTTCCATATTAAATGCCATACTATTCTGGCCGGACGTGGGATCACGGCTACACCGTACGATGCAAGATGGCAAGTGTTATCTTTTTTCTTATTTCCCTGCCAGCTGACAGCCAAAATATTCAGGAGAGCACATCGGGCTATTGCAAAGAAGTGGCTTGACAAGGGCCCTGTGAAGCACCGAGCCAAAGACCTAGTTTTAGAATGCAACAAGCTGCTTAACCAACTTTCTGTCGCCACTGAGCCCATCCGTGTGATAGATCGTTACGTTGCAAACAATATCTTGAAAGTGGCTTTCGGTGCAGACGAGGAAAGCCTCGGTCCAGTCAAGTACAATGAAATACTCGAGATGATCTGGGATTTTGTGTAAGTCAGACTGTGATTCACCACATCCGAAAAGTCAGGCACTGACTGAGATGCAGAGACAGCACGGGTCCTATGTCGAATGCAGTCGACTTTGTCCCATTTCTTCGATATCTACCGAGCCCAAGTACTGCTAGAGCCCAGAGCCTCCACGAGAGGGTTGTGAGAATCATAGGTGGCATCTTGAGCGATATGGATGAGCAGCTTCAAGCTGGAGAATTCTTGCCAGACTGCTTGGCAAAGTCCTTGCTTGAGAACAGAGGCAAAGAGAACCACGATTGGCTAGACATCATTATGCTCTGCGCTGCCTTCATAGTGCCTGGATTCGCTTCGGTAGGTGCTGAAACTTGGAGGTGGTATGCAAATGAGGTGTTAAAGCTTCGATGATAGGTTACATCAGTTGTGAGAGCATTTGCTATGACCATTTCATGTCATCCCGAGACGCAAGAACAGGCGCACGAGGAACTCGATAGGATTGTGGGTAGGGACCGGCCACCGACAGTCATGGACGAAGAAGAATTGCCCTTCATCCGCGCAATCATCAAGGTAGGCCAGCAACGAGCATTGTGAATACGTTCCACACTGACCACGACCATTTTCAGGAAGTGGAGAGGCTCCACAACCCGCTTTGGCTGGGGACACCACATTTCAGTACACAGGACTTTGAATATCGTGGTTATTTGATTCCCAAGGATTCTGTCGTTGTTATCAATACGGTATGGAATACCACATCGTTAGACGCACTCAAGCTGACCTCCTTGCCTTTAGTATACCATGCACCATGATCCTCAAATGTATCCATATCCACATTCCTTTAGGGTAAGTTGTTGCGCTGGCAATACAAGAATAGCTGTTACATAGCCTTTCAGCCAGAGCGATATCTTGAAGACAATATTCCTTCTTCGGAATCCGTCAACGCGCAAGATCCAAGGAAACGTGACCACTGGACTTTTGGCGCTGGGTGTGTATACCGTATTTACATCGTGTGCTGCCCATCTGATAAAATCACATAGTCGACGCATCTGCCCTGGAATACACTTTGCCGAAAGAGAGATATTTTTAGCTGTGGTCCACATGCTCTGGGCATTTAATATAGAACCTGTCTTCGAAGAACAAGATGTTCGAGACACACAAGAGGGGGCTTTGAGCGATCATTTGACGTCGAGGCATGAGATAAAGATGGTGCCGCGCATTGAGAATGTGGGTCATGCATTACTTGATCTCTCATAAGTTCTGCTGGTCGGTCAGAATAATTTTGTATATAATTTTGTATGATATCTCGACATATGTCTCTTTCTAT
>Ga0153918_1001353_pt1 | contig 10123 bp, 9 predicted proteins | sample TSFL002MetaG_FD_104687 | JGI IMG/M metagenome (GOLD analysis project Ga0153918, IMG submission 104687) | Attine ant fungus gardens microbial communities from Florida, USA - TSFL002 MetaG | ecosystem: Host-associated > Fungi > Mycelium > Unclassified | place: USA: Florida, Paynes Creek Historic... | reverse complement strand
GGCATTCTGGATCGAAACCTGTTTTATTTTAAAAATGCTGCAGTAGTTGAGCAAATGGCCCACATTGATACCATTGTATTTGATAAAACCGGCACCATCAGTATTTCAGGAAGCAGCAGTATGGAGTTTAAAGGTGAGATTACCACGGCCGAGAAGGCGATGGTTAGTATGGCTTGTTCTAACTCAACGCATCCCCTTAGCCAGTTAATCTGTCAGTATTGGCCGGTAAAACATGGCTATGTTTCTTCATACTATGAGGTGCCTGGCCGCGGTATTACAGCAACTATTGATGATAAAAGCGTCCAGATAGGTAGTGCACGTTTTGTTTCTAATAACAAAGAAGAGCCGGCAACCAATAATGTTACCGAAGTGTATGTGCTGATTGATGAAAAGTTAAGAGGTTGTTTTAGCATTAGTCACCATTATCGCGATGGCTTTGGTTTGTTAAAAAGTTTGCGATCCAGGTACCAATTGTATTTGCTGTCTGGCGATAAAGGACATGAACGCCATGCACTTGCCGATATTTTTGATCAGCAGAATGCCATGCATTTTGAGCAATCGCCGCAAAATAAATTAGATTTTATCAAGGCGCTGCAAGAGCGTGGTAATAAAGTTATGATGATTGGCGATGGACTTAACGATGCCGGTGCATTGCGCCAAAGCGATGTTGGCGTAGCCATAACTGATAACGTCAATAACTTTTCTCCCGGCAGCGATGCAATTCTGGATGGTCAATCTTTAAAAAAATTACCCCAGTTTTTACAGTTTTCTAAAAATGCTCTGCGGGTTATTTATGGTTCGTTCCTCATCTCGCTCACTTATAATCTGTTAGGGCTCAGTTATGCGGTTACCGGGCGTTTGTCGCCGGTTGTGGCCGCCATTTTAATGCCGTTAAGTACCGTTACCATTATCTCATTCACCAGTATAGCCACTCACCTGGCAGCCAAAAAACGAAAATTGTTATGAGCATCATTTATTTTCTGATTGGGTGCAGCGTACTGCTGGCCCTGATATTTCTATGCGCTTTTTTCTGGGCCCAGCAAGATGGGCAGCACGATGATCTTTATACGCCATCCGTTAGGATATTACTCGATGAACCGGCGAAGGATGAAACTGAAAAATGATAATGGTCACATCACCGTGAAACTATGGTCATTCTGTACCAATCACTAATCCATCAATTTTACAACGTTAATTCTTAATCCCAATAAACAAACTATGCAACCCGAAAAATTTTACTATGATAATAAGATCGTCCGCAATTTCGGTATCGCCACGGTAGTATGGGGCATCATCGGCATGACGGTGGGCTTGCTGGTAGCCATACAGTTATACCGGCCCGGGGCCAACATGGGCAGCCAGTATACTACGTTTGGACGCATCAGGCCGCTGCATACCAACGCTGTTATCTTTGCTTTTGTTGGCAACGCCATCTTTATGGGCGTTTACTATTCGCTGCAGCGCCTGCTCAAGACCCGTATGTTCAGCGATCTGCTCAGTCACATCCATTTCTGGGGCTGGCAGCTGATTATTATTTCGGCAGTAATTACATTGCCGCTTGGCATCACTACCTCGCATGAGTATGCCGAGCTGGAATGGCCTATTGATATTGCCATTACGCTGATCTGGGTAGTATTTGGTATCAATATGTTCGGCACTATTTTCAAACGTCGTGAGCGGCATTTGTATGTAGCCATTTGGTTCTACATTGCCACTTTTGTAACCATTGCCGTGTTGCACATTGTCAACTCTTTCGAGCTGCCAATTTCTGCCTTTAAAAGCTACTACCTGTTTGCCGGTGTACAAGATGCATTGGTGCAGTGGTGGTACGGGCATAATGCTGTGGCCTTCTTTTTAACTACTCCATACCTGGGCATGATGTATTACTTTCTGCCTAAAATGGCCAACCGGCCGGTTTATTCTTATAAGCTGAGTATCCTGCACTTCTGGTCGCTCATATTTATTTATATCTGGGCCGGTCCGCACCATTTGCTTTATACCACGCTGCCCGGTTGGGCGCAGTCATTAGGCGTAGTATTTTCTATTATGCTCATTGCGCCAAGCTGGGGGGGGATGATCAACGGCTTGCTTACGCTGCGTGGTGCCTGGGATAAGGTGCGCGATGACGTGACACTAAAGTTTATGGTTGTGGGCCTGACGGCTTACGGTATGGCCACATTTGAAGGGCCGATGCTTTCGCTTAAACAGGTGAATGCCATTGGTCACTTTACGGACTGGATTATTGCCCACGTGCACGTTGGTGCGCTTGGCTGGAACGGATTTCTAACCTTTGCCATCCTCTACTGGCTGATTCCGCGCATCTACAAAACCGAATTGTATTCAAAAAAACTGGCTTCGTTCCACTTTTGGATTGGCACGCTGGGCATTTTATTTTATGCTGTACCAATGTACTGGGCAGGTTTTACCCAAGGATTAATGCTCAAAGAGTTTACGCCCGAAGGTATGCTGAAGTATCCAAGCTTTCTGGAAACCACCATGCGCATCATCCCTATGCATGTAATGCGCTCTGTAGGTGGAGGTTTTTATTTGCTGGGTGTAATTGTAATGGCATATAACCTTTTTAAAACCATGCTGGCCGGTAGCCTTGTGGCTAATGAGGCTGCCGAAGCCATGCCGCTTGAAAAAGCGCCGGCAATTATCAATGGCGAAAGCTGGCACGGAAGACTGGAGCGTATGCCTATCAAAATGATGGTAGTTGCACTGATAACTATCCTCATTGGCACTTTTATAGAGCTGATGCCCACGCTCACCATTTCCTCTAACATCCCAACCATTGCCAGTGTAAAACCCTATACACCATTAGAACTACAGGGCCGCGATATCTATATCCGTGAAGGTTGTGTTAACTGCCACTCGCAAACTGTGCGCCCGTTCCGGTCAGAAACCGAGCGTTACGGCGAGTATAGCAAGGCCGGCGAGTTTGTGTATGATCACCCTTTCCTGTGGGGATCCAAGCGCACCGGGCCCGATCTGGCGCGCGAGGGTGGTAAATATGGTAACTCCTGGCATTATAACCACCTGATGGACCCAAGGCTGATGTCGCCCGGAAGCATCATGCCGAATTATGACTGGCTGACTACTCAAAAGCTTGATACCAGCATGACAGCTGCAAAAATAATCGCCATGCGTAAACTGGGTGTACCTTACCCGGTTGGTTATGAGCAGCAAGCTAATGCCGACCTGGATAAACAGGCCAAAGGCATTGCCGCCGATCTGAAAGCGCAGCATATCAAAGTAATGAGCAACAAAGAGATCATTGCCATAATTGCTTACCTGCAACGATTGGGAACTGATATCAAGGTCAATAAAACCGCTAATCAATAACCATTAACGCCATGTTTAAACAATTTACCGAACACATTAACGGCAATCAGGTATACCTGATCAGTTCGCTGGGCATATTCCTCATTTTTTTTATTGTGGTAACCATATTGCTGGCACGAATGCGCAAAAATTATGCAGTCCAAATGAGTGACATGCCTTTAAATGATAGTCTTGTTGAAACTCCCAAAGCCCAGTACTCATGAAACGTATATTGTTAATGGCCAGTTTATCAATGGCTACCCTGCCAGCATGGGCCGAAGATGGCGAGACGCCATTAACCAGCGGCGAGTTAATGAATTACTTTGGTTATGGCGCCATTGCGTTCACACTGCTTTTGTTTGTGGTGGTTATGCTGGTGCTGCTGCGCACCTTTAAAATAATAACCAAAGTTTTGATGGGCGCTAAGGCCTATAAAGAAATGCTGGCCGAAGAAGCAGCCGAAAAGCTTGCAAAAAAGGCCGCCCGGAAAAAAGAAAAAGGGAGCCTTGCACTTCGCATCATGTCGCTAAAGCCAATGTCGGAAGAATCATCTATAACCATGGAGCATGAATACGATGGTATCAGGGAGTTGAATAACCCTACGCCAGCCTGGTTTATGTACCTGTTTTATGGTACCATGGTGTTTGCTGTTGCTTACCTGTTAGTGTATCACGTATTTGGCGTAGGACAACTACAATATGCTGAATACAAAACCGAGATGGCTGTTGCCGATAAAGAAAAAGCGGCATTTCTGGCTAAAGCGGCTAATAGGGTAGACGAGCGAACGGTGAAGTTATCAACCGAGGCGACTGTGCTGGCCGGAGGTAAAGCCATTTTTACAGAACGTTGTGCGCCTTGTCACGGCGACCATGCCCAAGGCGTGGTTGGCCCAAACCTCACCGATGATTACTGGTTGCATGGCAACAAGATTAACGATGTATTTAAAACTATTAAATATGGCGTAACGGCTAAGGGAATGCCTACCTGGGAGAAGCAACTGACGCCCAAACAAATTGCCGATGTGGCTAACTACATCAAATCGTTGCATGGCAGCAACCCGGCCAATCCAAAAGAACCACAGGGAGAAAAAATGGTCGATAATCAGACTCCATCTGCAGCTGACATCAAAACAGCTATGCTGATAAACAAGAAATGATTGAAACGATTAAAATGAGAGAAGAAAAGGATGTCCGTTAACAATACTATAGCCCAGCCAGATACGGTAGCAGAGCGCAGTCGCAAATGGCTCTACCCTTTAATTCGTAAAGGCAGGCTTTACCATTACCGCAGTTGGCTGAGCTATGTGTATCTGATCCTGTTTTTTGCAGGGCCATTTTTAAGGATCGGCGGGCATCCGGTGCTGTTGCTTAATATCATGGAGCGGCGGTTTGTTATACTTGGCCAGGTATTTTGGCCGCAGGATTTCTTTTTATTTGTGTTGGCCATGCTTGCCTTTATTGTTTGCATTGTGCTGTTTACCATCGCCTTCGGCAGGGTTTTCTGCGGATGGATCTGTCCGCAAACCATCTTCATGGAAATGGTTTTCCGTAAGGTGGAAGAGTGGATAGAGGGCGATGCCCGGAAGCGCAAAAAACGTGATGAAGGGCCATGGACATTTGAGAAACGCTGGAAAAAGATTACTAAGCAAATTGTTTTCTTTGTGCTTTCATTTCTTATTGCCAACACATTTCTGGCATACATTATTGGTAGCGGCCAACTAATTAAAATTGTGGTTGAACCGGTAACACAACACCTGTCAGGGTTTATCAGCCTGTGCATCTTTACGCTGGTCTTTTATTTTGTTTACAGTCAACTGCGCGAAATAGTGTGTACGGTGATCTGTCCGTATGGCAGGCTACAGGGGGTATTGACCGATCAACATACACTTATGGTGGCTTACAACTACCTGCGTGGCGAGCCACGCGGTAAAATCAGCAAAAATCAAAACCAGCACAAGGGCGATTGTGTGGATTGTGGTTTATGCGTAGATGTTTGCCCAACAGGCATAGATATACGAAAAGGCATGCAATTGGAATGCACTAACTGCACCGCGTGTATTGATGTATGCAACGAGGTGATGGGCAAGATTAATAAGCCTATTAATCTCATCGGATTTTATTCGGAAGAACAAATTAAAGAGAATAAAAAGCCGCGGTTTACAGTCCGCATGGCAGCCTATAGCAGTGTGATTTGTGTATTGCTGGGCGTGCTTACTTTTTTTGTATTGCAACGCAGTGATATAGATGTTACAGTGATGCGGGCAGCGGGACTATTATATCAAGAACAACAGGATGGGTATATCAGCAACCTGTACAATGCCGATCTCATTAATAAAACAGATAAAAACCAGCAAATAGAATTGGTGGCTGCCAACAAGGCTATCAAAATAAAATATGTGCAAGCGCCCGGTAAACTGGCCGCTTCGGCTTCGGCCAAGGCTCTTTTTTTTATCTGGATGCCAGCCTCGGCTATTCACGAGGCAAAAACGCCCGTTTTGCTTAAGGTAATGAGAGGAAAAGAGTTAATAACAACAATCAACACCACTTTTATAGGACCTGTTTACGGAGAATAAATGATGAATTGGGGAAAAGCAATAATATTAGGGATGGCAGCCTTTATGATGTTTATCCTGGTGCTGGGTATCAGGATGATGACGCAGCCAACAGATGATTACGATCATGATTATTACGAAAAGGGACTAACTTTTGATACCGACTATCGGAAAGAGAAGCAAATGATGATTGATGATGCGCAACCGGTTGCGCAACTCAGAGATAGCAACCTGACAGTGAAGTTTAAAGAAATGGCTGTAGGGAAGATTCATTTTCTGCGTCCGGCAGACCGCTCGTTGGACCGGACACTCAAATTTAATAGTGATATTAACGGTAATTGGAAAACCAGTTTAACGTTACCTGCTACTGGAGAATGGCGTTTGGTTTTTGAGTGGGAAAGTAATAAAAAACAATACCTCTACGAGCAAGAAATTTTTGTACCATGAGCTACAACGCCGTTGCCTTTTACATTGGTTTATTCGGGAGCATCCATTGCATTGGCATGTGTGGTCCATTGGCTTTTGCGATGCCAGCTGCCGGCAAAGGTAGTAGTTGGTGGTTGTTGTTGGATAAACTGATTTATCAGTTGGGCCGGATTACCAGTTATACGGTTCTTGGCCTTATTATCGGCATAGTTGGTAAACAAATCTGGCTGCTTGGTTTTCAACAGGGGCTCAGCCTGATAAGTGGTTTGTTAATTATCCTTGCGGCCATTGCCAGCTGGCTGAAATTGTCGTTTTTCAGATCAGGGAAAGCTGGTAAAACCTTTCAGGCCGTAAACCGGCTTATCGGCTATGCACTGCAGCATCATTGGGGGCACTATGCCATTGGTTTGCTTAACGGACTTTTGCCGTGTGGCTTTGTTTATATTGCCTTGCTTGGAGCGGTCAATACACACAATATAATTTCGGCCGGATGGTATATGGTTTATTTTGGGCTGGGCACGCTGCCGCTGATGTACCTGGCAGCTATCGGTTCAGGATTTATCAGTCTGCAGTTACGTCGCAAACTTAATAGAGCTATACCATACGTAATGGTTTGCCTTGGGTTTTGGTTCATTTTGCGGGGGCTGTCGTTGAACGTTCCTTACCTCAGTCCCTCAATTAATGCAGGGCCCGCTACCTGTCGTTAAATGTGATTTTTATCATTTTCTCAGCTGATGCAGGTCATCCCACAGGCGCCTGTTTAACCTCAACTTTGGGGCATAAAATTAGCAAACACTATGGCAACTTTAAAAACAACCGTACCCCAAAGATGGATAACCGTTAGCGAAAATAATATTGAAACGGTGAGTCTGTGGAGCAAATTTATGGCCTTTACAGAGAAACAGCATCGCAATCAAACATTATGGTTCTTTTTAACACTGGTTATTCATGGAGTACTGGTGCTGCCAGTGCCGGCTGTGCTTATCTATTATTTTAATGCGCCAGATTGGGTGTTGGCCATTACCATGCTCTGTTTCTTTGCCAATCTTATTGCCAATATGGGTGGTGCAGGTATCAAAGCTTCAATAGGATTTTTTATGGGGTCTTTACTGATCCACGTATTGTTAATACTGGCATTTGTACTTTAATTCTTATAATTTAAACTATAAGGGCGGCTTTTACAGGTCGCTTTTTTTATACTATTTATATGCATCAATTTCATATCCCGGTTTTAGGTTTGGGTTTTTCTATCGATACACCTTTAAAAGTAGCCCGTTACGGTATATCGTCTGTGGTTTCTGTAGTAGATGATGAGTTGATAGAACGTATGCGTGCGTATCACGCAAGGCAAGCGAAGCGTTCATACCATCCTATCCATAAAAATGAATCTGATTGTCGCGCGCTGCGTATAACCGCTTATCTTGATCTGTTACAGCAAATGGTTAACGAGCAATTTGATGCTTTAAAGCAGCAGGACTTTTATGCAGATACAGATCTGGACCGGTACTTTAACCTGCTACCCGATGATAGTGTGTTAAAACAGGGGTATGACCTGCTGCCCGAGTTTGCCGCAGATAACCCTCAGCGAAAGCTATTCGAAGATGTTTTGAGGCGTATGATGCGACCGGGAACCATTGACGTTAACATAATGGCTAAAATTGACAAGATGAATGTTGACAGCCAGGGACAGTATACCGGCGATGATAACACCGATGCACTGGCGGCCTTGCGCGGGTTTGCCCAAAGCCAGCTTCGTTCATCATTGGTATTATCAGCCGGGCTTAACCAGCGGCTATATACCTATCTGGAATGTTTTAGTGATTTTTATCCTGATGATGAAGGGCGGCTAAAAAAGAAGATAATTCTTAAAGTGAGCGATTTTCGCTCGGCTATGGTTCAATCCAAATTGCTCGCAAAGAAGGGCCTGTGGGTGTCAGAGTTCAGGATAGAATCGGGCTTAAACTGTGGTGGTCATGCTTTTGCTACCGATGGCTTGTTGCTTGGCCCTATATTGGAGGAGTTTAAAGAAAAGCGTGAGCTGTTAAAAGCGGAACTGTTTTGCTTATATAAGGATGCCCTAATTATTAAAGGCCATTTGGCTGGCCCGGCGCCCGATCAGCGTGTGAGTGTGCAGGGCGGTATTGGCACGGCTGCCGAGCACCGTTTTTTACGCAGACACTATCAACTGGATGCAACAGGGTGGGGGAGTCCTTTTTTACTGGTGCCCGAAGCCACCAACGTGGACGAAGATACCTTACAGCGATTAATCAACGCAACGCACGATGATTTTTACCTCAGCAACTCATCGCCACTGGGTGTACTTTTTAATAGTTTTAGAAACAGTACCGCCGAGCAGCAGCGTCTGGAGCGTATAGCGGCAGGCAGGCCGGGCAGCCCCTGCACCAAGCAATTGCTGGTAAACAATACCGAATTTACATCTGCACCGGTTTGCACAGCTTCGAGGCAATACCAGGCGCTTAAAATATGGCAGCTTAAAACTTCAGCTTTGCCTGATGATGAATTACAGCAGCAAATAAATGCTGTTACTGAAAAAGTATGCCTGTGCGATGGTCTGTGCGCATCGGTTTATATTAAAAATAACATGCTGAAATCGCGCGAGAATAAAGCTGTGGCTATTTGCCCGGGTCCTAATCTGGCTTATTTTTCCCGTGTTTATCAATTAGATGAAATGGTGGGCCACATTTACGGCAAACAGAACTTATTGGAGGAAACGGACAGGCCGCATATGTTTTTTAATGAACTAAAGCTCTATGCAGATTATTTAAAAAAGTTTGTTGAAGGAGGCTATATAGACGATAAAAAGATTAAATACATACAAAAATTCAAAAGCCAGCTAGGTGAAGGAATTGTGTATTATAAAGGGTTGCTTCAACGTATCGGGGCATCAGTATTTACCGAGGTTGAAAAGATGATGGAAGAACTATACCGGTATGAAGCTGCGTTGAGTTGACAAAGAGTTGAGTTAAAACAAAAGGGGGATGAATCAGACCATCCCCCTTTTGTTTTTAACCTGCCATACTAAATAATTGTGTTGCTGGCTTATCCGTCCACAAACGGGCATCCAGTGCCATGCAGATGTTGCGTAAAAAACGCCTGCCCTGTTCTGTAACCCGCAGTTGCGCCTGGTTAAGTTCTATCAGACCATCCCCGGCAAGGTTTTCTAAACGCTCCATACTAGCTGACAGAGCCTTATGGTATGCCTTATACAAACCAAATGAGGTAGCGCCCTTACACATAATATCCAGCATGTGCCAGCGAATGATAAGATCCTCGTCAGTTAAAAAATGGCCCTTAAGTAAAGGCAATTTATTGGCGTTTAATAAATCCAGATACTCTTCTACCGTCTTTACGTTCTGTGCGTACCCAAGCCATGCATCACTGATGGCCGACACACCTAAGCCAATAAGTAGTTTGGTATATTGATGGGTATATCCCATAAAGTTACGATGCAGTGAGCCAATTAGTTGAGCCTGATATAAACTATCGCCAGGCAATGCAAAATGATCCATGCCTATTTCCAGGTAGCCCAGGCTAATTAAGGTTTTGCGTCCAAGTTCATAGAGTGCAGCCTTTTCCATGGTGCCCGGTAGGTCTGCCTCGGTAAATTTTCGTTGGCCGGGTTTTATCCAAGGCACGTGTGCGTAGCTGTAAAAGGCAATACGGTCTGGCATTATTTCGCCAACTTTCTTCAACGTGTCAAGTAACCCCGCCGCTGTTTGCAATGGCAGTCCATATATCAAATCAAAATTGACAGATGTATAGCCAATGCGGCGTGCCTGCGTCGTAACTGCTTTTACCTGT
>Ga0153918_1001348_pt1 | contig 10130 bp, 12 predicted proteins | sample TSFL002MetaG_FD_104687 | JGI IMG/M metagenome (GOLD analysis project Ga0153918, IMG submission 104687) | Attine ant fungus gardens microbial communities from Florida, USA - TSFL002 MetaG | ecosystem: Host-associated > Fungi > Mycelium > Unclassified | place: USA: Florida, Paynes Creek Historic... | reverse complement strand
GCCCACTAAGCAGTCGCCGGCAAGAGCGGCTCCCTGATGAGGAAGGAATTGCACCATGGCATACAGTGAAAAGGTCATCGACCACTACGAAAACCCACGCAACGTCGGCAAGATGAACGCCGAGGACCCGGATGTCGGTACCGGCATGGTCGGCGCCCCAGCGTGCGGTGACGTGATGCGTCTGCAGATCAAGGTCAACGAGCAAGGCATCATCGAAGACGCCAAGTTCAAGACTTACGGCTGCGGTTCGGCCATCGCTTCCAGCTCCCTTGCCACCGAGTGGATGAAGGGCAAGACCCTGGACGAAGCCGAAACCATCAAGAACACCCAGCTGGCGGAAGAACTGGCGTTGCCGCCAGTGAAGATCCACTGCTCGGTACTCGCCGAAGATGCCATCAAGGCAGCTGTTCGCGACTACAAGCAGAAGAAAGGCTTGATCTAAGCCGCCCGTTGCAAGGTAAGAGTCAAGGAGTTCCGATGGCTATCAGCATGACAGAAGCCGCCGCCAACCACATTCGCCGCTCCCTCGACGGGCGCGGCAAGGGTGAGGGCATTCGCCTGGGCGTGCGCACCACCGGCTGCTCGGGCCTGGCCTACGTGCTGGAGTTCGTCGACGAGCTGGCCGCGGAGGATCAGGTGTTCGAGAACCATGGCGTCAAGGTGATCATCGATCCCAAGAGCCTGGTCTACCTCGATGGCACCGAGCTGGACTTCGTCAAGGAAGGGTTGAACGAAGGCTTCAAGTTCAACAACCCCAACGTGCGCGGTGAGTGTGGCTGCGGCGAAAGCTTCAACGTCTGAGGCTGGCCGTGGGTACTCCTTGTCATTTCGCTCTGTTTGACCTCCAGCCCAGCTTCCGCCTGGACCTCGACAAACTGGCCACTCGCTACCGCGAGCTGGCGCGCGAGGTCCATCCGGACCGCTTCGCCGACGCCTCCGAGCGTGAGCAGCGGGTAGCGCTGGAAAAGTCGGCGGCTCTCAACGACGCGTATCAGACCCTGCGCAGTGCGCCGCGCCGTGCCCGCTACCTGCTGGCTATCGGTGGCCACGAAGTGCCCCAGGAGGTCACGGTCCATGACCCTGATTTCCTGATGCAGCAGATGCAATGGCGCGAAGAGCTCGAAGAGCTGCAGGACGAAGCCGACCTTGACGGCGTGGCGGTGTTCAAGAAGCGCCTGAAGGTCGCCCAGGACACGCTCAACGAGGACTTCGCCGCTTGCTGGGACGTGCCTGCCGAGCGCGACAAGGCCGAGCGCCTGATGCGCCGCATGCAGTTCCTCGACAAGCTCGCCCAAGAAGTGCGCCAACTGGAAGAGCGCCTCGACGATTAACCCGGCGTCGCCCGTGATGACGCCTAAGGTATTCAGATAAGCATGGCCCTACTGCAGATCGCCGAACCCGGTCAAAGCCCCCAGCCACACCAGCGCCGCCTGGCGGTGGGGATCGACCTGGGTACCACCAATTCACTGGTCGCTGCCGTGCGCAGCGGTCGCAGCGAGCCCCTGCCCGATGCGCAGGGCAACGTCATTCTGCCATCGGCAGTGCGTTACCTGGCCGGTCACAGCGAAGTCGGCCTGGCCGCACGCGAAGCCGCTTCCAGCGACCCGCTGAACACCGTGCTGTCGGTCAAGCGCCTGATGGGTCGTGGCCTGGCTGACGTCAAGCAGCTCGGCGAACAGCTGCCGTACCGCTTCATCGGCGGCGAGTCGCACATGCCGTTCATCGACACCATCCAGGGGCCGAAAAGCCCGGTGGAAGTGTCCGCCGACATCCTCAAGGTGCTGCGCGAGCGTGCCGAAGCCACCCTGGGTGGCGAGCTGGTGGGCGCGGTGATCACCGTGCCGGCCTATTTCGACGACGCCCAGCGTCAGGCTACCAAGGATGCCGCACGCCTGGCCGGCCTGAGCGTGCTGCGCCTGCTCAACGAGCCGACCGCCGCGGCCGTGGCCTATGGCCTGGACCAGAACGCCGAAGGCCTGGTGGCCATCTACGACCTGGGTGGCGGTACCTTCGATATTTCCATCCTGCGCCTGACTGCCGGCGTGTTCGAAGTGCTGGCTACCGGTGGCGATACCGCGCTGGGTGGCGACGATTTCGACCACGCTGTTGCTGGCTGGATCATCGAGCAGGCCGGCCTGTCCGCCGATCTCGATCCGGCCACCCAGCGTCAGCTGCTGCAGGCCGCCTGCGCTGCCAAGGAAACCCTGACCGATGCCGACACCGTCCGCGTCAGCCACGGTGCCTGGGCGGGCGAGCTGAGCCGCGCCGCCTTCGAAGCCATGATCGAGCCCCTGGTTGCCCGCAGCCTGAAAGCCTGCCGCCGCGCCGTGCGCGACAGTGGCATCGAGCTGGAAGAGGTGGGTGCGGTGGTGATGGTCGGTGGTTCGACCCGCGTGCCGCGTGTTCGTGAAGCCGTCGGTGCATTGTTCGGTCGCACCCCGCTGACTTCGATCGACCCTGACCAGGTAGTGGCCATTGGCGCCGCCATCCAGGCCGATACCCTGGCCGGTAACCGCCGCGAAGGTGGCGAACTGCTGCTGCTCGATGTCATCCCGCTGTCCCTGGGTCTCGAAACCATGGGCGGGCTGATGGAGAAGGTGATCCCGCGCAACACCACCATTCCGGTGGCCCGTGCCCAGGAATTCACCACCTATAAAGATGGTCAGTCGGCCATGATGATCCATGTTCTGCAGGGCGAGCGCGAATTGATCAGCGACTGCCGCTCCCTGGCGCGCTTCGAGCTGCGCGGCATTCCGGCCATGGTGGCTGGCGCCGCCAAGATTCGGGTGACCTTCCAGGTCGACGCCGACGGCCTGCTCAGCGTTGCCGCCCGTGAACTGGGTTCGGGCGTGGAGGCCAGCATTCAGGTCAAGCCGTCCTACGGCCTGACCGACGGCGAGATCGCCCGCATGCTCAAGGATTCCTTCGAGCACGCCGGTTCCGACAAGCAGGCGCGCCAGCTGCGTGAGCACCAGGTTGACGGCGAACGCCTGCTCGAAGCGGTGCAGGGCGCCCTGGATGCCGACGGTGACCGCCTGCTTAGCGAAGACGAGCGGGTCGCCATCGAGTATCAGATGCAAGAATTGCGTGATTTGCTCAGCGGCACCGATGGCGCAGCCATCGAGCAGCAGACCAAGCGTCTGTCGCAGGTGACCGATGCCTTTGCCGCCCGCCGCCTTGATTCGACGGTCAAAGCCGCACTGGCCGGGCGCAACCTGAATGAGATCGAGGAGTAACCGATGCCCCAGGTGATTTTCCTGCCGCACGAGAAGTTCTGCCCGGACGGGCTGGTGGTCGAGGTAGAGCCAGGCACCAACATCCTGGAGTTGGCCCACGAGCACCACATCGAGATGGAAAGCGCGTGCGGCGGTGTGTGCGCCTGCACCACCTGCCACTGCATCGTGCGCGAAGGCTTCGACTCGCTCGAGGAAGCCGACGAGCTGGAAGAGGATATGCTGGACAAGGCCTGGGGCCTGGAGGCGCAGTCGCGCCTGGCCTGCCAGGTGATCGTCGGTGAGGATGACCTCACCATCGAGATTCCCAAGTATTCGCTCAACCACGCTGCCGAAGCGCCGCACTGAGGTTTGCCCGATGAGCCTGAAATGGATTGATGTACTTGAGATCGCCATCCAGCTTGCGGAAAGCAAGCCGGACGTCGATCCTAGATATGTGAATTTCGTCGATCTGCACCGTTGGGTGCTGGCCCTGCCAGAGTTCAGCGACGATCCGTCACGTGGCGGTGAGAAAGTGCTCGAGGCCATCCAGGCGGCCTGGATCGAAGAAGCCGACTAAGCGTGACGCTGCAGGTTAGGCAATCCCCTGGAACCCGCGTATAATTCGCGGGTTTAATTTTTCGTAACACTCAATATTCTGGAGTTTTCCATGGCTGTTCAACGTACTTTCTCGATCATCAAGCCTGACGCCGTTGCCAAGAACGTCATCGGCAAGATCACTACCCGCTTCGAAGAAGCCGGCCTGAAAATCGTTGCCTCGAAAATCAAGCAACTGTCCAAGGCCGAAGCCGAAGGCTTCTACGCCGAGCACAAAGAGCGCGGCTTCTTCGCTGACCTGGTTGCCTTCATGACTTCCGGTCCGGTCGTTGTTCAGGTTCTGGAAGGCGAGAACGCCATCGCTCTGAACCGTGAGCTGATGGGCGCCACCAACCCTAAAGAAGCTGCTCCTGGCACCATCCGTGCTGACTTCGCTGAATCGATCGACGCCAACGCCGTTCACGGTTCGGACTCCGAAGCTGCTGCTGCTCGCGAAATCGCTTACTTCTTCGCTGCTACCGAGGTAACCACTCGCTAAGCGAAAGCTTACGGGTGAGGGTGAATCCATGACGACATCTACTGGCAAAATCAACCTGTTGGGGCTGACCCAGCCGGAAATGGAAAAGTTCTTCGACTCGATAGGGGAGAAGCGCTTCCGTGCCGGCCAGGTGATGAAATGGATTCACCATTTTGGCGTGTCCGACTTTGCGGCCATGACCAACGTAGGCAAGGCCCTGCGCGAAAAGCTCGAGGCCGTTGCCGAGATTCGCCCCCCGGAAGTGGTCAGTGAAGACATTTCCGCCGACGGCACCCGCAAGTGGGTGATCCGCGTTGCCTCCGGCAGCTGCGTCGAGACCGTCTACATCCCTACCGACGACCGCGGTACCCTCTGCGTCTCGTCGCAAGCCGGCTGCGCCCTGGACTGCAGTTTCTGCTCCACCGGCAAGCAAGGCTTCAACAGCAACCTCACCGCCGCCGAGGTGATCGGTCAGGTGTGGCTTGCGAACAAATCCTTCGGGACCGTCCCGGCCAAGATCGACCGCGCGATTACCAACGTGGTCATGATGGGCATGGGCGAGCCCCTGCTGAACTTCGACAACGTCATTGCCGCCATGCACATCATGATGGATGACCTGGGCTATGGCATTTCCAAACGTCGCGTTACCCTGTCCACCTCGGGCGTGGTGCCGATGATCGATGAACTGGCCAAGCACATCGACGTGTCCCTGGCGCTGTCGCTGCATGCGCCGAACGACGAGCTGCGCAACCAGCTGGTGCCGATCAACAAGAAGTACCCGCTGAAGATGCTGCTGGAGTCGTGCATGGGCTATATGTCGACCCTGGGCGGCAAGCGCGTGCTGACCATCGAGTACACCCTGCTCAAGGACGTCAACGACCAGCCCGAGCATGCGGCGCAGATGATCGAGCTGCTGCGCGACGTGCCGTGCAAGATCAACCTGATCCCATTCAACCCGTTCCCGCATTCGGGTTACGAGCGGCCGAGCAACAACGCCATCCGCCGCTTCCAGGACCTGCTGCACCACGGTGGTTTCAACGTTACCACCCGTACAACCCGTGGCGACGATATCGACGCCGCCTGTGGTCAGCTGGTCGGCCAGGTCAACGACCGCACCCGCCGCAGCGAGCGCTACATCGCCGTCCGCCAGCTGTCTGCTGACGCCGAGCTGCAAGACAGCGCCGTGCGTCACTGAGTCTGGCCTTGTCATGAGCCTGCGCGCCGCGCTGTCGATCCTTGCGCTTTCGCTGCTCGCCGGCTGCGTGTCGGGCGGCGCGAGCGATCCTCTGGCCAACCGTCAGGGGCGGGCAGAGGCAGGGCATGCCTACACGCAGCTTGGCCTGGGTTATTTGCAACAAGGTTTGACCCAGCAGGCCAAGGCCCCCTTGGCCAAGGCCTTGGCGCTGAATGCTGCGGATGCCGATGCCCACGCCGCCATGGCCCTGGTGTTCCAGGCCGAAGGCGAGCCAGCGCTTGCCCAGGCGCACTTCGAAAAAGCCCTTGCAGCCCGCCCGGGCGACACGCGAATTCGCAACAACTACGGCAGTTTCCTATATGCTCACCAACGTTTCGCCGAAGCCGAGCAGATGTTTCGCCTGGCCAGTGCCGATACCCTGTATCCTGAGCGTTCGCGGGTGTACGAGAACCTTGGCCTGACGGCCCTGGAGCTCGACGAGCGCGACCAGGCACATGCGTATCTGACCAAGGCCCTGCAACTCAACCGACGCCAGCCCAGAGCGTTGCTGGAAATGGCTGAGTTGTCCTTCGAAAACAGGCATTATGTGCCGGCCCGGGATTACTACGATCGTTTCAGCCAACTGAGCGATCACAACGCCCGTAGCCTTTTGCTGGGCAGCCGCCTTGCCAGGGTATTCGACGAGCAGGGCGCCCTGGCCGATCTGGGCCAGCAATTACAACGACTTTATCCCGGTACGCCGGAATATCAGCAATACCTGTCGGAGCAACGATGAAAGCCGCGCATCCCGAAGTAGCAGCAGCGACTGGCCAGAACCCCGGTGAGCTGTTGCGCCAGGCCCGCGAGAAACGGGAGTGGTCGCAAGCCGAGGTGGCCCGCAAGCTCAACCTCACCGTAAGTTCGCTGAACCACGTGGAAACCGGCGCCTTCGACAAGCTGCCAGGGCATACTTTCGCGCGTGGTTACATTCGCGCCTACGCCAAGTTGATGGACATGGACCAGGCGCCGCTGGTCGAGGCCTTCGACCAGTACACCGGTACCCATGCCAAGGGCAGTGATGTTCACTCCCTGGGCCGTATCGAAGAGCCAGTGCGGCTTTCGCACAACATCATGCGTGGCGTCACCTTGCTGCTGCTGGTTGCAGTGGTCGGCGGCAGCTTCATCTGGTGGCAGGATCAGGGCAGCTTGAAAGGCAAGGACCTGGCCAAGATGGCCCTGGAGCACGTGGAAGTCGAAAGTGCCGACGGCACCACCCAGATTCACCCGCTGGACGAACCTGAAGACCAGGCAGTGACCGCGGGCCAGCAGCCTGAAAGCGCACCGCTGGCGCTGGAACAGGCCCCCGCCGAGGCAGCAGCCGAAACCACCAGCGAGGCCGCCCCGGCTGCGACTGCTGCGCCTGCACCGGCGCCCGCGCCTGCCCCTGTTCAGGTGCAGCAGGCACCGGTCCATGCTGTCGCACCCGCCCCGGCCCCTGCGGCTCCGGTGGCACCGTCAACGTCGGCGGCGGCAGTCGCCAGCGTGCCGGCCACCGCCGCTGAGCCTGCCGCGCCTGTGGCCATGCCGGCCGGCAGCGCCAAGGTTGCCATCCAGTTCACCGCCGATTGCTGGACCCAGGTGTCCGATGGCAACGGCAAGGTGCTGTTCAGCGCGATCAAGCGCAAAGGGGACAACCTCGAGCTGACCGGCAAGCCGCCGTTCGCGGTCCGCCTGGGCTTTGCCCGTGGCGCCCAGGTCAGCTACAACGGCCAGGCCGTCGATGTGGCCCCATTCACCAGTGGCGAGACCGCTCGCCTGAAGTTGGGACAGTAAGTCATGCACGGCGAATCTCCGATCAAACGTCGCGAATCCCGCAAAATCTGGGTCGGCAATGTGCCGGTGGGTGGTGATGCCCCCATCGCGGTGCAGAGCATGACCAACACCGACACCAACGATGTGATGGCCACCGTGGCGCAGATCCAGCGCCTGGTCGATGCCGGCGTCGACATTGTCCGCGTCTCGGTACCCGACATGGACGCCGCCGAGGCGTTCGGCAAGATCAAGCAGCTGGTCAGTGTGCCGCTGGTTGCCGATATCCATTTCGACTACAAGATCGCCCTGCGTGTGGCCGAGCTTGGCGTCGATTGCCTGCGCATCAACCCGGGCAACATCGGCCGTGAAGACCGCGTGCGAGCGGTGGTCGACGCTGCCCGCGACCGCGGCATCCCGATCCGCATCGGCGTCAACGCCGGTTCTTTGGAAAAGGACCTGCAGAAGAAGTACGGCGAGCCGACCCCGGCCGCGCTGGTCGAGTCGGCCCTGCGTCACGTCGAGCACCTCGATCGCCTGGACTTCCAGGACTTCAAGGTCAGCGTCAAGGCCTCCGACGTGTTCATGGCCGTCGAGGCCTATCGCCTGTTGGCCAAGCAGATCATCCAGCCGCTGCACCTGGGGATCACCGAAGCCGGTGGCCTGCGCTCGGGGACAGTGAAATCTGCCGTCGGCCTCGGTATGCTGCTGGCCGAAGGCATTGGCGATACCATCCGTATCTCGCTGGCGGCCGACCCGGTCGAGGAAGTGAAGGTCGGCTACGACATCCTCAAGTCGCTGCACCTGCGTTCGCGGGGCATCAACTTCATCGCCTGCCCGAGCTGCTCGCGGCAGAACTTCGACGTGGTCAAGACCATGAACGAGCTCGAAGGGCGCCTGGAAGACCTGCTGGTGCCGCTGGACGTGGCGGTGATCGGTTGCGTGGTCAACGGCCCTGGCGAAGCCAAGGAGTCCCACGTGGGGTTGACCGGCGGTACGCCGAACCTGGTCTACATCGACGGCAAGCCGGCGCAGAAGCTGACCAATGACAACCTGGTCGATGAGCTGGAAAAGCTCATCCGCCAGAAAGCGGCCGAAAAGGTCGAGGCTGACGCGGCGCTGATCGCCCGCAGCTGACACACAGATTCGTAAGGACTTTTCGTGAGCAAATCGCTGCAAGCCATCCGTGGCATGAACGACATCCTGCCAGAGCAGTCGCCACTCTGGCGCTACTTCGAAGGCACCGTCGCCGGCCTGCTGGACACCTATGGGTACAGCCAGATCCGCACGCCGATCGTCGAGTTCACCGAGCTGTTCAAGCGCTCCATTGGTGAAGTCACCGACATCGTCGAAAAAGAGATGTACACCTTCGAGGACCGCAACGGCGATTCGCTCACCCTGCGCCCAGAAGGCACCGCCGCCTGCGTGCGGGCTGTGCTGGAGCATGGCATCACCGGCAACGGCCAGGTGCAGAAGCTCTGGTACATCGGCCAGATGTTCCGCCACGAGCGCCCGCAGAAGGGCCGCTATCGGCAGTTCCACCAGATCGGTGTGGAAGTGTTCAACCTGGACGGTCCGGACATCGACGCCGAGCTGATCATGCTGACCTGGCGCCTGTGGGGCCTGCTGGGCATCCAGGATGCGGTCAAGCTCGAACTCAACAGCCTGGGCACCAGCGAAGCCCGGGCCCGTTACCGTGACGCGCTGGTCGAGTTCCTCTCGGCGCGCCTGGAGCAGCTCGACGAAGACAGCCAGCGTCGCCTCAAGAGCAACCCGCTGCGTATCCTCGACAGCAAGGACCAGGGCACCCAGGCGGTGCTGGTCGGCGCACCGAAGCTGGAAGATTATCTGGACGAAGATTCCCGCGTGCACTTCGAGGGCCTCAAGGCACGCCTCGACGCCGCCGGCATTCCGTTCGTGATCAACACCAAGCTGGTCCGTGGCCTGGACTACTACAGCAAGACCGTGTTCGAGTGGGTCACCGACAAGCTCGGCGCCCAAGGCACCGTCTGCGCCGGTGGCCGTTACGACGGCCTGGTCGAGCAGATGGGCGGCAAGCCGACCCCTGGCGTTGGTTTCGCCATGGGCATCGAGCGCCTGATCCTGCTGCTGGAAACCCTCGGCAAGGTCCCCGAGTCGATCAACCGCACCATCGACGTCTACCTGTGCGCCTTCGGCGAGCAGGCGGAGCTGGCCGGCCTGCGCCTGTCCGAAGGCCTGCGCGATCGCCTGCCGGGCCTGCGCCTGGCGGTCAACGCCGGCGGGGGCAGCTTCAAGAGCCAGTTCAAGAAAGCCGACAAGAGCGGCGCACTGTTCGCCCTGATCCTCGGCGACGACGAATTGGCCAAGCAAGAGATCGGCTTGAAGCCCCTGCGCGGGCAGGGCGAACAACAGAACATTGCCTGGGATGCTCTGGCTGAGCACCTGGAAACCGCGATCGCTCAGGCGTAACGCGGTTCAACAAGCGAATAGGCGAAAAGGAGTATTGGGGTGTCGAGTACCGATGATGAACTGGCAGGGGTCAAGGACTGGTGGAACCGCAACGGCAAGCCGCTGCTGACCGGTGCCCTGCTGGCTGGCGTGGTGGTGTTGGGCTGGAATACCTGGCACAAGTACCAGAACAACCAGTCGCAAGGTGCCTCGCAGCTGTATCAGGCCCTGCTTGAGACCAGCCTGACGCCGAATGGCCAGCCAGACGCAACCAAGGTCGCGGAGCTGGCCGGCAAACTCAAGAGCGAGTTCGGCGGTACTGCGTACGCCCAGTACGGCAGCCTGTTCGTAGCCAAGGTCGCGGTCGAGAGCGGCAAGCTCGACGACGCGGCTGCCGAGCTGAAAAGCGTGCTGGACAAGCCGGCCGATG
>Ga0153918_1001347_pt1 | contig 10138 bp, 12 predicted proteins | sample TSFL002MetaG_FD_104687 | JGI IMG/M metagenome (GOLD analysis project Ga0153918, IMG submission 104687) | Attine ant fungus gardens microbial communities from Florida, USA - TSFL002 MetaG | ecosystem: Host-associated > Fungi > Mycelium > Unclassified | place: USA: Florida, Paynes Creek Historic... | reverse complement strand
TCTTGGATCCGAAAACACATCCGGCGATCTTCTCGTGGATTCGATCAGACTGGCGGAAGCGGAAGCGGTCCTATTTTCTAAGGAACCCAGGATACAGAAACTCAATACCAATCTGGAGGGTCGCCGATGGTTCTTATCTGCCGGCTGGAGAAGTTCAGATGCTCCCAAAAACCGTGACTGTCAATTCCATTGGTCCCTTTGCCGCTAAAAACCTTGTTGGACATGATTTCGTGCTTGTTGAAATGGGATTGGTGCCACCTCCAATTCGGACACTTCTCGATATCCCACCTGAACTCAAATCAGACCACGACGAACCATATCGAAATCTTCTTCGAAAGGTTCTTTTGAATTACACGCCAAAAAACAAAGGTATCCCGGTTCCGAACTCGCAGCGGATGATGCGAGATTCTAATTCGCTCTACCATTCTCGTGATGAACTATTCATAGCAGCATTTGGGCCCAACTCGGAGTATTTCATTCATCCAGTCTTTGCCAAGTTCCAGACGCAACTGGAAAACCACGGGCTCATGAGACAATACAACCTTAACTTGAAAATGTTTCAAACCTGTGTCGAAGTATTTCATAATACAGGAGGTGAAATCAATGGAGAGAGGATAACAAGGGCGGATGTTCTATTCTGGTATTGGGGAGAGGAATTGCCGGACCGACTTACTGCCCTCGACCAAGATAAAATTTCCACGTTGGACGATTTTCGTTTTATCTCTCGACATCTCGCATCTCGACCACTCGGCAGCATCAACTACAACAAGTATATCACCCACCAATTGCCTGCAATAGTATCGCCCAACGAGCTAGTTCGTTCAGAATTCGTCCCAATTGCATGGACACAACGGGCATCTTATAAGCCTCGTTCCCAACCTCATCCGGATCTGATCAAGGTCCACCCTAACTTGAGTGTTCCGACTGCTGAGGAAGTGGTAGGTAGATCCTATTGGATAGCATATGATACTAACAAAACCTGCAGGTTAAACACCTTGTTGTATTGGCGACACAAGTGGTTCGAGCACTTGACATGAGTTGCCGCAGCATCTTTCTTGATCACCTTGAGCAGACCTACATGTGGCTCGATCAACACACTGATGAAGCCAAACCCTTCCTACAGAAATGCGGTGCGGACGAAGTCGCATTGTTTCTAAACACTGAAGTGCCACACATGACGCCTACGAGAGATTGGAGCTGGAAAAGGGCTGAACATATTTTACTCAATAGCGACATTGATCGAGGGTACCTCCAGTATCCGAGGGTTTTCATCAAACCTTTCCAGTATCTTCTTGTTGCTGGAGGTGCTGTCACAATCGATTATGGAAAGGATGTTGAGTCAACCGTTGTACTCGCCACCGACGAAGATCGTCAAACGGATCTTTATAGCAATTTGAATCGCATGCGGAGAAATGAGATTTGCATTGACGTCAACTTCAGCTTTAGTTCAATCAACGATCAACCGTTGCTGGCACACCGCACATATCTGGCTGCATATAGTCCCTACTTCATGAAGTTGTTCTCTGATCCTGAGATGGCAGATACGAAGATAACTGTTATTCACGTGGATGAATCATATTCTAGGCGCTGTGTGGAATTCCTACTTGGTAAGACTAATGTGTGCCTAATTTATAAGCGTCCATTGACCAAATTGTAGATTATGCTTACACGTCTGAAGAACCTGATTTAAACAGGGAAGGTAACAATCGTGTCCAATTAGCGCTCGAGTTTCTCTTGTTGGCACATTGTTGGGAGATGTCGGATGCACAGCTTGTTATGCAGGACATGATTATCAAGCTCAAGATGGTTGATCCATTTAAGCTTGACATCAGTACGTTATCATCGTTTTGCCAGAGATGAACCACATCACTTACTGTTCTGTTTCGCTATCGCAGTTCACGAGGCGGCACATCGGACGGAGTCCAAAGAGTTGATCGACCACTGCGATGATTTCGCGAAGAGGAATAGTGTCTTGATTGGGCGTGTGAAGGAGCAGACTCAAAGTCAAGCTTGAATTTCGATTTAGATTATTTTGTGGTTTTGAATAGATATAGCTAGTCGCGTCAACAGAACCAAACATGCAATTAAAACCGCGTGACTACACATAACATTGCCACAGCTTCTATCAGCAACCACCATCTCCTCGGCCTCGCTTTCAGTGCCACACTTAAGTACTCAGTACACTCGATAACTCACATTCGTCATGTCTGGACGTGGAAAAGGTGGTAAGGTTAGTTGAGGTCTATTATAGCAATGATATTGTACTGACTTTTGGGTTTGTGCTCTGCCGTCGTATTTTTGGTGGTGCTCGTTGTGTTGAACACTATAGGGTCTCGGCAAGGGCGGTGCTAAACGCCACCGCAAAATCCTTCGTGACAACATCCAAGGTCCGCCTTATTGCTTGTCTGGCATAAAAAGGATGTCCCAGTGATGGTGCTCCAGGTATTACAAAGCCTGCTATCCGTCGTCTTGCTCGCCGTGGTGGTGTCAAGCGTATCTCTGGTCTCATATATGAAGAGACCCGTGGTGTCCTCAAGATTTTCCTTGAGAATGTTATCCGTGATTCCGTTACATACACTGAACACGCTAAACGGTAAGCTAGATGTTGCTCTTGTTAAAACTTTGTACTCATTCTTTTGTAGTAAAACTGTCACTGCTCTTGACGTGGTTTACGCTCTCAAGCGCTCTGGTCGCACTCTGTACGGCTTCGGTGCCTAAGTCTATCTCTACGTATCTAGTGTCCTATATACTATGCCAGAAGCGATGCCATTGTCCATCCATGAGTCATTTCGAACGTGGGAACCAATGCCTTGCCTGTTGTGGATGCAAAGTTTGATATTGCATGCTCATGCTGTTGTTAACTAAGGATGGACAAAAATTGTCAGACAATAGTGCATAGCCCTGTACTCAAAAAACCAATGGAACATAACATTCATATGAGTGGTTTATGAAACCTGTTCCAAAGAATCAAGAAGTCAGAAACAACCTAAACCTTACGTCAAATGGGAATAAGTAGATTTACTTGTATAATACCAATTATGAGGACAACCGACCTCGCCACACAGCAACTTGCTAGGAAGACGTTACAATTGATTTATAACACTAAACTTCCTTTTCAAACGAAATGAGTGATTTATTATGTAAGCCTGCCCTAAAGAATCATCAGCCAACTTAAATTCTTGATCTATACAACGGCTGAGATCATCCCGCACACCGTCCAAAGCCAGTAAGCGCGTTATCAGCCATGGCAATGACCACATTGTCTGAAAATCTCTTAAATCTCAGGTGTCATGGCACCGTTTTCCAAACCTGAAACGGTGTTACGCCAGGCCGAGGGACTCGTCTCGGTCGGGCAATCGCATGCAGCTTTACAATTGCTCACCGAAACTTTCTCCTCGAAACGTTTCAGATCCACGCCACTCAACTCTCTAGAGCCGATAATGTTTCGTTTCATCGAGCTTTGTGTCGAAATGCGCAAGGGCCGCACAGTCAAAGAAGGGTTGATGCAGTATAAAAACATTGCACAGAACGTAAATGCAAAGAGCATCGAGGTCGTTATCATCCGTTTACTTGGTCTCGCGGATGAAAAAGTGAAGGAAGCACAGCAACAGGCTGCTGTGGCCGTTGAAATTGATGATCTCGAGGCCAGTGAAACTCCTGAGAGCATCCTCCTCGGAGCCGTCAGTGGTGACCAAAACAAAGACCGCACTGACAGAGCAGTTGTCACTCCATGGCTCAGATTCCTTTGGGAGAGCTATCGCACGTCCCTTGAGACTCTCAAAAATAACGTACGGCTTGAGGCGATTTACCAGGTACACGTTCCTTGGCATCAGTCTTTGGAGCCGTAGTTCTTATTCATATGTAGCAAATCGCCCAGCAGGCATTCAAGTTCTGTATAAAGTACAGTCGGAAAGCCGAGTTCCGTCGTCTCTGCGAGACACTCCGTACTCATCTCACCAACGCAGCCAAATACTCCTACCAACAGCACTCTATCAATCTTTCGGATCCCGACACTCTCCAACATCATCTCGACACACGTTTCGCTCAGCTCAATGCATCTGTTGAATTGGAACTCTGGCAAGAAGCTTTCCGTTCCGTAGAAGATGTTCACAATCTCCTCACCATGGCGAAAAAGGCACCTCGTCCTGCCATGATGGCAAACTATTACGAAAAACTCACTAAAATATTTCTTGTGTCCGGCAATGCCCTTTATCACGCTGCAGCATGGGGAAAATATCATGCCATTGTCACTTCTATCGGTGGTAAGTCGGACGGAGAAATGAGCAGACTTGCAGGTAAAGTCCTTGTCAGTGCTCTTGCAGTGCCAGTTGGTTTGCAGACAGAGGAGGTAGAGGAGCTCAAAGGCAGGAATGCGCGCTTGAGCGCTCTCCTCGGCCTCGTCCGCGTGCCTACTCGGGCCGGTTTATTGAAGGATGCGGTAGGTAATTTTTGTACTTGTGATGCTCGATTATCATGCTGTCTCTAGCTCTCGCGTGGCGTCCTAAAACTCTCCCCAGCGTCCATCAAATCGCTCTACCAAGTTCTTGAAGTTACATTTGACCCTCTCTCTCTGTGTTCTTCCATCGCACCTCTTTTTCAAACCCTCTCTACGGATTCCGCTTATTCTCCTTATCTTCCTCTTCTCCAACGTGCCCTCCTCTCTCGTCTCCTCAATCAACTTTCTCAAGTTTACTCCAATGTCAAAATTACTACTCTTCTGGAACTTGTTCAGCCTCTGAAACTCAAAACAACGGAAGAGGGAGAGAAATCATTGTTTAACGCAGAAGAGATTGAAGCGTACATCATGGGTTGTGCACGACGTGGAGAGTTGAATATCAGGGTCGATCATAAGGATGGGAGTATTACCTTCATCGATGATGCATTCGCTGTTTCAGGTGACGAGTCCCAATCGCTCATTGCTTCTTCCTCCAGGGCTCAGTCACGCGAGAGTACTATCCAGCCTTCATTGGCAGAGAATGTACATACTCGCCTGAGCGGAATCGCTTACTCACTCCATAATGCCATCCTCCTTCTTGACGGCCCGAAACCTTCTCAAGAGGAAAAGCTCAAAACTCTTTTTGTTCAAGTTGAAGCGGAGAGGAAAGCGCTCCAAACTAAACGTGCTCTTGTCGCTCGTCGTCGCGAACTTCTTTCAGAACTGACAGTTAGGAAAGAGAAAGAGGAAAGTAGCAGGAGGGCAGAGATCAAAGCGAGAGAAAAGGAAGAGCAGAATAAGAGACAGAAGGAGGAGACGAGAAAGAGGGAAATTGAACTGGCTAGGAAGCAAATCGAGGCTGTGAGGAAGGATGAGGCTAAAAAGTATGCACAGACCTTGGTTGTCAAAGGCATCTTGAAGGCGAATGACATCCAAGTAAGTATCATTGCTGATATTGGTTTCTTATTACATTTACTAACAATCATGACTGTATTACCAGAAACTTGACAACTATGACACTGAGAATCTAATCGGAATGCAAGTTGCTCAACTAGAGAAAGAAAAATCCCAAACGAACGAACGACTTCGAATCACCACAAAACACATGGACCATCTTGAACGTGCCTACCGCAAAGAGGAACAGCCTCTCCTCGGGCAAGATTACCTCGACCAACAAGCGCAGGATAAGGAAACGTTTAGAATGATTAAGCGGGAACGTCTTGAAACATCGAAACTTGCGCACGCACAAGATCTTGAGACCAAGACAAGGTTGCTGAGGATGGTTGAGGATCATAAGACCTGGAAGAATGTGGTTGAGGAAAAGAAGAAAGAAGCATATAAGAAGAAGCAGGAGGCCGCGAGGAAGAGAATTGATGCGGAGAAGGAGAAGAGGAGGGAACAAGTGATGAAGGCTTGGGAGGAGGAGAAGGCACGTAGAGAGAAGGAGGAGGAGGAGAAGAGGATTAAGGAGGAAGAGGAACGTGAGCGAGAGGAAGGTGCGACCTTTTCATTTCATCTCTGCTGTGTCATCTCATCTTTCTGCATAGCTCGTCGTGCTGAAGAAGAGCGTCTCCGTCTCGAAGAGGAAGCACGTCTCGCAGCCGAAGAAGCAGCTCGCAAAAAGCGCGAAAAAGAAGTCGCTGCTCAACGTGCACAACGCGACAAGGAGCGCCAAGAAGCTGTAGAACAGAGCAAGTTCCAACGCCAAAGAGAACAAGAAGCAGAAGAACACCGTCAGCAGCGACGTTTAGAGGAAGCTACTGCGAAAGCATCTCAAACACCTTTTGGCTCCGTTCGCGGGATGCCTGCTAATCGTGGAACAAGCGCTACAGAAATGGAGTGGAGACGAAGTTCTTCTGGGGCTGGTGGACCCCGTCCTTCAGCTGCGTCCGCTGTTGAACCTCCACCAAGATCGGGGAGCCCTGGACCTGCCAAGTATAAACTTGGTTCCTTGAGTGGAGCTGGAGGTGGTGGATGGAGAGAACGCGAACGTGCAAAAGCTGAAGCGACAGCCAATGGCACCTCCAGAGGACCAGGTAATGGCTTGCCGGATAAGACTTCGTCGCCAGCTCCTCAGTATAAAGACAAGGATAGAGAAATGCGAAAGGATGAAGATGGGTTTACTACTGTTACAAAAACTGGATCCGGTGTCTGGAGAAGGGGCGGCGGGCGTTGAGCATTACTGTAGTAATACTGATCACTGCCGAGACTATCAGTGGGTCTCGCATGTGGGCTACCTTTCTATTGGTTTTTCGATTCATGTTATCTATCTTTCCTCCTATCCATATGTGCATCACGGGCCTCTACTGCTGTCTGTTTCCTGTCGCCTTTTTCCATCTTTTTATTGCGTCGATGGTGGTGTGTTGAAGTTGATGTACTTTCCAATGCTTTGCATTGACCAATCCGTTTCTTGTATGTGTAGTGCACTGTGGCATACGTCGCTATCTATATGATTCAAGCACTTGAGCTAGGATTTTGAATTTGATAATAGTTTTGCACAACTTTTGTGTATTTGCATCTTGGTTTCGCTCTCTATAGGGGTTCCTTTTCTTACAGACCTTTGTCTGGCGCTCATTTGATAATACTAGATCGTCTATCTACATTCATCTGCTCGCTGCTGCATCCAGACAAAGTTATAGGTCATATTGGTAGTTGTCACCTAGTTATGTGATCACTCCGGATCACAGTGGCTGTGTATATAATGGCGATGGTAAATTTAGTTCCCCACTTCTTTGAACGTCACGCCGTGCATTCTTCGCTACGGCATACGGGTGCTGGATGTAAGTCTCATACTTGCTCTTTACACTGGAATCTGAAGTCTCAATGACAACCTTCATCGCACAGAGTGCAGACGTGTCTTCAATTTAGATGGACTATGTCATCTCGCAGCAAAATCCGTTGACTGCAGCCCTCATGATGTCTTTCACCTAAAAGACTTACCGAGGACACGACAGAACCTTCTCAAGGTGTTTTCACTCTCACCAATGGCGACACAATTGCCAATCTAGCACACCGTAAACGGCCAGCTGCTCAGAGGTACTCGGACAATGTACAAGCTTCCCTAACACAACTCACAGCATTTCCAGCCGACAACTGCGTATAGTACAATCAGCTTCCAGGCTGAGTTACTTTGATAATTCAACCCTCCTCGTGTACTGTTCCCGTTTCATCACTTCCGAACGCGAAAACTTACCTTGATCCACCATTGTGAAAAACTATTGTCAGACTCCCAGTGCCAAGGGCGAATGTTGACTTTACCGCAGGTGCTAATGTTCTTCGTCTCTATTGGAATAATAATCGATAATGCACGCAACGCCTACAATAACAGATAGCTGGGATGTCATCAAGTGAGAGTGATCACCGCCTTCTCATCTCTCGGAACAGGCATATGGCCTGATATTTGCCTGACATTTTGTCGCTGTCTTTGTTCTGAACTACATGTTCTTATTTTTGGGTTGCTTCTCTATCCTTGGTAATAGCCAAATGGTGGCTATCTTACTTTTAACATGCCAAAAATAATTTTCCCTTGGCAAGCATATCATGGATAAAAATCTTTTAGCATAATTTAAAAACAACAGCGAAGTGTCATCATTCCAACTTAAGCAATGGCTTTACAATATCCGCCATGTGGGTCTGACCCAGATTCGAACTGAGGACCTGTGTACCCGGGAATGAACTCGGGTTAGACAGACGCCATAACCATCGACCCACACATAGTATCCATATAATTAGTAATATATACCTACTTATCCACCTATTAATCCAGACCAGCTAGCAATGCTGGACAATTTGGTTCAGGCTCAAATATCAGGAATGCCGTGAGTTATGCAGCAGCAGCAGTTGAGAGGGAAGGTTGAGAGGGAAGGCTGGGCAGGCTGGGCAAAAGAGAGCAAGGATCAAGAAGCAGTGCTTGGGAATAAAATTACAGCAACAGTAATACACAACATTCAAGTTCCAAGCAAAAGTGCACTTATGCATTGAGCCTGCTAATAATAATGCCTGACTTTCTACATAGTACCCAGCCAAAATCTATGCTAGTTTCCACCAACAAGCCAGGACTTACCTGTGAAATCCCCAAGAATACACCACCTTGACACCAGCTGAAAACCCTCCACTATGAATCCAGCTTCTCCAACTCCCAATCTCACCGCAGCGCTAGCTCCAGAAATATGCTGTGCAAGTATTAGGTGACACTAGTTTTCCATAGATGAGTTGATTATCTAGTGTGAAAAATGCAATGCGACAATCATTGCAGCTGCGGATAACCCGGCATAGTGTAACAGCATAACACTAGATGACTTGACACCAGCCTATCAGATGACTTGACATCCTAAGGTGATGACTTGACATCAGAATGCCCGTCGTGTGAGAGACATCGAAACCGAGAAACGCCGTGTGACTTTCGAATCCATGATTCATCGTGAACTATTTACGTGAAAGTCCATCTCATGGCCATCGTGGTTCTCCGCCCTCTATCTGCGAGGTCTCTTCTCCACTCTGCAGACATGAAAGAAGAAAAGAGGCATGGATCTATTCCCTTTTTTACTTGCCAGTGTGAATGGAGCTGCGCAAGCTGCTGGTGCACCTGTCGCTGCCAGTTTGGCTAGAGAAATCACTCAATCTTGTTCACTTGGCTATATCCTATTATACTCATCCAGCTCATTCTACTTCTATTTCGTTCTGTGTTTGTCTCTTTCATATGACATGATTTGTATATTTATCAGAGGCAGTGAGCCCCCGTGGTCAGTGTACGTACATCGCAAATTATTGATAAAAATAATGGCAGAGTATCACTGTCTAGACGACTTAACAGGTGAAATGATACCCACCATCAAGTCACCCCAAATTCAAGCGGTGACTTGACATTAAAATATCTGGTAAGTGAGTCGACCCAGGTTCGAACTGAGGACCTTCTGTGCACGTGGGAATTAACCCTGTTAGACAGATGCGATAACCAACTACGCCATCGACCCATGTATAGCATTGGGATAATAATAAAAAAAATATGCTGTGTCAAGATCATCCCGTCGTATATAGACTCATAAGTCATGGTCGGGTGTAACTCAGACTAACAAGTGGCACTACCCACTTCCTGTTCTGAATTTCTGGTCTTCCCATTCGGCTGTGTGGTGTTGGTCACCAGTCTACCAGAGGAATTGAGAACTCGTAGCTTGATCGTCATTCGAGAAACCTTGATCAATAGATCCTTCAGAGGGAGCCGCCGTACCAGCAGGAAAGTTTCCATGTCGACTGTGCGACAAAATACGCACGGACCATTAGCCACTGACATTGATTCTAGAACGTGGAAAATCGAACGCTACACTCAAAACAAGTTGGGTTTCATCTCCTGATCATAAGTGTTTCTTTCATTTTCTTGTCCCCAGATAGAGATAAATGGAGACAGTCGAGACAAGTTTTCGCCCTCCTTTTTGCTCTATCTTGAATCAAGTCAACCATTCTTCAGTACCTCATCAAACCCGGTTTCGTCACCAACTGGGATGATATGGATAAGATCTGGCATCACACCTTTTATAACGAACCTCTTGTTGCACCCGAGGCATCCTGACTTCAATTTGCGTGTCATCGACCTGATCGACTGGCAACCTGCCCCTCTTTCTCTATAGTGGTATACCCCAATCCTTCCAGAACTGCAGTGACTCTGTCACATAATCTATGATGCTACCTTCACCACTGGACAATTTC
>Ga0153918_1001346_pt1 | contig 10141 bp, 6 predicted proteins | sample TSFL002MetaG_FD_104687 | JGI IMG/M metagenome (GOLD analysis project Ga0153918, IMG submission 104687) | Attine ant fungus gardens microbial communities from Florida, USA - TSFL002 MetaG | ecosystem: Host-associated > Fungi > Mycelium > Unclassified | place: USA: Florida, Paynes Creek Historic... | reverse complement strand
TTCTCTATAATGACGCCCGTTTTCCCCCCTTGCGCACACTGTAAGCGCCCCGGCGCTTCGAAGACGAGAGACTTATGATGGAAATTCTGCGTGGTTCGCCTGCACTGTCTGCCTTCCGTATCAACAAACTGCTGGCACGTTTTCAGGCAGCCGACCTTCCGGTAAGCAATATTTACGCTGAGTATGTCCATTTTGCTGACCTGAATGCACCCCTGAATGCAGAGGAGCGAGTCCAGCTGGAACGCCTGCTCAAGTATGGCCCAAGTCTGAGCAGCCATACGCCAACCGGCAAATTAATCCTGGCTACGCCTCGCCCTGGTACCATCTCCCCCTGGTCTTCCAAAGCCACCGACATTGCCCACAACTGCGGCCTGAGCCAGATTAACCGTCTGGAACGTGGCGTGGCGTACTATGTGGAAGCCTCTACGCTGACGGCCGAACAATGGCAGGCCGTTGCCGCTGAACTGCACGATCGCATGATGGAGAGCGTGTTTACCTCTCTGGACGACGCGCAAAAACTCTTCTCCCATCATCAGCCTGCGCCAGTTCAGAGCGTAGACCTGCTGGGGCAGGGTCGTCAGGCGCTGATTGACGCCAACCTGCGTCTCGGCCTGGCACTGGCTGAAGATGAGATTGATTACCTGCAGGATGCGTTCGTTAAGCTGAACCGTAACCCAAACGACATCGAACTCTACATGTTCGCGCAGGCTAACTCCGAACACTGCCGCCACAAAATCTTCAACGCCGACTGGGTTATCGATGGTGAACAACAGCCGAAGTCGTTGTTCAAAATGATCAAAAACACCATGGAACAAACCCCTGACCACGTGCTGTCTGCTTATAAAGACAACGCCGCGGTGATGGAAGGTTCCGAGGTGGGCCGCTTCTTCGCCGACCGCGAAGCAGGGCGCTATGACTTCCACCAGGAGCCTGCGCATATCCTGATGAAGGTTGAAACCCACAACCACCCGACGGCGATCTCTCCGTGGCCGGGTGCGGCAACCGGCTCTGGCGGTGAAATCCGCGATGAGGGCGCAACCGGACGTGGTGCAAAACCGAAAGCCGGTCTGGTGGGCTTCTCTGTTTCCAACCTGCGTATCCCGGGCTTTGAACAGCCGTGGGAGGAAGATTTCGGTAAGCCAGAGCGCATTGTGACCGCGCTGGATATCATGACCGAAGGCCCACTGGGCGGCGCAGCGTTTAACAACGAATTTGGTCGTCCGGCGCTGAACGGTTACTTCCGTACCTATGAAGAGAAAGTCGACAGCCACAACGGCGAAGAGCTGCGTGGCTATCACAAACCGATCATGCTGGCAGGCGGGATCGGTAACATTCGTGCCGATCACGTGCAGAAAGGCGAGATCGTCGTTGGTGCGAAGCTGATCGTACTGGGTGGCCCGGCAATGAATATCGGCCTGGGCGGCGGTGCGGCCTCTTCAATGGCATCCGGTCAGTCTGACGCGGATCTCGACTTCGCTTCTGTACAGCGCGACAACCCGGAAATGGAACGTCGTTGCCAGGAAGTGATCGACCGCTGCTGGCAGCTTGGCGATGCCAACCCAATTCTCTTTATTCACGACGTGGGCGCGGGCGGTCTGTCTAACGCCATGCCGGAGCTGGTCAGCGACGGTGGTCGTGGTGGCCGCTTTAACCTGCGCGACATCCTGAGCGATGAGCCTGGCATGAGCCCGCTGGAAATCTGGTGTAACGAATCCCAGGAACGCTACGTGTTGGCGGTTGCCGCTGACCAGCTGCCGCTGTTTGACGAGCTGTGCCGCCGCGAGCGCGCGCCGTATGCCGTTATCGGTGAAGCGACCGAAGAGCAGCACCTCTCCTTAAGTGACACTCACTTTGACAACCAGCCAATCGATCTGCCGCTGGACGTGCTGCTGGGCAAAACGCCGAAGATGACCCGCGACGTCACAACCCGTAAAGCGGCGGGCAAGGCGCTGGATCGTCAGGATATTACCGTTGCCGAAGCGGTTAACCGCGTTCTGCACCTGCCTGCAGTGGCAGAGAAAACCTTCCTGGTCACCATCGGCGACCGTACCGTAACCGGTATGGTGTCGCGCGATCAGATGGTTGGTCCGTGGCAGATCCCGGTGGCTAACTGCGCCGTGACCACCGCAAGCCTCGACAGTTACTACGGTGAAGCAATGGCGTTGGGTGAGCGTACTCCGGTAGCGCTGCTGGACTTCGCAGCATCTGCGCGTCTGGCGGTAGGTGAAGCGCTGACCAACATCGCGGCAACTCAGATTGGCGACATTAAGCGTATCAAATTGTCGGCTAACTGGATGGCGGCTGCCGGTCACCCGGGAGAAGATGCTGGCCTGTATGAAGCGGTGAAAGCGGTAGGTGAAGAGCTGTGTCCTGCGCTCGGCCTGACCATTCCGGTAGGTAAAGACTCCATGTCGATGAAAACCCGCTGGCAGGAAGGCAACGAGCAGCGCGAGATGACGTCTCCGCTGTCGCTGGTGATCACCGCATTTGCCCGCGTGGAAGATGTGCGTCATACCATTACCCCGCAGCTGGCGACCGAAGACAATGCCCTGCTGCTGATTGACCTTGGTAAAGGCCACAACGCACTGGGCGCAACCGCGCTGGCACAGGTTTACCGTCAGCTTGGTGATAAACCTGCCGATGTGCGCGACGTAGCACAGTTAAAAGGTTTCTACGACGCCATTCAGGCGCTGGTTGCTCAGCGCAAACTGCTGGCCTACCACGACCGTTCAGATGGTGGCCTGCTGGTTACCCTGGCAGAAATGGCCTTTACCGGCCACTGCGGCGTGGAAGCAAACATTGCCACGCTGGGCGAAGACCGACTGGCTGCACTGTTCAACGAAGAGCTGGGTGCTGTGATTCAGGTTCGTGCCGCGGATCGCGACGCCGTTGAAGCCGTACTGGCACAACACGGTCTGGCCGACTGCGTGCATTATCTGGGTAAAGCCGTTCAGGGCGACCGCTTCGTGATTGAAGCCGACGGCCACGCAGTGTTCAGCGAAAGCCGCACCACCCTGCGTATGTGGTGGGCAGAAACCACCTGGCAGATGCAGCGCCTGCGTGACAACCCGGAGTGCGCCGATCAGGAACACGATGCGAAGGCCAACGACAACGATCCAGGCCTGAACGTGAAGCTCTCCTTCGACATCAACGAAGACATTGCCGCACCGTACATCGCGACCGGCGCGCGTCCGAAAGTGGCCGTGCTGCGTGAGCAGGGCGTTAACTCCCACGTTGAGATGGCGGCAGCCTTCCACCGTGCAGGCTTTGATGCCATCGACGTGCACATGAGTGACCTGCTGGCAGGACGTACCGGTCTGGAAGATTTCCAGGCGCTGGTGGCGTGCGGCGGCTTCTCTTACGGCGACGTGCTGGGTGCGGGTGAAGGCTGGGCGAAGTCCATTCTGTTCAACAATCGCGTGCGTGATGAATTCGAAACCTTCTTCCACCGTCCGCAGACGCTGGCTCTGGGTGTATGTAACGGCTGCCAGATGATGTCTAACCTGCGTGAACTGATCCCGGGCAGCGAAGCCTGGCCGCGCTTTGTACGTAACCAGTCCGACCGCTTCGAAGCACGTTTCAGTCTGGTCGAAGTCACGCAAAGCCCGTCTCTGCTGTTGCAGGGGATGGTGGGTTCGCAGATGCCAATCGCGGTTTCTCACGGAGAAGGGCAAATCGAAGTACGTAGCGCGGCACACCTTGCCGAGCTGGAAAGTAAAGGTCTGGTGGCACTGCGCTTCGTCGATAACTTCGGCAAAGTCACGCAAACCTACCCGGCTAACCCGAACGGCTCAGCGAACGGTATTACAGCCGTCACCACTGAAAACGGCCGTGTGACCATCATGATGCCGCACCCGGAACGTGTATTCCGCACGGTGAGCAACTCCTGGCACCCGGAAAACTGGGGCGAAGACAGCCCGTGGATGCGTATTTTCCGCAACGCGCGTAAACAGTTGGGGTAATCGGTTCTGCCGGGCGGCAGCAGGTTTTCCCGACCTACGTTCTTGCTCTTGTCAGCCCGGTAGCGTGAGCGCTACCGGGCTTTTTTGTCCTTGTCGCAAAATCGCGACAATCCTGTGAGTTAGGTGTCTCCAAAAGGAGACATTTAACTCATTGATTTATATATGGCAGTTACGGTTCCTGTTAAGGTGTTGCTGAATAGCGACACTTAGCCTGAAAATCATTCAATTGATAATTTACAGGTTAAATGAGTAAAGATTATATATTTCAATAGGTTAATATTTTGTTTTGCATTCTGGCACGGCTGTTGCATAATAATAACCAGTGGCTCATTCACCCTCTTATGTCAGCCCCTTCGGGACGTGCTACATAAACTTCGAATGACGCACAAAAAGGTGCCTGCCGTCCAACTACTGATAAAAGCATTGCTTATCAGGCCAGGGCGTAACGTCGAGTTAGGCACCGCCTCATTCCATAACAAAGCCGGGTTTTTACCCGGCTTTGTTGTATCTGAAGGGCAGACTCAGTTACGCTCTCCTGAAACCAACATGAAGAGAGTAATGTGTTGAAACGCTGGCCTGTTTTCCCTCGTTCCTTGCGACAACTCGTGATGATGGCGTTTTTGCTGATCCTGCTGCCTCTGCTGGTGCTGGCGTGGCAGGCATGGCAAAGCCTGAATGCACTGAGTGCTCAGGCTGCACTGACCAACCGTACTACGCTGGTCGATGCCAGGCGCAGTGAAGCGATGACCAACGCTGCGCTGGAGATGGAGCGCAGCTACCGCCAGTATTGCGTTCTGGACGATCGCACGCTGGAAAAGGTCTATCAAAATCAACGCAAGCGCTACAGCGAAATGCTGGATGCGCACGCAGGTGTCCTGCCTGACGATAAGCTGTATCAGGCGCTGCGTCAGGATCTTAGCGATTTGGCCCAGCTTCAATGTCACAACAGTGGCCCGGCAGCCTCTGCCGCCGCGCGCCTTGAGGCCTTTGCCAGCGCTAACACGGACATGGTTCAGGCGACGCGTACGGTGATTTATTCCCGTGGGCAGCAGCTGCAACAAGAGATTGCCGAGCGAGGCCAGTTCTTTGGCTGGCAGGCGCTGGTGCTGTTTTTGGTCAGCCTGGGGCTGGTACTGCTGTTCACCCGTATGATTATCGGCCCGGTGAAGGGGATCCAGCGCATGATCAATCGCCTGGGTGAAGGGAAATCGCTGGGGGATACGGTCGCTTTCAAGGGGCCGCGCGAATTACGCTCCGTCGGGCAGCGGATTATCTGGCTTTCCGAGCGCCTGGCATGGCTCGAATCTCAGCGTCATCAGTTTTTACGCCATATCTCCCATGAACTCAAAACGCCGCTCGCCAGTATGCGCGAAGGCACAGAGTTGCTGGCCGACGAGGTGGCAGGGCCATTAACCGTCGAACAAAAAGAGATTGTCGAGATCCTGGATGCCAGCAGCCGTAATTTGCAAAAGCTCATCGAGCAACTGCTGGATTACAACCGCAAACTGGCTGATGGTGCGGTGGTTCTGGAGAAAGTCGCGATAGCGCCGCTGGTGGATATGGTTATCTCAGCACACAGCCTGCCAGCAAGAGCTAAAATGATGCATACCGAAGTGGAGCTTGGTGAGTCAGTCTGTTTTGCGGAGCCGATGTTGTTAATGAGCGTGCTGGATAATCTTTATTCCAATGCGGTGCACTATGGTACTGAATCCGGTAACATTTATATCCGTAGTTATACCAATGGCTCGCGTGTGTTTATTGACGTAGCCAATACGGGAACCCCGATCCCTGATGATGAAAAAGCGATGATTTTTGAACCCTTTTTCCAGGGGAGCCATCAGCGAAAAGGTGCGGTTAAAGGAAGCGGTTTGGGGCTGAGTATTGCCCGCGACTGCATACGGCGAATGCAGGGTGAGCTCAATATCGCCAGTGACGAACGCTCGGATGTGTGCTTTCGTATCGAACTGCCTCTTGGGCCGGAAAAATCAATACAATGAATCTATGTCTGGTGAGTATGTCACACGTCTTTTCCCGCGCAGTGCGCGCGGTGTTTTCCAGCAAAAAATTACGCCTGGGTCTGCCATGTCTTCTGCTGGCAGGCTGCGTTTCTCATGCACCCACGAGTGCTATCAGTGATAAACCTGATGCCAAATGGCCAGAGAATCAACTGGCCGATTTTCTGACAACGGGATGTGACGATATCTGGAATTTATCGGGGCATGACGTTGAAGCAAACCCGCTGTTCTGGTTGCGGGGTATTGATTGCTCGCAGCGCCTTGCGCCGACAACTGCGCGCGCCCGGGCGGCGATGTGGGACGATGATACCTGGCAGGACGCGTTTAAACGCGCGATTTTACTGGCCGATGCCAAAATTACCCCTGTCGAACGTCGTGCCAATACCTCACGTCTGGACGGGCTGGCAACAAGCATTCCGGCGCAGGTTCGCCCGGTGTATCAGCTCTGGCGGGACGGACAGGTGCAGCAACTTCAGTTGGCTGAAGAGCGCTCACGCTACGGCAAGTTGCAGCAGTCCAGCGATGCTGAACTCGATACGCTGCGCCAGCAGCAGGATTATTTGCGCGCCCAGCTTGATACCACCACGCGCAAGCTTGAAAACCTGACCGACATCGAAAGACAGCTTTCGACGCGTAAACCGGCGAGTAACTATCTGCCTGATGGAACAAAGGGGAGTTCGTCATCCACCTCGCCGGATCAGGATAGCGACACGAAACAAGAGGATGTGAAGCCATGACAAGCCGCAAACCTGCCCATCTCTTGCTGGTGGACGATGATCCTGGATTGTTAAAACTGCTGGGAATGCGTCTGGTCAGCGAAGGCTATAGCGTGGTCACTGCCGAAAGTGGGCAGGAAGGGCTGAAAGTGCTCAGTCGCGAAAAGATTGACCTGGTGATTAGCGATTTGCGCATGGACGAGATGGACGGGATGCAGCTCTTTGCGGAGATCCAGAAGCAGCAGCCGGGGATGCCGGTTATCATCCTCACCGCCCACGGCTCTATCCCCGATGCGGTCGCGGCCACGCAGCAGGGCGTATTCAGTTTTCTGACCAAGCCCGTCGATAAAGATGCGCTTTATAAAGCCATCGACAGCGCGCTTGAACACACTGCACCTTCGGGTGATGAAGCATGGCGGGAATCTATCGTGACCCGCAGTCCCGTCATGTTACGCCTGCTCGAACAGGCACGGATGGTGGCACAGTCTGACGTCAGCGTACTGATTAACGGCCAGAGCGGAACCGGGAAAGAGATCCTGGCGCAGGCCATCCACAATGCCAGCCCGCGCAGCAAAAATGCCTTTATCGCCATTAACTGTGGCGCACTGCCGGAACAGTTGCTGGAGTCTGAGCTGTTTGGTCACTCGCGCGGGGCCTTTACCGGCGCGGTGAGCAGCAGAGAAGGGCTGTTCCAGGCCGCAGAAGGTGGCACGCTATTCCTTGATGAAATTGGCGATATGCCTGCGCCGTTGCAGGTTAAGCTGTTGCGCGTATTACAGGAACGCAAAGTGCGTCCGCTGGGCAGTAACCGCGATATCGACATCAACGTGCGCATCATTTCAGCGACCCACCGTGATTTACCTAAAGTGATGGCGCGCAACGAGTTCCGTGAAGACCTCTACTACCGTCTGAACGTTGTGAACCTCAAAATCCCCGCGCTTGCCGAGCGTGCGGAAGATATCCCGCTGCTGGCGAACCATTTGCTGCGCCAGTCTGCCGATCGCCATAAACCCTTCGTCCGTGCTTTTTCGACCGATGCCATGAAGCGCCTGATGACCGCAAGCTGGCCGGGGAACGTGCGTCAGCTGGTCAACGTTATCGAGCAATGTGTCGCGCTCACCTCGTCGCCGGTAATCAGCGATGCGCTGGTGGAGCAGGCGCTTGAAGGGGAAAATACGGCGCTGCCGACTTTTGCTGAGGCACGTAACCAGTTCGAGCTAAACTATTTGCGTAAGCTACTGCAAATTACCAAAGGCAATGTGACTCACGCGGCGCGAATGGCGGGGCGTAACCGCACCGAATTCTACAAATTGCTGTCGCGGCACGAGCTGGAAGCGAACGATTTTAAAGAGTAGTACCGCAAAAACCGAATGAATATGATACTGTGAGCAACCGATTACGAGGCAGCTTACTGGCAAGAGTTTAAGGACCCACCATGAAAAAGATTGATGCGATTATTAAACCTTTCAAACTGGATGATGTACGTGAAGCGCTGGCTGAAGTCGGCATCACCGGGATGACCGTAACAGAAGTGAAAGGTTTTGGTCGCCAGAAAGGCCACACCGAACTGTACCGTGGTGCAGAGTACATGGTGGACTTCCTGCCAAAGGTGAAAATCGAAATCGTGGTGAGCGATGACATCGTGGATACGTGTGTGGATACCATTATCCGTACGGCGCAGACGGGCAAGATTGGCGACGGTAAAATTTTCGTCTTTGACGTGGCGCGCGTAATTCGAATCCGTACTGGCGAAGAAGACGACGCGGCGATTTAACATTGCCCACGGTTTTGTTGGCCGGGTAAGGCGCAGCCGCCACCTGGCGAAAAAAAGCCCCTCGAATGAGGGGCTTTTTCATTACAGCACCTTATGCGGGCCGAAGCACTCATAATGAATGCTGTCTTTATTCACGCCCAGCTCAACCAGCTGCTTCGCTGCATACTGCATAAACGCTACCGGGCCACACACATAGAACTGCATATCCGGTGCGCTAAATGCCCCTTCATGCTGGCTTAAGTCGATCAAACCTTCGCTGTCGAAACGCGCAGCCGCGCGGTCAGCATCGGTTGGCAGACGATACCAGGTATGCGCGGTAAAGCGCGGCAGATCCGCCGCCAGCGTTTTCACTTCATCCGCAAAGGCATGAACGTCACCGTTTTCTGCGGCGTGGAACCAGTTTACCTGCGCTTTGTGGTGAGCTTTCGCCAGCGTATCCAGCATCGCCAGCATTGGCGTTTGACCAACACCTGCGGAGATAAGCGTCACCGGTGTATTGGCGTCAACAGCCATAAAGAAATCACCCGCAGGCGCGGCCAGATGCACCACATCACCCACGCTGGCTTCGTTGTGCAGCCAGGTAGAGACTTGACCGCCGTCTTCGCGCTTCACGGCAATGCGGTAGCCTTTACCGTCAGGCTTACGGGTCAGAGAGTACTGGCGGATCTCCTGGTGCGGGAAACCTTCTGGTTTCAGCCATACGCCCAGGTATTGACCCGGCTGATAATCTGCCACTGGCTTGCCATCCACAGGTTCAAATTCAAAGCTGGTAATCAGCGCGCTGCGTGGCGTTTTTTCGACAATACGGAATGCGCGAGTACCTTCCCAGCCGCCATTTTTACTGGCGTTTTCACTGTAGATCTGCGCTTCGCGGTTAATAAAGACGTTTGCCAGCACGCCGTAGGCTTTACCCCATGCGTCCAGCACTTCCTGACCTGGGCTGAACATCTCATCGAGGGTTGCCAGCAGATGACCGCCAACGATGTTGTACTGCTCTGGTTTGATCTGGAAGCTGGTATGTTTCTGCGCAATTTTCTCTACCGCAGGCAGCAGCGCCGCCAGGTTTTCGATATTGCTGGCATACGCTGCGATGGCGTTAAACAACGCTTCGCGCTGATCGCCGTTACGCTGGTTGCTCATGTTGAAAATCTCTTTGAGCTCCGGGTTATGCGTGAACATACGATCGTAGAAATGGGCGGTGAGTTTAGGGCCAGTTTCAACCAGCAGGGGAATAGTAGCCTTAACGGTAGCGATGGTTTGAGCGTCGAGCATGAGCGCGTCCTTTAGATGTTACTTTAATGATGTATTTTAAATACATCTTATAAAAAATACCCCTGCGTTGTAAATGGTTCTTTGCATCGTGAAAAATATGCATCACAAACCTGAAAAGAAATCCGTTGAAAAGGGTGAGCGCTTTATTCCTCAAACCCTTGCGTGGCGTGGAGGTAAACGTTTGCGTAAAATCGTTTGTCAAGACCTGTTATCGCAGAACTAATCAGTTATACTGTTGCCCGTCGTCCAACAGGACTGCCTTTTCAGGCCAAAATTTTATTGTTAGCTGAGTCAGGAGATGCGGATGTTAAAGCGTGAAATGAACATTGCCGATTATGATGCCGAACTGTGGCAGGCTATGGAGCAGGAAAAAGTACGTCAGGAAGAGCACATCGAACTGAT
>Ga0153918_1001344_pt1 | contig 10151 bp, 12 predicted proteins | sample TSFL002MetaG_FD_104687 | JGI IMG/M metagenome (GOLD analysis project Ga0153918, IMG submission 104687) | Attine ant fungus gardens microbial communities from Florida, USA - TSFL002 MetaG | ecosystem: Host-associated > Fungi > Mycelium > Unclassified | place: USA: Florida, Paynes Creek Historic... | reverse complement strand
TTGGTCATGCCAGAGGATCAAGTGCCAGCGTCAATGTCATGACGGACCCAGGCTCATTTCCTTCCCTCAATACAGGTGTTGGCTCAATCCAGAGCTATCATGCCTCTGTCCACAGTCTTCATACCCTCATTGAGAAGAGTGAAGGAGATTCGACTGTATGTGCTGATAAACCTGCGTTGAAGCTTGTATCGAGTCGTTCTGAGAACACCGAACAAGATGACAAAACTCCAATCTCTCCTCTTGGCTTCCCGGCGTCCCTACCTACCCCCACAATACCTGTAGCTCCCGCGTCTATTCTTAAATCAGTGTCTCCTAAAAGTACTCAAATCCAGTCATCCCCCCCTCGGCATGTCAGAACTCCATCTTCACGTCCTTCTACTGCAACCGCCGTTTCGGCGATACCTACTATGAAACAGCTACCTGCACTCTTTACATCATCCTCACCCTATACTCCACCATCCTCTGCCAACTCCTCCCCTAGTCAAATATATACCAGCCCTCCGAACCTGTATCACAAAAAGACAGAATCAACGTCAATTCTTCCTTTACACGCGCCACTACCGCCATCTCAACATGTTACTCTCCCTGGGGATGGTGGACTGAAGATTCGGGGTCGTGTTGTGACATCACATGTTCACAGGCCTTCGCCTTCTGTTTCTACGTCTCTCCCTGGCTGGATTTAGATTTGTTAGTCCTTCGTAATTTCACTGGGAGTGCTGGTTCGCTCAGATCACGGTCTTTGGACGTTTCTCATGGCTAATTCGTCATCTGTATTTTTGATCTGTTGCTCTGTTGTATATCCTGGACCTCGTATCTATATCCCACTATCCAATACCTTTCATTAATATATCGTTCTATCTTTTGCATCCCACATAACCTATCTTCAGGTCTTTTTCTTTGATAACGCACATTGGGTGGTGTCCAGAAATACCAATCAAATCAGAAATTTGTTGAAGTATGATCTGACATAATGGTGTGAAAGAAAAACATGAATATACATATGAGTGCAGCGAAAGCACGCTGGACACAGTAAAAACGTGGAATACGAAGGGTCGAAGCACAATAACAGGAAACACATAGTGATTCGTCAGGTAACCATCGTCACCAGATTAAACGGCACAATCATCGTAAGAAAGGGAGGATTCACAGGACCAAAAAAATCAAGACAAACGCTTTCACAAGCTTTGCCGACCATATGGTTTGAACATTAAAAATACAAACCTCGCCGGTAAGCAAGGTTGGAACATGATATTGGCATGTAGGATAGAAATCACTGCTGAATGCTGGAATGAATGGATGCTGTCCACCTGGCGTGTCTCAGGCGGAAACAGTAGCGTATGGGTTGACACTGTAGACTTTGACTACAGGAGGACTCTTACTCAAATCCGCAGTGATAATGACCTGTACCGAATTTGAGCTTGAGGTGTATCTTATAATGTAAACAGGTCACTCACAGGAACGGTCATCAACTCACGAATATCCTGTACCTTGTGCCCTGCGGGGGTCACCCTCAGACCTTCAAATTCGGGCTTAACCTTTGTCATAGAAAGTAAACGCTGCTTAGAAGTCTCCTTGACAAGGTCATCCATGTCCCTGCCAAGAACAATTTCATCATCATCGTTGTCATCAAACAACGCATTCTCGTCTTGAACCGAACGGGAAGCTACTTCCATCTTAAGTGCATGTTGTTCTGCATTATGCTTAACTTTTTTTAAGTGCTCATCGTCACTATTTTCAGCCAACCATGTTATGACGTCGCGATCGGACCAGTAAATCTGTAGCGTGTGAGTGTGCTCCTCAAAAACGTGGTTCTGAAGGGAATAGGCTTCAGCGGCTTCCCTCGAAAGTCAACGGCACTTACATCGATGGGCATTTGATCCACATGAACACGCTTCTCGATGCCGAACTCGGATACCAAGACATCGAAGGCAGAATCAAGAACGTTAATGACCTGTGCCTGACGGATCACAGGTCCATAACGATAGGTGAGGTCCGAAATCAGGACGCAGAGGAAGAGATGAGCCGATTGTTCCTGTGCAAGAATGGCGGAATCACGTTTACTTTGCAAAGGTTGAGTAGAGATATGAATGGTACAAATGAAGTCTGCTTACATGTTGCATTGTTGCGCCACCTTGGCGACGGAGTCACGGTCCATGGTGAACTTGGTGTCAACTAACAGGAATACAGTGTTAACTACAGTAAACGTTGGTAAACTGAAGTACTTGCCTCCTCCCTGGAGCACAGCATCCAGCTGACGGTGTACAAGAATGTCCGCATAGCGGCGGATAGGTGAGGTGAAATGTGTGTACAACGGTTGGTTTAAAGAAAAATGTTCATACTTCGTGATATCGAGCATACCACTACAGAAGTACTTAGCACGCTGAGTAGTCTTGAATGACAATAATTGGAGAAGCTTTCGAGCTCCAGGGTCAGTAACCGCATTGATTGATTGCATGAGTGCACCGGCAGATGAAACATCTATTTGGTATCCAAGTTGATCTGCTCTCTTGACAAAGTTATTCTGAGAATTTGTCAGCAATGTACGATCCAACAAATGGCCAATACTAACGAGACGTCGGTCAAGGGGACTGTCATGACGACGTAGAAGTGCTTGTTCGGGTAAGTAAACTGCGATGTGTTGAGCAACTGATATGTTGGTTAAGAGCATGAACTTCAGCTGTGTCAGGATCATCTGTAGAAACATTTTCAATGTGGACCCACCTCTTCGATCATACGGTGAGAATCCAGCACTTCACGTTCGCTGCAATCCAACGGCAAACCCTTCTCATCCAGTTCAAAGTTCAATTGCGGGTAATCAAGACTAAGAGCACCATTGCGGAGCCTCTCGTGACGGAGCTGCTGCGACAAGTCTGATAACACCTTGATATCGCAGGCGAGACCTTGTGCGTCATGCTCGGGAATAATAGGTATATCTCCTAAAGGCTTGCCTTCGATAACATCTTGCACTTCTTGATAGGACAGTCTTGAGGCAGACCTGGAATAGTCGATGAGAAGGTTAGCAGACTGAACAAATGTCATTTACTTGATAATTGTTTTCCCAAACCACTTCTTGATCACTTTGGCATCCTTGTTCACGGTGAAAACCACAGAGAAGGCGAGGCGCTCTTGGCCAGGATGAAGACTACATAGCTGCTCAGAAAGCATAGGAGGAATCATCGGAACAGCTCGCTGAACGAGGTAAACGCTAGTCGCACGCTTGCGAGCATCACGATCAAGAGCAGTGTTTGGCTTGACATAGTAGGAGACATCGGAAACGTGAACACCAATATCATAAGTTCCATCTTCGTTCACTTGGACGGACAGTGCATCATCCATATCTTTAGCATTATCGGGATCAATCGTAAAGATTCTTTTATCGCGCCAATCCTGGCGACTTTCCAGCTCAGGGTCAGGAATGCTAGAACAAATTTATGAGCTCCTATAATGTAAGGTAGGGGCACATATACTTACGTGAAAGGGATTGGGGGAACGCACTTGAGTACGTTATCCGAAAACTCTTCTGTAGGGAAATTGCAATCTTTAAGAAGCGCACTTGTCTCAACCTCAATGTCGCCAATGGGGCCGAGCTCCTCGACGAGAGTACCAAATGGATGAAGGGAGCTGATAGGCTACGGACAAATTAGAGTGTAGCTTGAAGCAAAATTTGCAGAGACGTACATGACGCTTGATACATGCAACGAAAAGTTTATCGGTGTAGGCTTCAGAATTCTGAACGAAGTCTGGCGGGGCTTGTTCTGTTGGGATAGCAATGAGAGGGACACGTTTGTCTGTTGGTTTAAACCAGACAATCTTGGGCCGCTCAATAGGTCCGCGACGAGGTTCTTCGGCACGGTCTCCTTCCCTCTCTCGCCTTTCTGCTTCCTGTTTTTCCTTGGTGGCAGCGGAAGAAGGACGGAGGAGACCCAAAGTGCCGGAGAAGAGCTGGCCCGGCATGCGCTCAACAACCGCAACAACATGACCGGCGAACTGGGGTCTGACTTCGTCGGTGACCCTATCAAAAGAATAAACAAAACTCAAGTAAAGTATATTAGCAACTTACTCCTCGTCTTCGAAGAGCATCAACCCTTGACCTTCGACCTCGACGTCATCCTTCTTTTTATCATCTTTGCGAGCAATTTTTGAGTCGTAGGCGGAGTTCTCTTCCTTCTTCCTCTTCTTCTCTTCCTTCTCTTTCTTAGTTCCCCAGACTTCGTCGACATCAAGAAGCTCGACAGCGACTATGTCACCTTCCAATGCGCGATTGCGATCCTTGGAGCCACAGATGTAGATATCAGCGTCGAGAACTTCAGTCGCAACGTAGGCATCAGATCTATTCCTCTTGTTAACACGCAGTATCCCAACAACAAGTTTTCCAGCTGCAAGAAGAGGGGGTAGAGAAGCTTGTGGAAGGTAGGGGGCGAATAAAGATTTGCGTTGAGGCTGTTGTTGCAACTGGTTCTGGAATTGCTGTTGTTGCTGTTGCAGGAAGCTCATGCTGGGCAAGCCCATAAATTTGGCCGCCGCCATATTCGGGAGCATGTTCGGGAAACTGAAAGAGGCCATCTTATGGTGATGGCCACCCGCAGCAGCGCGAAATTGTTGAAGACTTTGTAATTGGGCTTGGGCTTGGGCAAGATCAGTTGCAAATGCACTCGGATTCTGTACTACGCCAAGACTTTCATCTGAATCCGAATTCAAGATTAATCTAGGGCACTACGATTATGAAAGTTTGACCCACTTATGCGCCAGGTGGAATCGACACGGGAGACTTGCCTCGAATGACCACCGTTGAAACCGGAAGGAAGCGTAAAGCCGTCCTCAAAAGTCTCCTGAACTGATGGAAAGGCGAAGGTGCCCAACCCGGTGTTAGACTGGCTGCCACCATTCTTGTTAACAACATTGACACTGTGCCTACGACCATGACCTCGAGGAGTGGTCTGAGGTTGACCATCAAGACCTATGCCCAGGCTAGCAAGGTTACCAAACTGAGCCATAGGATTTTGAAAATTACCACCAGGGCCACCAGCCATCGTACTCTGAGCCCTTCTATGTATCCCACCAAGGTTAGCGGTTTGGAGAGGGTTAACAGTGCCTGACGCTATTTGCTGCTGGTAGAGTACTTGCTGCTGCTGTTGAAGAGCTTCAATTTGTCGCTGGATTGCGATCTACAGAGGAATCAGTCAAGAACGATTGCAATAGGATAGGAGGACCAAACCTGCTGTCCCACAATGCCGTCAGTATCACCACCTTCTATTTTCCTCTGAGGGAAATCATGACTAGAGAAGTCACTGGGATATACCTGGCCCTGCTGCTGTGGGAACTGGAAGCCTACATCCTCCTCATTGATGGGTGGACCCATAATCGGAGTGCGCTTACGCGTCCCTGTGCCAAACATGAAATCTGGAGCAAGCTGAGGCCGACCACTGGGTCCAATGTTGTCCATTGTTTCTTGTTGAGTCTGAAGGGCAGCGAAACGGGGAGGCATGGACCGTGGTTGAGGTCGCGCTTGATAGCCAGCCTGGCTAGTGAACCTCTCATGGATCTCCCCCTCTTCGAAAGCATCCTCTTCGAGAGTAGTACTTAGGTGGGGAGAAAACGAGTGGATATTACTGGACGAAGCCGAATTTCCAAGTGATAGTGCTTTTCTGTGTTTGTCTGCCCCAGTTCCTGCGGAAGAGGCTTGCATAGGTGGAAACATGGGACTATTCATTGTCTGAGCAGGACCGTAAGTGATTGGTGGACCTGAGACATGTTGATTTGGAGAAGCGGTTTTAAGATCGGCAATAAGGTTCTGAAGCGAATAAAGGGCATCACTCCCTTCGGTAGGTTGGGGAACAGGTGATGCTGACGATTTGGAAGTAGTGTTTCGATTGGACTGAGAGTTGGAGACCCCTTTACGGTGAGTAGTACGACCTCCGAAAGCTTTGTTACGCTCTGGCTTCTTGCCATTCTCAGCACCTTGTTTGCTACCAGAATCAGAGCCAGATTCCGCAACAGCAGTGCTGTTGGCAGGTTTCCTGTTGTTGCTTCGAGAGGACGGTCGAGTACCAGCTTGACTGGAATTACCATTGCTCTTGACATTGACATTAGGCACATTTCTCCTGGGTCCGCGGTTATTGCTAACGCCGGCTTTTCTCTCATCCTTCTTGAGAGGAGGTTGTGTTTGTGGCGTAGTATCATCAGTCATAGCGTTCGTGAAGTACTTGGGTCTTGGTTACTGGTATGAGTATTCTTTTCTGTCTGGCAAGAGCCCTTGTCTAATTGTGATCAGCACATACGGCGAAGCGAGTTGCGGTAGAGAATGAACCCACCTTAAAATTGGCTTGTGGTCTATGTTGAATGGCTTTACCCTGCTGGGCGAGTGTGACGAATGAACGCAAGTGGGGAAACCTGATCAGTGGTGGTGGTGAAAATGAAGGACTTGATAGTCACTAGCGTTAGTTGGGGCAAGTTGAAGGACTGTCCTTCCCACGACTCGACCCTATTGTCACATGTATTGACATCTTACACAATCGAGTCGTGTTTCATCCATGCCAGATAAATACGCGAACGCACTGTATTACAATCTGCAGTAGGTATAGTATTGGATATCGGAACATGAATAACCTGCCCAGCTATGTAAACGAAGCCTGAACCCTATGAACAAGTCCATCGATGCATCTTACTCTGGATCATGCCTTGCCAAGCTTCTGAATGATTGCCGTAGTATATTCACTGGTCGAAGCATTGCCACCCAAATCTCCAGTGATGGCTTTGCCCTCAGCGATGGTCTGCGAATATGATCCAACTGACATCCATGTATGCATTGACGACTGAACATACCGTGAGGGCAGCCTTTTCAATTTTGTCTGCGAACCTAGTTAGGTTCATATACCTGAAGAAGAGTTATGTGTGAAAAGACATAGGAAAGGGATGACATAACTACATGCCTAAGCATCATCAAGGACGACAATAGCAGTGCAGTGGGATTGGCAAGACCTTTTCCTGTGGTGGCCAAAAATGGTCAGCCGGAAGAAAACACTCTTTCAGGAGCACTGCTGACCTGCTATGTCGGGAGCAGAACCATGGACAGCTTCAAAGATCGAAGCATCCTAGCTCAATAAGTATGAAAAGAGATGGACACGTATCGAACACTCTTACTCGACCAATATTGCCAGAAGGCGTAAGTCCGAGACCACCGATAAGCCCAGCACACATATCCGATAAGATATCACCGTACAGATTGGGCATCACCATGACACGGTCGGAGAAAGGCCTCGGGTTGGTAACAATCTGGTAATTGATTTAACGTCGGAAAATAGAGAAGGGTGGGGGTACTTCCTGACCTGAAGGCAGACACGATCAAGAAGATCTTCGTCATAGTTAATATCGGGGAAGTCCTTTGAAACCTCGCGACAAGCGGAAAGGAACATGCCATCTGACATTTTCCTACAAATAATGAGTCCGGAAACACAGGGTAGAAGGTTTGCACTGACATAATGTTAGCCTTGTGGACGGCAGTGACACGCTTACGGCCATTTTCCTGAGCGTGATGGAAGGCATATCGGGCAACACGTTCGGACGCGTCCCATGTGATCAATTTAATAGATTGAACGACACCATCAATAACCTAGAGAATAGGTTTGAACGATTGTTCACAGTAAGTGATGAAGATGCATACCTCGTGTTCAATACCTGAATATTCTCCCTCGGTGTTTTCACGGATAAGGACAGTGTTGACATCATCATAGGGAGTTTTGTAACCCCTGATGGAGATGCAAGGACGAACATTTGCGAAGAGGTTAAAGGTACGGCGAAGAGTCAGGTTGAGAGAAACATGACCCTTTCCAACTAGAAGGGATCGGCATGAAGACCCGTGCCCATGAATGTAAATACTAACTGGGCGTAGCCAAAGGACCTGGAGAAGCAGCTGATGTAAGCCCAAGATCAAGAACAGAATACGACAACAAACCTTTCAGCGCAACAGTGTTACGCTTCACGGACTGGATGGCTGCTTCTGGGATAACTGTCTTACCCCCTTTGAGTACAGGAGTGACACTAACTTCCTCCCACTCGATAGGAACCTGACAATAGACACCAGAGTAAATCACAGTAAGTATAATTGGAAGTGTGGGTGCTTTCCTTGGCAGCAGTGTAGATGTCCTTAATGGACTTGCTAATCTCCGGACCGATGCCTTATACGAAGACATTAACATCCCTTTGAAAATTGAAACTGGAAGCTCACCGTCTCCTGGAATTAATGTAACGGTATATTTTCCCTTTGCTCTTGTCAAGCGCATGAATATACAGGATGTATCAAAAAGCCTACATTAGAACCCTTTTGTCCTGCAAAAGCAGCGGTTGGTGCAGCAGAAGCGTAGCAACGGATAGTCTACCGGAACATCAACAAATGTCATATGGTTTATGGGATTCTACCAACCGAAGCCTGCTTCATAGAATTTTGGACGAATCCATAGAGAGGTCGGAAGCTCAGCGACATTTTGGTAGGAGACGAAGGCGTTTCGCTCCGAGTTTGAATCAAGCATCAATTTCCTTCCGTTGATCGCGCACGTGAGTCCACTTTGAGAATATCGCAACAAGCAGGCAGTGCTAAGACGCGGTGGGCGAGGTACACTACTAACTATACCCGAGTTTCAGGGGTGGTCAACGGAGTCGTTCCGAGTTAGGTGTGAATGTTAGTAGTGGAGTATTTGGGTCCTCTGTAGGTTGGAGATGGATGTGCTTGGTATATGTTGATAGGTGATTCAGTGGAGTTTAAGGATGAAATGATTTTGATGGTATGTGTTAGCGGGGGTTCGAGATTCGGTCTCTATGAAGTCTGTAAAGGGTCTGTCTGTGATGTAAGGTGTGGATTGTGTTGGAGGGGACTGGCTGTTCTTCGTGAAGGCCCTAGTCCACTTTGTGAAGCATTTCCTCTTCACTGAACACTAGGTTAAGGAATGATATCTTATTTTTATTTTTGGTTTACGCAACGAAGATCCAACATTTGACCCTTTTTTCATTGTTGGCAAGCTATATTTATTATACAATAGCGTCTCAAACACGAATAGAACCTACCTTTTGGTGCACTCCGCCAGAAAGCGCTTTTTTTGAACAAGGACCTTTTCAACATTACCAAATCATCAGTAGGAATTGAATGGCTACGTTGTACTCCCGGAATGGGGTGAAAGTTGATCAGATAAGGTGACCAAGGAACCGTAATTAATCCAGATGCAAAATAGAGAATGATCTAACAGTCAGGTGCTAAGCAAGCCGTCCAGCTGCTCGCGGTACTTCTCCATCTGTTCTGTCTCTTTGTCTTCCATGGCAGTCTTAGCAGACTGTGGAATAAACATTTGAGGAGCTGCATCAGCGGGAAAAATTAGGAAACTCACCGGAAGCTCTGTGTTTACAGAGTCAGCGACACCCAGTTTACCATCCGTCAAAGCAAACAGGACCTTGTCAACCTCAGCATCAGCTTCTTCCTCCAACTCCTCATCCTCCTCCATATCAAGAGTATCATCGAGCATTTCTTCTAGTATTCCGGCCTACCGCAATCCAGTCACAGTCCAAACACCGACACTTGTGTGACATACTTTTGTCATTTCCATGCTCATTTCTCTCATTACCTGGCTTATCTGTGGCAGCTTTATAAGAGAATTCGAAAGCTTCACAATCTCAGTCGATTTCTGCAGGGAGCCAGTCACTTTAGCCATCGCTGTAGTAGTGTCTCCATTAGCCAATTATTGTCAAACACCACATCTACTGACCCAATTGTTGAGCGAGCTGTGTGCTGATTGAACCAAGTCTTGCCTTGCTCACTGACAACCTATCTTTTTGCTTATTGCTCCTGATGACCTCTTTCGCTAATACTCGTGCAGATTTGACATCTCCTTTGGTAGCAAGCTGTTTGACAGTTGCACGAGCTTTGTTGGTAGCTAGATCCAACTATAAATGCAATTTCAATATATGCGGAAGCGGAGCAGTCAGGAACGCCAACCTGCCTCATCTCCCGGTCAAGATGCCGCTGTTCTGTCCTTAATTTCGATTGCCATGCCCGAACTCGCTCTTCTGGTGTCGGTCCATAAAAGAATCGATTTATGGCTTGCATACTGTGAAAAGTCTTGATCTCGAAGTCAGCACATTAAACAGTGTTTATAGCTGTGCCATTT
>Ga0153918_1001342_pt1 | contig 10154 bp, 8 predicted proteins | sample TSFL002MetaG_FD_104687 | JGI IMG/M metagenome (GOLD analysis project Ga0153918, IMG submission 104687) | Attine ant fungus gardens microbial communities from Florida, USA - TSFL002 MetaG | ecosystem: Host-associated > Fungi > Mycelium > Unclassified | place: USA: Florida, Paynes Creek Historic... | reverse complement strand
GTTCGAGGTGTTCGGCCAGGGTATTTCCGGTCGTGACCTGATCCTGTTCTGCGGCGGCCTGTTCCTGCTGTGGAAAAGCTCGCAAGAGATCTACCACGGCCTGGAAGGCGAGGAAGAGAGCGCTGACGAACCCAAGGGCGCTGGCGGCAAGTTCCTGTACACCATCATTCAGATCGCCATCATCGACATCGTGTTCTCGCTGGACTCGGTGATCACTGCCGTCGGCATGGTTTCGCACGTGCCGGTGATGATCGCCGCCATTGTTGTCGCCGTCCTGGTGATGATGGCCTGCGCCGGCGCCATCAGCGACTTCATCGACAAGCACCCGTCGCTGAAGATGCTTGCCCTTTCCTTCCTGATCGTCGTTGGTACCGTGCTGATCGCCGAATCTTTCGACGTGCACGTGCCGAAGGGGTACGTCTACTTCGCCATGGCCTTCTCGCTGGCCGTCGAGGCGATCAACATCCGCATGCGCACCGCCATGGCGCGTAAGCAGGGCAAGGAGCACGACCCGGTGAAACTGCGCAAGGACATTCCGGGTCAATAAGATCAGGACACGCAGCGTAAAGGGCCCTCCGGGGCCCTTTTTCATGTACAGCCTTTCATGACAGAAACATTTCAAATGCCTGCAGAGCGTGCCAAGCTGGCGCGAGGTCCGCAAAACAACTAAAGCTTGAGTAAGCACTGGATCAAAATACCCACCCCCGGGCCAGGCTTACGGCTTCAGACATTTTGGCTCCACTGCCGGAGCCCGAGAACAAAAGGGGGGCTCGACCATGCTGACCCTGCTCAACCTGCTCTCCGCCGTAGCCTTGCTGGTGTGGGGCACGCATATCGTTCGTACCGGCATCCTCAGGGTGTTCGGCTCCAACCTGCGCCGCGTGCTCGGCCAGAACATGGACCGTCGGCCACTGGCGTTCATCGCCGGCATCGTGGTCACTGCCGTGGTGCAGAGTAGCAATGCCACCGCCATGCTGGTGACCTCCTTTGTCGGTCAGGGCCTGATGGCGATGACCCCAGCGCTGGCGATCATGCTCGGTGCCGACGTGGGTACCGCGCTGATGGCACGGGTACTGACCCTGGACTTGTCGTGGCTATCGCCGCTGCTGGTGTTCCTCGGGGTGATCTTCTTCCTCTCGCGCAAACAGACCCGTGCTGGCCAGTTGGGCCGCGTGGGGATCGGCCTGGGCCTGATCATCCTGGCCCTGCAGCTGATCGTGCAGGCGGCGACGCCGATCACCCATGCACAAGGGGTGAAGGTGCTGTTCGCATCGTTGACCGGCGACATCATGCTCGACGCCCTGGTAGGTGCGCTGTTCGCCATGGTGTCGTATTCCAGCCTGGCTGCCGTGCTGCTTACTGCGACCCTGGCCGGGGCCGAAGTCATCAGCCTGCCGGTGGCCATCGGCCTGGTCGTTGGCGCCAACATCGGCAGCGGCCTGCTGGCCTTCATCAGCACCAGCATGCAGAACGCCGCTGGGCGCCGCGTGGCCCTGGGCAGCCTTTTGTACAAGCTGATCGGCCTGGTGTTGATCATCCCCGTGCTGCATCCGCTGGTGGAGTGGATGGACAGCCTGAGCTTCAGCCCACAGGAGTTGGTAATCGGTTTCCACCTGCTCTACAACACCCTGCGCTGCCTGATCATGCTCCCGACGGTCAAACCCATGGGCCGCCTGTGCAACACACTGTTACCCGAACGCGAGGCTGGCAACGGCCAGATACGCCCGCGCCATCTCGATGCCTCGGCACTGGCCACGCCTAGCCTGGCCTTGGCCAATGCCGCCCGTGAAACCCTGCGTCTGGGGGACATTGTCGACAGCCTGCTGGAGGCCATGCTCGGCGCCTTGCGCGGTACCCATACCGCCATGCCCCAGCAGGTGCGGGCCTTGAGCGAAGATGCCGAAGCGCTGTACAGCGCGATCAAGCTGTACCTGGCGCAGATGCCGCGTGAAGACCTCAGCGACCAGGACAACCGGCGCTGGGCCGAAATCATCGAGCTGGCGATCAACCTTAAGCTAGCCTGCGACCTGATCGAACGCATGCTACGCAAGGTGCAACAGCAGAAAACCAGCCAGCGCCGGGAGTTCTCCCAGGTCGGCCTGGAGGAACTCACCGGGCTGCAGGAGCAATTGCTGGCCAACCTGCGCCTGGGGCTGTCGGTATTTCTCAGTGCCGACCCGGAAAGCGCACGCCTGCTGCTGCGCGAAAAGCGCCGTTTCCGCGCCCAGGAACGGCGCCTGGCGCATGCCCATGTCAGCCGGTTGCAACGTAAGGTGGTGCAAAGTATCGAGACGAGTTCGCTACACTTGGAGCTCATCGCCGACATGAAGCGGTTGAACTCTTTGTTCTGCAGCAGTGCCTATGTGGTACTGGGTGGCTCGGACACTGGCGGGCTGCTGCTCGACAGCGTCCCGGAAGACGCCCACCTGTCCTGATCTCGCACACCTGGAGACCGTCGCTCGCCCATGCGTTGCCTGATGTTCGTTTGCCTGCTGATCTGCAGCCTGCCCTCATTTGCCCTCGATCGCTCGCGGGTCGAGGGTTACCTGTTGCCCAATGGCCTGCAGGTGATCCTGAAGTCCGGTTACGAGCGCGACCATGTGGCGATCCGCCTGGTGGTAGGGGTAGGCCTGGATGACTTCGACTGCGAGCAGAAAGAGCTGCCGCACCTGCTCGAACACCTGCTGTTCACCGGCATCGACGCAACCGGTGAAGGCGGCCTGGAAGAACGCCTGCAAAGCCTGGGGGGCGAGTGGAACGCCTACACCAGCAGCGCCGACACGACGTTTGTCATCGAGGCGCCGGCACGCAACCAGCGCAAGGTGCTCGACCTGTTGCTGGCGATCATCCGCGACACCCGGATCGACGCCAAAGCCCTGGCCACGGCCAAGCGCATCATCGAACGCGAGGATGGCGGCCACTATGGCCACCTGCAGCGTTGGCTCGACCGTCAGGACATCGGCCACCCGGCCAGCGATCAATTGGCCACCGAGCTAGGCCTGAAATGCCCCGAGCGCTCCAACGTCGCGGACATGACCCTGGAGCAGGTAAAAAGCCTGCGTGACCGCTGGTACGCCGCCAATAACATGACCTTGATCGTGGTCGGCGGCCTGGATCGGCTGCTGCCGGCCTATCTGGAGCGCACCTTCGGCGAACTGCCTGCCACCGAGCCGGAAGAGCGGCGCAACCTTGAAAGCATCAGCGAACAGGCCGAGCAACGCCGCGACCTGACCCATGGTCTGTTGGGCGACAGCGTCAAGCTGCATTGGCTGTTCATCGAGCCGGTTCTGGACAATGACCATCAACAGACCCTAGACCTGCTGTCGCGCTACCTCGACTGGGCCTTGTACGACCAGCTGCGCCTGCGCAACGGCCTGTCGTATGGGCCGTCGGTACAACGTGAGAGCTTTGGCGACAGCGGTATGCTGAGCCTCAATGCCGACCTTGAGCGCGAGGATATCGACCACGCCGTGAAGGTCATGCAGCAGCTGTTCGATCACCTGCGCAAGGAAGGCCTCGACCCGGACACCTTTGCCCGCATCAAGGATGCCGCCGCGGCCAAGGAAAGCTGGAGCACTCAGGGCAACAGCGCGCTGGCCGATTATTACTGGGGGGCGCTGAACGATTACAACAACGGCCGCTTTGCCGACCCGGCACGCAAGCTGCGTCAGGTGACGCTGGAAGAGGCCAATGCGGCCCTGAGGCAATTGCTCAAGGATCAGGGCTACTTGCGGATCGAAAAGCCGTTCCTGGGGTATGACGAGCTCTATGGCCTGGTTGCCTTGCTGTTGGGGCTGATTCTGGCGCTTGGGCTGCTGCGCTGGCGGCGGCACAACCCGGAACGGCCGAGTGGCGCTACACGGCAGCAGTGAATCGGCGGTATCCTTTTGCCAGTACCGGCCCTTTCGCGGGTAAACCCGCTCCCACAGGTATTTCACTGGGCCTGAACCTTGTGCAGTACCTGTGGGAGCGGGTTTACCCGCGAAAGGGCCGGCACAGCCACTTCCTATTCTCGTTGTAGACCCATGCCGCCACTACCTCACTTCGTCCAGCGTGTCATCGAACTGCTCAAACGCTACCCCGGCGTCATCGCGCTCGGTGGCTTCCTTTCCGGTATCGGCAGCTTCATCCTGGTTGATCGCCAGGCCAGCCTGGCCAGCTGGATCGCCATCCTCATGCTGGTCAGCTGGGTCTGGCTGATGCTGGAAAACACCCTCACCGGCCTGTTCGCTCGCACCTTCAACCGCGAGATCCCGCAGCCGTTGCTGCGCTACGCAACGCAGATGATTCACCAGGAAAGCCTGTTCTTCGTCCTGCCGTTCTTCTTCATCACCACCACCTGGAACAGCGGCCAGCTGGTCTTCACTGGCTTGCTTGGGGCCGCCGGGCTGATCTCGATCATCGACCCGCTCTACTACAAGTGGCTGGCACCCCGGCGCTGGCTGTTCCTTGCACTGCACACCCTGACCCTGTTCGCCGCACTGCTCACCGCGCTGCCGATCATCCTTCACCTGACCACTGCACAGAGTTTCAAGCTGTCGTTGATCGCCGCCATGGCACTGTCGTTCCCAAGCCTGATCAGCAGCTTCCCGGTCAATACCTGGCGCCGCGGCGTGGCACTGGTACTGGTGACCCTGGCGGTGGGCGGCAGTGGCTGGTTGCTGCGTTCGTGGGTGCCGCCCGCAACATTGTGGATGACGGACGTGGCGGTCAGCACCGAAGTACTCAATCGTCAACCCGGCGAATCGCTGGAAGAGGTGCCCGCCAGCCGCATCCGCAGCAATGGCCTTTACGCCTATACCGCGATCAACGCGCCGCGCGGCCTGGACGAACGCATCTACCATGTGTGGCAGAAGGACGGCCAGGAAGTCGATCGCATTGCCCTGGATATCCACGGCGGGCGCAAGGAAGGCTACCGTGCCTGGACCCACAAGCAGAACTTCCCACCCAACCCGGTGGGCAAGTGGCAGGTCCGGGTGCTGACCGAGGACGGCCAGATGATCGGCGTGCTGCGCTTCAAGGTGGTGGACGACGCGCCTGCGCCGTGACGCTGGGCGCACGACAGCACATTTTCAACAAACCGCTCCATGCCCGCTGCGCTATGATCAGCCTCTAGCCCAGCCGGATGCATGGAGCCTATGACCACCCCCAGCGCCACCCTGGACACCCGTTGCCAACCGGCCTGCCTGCGAATCGCCGGTGACTGGACCCTGGCTCACTACGCCAGCCTCAAGCGCGACAGCGAGCGCCTGCGCACGCAGTATGGTGCCGACACCATCGCCGACCTCAGCCAGCTGGGCCGCCTGGACACCGCCGGGGCCTCGCTGCTGGCCGAGCTGCTTGGCTCCGAGCGCCTCTCGCAGTGCACCCATGGCCTGCCCGAATCCAGTCGTGCCCTGCTCAAGAATGTGTACTGCTCGGTGCAGGACTACTGTATCCCGGTCAAGCAGCCCGAGCGCAACGTGGTGCTGGTGCTGCTGGAGCGTATCGGTTGCGCGGTCGGCACGCTGTGGCAGGACACCCTGCAGCTGCTCGGTTTCCTCGGCCTGATCATCGAAACCCTGCTGCGCCGCCTGCTGCAGCCACACCGCTGGCGTGTCACCCCGGTGGTCGCGCACATCGAGCAGACCGGGCTGGACGCAGCCCCCATCGTGGCCTTGCTGACTTTTCTGGTCGGCGCCGTGGTGGCCTTTCTTGGCGCCACGGTGCTGGCCGACTTCGGTGCGACCGTGTTCACCGTCGACTTGGTGGCCTTCTCGTTCCTTCGCGAGTTCGCCGTACTGCTGACCGCCATTCTCATGGCCGGGCGCACCGCCAGTGCCTTCACCGCACAGATCGGCTCGATGAAGGCCAATGAAGAGATCGATGCCATCCGCACCTTGGGCCTTAACCCCATCGAGCTGCTGGTGGTGCCGCGGGTACTGGCGCTGCTGATCTCGCTGCCCTTGCTGACCTTCGTCGCGATGATCTGCGGCATCGTCGGGGGAGCGGTGGTCTGTGCCCTGTCACTGGGGATATCGCCGGCCATGTTCCTGTCGCTGCTGCAATCCGACATCGGCGTGCAGCACTTCCTGGTCGGCCTGGCCAAGGCGCCGATATTCGCCTTCCTGATCGCCGCCATCGGTTGCCTGGAAGGCTTCAAGGTCAGCGGCAGCGCCGAATCGGTCGGTGCCCACACCACTTCCAGCGTGGTGCAATCGATTTTCGTGGTCATCGTGCTGGATGCGGTGGCAGCGCTGTTCTGCATGGAGATGGGCTGGTGAGTGGCCGGGAAGCTGTGATCGAGGCACGGGGCATCTGCAATCGCTTCGGTAGCCAGGTGGTGCACAAGGATCTCGACCTCGACCTGTACCGCGGCGAAATCCTCGCGGTGGTCGGTGGGTCGGGGAGCGGCAAGTCGGTGCTGCTGCGCAGCATCATCGGCCTGCGCCGCCCTGACGAAGGGCAGATCAAGGTATTCGGCGAAGACCTGGCCGGTTTGCGCGAGCAACAGCGTTCACTGGTCGAACGCCGCTTCGGTGTGCTGTTCCAGAAAGGTGCGCTGTTTTCGTCGTTGACCGTGACCGAAAACGTCGCCCTGCCGCTGATCGAGCACGCCGGCCTGTCGCGCGCCGATGCCGAACACCTGGCCGGGGTCAAGCTGGCCTTGGCTGGCCTGCCCATCTCCGCTGCCGACAAATACCCTGCGTCGCTCTCTGGCGGCATGATCAAGCGCGCCGCCCTGGCGCGCGCGCTGGCGCTGGACCCGGACATCCTGTTCCTCGACGAGCCTACCGCCGGCCTCGACCCGATCGGTGCTGCCGCCTTCGATCAGTTGATTCTTACCCTGCGCGATGCCTTGGGCCTGAGCGTATTCCTGATCACCCATGATCTGGACACCCTCTACACCATTACCGATCGCATCGCCGTGTTGTCACAGAAGAAGGTGCTGGTCGCCGGCCCCCTGGCCGAAGTCGAGCAGACCAACGACCCCTGGATCCACGAATACTTTCACGGCCCACGCGGGCGCGCAGCGGAACACGCCGCCGCCAGCGCCGGGCAGGAGCGCTGAACAATGGAAACCCGAGCTCATCACGTCCTGATTGGCCTGGTCACGGTGCTGGTGGTAGCGGGCGCCATGCTGTTCGGCCTGTGGCTGGCCAAGTCCAGCGTCGACGACGCCTTCAAGGACTACGAAGTGATCTTCAACGAAGCCGTCTCCGGGCTGTCCCGCGGCAGCCCGGTGCAGTACAACGGTATCAAGGTCGGCGATGTCACCAGCCTGCGCCTGGACCCGAAAGACCCACGCCGGGTGCTGGCCCGCGTGCGCCTGAGCGGTGACACCCCGGTCAAGGAAGACACCCAGGCCAAGCTGACCCTGGCCGGGGTCACCGGCAACTCGTTCATCCAGCTCAGCGGCGGCACGCCGCACAGCCCGGAACTCAAGGGCAAGGACGGCAAGCTGCCGGTGATCGTCGCCTCTCCGTCGCCTATCTCACGCCTGCTCAATGACAGCAGTGACCTGGTGACCAACATCAACATGCTGCTGCACAACGCCACGCAGATGTTCTCGGACAGCAACATCGAGCACCTGAGCAACACCCTGGCCAACCTCGACCAGACCACCAGTGCCTTCGCCAACCAGAACGGCGGTGTCAGCGAGGCAATCGCCCAGCTGGCCCAGGTCGGCAAGCAGGCCAATGCCACCCTGGCCGAAACCCAGGCACTGATGCGCAATGCCAACGGCCTGCTCGGCACCCAAGGCAAGCAAGCCATCGGCAGCGCCGAGCAGGCCATGCAGTCGCTGGCCGACAGCGCCGCGACCCTCAACAGCCTGCTGCAAGACAATCGCCAGTCCATCGACGACGGCGCCCAAGGGCTCAACCAGCTGACCCCGGCCATCCGCGAGCTGCGCGAAACCCTCAATTCGCTCAAAGGTATTTCCCGGCGCCTGGAAGCTGACCCGAGCGGCTACCTGCTGGGCCGTGACAACAACAAGGAGTTCCAGCCATGACCCCATCGCTGCGCCTGCTGGCCCTGACGGCCGCCTTGAGCCTGGCCAGCGCCTGCTCGATCCTGCCGCAGAGCGAACCGGTGGATATCTACCGCCTGCCGGTCAACCAGGCTAGCCACAGCAGCACTCCGGTGGCCTGGTCCCTGCGCCTCAACAAGCCACTGGCCAGCGAAGTGCTGGCCGGGCCACGCATCGCAGTGATCCCCCAAGGCGATGTGATCAGCAGCTACAAGGGCGCCCGCTGGAGCGACCCGGTTCCGTTACTGGTGCGCAACCGCTTGCTCGATGGCTTCCAGCGCGACGGCCGGGTGCAACGGCTGAGCGCTGACGACAGCAACCTGCAGGCCGATTACGAGCTGAGCGGCGAACTGCAGGCGTTCCAGAGCGAGTACCAGCCGGGGGGCAAGGTGGACGTGGTGATCCGCTACGATGCACGCCTGGTGCAAGGCCGCAGCCAGCGTATCCTCAATAGCAAACGCTTCGAAGTACGCCAGCCGCTGGCGGATACCCAGGTGTCAGCCGTGGTCGCCGGCTTTGGCGCAGCCAGCGATGAGCTGGCCAGGCTGGTGGTGAACTGGACCGTAGCGCAAAGCAGCCAGGCTCAGGCAAAGAACCAGTAGCAGACGCAGATGGCTGCGATCACACCGGCCAGCTCGGCCAGCAGGGCACAACCCACGGCGTGGCGCACACGCTGGATGCCGACTGCGCCGAAATAGACCGCCACCACGTAGAACGTGGTTTCGGTACTGCCTTGAATCGTCGCTGCCACCAAGGCCGGGAAGCTGTCGACGCCGTGGGTCTGCATGGTCTCGATCAGCATGGCCCGCGCCGCACTACCGGAAAACGGCTTGACCAGCGCCGTGGGCAGGCCCTCGACAAAGCGGGTATCCAGGCCCGCCCAGTTGACTGCGTGGCGAATGCCATCCAGGGCCAGCTCGAGTGCGCCCGACGCCCGCAGCACGCCCACCGCGACCAGCATGGCCACGAGGTAAGGCAGCAGGCTCTTGGCCACGTCGAAACCTTCCTTGGCGCCCTCGACGAAGGTTTCGTACACCTTTACCCGCTTTAGCGCGCCGATCAGCAGAAACAGAATGATCACGCCGAACAGCGTCAGGTTGCCGAGGATCGACGACAGGCTGGCCAGTGCGGCCGCCGACAGGGTGCCCAGGAAAGCCATGAAGCCGCCCAGCAGCAACGCACCGGGGATCAGGTAGGCGAGCACCACCGGATCCCACAGGCGCAAGCGCTGCATCACCGCCACTGACAGCAGGCCGACCAGGGTCGAGGCACTGGTGGCCAGCAGGATCGGCAGGAACACCAGGGTAGGGTCGGTGGCGCCTTGCTGGGCGCGGTACATGAAGATGGTCACCGGCAGCAGGGTCAGCGACGAGGCGTTGAGTACCAGGAACAGAATCTGCGCGTTGCTCGCCGTCGTACTGCTGGGGTTGAGTTCCTGCAGTGCGCGCATGGCCTTGAGGCCGATCGGCGTGGCGGCGTTGTCCAGGCCCAGGCCGTTGGCAGCGAAATTCATGGTGATCAGGCCCAGGGCCGGGTGGCCGGGCGGCACTTCCGGCATCAAGCGGGCAAACAGTGGCCCGAGCACCTTTGCCAGCCATTCGACGATGCCGGCCTTTTCAGCGATCTTGAGGAAGCCCAGCCAGAGGGTCAGGGTGCCGAACAGCAGGACCATGACCTCGACCGACAGTTTGGCCATGGCGAAGATGCTCTCGACCATCGCGGCGAAGATGCCGGCATTGCCACCGACCAGCCATTGGGCCAGGGCGGAGACAGCCGCCACCAGGAAAAAGCCGAGCCAAAGGCCGTTGAGCATCCGTGTGTTCCCCCTGAAAATTGCCCGCATGATAGCGTATCGTCGCCCTTCACTGGCGACCGGGATACCTGTAGGAGCGGCTTTAGCCACGAATACCGGCGAAGCCGGTGCCATGCACCGCGTTGCCTGCTTCGCGGCTAAAGCTGCCCCCACAGGGACCGCGCCAGCCCCACAGACAGCAAAAAGCCCCGACACGTCGGGGCTTTTTGGTTCAGCAGGTCAGGCTCAGCGCTTGGCGGGTTCGCCAATCACAGCGGCCTGCTGTTTGTCCGCCATCAGCGAAGCGTAGTACTGCTCGCCCTTGGCGGCGTCGTACATGCCTTCCCAGCG
>Ga0153918_1001341_pt1 | contig 10163 bp, 8 predicted proteins | sample TSFL002MetaG_FD_104687 | JGI IMG/M metagenome (GOLD analysis project Ga0153918, IMG submission 104687) | Attine ant fungus gardens microbial communities from Florida, USA - TSFL002 MetaG | ecosystem: Host-associated > Fungi > Mycelium > Unclassified | place: USA: Florida, Paynes Creek Historic... | reverse complement strand
GTGTGGAGGTGAGCACGGGCGGCGGAGAGGACAGAGTCACTGACGGCGGAAGAGCTGCGGCCTGCAGAGGACAGCGAGGACAAGAAAGGCAGCAGTGGATGCGCCGTACACAGCCAGCGGGAGCCAGGCCATGATTCCCACGCCTCCGATGACTCGCCGCCATGTGCTGTGGTACTCCGCCACCCTCCCTGCCGCCGTCCCCGTCCTCCTCCTCGCCTCTGCCGTCCATCTCGTGCGTCAGTCAGCCCGTCCTCGCCTGCAACCCGCACTCACCTCCCACAGAGTCTCCAGCTTGCCCAGCTCACCCTTGCCCATGAGAAACACATGGACCAGGCTGCTCACCGCGTCGCCGCCCTCGACGCCCAGCTCGCAGTCCTCCGCGAGTCCAGAAAATAGTACTAGTTCATTAGCTACTTTGTAAGCACTCTGCGGTGTCGATGGTACGCTTTTGCACAGCTGCCGTCGCCGTTAGTTCCATTGTTGCTGCTGCCCATACCCGGCTCACCTCAGAACACCCGATGTTAGTCCTGCCACTGCCTTCACCGTGTCCTGACCCCGCCGGATCCTAAACACATCGTACGCTGCACAGCACCGTCAGCCATCTTCTCTCTTGTGCCAGTGCTCTCACTCACAAACAAATATCAAATCCATCACTAGCTTCGCCCGAGTCATCCCCAGCCAGTACCCGTCCTCTTCCAGCTGCTCCAACTCCTTTTCATCCTCCTTCCTCCTCGTCCCTGCCCCGCTGACACTTTCCCGGTACACTCGCTCTTCCACTGTCATCACACATTCAGCCTGGCTCTCTCTCCCTGTCCCATCTTACCTTGTTCCTTTTGCCTCTGAACAACCTGCTGCTCCAGCCCATTCTTTGCCAGTCCCACCCACGTAGACATAAACCAACACCAGTCCGCCACCCGTCCCGCCCGCTCCCCCGTCTTCTTTCCCAACAACCCCAGCTTCGACCACGTCCCCACGTCGTCCGCAATCGCGTTCACAAACTCAAGTAGCACCGGCGGTGGCGCGTACAACACCCTCTGCAGCAATGCCTCCTTGCTCCCTTCACTAGTGTACGGTATTCCTTCTTGTTTCATCATCTCCGTCAGAGGTCCCAGCCAGTTAAACAACAGTAATGTTTTCCTGCAATCCATCATCAGCACCCGTTCCATTGACAGCAACCACACTAACCTCGTCATCGACAGTCCAGATGCCGTCGACCTCAGCCCTGCTACCAACCCTGCAGATATCCTTCGCAAGGTACCAACTCGTCCATGGAATAGTAGACACACGCGAATAGAATACTGAATCACTTTCTACCATCCACCTCAGTATTAATTTTAACCATTACAATCCACCTACAAATGCCTTGTCACGACCATAACTCGTCAGAAATACTTCCCTCCACACATCCTCCTTCCGGACACGTCTTTCCTCGTCCATCTCCGTTCTTTGCACACTTTTTCTACTTTCTTCCTTGTGGCTTCTTGGTGTCCGTGGCGGGTGAGGCGAAAGTGGATTCATGGTAAATGATGCACTGGTATCAAACGCTGCAGAGTAGTACTGTGAGTCTTCATTACTCTGCTCGAAATGATTTTCTGCAGACGGAATGCCAATGGGAGTCATCACGTACGAGCATGAATCGCTACAGCACCTAAAAGTACAGCCAAACAACCAACAACATCCTGCTTTCATCAATTTCATGTCATCCTCTTACACCCGTTCCCCAACCGGTCTTCGTTCTCCCCTTCCTCTTCGTTCCACTGCCGCCTCCCCGAAACCAACATGCAAATTCGACTCAGAGTCACTAAGAGTCTATATCAAGAAACTTCTTTTGGCCACATTTCAAGATAACACCTGGCCTGACATCAAAGACCAAAACGACCGTATAAAAGGATGGAACAAGGAGATTGGAGAGCGGGTCAAAGAGCGTATGTTGGAAATCCAGCCTCATGGATAGTACGTCGTGTTCACTGTTGCTCCTCTCCTTGGTTGACAGTTTTCCACTTGTTAGCAAGTATGTTGTGATGACACAGACGACAAGGAACTTGGGTCAGGGAGGAAGGTACATCGCTCACCAAACAAACAGTTCCCGTGGCTAATTGGAGGAGGGCTCGTTTAGAATAGATATGGTCTCCCACTGGGATGAGAATGACGTCGTCGCTAAAGAGATCTTTTTCAATGTGAGTTCAAATGACCAATGACAGTCACATTCCCGCATAAGCTATTTCCATAGGACTCGCTCGTTTGCATGTGTGTTGCATTGGCCATCTCATAATGGTCAGTCAAACGCCAGTGCAAAAGCGTGTCTTATGATACCCCTTTTTTTGGAAAGGAACACTTGATGGATGGTTATCATGACCTTCTGCCGCGCCGCATTGTCTCATCGTGCACCTTGAGATCTTCTTTTTTTTCCGCGTAGAGAAGAAGAAGGAAAATCAAACCTAAAAAAAAACACAAAAATGAAATCATTGGTCATAAGTTCATCAAACATCGAGTTTCTTCTCTCTCTATCGATCTGGAGGATCTTGGCAAGGGCTACCTATCCCCAATTTATTCTAGTCTAGTTGTGTGTCAAACAAAAGTCCTAGTCTCATCAGTTCAGGCTGAATCTTTTCTGGGCAGTGATCAGCGGCGACAACTCACGCTTACCCCCTTTTTCTCATGGACGCATTTTTATTTATTTATAACAATCTTTTTTTTCTCACCAATGCGGTGATGATCTTGTTTCCGATCTGCACTATCTGTGATTCTTTCGCGATGTGACATTGCAACCCCTAACTATGATCGTGTCATTTCCTGAGGTGTGAAGAAGAAGAAGTGCGATGATGATGATATGGTAACTTGAGAAAGATGCTAAACAATAACACCTTGGAATGTTCAAAGCTGTTTTCTCTACATTCTATTTTTTTCTCGTGAATGACTTACATTTAGGGGGTTTCTATTCCAACAGAAATTGAGAGAGAAAGGATTTCCCTCGAAACGTGCATACAGGATTGATTGATCATACACGCCATTCAAATCCCACAGGGCGTTTCCCCATTAGAAGTTCTCAGAAAAAATCCTGCCTTGTAACAGTCAACTGCCAGACTGTAGAACAACCCATCGAGCGATCACGCAAAGGCCTTATCCCACGGACAACTCCACCAAGTCCTTGGGAGCGAGATAAAATTCTCATACAAATAATTGTAAATAGATACAAATGTTGTTACATAGGGTTAGGGTTAGAACACTCGACCGACATAAAAAAAAAAGCCTGCCCAGCCAGAGTGGCCAAAGCAGGACAGGAAAATATTGAGACAGTGCATAAGCCGAAGCCCATACAAGCCGCAGACTCCCTCTGAGGACAATGGTCGCCGTGCTATGGAGAGCTTCCACGGCCCACAAACCCATGTACCTGAAGGGGCTTGTGCCATCAAGGTAAGTATGAAGTGTTCAAATGCCAAGACAGTTGATTATATACCCCATCATCGCGCACGGACCAGTTCATCACGTGTGAAATTGATTTTTTGTCTACTAGTGTTTGGTTTGTTACCTTGTGAATGCTGTGATAGTACCTAGGGTTATGTGTTCAACAGAAATGGTGAAGATGCATCAACTTTCTGACACAACAGATCCATAAGGAATGGTGCGAGTGAAATTGAGATGGATGTTTGACCTTCTTTGTCATCATTTAAATGTTGCCGGGTGCTCGATTGCGATCCGGTTGATCCGTTGTTACAAATGCACCTCATTTCCTCTCTCTCTCTCTCTCTTTTGGTGGATATCAAACAGTTGAACACAGTTTTTTTGTCAAAAGAAGCTCTATTTGCTTGCTCTTGTTCATATACCAGTGCCTTGGAAGTTGTGACATGAAGACAGTGTTGGTTATTAATATCATGCTGATCTCACAAAGAGTGTAGTGCACTTTTGTCATCGTTGAAGATCGACCCACGTTCACGATTTTTGATCCACGTTTTGGAATGTTCTCACACATAACTTTGTTTTCAAAAAAAAAAAAAAAAGAAAAACCTAATCGCGCGCCCATCAAAAAAACAAAAGTCGCGAACCAAGGTATGCATAAAATCTGTCCAGTTGGTTTATGATAACAGATCTTCCGTTATTGGTTCATAATAGTAAAAACAACAAAAAAACTGTAGTATATATTTTTACCTACCACCCCCTTTTTTTTTGTCTTTCTATTGACAGCTATACGAGAGAGAACAGTAGGACCGATCAATTTTACATTCAAATACAAACTCAATTGAATCCGTGCCCTTTTTCATTTCAGATGTTATCTAAATGCCATAATACTTTTTTTTTTCCAAAAAAATTCGTTGAACCCGGCGGCCAAACCTTTTTTTTTGTTCACTCACACTCACTTTCTCCATTTGGAAAAGCCATATTGATAACGTTGAGGTTTCTTTGATCATCATCAACGTCACCAGAAAAGCCCGCTTCTTCTTCTTCTTCTTCTGATACATATATCCGAGTCTAACCCTCAACTATGAAATGAAGGTTTCCTGAAAAAAAAAAAGGGTAAATATTTTTTATTTTTCAGGAAACCAGGTTTCCTCTTCCTCTTCTCTCGTCTCGAGTTGCGTCTTTCTTATTCTAAAGAAAACAAGCAAGGCGGTTATGAAAGTCAATTGTAACGCTCACGCAGTCAAATAAAATGAAGCTTCTCTTCTAAAACGGCCGAGACAGACACACACACACACAGAGACTGTGTCCTGTCCAGTTTAATGAATGAATGAATATGAACCATCCACCCTACGTACTATAGACCTGCATAAACGCCTCTCTCTCCTGTGTCAATTAAGTGATACGTATATAGTTACGATGTCCAAGAGAGCAAAAGACAAATCTCTTTTTCCAACCCGTCCCCTCCACCAACTACATCCGAGGAGCAACCAGTTGCTATATCATTTATCCTTATCAAAAACTCGCCACAAAGTGTTCATTCCCCCCCACTCCTTTTCTTCTTCTTTGCCGCCCTTCCATCTAACCTGAATTTTCACGTAAAGTCAGCCTTTCTCCCCGTCCCTTACGATTATAGTCAAAAAAAAAAGCCTCGAGAGATGAATGAATAACCTAACGTTGTCACCATTCCAATTAGGCTCTAAACGAAAACAATGACCTTTTAAGCCTAGAACTTCCTTATCAAAATAGTTTACAATAACAAATCGACGTCATTCGACTAACCCCTCCGCCGTGGTCAAAATGGAGAATAGCAATTGTTTTTTTGTATACCTCAAACATATTGACTTGACAATCGATTTTCGTGTCTATCTAAAAAACGCTGCACATCGTTTGACAATAGTGCGTAGATGAGGTGATCTTTCGATTGATTCTCGGCTGAATGGCAAGATTGTCATCCTTTGTATTTTTCTAATTGAATGATTTGGCGGAAATTAACGCTTGAAAGCCTTTGGCATGTCCATTAATGGGCGATATTTCTATCATTTCGACCAAGATACCCGACTTGTCTCCGTTACTGTAACATGAATATGATCAATGTAGATATACAGACATCAACGTTACTGTTCATTGAGCGTTCTAAATGACAGGAGCGCGAAGGAAAATAAGGAATATATAATAGTGTTGTGCATGCTAGAAATACACGAGTGGTGAGAATGATAAGTAAGACCGTAAAGCTCTGCACCAGCTGAGGACGTTCTTAGATGAGAGAACGTTTCAGGGCAATGCCCAAAGAATTATACTAGAAAATTGACAAGCAATCAACTGAAGTTGAACCAGCTAAAGCAGAATTCGAAAAAGAAGGGCAAACCAGTAAATTGAGGAATTGCGCCCATAGGATCTAACTGCGCATCGGACTGCCGATGCATTCATTCCCAGAGGCCAATTCAGGAAGTGGATCAGGCTCTGCCTGGATATATTGAGTTGATAGCGGGCTCTTTGTCGTACTCTTCTTGTAACGCCGCCCGAGGAGCGTTGCACCTCGCATGTCGAGCTCAAATTCCTTCCTGTGGGATCTTTTGCCACCCGAAGCCAAACCAACGTCTCGTGATCCTGCAAGACCCTCCTGGATAGTAGCTGGATTCGAGATTTGATCACTCTGTTCCTTGTCTCCGTTATGGGACCCATTACCTCTCTCATCCTCATCATCTTCATTCAAATTACTCAAAAATCCACGTACGCCAACTGCTCGACCGTTAAATTTGCGTCTTCTGGTTCCTTCTTCTTCCATAAGATGTACGGCATGCGAAACATCAATTGCTTCTTTGAGTGCAATACCCGGACTCTTTCCCTCCTGGATACGACCTCTGGCAGCACAGAGCAACGGAGAATCGAGAGGTTCCCCTATGAAACCGCTGTAGTTATGTGGTGTCAGCGGTGCCGGTGGTGCAGGGACTGCATTACACCAAGGGTGAGTCAAGAACTCGTCGATAGTATATCGTTGAGAAGGGTCCACACAGAGAAGATGCTTGATCAGATCTTTGGCTGCAGAATGATCAGCTCATAGCTTAATAACCCCGCAGGCAGAACTCACCGTCAGAACTAATGTCATCCCACCAAGGACTGAGAAAAGTATAATAGCCTCTTGCCACCTTCTCAGTGAGCACATTTATACTTTCGTCGTAGAAGGGAGGGAAACCGCATAATAGGGTATAGAGAACACACCCTAGCGCCCACATGTCGACGCTCTTGCTGTATCGTTCATCCCTTACAATCTCAGGAGCTGTGTACCCAACCGTGCCACAAGGGGTCATAGTCTCCTCGTTCCATACAACTTTGCTGAGCCCAAAATCAGCTATTTTGACTGTGCCAATGCCGCCTCCTCCAACTCCGGAGATAAATTCGCCCTCGTCCTCTTTACCCTCATCGTAAGGACGTACAATGGGATATTTTGAAGGGACAATCTCAATACGCTCAAAAAGTAAGTTTTCCGGTTTGATGTCACGGTGCACGACTCCACGTTCTTCATGGAGATACCGAATTCCATGCGCAACTTGCAGGATAACGTGTCGAGCAAGGTTTTCGCTGAAGTACGTGAATTTGACAATTTGATGGAATAGTTCTCCTCCCCCCATTACTGGAGGGTGCTTAACGAAATTCAATAAGAAAAATCAGATTACCTACATTCCATTATTAAGAAGTAATGTTCCGAGGTTTCAAAGAAACTGTACAGTTTGACAATCGAGGAGTGATTGATACCGCGCATTATCTGCACCTCTAGAAAGATATGAGCTATGTAAAATGCGAGAATCGGATCCAGCACCTTTGAGGATATTTGCACGCTAGGAAATTGTATGATATCAGGATTCCGATGTGCTGATGAGAGTCAAGGACATAAAACAACTGCACCTCTGTTACGCGCGGCTTCTTCTTGAACAACTGGTTCAAGTGCTTTTCACCAGCCTGGGGATGGTGAGAAGGCGCACGCAGTAGAGAATCGATCAGTTGAAATTTTGAAAGAAAAAAGGATATTGAATTGACAATAAGTGAAGACACTAACCTGAGAGGCATTGAGTTCATATTTCCGAACGATCTTAACTGTTGTCGATTGCAGGTAAGAAAAACGACGAAGGTTTTAGAACACAGACGCAAACCTGCGACGCTCTTTCCGGAAGATACTTCAACCGCTTTGTACACGTTTGAAAAAGCACCACTATGAAAAGCAATCAGGCATGATCACCGACCATCTGTCAACAAAACTCACTCGCCCATTTTCTCTAGGAGTCTAAAGTTTTCAAGGCCCTTGTACATGGGCATCTTCAATTTGCTCTCACGCTCTTCGTCCACCATAGTTTGCACAATCTCGCGTGCAGGTGGGGACCTCCTGGATTGCTGATCATTGTGTTGTGCAGCATGTGTCATGGTATGTGGTTGTTCCTGTTGACGTGGAGCACGTGAGTTAGCTTGCGTGAGCTGAGTGTTCTGCTCATCGCGGTTTTTGGCAGCGTCTGAACGTACGGCATGATGATGTTTGCCATGGCGAATGAGGTCTAGAAAAAATTGAGAAGGAAATGGAGGAACACGGTCAGCAGTGAACATTACTCTTAAAAGCTTCAACAACGTTCGGAGGCATTTCGCTTGAGGACGCTGAGCCTACAGAGAAAAGGACTGAGTGGAAGAGAAAAGGAGGGGCAACAGAGAGAATGTAATTAATTGTCGGCATTTGTCACGACTAACGGCAATCAGAATGACGTCATTTACGTCATCTGCTGAAATTTGCTGGGCAGCCTGGAATGTCAACATCGCTTCCTAGCAGAGAGTGCTGTTCTATTGTACGGCTTTCGTTAGTCAAGGACCTAGCTCATGATATCTCGCCTTAGAATTACAATTGTAATTTGTCACACAGAATCACAACAATGTGACTTCACTAGTTTAAACTATTATACCGTGGGATACTCCAAATGATGGGGACCCGTTCGGTTCGTGTTTACCGTGAAGTCAGCCCTGTATAGTGATGAGTGGACTTGCCGATGAACTTTTGGCAGAATTAACGGGGCTTTCTGGAGAAGAGAATGAGGAAGAGGGACAAGAATCTGAAACACTGCCATCTTCTACTCTAGCCGAAGCATCTTCAAATATTGGACAAAAACGTAAAGCAGAAGCACTCGTGTCTGATGATGAAATGTTAGGAGGAGAGGAAGAAGAAACAGATGAGGGCGAAGTAGGACTTGTACTGGAAGGAGGAGTGAAACCTGCAGATGAGTTGGATGCTGAGGACGTGCAGCAAATGGAGCTTGGGGATATCGACGACATTGGAAAGATTGCAAAATTGGAGAGCAGCAAGCGAATGATGGATGTCCTGAAAGTACGGCTGTACTTCCCCTCAAAATACTTTGTTGTTTATCAGTTCTACAGGAGATTGAAAGATATCGGGAAAACCCATCATCTGCAGCGCAAATGGTGCTTCCTGCTCACTCAAATCCAGAATACAACGTTATTGTGCAAGCAAATAATCTGTCTGTAGATGTAGAAAACGAGATTCTCATTGTCAACAAGGTAGGTGAGTTATATTACAATTCCAAGTCGGGTTTCTTGATGACCTTCACAGTTCATCCGAGATCATTATGCAAGAAGATTTCCTGAGCTTGAACAACTCGTCACCGATCCTGCCATGTATATACGTTCTGTGCGGGTATTGGCAGATGCTGAGGTCAGTTCCTCCAGATGACATTCACAAATTGCTCAGCCTTTACAGGATTTGACAAAAGTAAACCTGAACGGAGTATTACCCCCCGCCATCATCATGAGCGTAGTTGTCACCGCATCCACATCATCGGGTAGGCGGCTTTCTGATAAAGAATGGAAGGCCATAGACAAGGCTTGCAATCTTGCCGATAGGCTAGAGGAGGCCCGTAAACAGGTGTGGAACGGTTTATATCTCATGACAACTGAATGCCAACTCTTATCTTTCAGATTTTCATGTACGTCAGCTCGAGAATGAATGTGCTTGCCCCCAATTTGTCAGCTATTATTGGTACTACTACAGCTGCGAAATTGCTAGGAGTTGCTGGAGGTTTGGCTGGATTGGCTAAAATGCCAGCATGTAATGTTCATGTATGTCATATCATCTCGCCACTCATTGAATACCCATATCTCTCTAGCTCTTGGGTGCCCAGAAGAAGATTACAGCGGGATTCTCGACTGCAACACAACGACGACACACTGGGTTCATTTTTCAGTCTGAGTTGGTCGTGCAAACTCCACCGGAGTATCAATTAAAGGTGCAACGAACCGTAGGAGCGAAGAGTGTGCTGGCCGCTCGAATGGACCTTGAGCGGATGCGACGTGATGGTGATTCTCGAAAAGTGAAGTTCGAGCCTATTTTATCTAATTGATTTCTTCAGGTTCATACGGGGAATTATTGCGGGACAAGATCGAGAAGCACATTGATCGACTTGCCGCCCCACCCCCAGCTAAAGTTACCAAAGCACTTCCCATTCCTGGTGATGGTCCAAAGAAGCGAAGAGGAGGTAAACGGTGGGTCTGGGAGTTAGGTTGATTCAGACACGAATTAATATGCAACTTGTCTAGGGCACGCAAGGCGAAGGAGGCTTATGCCCAAACAGAACTACGCAAGCTTCAGAACCGAATGGCATTTGGTGAAGCAGAAGAGGAGGTTGGAGCATTCGATCAGACCAAGGGTCTGGGCCTCATTGGAGTTGGGACAGGCAAGGTCCGTGCTGGAATGGGAGATGCTAAAAGTCGAGGTG
>Ga0153918_1001339_pt1 | contig 10179 bp, 10 predicted proteins | sample TSFL002MetaG_FD_104687 | JGI IMG/M metagenome (GOLD analysis project Ga0153918, IMG submission 104687) | Attine ant fungus gardens microbial communities from Florida, USA - TSFL002 MetaG | ecosystem: Host-associated > Fungi > Mycelium > Unclassified | place: USA: Florida, Paynes Creek Historic... | reverse complement strand
TGGTTAAATATATTGAATGCAACAACGAGCCCGACCGTTGGTGGAAAGGCCCGCAAACTACGCAGACGCCGGAGCAATATGCTGCCAACCTCTCTGCATTTTATGATGGTGATAAAGGCAAGCTAGGTAAAAATGCCGGTGTAAAAACTGCCGACCCTAACATGATAGTAGTAATGGGCGGTATTGCTACTTGCGACCCTAATTATGTAGCCCGCATTATTGCCTGGTGTAAAACAAACCGCGGCACCCGTGCCGATGGCTCGGTAGATCTGTGTTTTGACGTAGTTAACTATCACTATTATTCTAACAATGGTAGTGTGATTACACACACCACTGCCAGTACTGGCGTGGCTCCAGAGTTATCAGCCGCCGGTAGTATTGCAGATTCATTTACCAAAGTTGCCGATCAGTATCATTTGCCGGTTTGGGTTACTGAGGCAGGGTATGATATTAACCAGGGCAGCTATCAGAAAGCCATTCCTATCGGCACTAAATCAGCTTTAATTACTCAGGCCGACTGGATTTTGCGTACCTCTTTACTATACATGCGCCACCATATTGCCAGCGTATACTTCTATCAGCTATTTGATGCCAGCCCAGGAAACGCCGGCCAATATTCAACATCAGGTTTAGCAGAGAACGGCCAGCGCCGACCCGCTGCTGATTACATATTGCAGACCACCAAACTGATGGGTACTTATACATATGTAAAAACCATCAGCACAAATCCGCTGGTTGACCAGTATCAGAATGGCAAGAAAACGATGTATGTATTGACTGTGCCAGATCAGGTTGGCCGCACGGCGGCTTACACGCTTGATTTAGGTAAGACCACTCTTACCGCCAATATCTACAACCTGCAAGTAGGTGCCGATGCTATGACAAAAACCACCAAAGTTACCGTTGCTGGAAAAGTGAATGTAACTGTAAGCGAAACACCGATGTTTATAGAATCGGCTCAATAATAGTTTTTTGGATTAATTAAACACACTTGGATGAGGCGCCTCAAAAGGGCGCCTTTCCTTTTTAAATGGCCGCCAGAATTTGGCGCACTTGATTAGCATAGCCCCCTCCAAACAAATTAACATGTACCAATAGTGGATACAGGTTCCAGATCTTTAATCTTCCCTGCCAGCCGGTTTGTAGCGGGTAGGCATCATTATAAGCTTTATAAAATGCAGCATCAAATCCACCGAATAAGGCCGTCATGGCTATATCAAACTCGCGGTTGCTGTAACTTACCGCCGGGTCTATTAAATATGGTTGTTGTTTGGTGCTGATGAGATAGTTGCCGCTCCACAGATCGCCGTGAACTAACGCAGGCGGCTCTTCTGGATACAGGTCAGGTAGTTTTTCATAAAGTTGATCGAAGCTTTCCTGATCCTTAGCATCTAGTTGGCCGGCATCTGTGGCCAATTTAACCATCGGTTTTAATCGTTCCTCCACAAAAAAATCGCTCCATGTATTATGTCGATTGTTTTTTTGTGGTAACGAGCCCATGTAATTATCCTGATGGAACCCGAATTGTTCTGCTGTATGCTCATGCACGGCGGCTAATTGCCGGCCCAGGTTTTTAGATGCTTTATCGCTGGGATACCATGTTTCAACCCACTCTAATAAAAGATAGCTTTCTTTGCCGGCATAACCCTGGTAAATTACATCCGGAACGGCAATGCTTTCCGTCTGGCGGATGGCTGATAGTCCCTGTGCTTCATGGGCAAACATGCCGGGGAAAGCATCTTTGTTGTTTACTTTAAGTAAAAATGGCCCGGATGAAGTATCCAGCCGGTAAACCTGATTGATATCGCCCCCACTCACCGCACTGGTGTCTTTGATCTTCACCGCGAGGCGATTTTCTATATCATTTTTTAAGGAGGTAGATAAAGACATTTGTTTAACAGCCGGCGCCAAAGATAGGTATTCGGTGTTATTGATTAAGCAGTTTCTTTTTGCGGGCCTCGTATTCTTCTTTGGTGATAGCGCCTGAATCCATCAGCGCTTTTAGCTTTTTGATTTCGTCGGCTACATCAGCTACAGGTGCGCTGCCGGCTTCCTGCATATTGCCTTTACATGGTATTACTTCGCAGGCCAGAATGGCATCATCAATAAACATAGAGAAACGGAACGGGCCTCCTGCATTTACCATAAAAAGATATTTATCAACGCCGTTGAGCTGCATTTTGCGCATGCTTTTAATAACCACACCGCTATTGGCAAAATCTTTTGGTAAACCTCGGCCGCCGCTGGTACGTGCGCCCGGCAAAGTTGGTAAACCCAGGCCCCGGTCTTCAATATAAAGAAATCCGCCGGTGTCTTTTGACCCTTTACCAAGGCGAACAGTATCGTTAAGATGATAAGTAACGCCGTTAATGGCTTTATATTCTTTAATAGTTTGTGCCAGGGTAACCATTGGCATCAACACAACTGCGAGCAATAAAATTTTTTTCATAGGTGTAAATGGCTAACTAAGTTAGGCAAATCCGTTAATTGATACTAATTTATCGCCGTAAAAAACTATTTTTGCAGTTCAAATGGAGCACATACGTAATTTTTGCATCATTGCACACATTGACCACGGCAAGAGTACACTGGCCGACAGGTTACTGGAGTACACTGAAACCATCACCAAGCGCGAAGCACAGGCCCAGCTGCTGGATGATATGGATCTTGAACGCGAACGCGGTATTACCATTAAAAGCCATGCCATACAAATGGACTATGTGCTTGATGGTCAGAAATATGTTTTAAACCTGATTGACACACCGGGACACGTAGATTTTAGCTACGAGGTTTCGCGCTCAATTGCTGCCTGCGAGGGTGCGCTGCTGATTGTAGATGCATCGCAAGGTATACAGGCACAAACCATCTCTAACCTTTACCTGGCTTTAGAGAACGATCTGGAAATTATTCCTGTACTAAACAAAATGGACCTCCCAGGCGCAATGCCAGAGGAAGTGAAAGACCAGATTGTTGACCTGATTGGTTGTAAACGTGAGGACATTCTGGCTGCATCGGGTAAAACCGGCATGGGGGTACATGATATTCTGCGTGCCATTGTAGAGCGCGTACCTGCACCAAAAGGTGATCCAGAAGCGCCATTGCAAGCTTTGATCTTTGACTCGGTGTTTAACTCTTTCCGCGGTATCATTGCTTATTTTAAAGTAGTTAACGGCGAGATCCGCAAAAATGATAAAGTAAAATTTGTTGCTACCGAACGCCAGTATATTGCCGATGAGGTTGGTACCCTGAAACTGAATCAGGTACCTAAAGACGTCATTAAAACCGGCGACGTAGGCTATATCATCTCTGGTATTAAAGAAGCAAAAGAGGTTAAAGTTGGTGATACCATCACTACGGTAGATCGCCCGTGTCTGGAAAGTATTCAAGGTTTTGAAGAGGTAAAGCCAATGGTATTTGCCGGTATTTATCCGGTTGATACTGAAGATTACGAAGAGCTGCGCGAAAGCATGGCCAAACTTCAGCTAAACGATGCATCGCTGGTTTTTGAACCAGAATCATCTGCGGCGCTGGGCTTTGGTTTCCGTTGCGGTTTCCTGGGCATGCTGCACATGGAAATTATCCAGGAGCGTCTGGAGCGCGAGTTTGATATGACGGTGATCACCACCGTTCCCAACGTATCTTATAAAGCATACACTACCAAAGGCGACGAATTGCTGGTAAACAATCCAAGCGATTTACCCGATCCAAGCAAACTGGATTTTGTAGAGGAGCCATATATTAAAGCGACTATTATTACCAAGTCTGAATTTGTAGGTCCGGTAATGTCGTTGTGTATACAGAAACGCGGTTCTATTACCAATCAATCTTATCTCACTTCAGATCGGGTAGAGCTGATCTTTGAGATGCCGATGGGCGAGATTGTATTTGACTTTTACGATAAGCTGAAAACCATCTCTAAAGGTTATGCCTCTTTTGATTACCATCAGATAGGCTATCGCCAGAGTGATCTGGTAAGATTGGATATCCGTTTGAATGGCGAGCCGGTGGATGCGTTGTCATCACTGATTCACCGCAGCAACTCTTATGATTTTGGTAAAAAGATTTGCGAAAAGCTGAAAGAATTGCTGCCACGTCAGCAATTTGAAATTGCCATACAGGCCTCTATCGGCGCCAAGGTTATTGCCCGCGAAACCGTAAAAGCCATGCGTAAAGACGTAACCGCCAAATGTTATGGTGGTGACATCTCGCGTAAACGTAAACTGTTGGAGAAACAGAAACAAGGTAAAAAACGGATGCGCCAGGTAGGCAACGTAGAAATACCACAAAGCGCCTTTATGGCAGTTTTGAAACTGGACTAAGCGATTAGAAAACAGGAGGCAAGAATCAAGAATTAATTGAACTTGCCTCTTTCCTTTTTACAATACATCAAGAAATGAGAGTCTATTTTACTTCTTGAAACAATACTCTTGAATTTAAAGAACATGCAATTACTCGACGGTAAATACGTATCAGAAAAATTAAAAGGTGAAATTGCTGAGCAAGCCGCGGCCTATCTTGAAAAGAGCGGTCGTAAACCTCATTTGGTGGCTGTGTTGGTTGGTCATGATGGTGGTAGTGAAACCTATGTGGCCAGCAAGATGAAAAACTGTGAGAAGGTAGGCTTTAAATCTACCCTGGTACGATATGAGTCTGACGTAACTGAAGAAGAGTTATTGACCAAGGTTGCCGAGTTGAACGCCGACGAAGATATTGATGGTATTATTGTTCAGCTACCGTTGCCAAAACATATTGACCCGGAGAAGGTTACCGAGCGAATTGATTACCGTAAAGATGTGGATGGCTTCCATCCTATTAACCTGGGTCGTATGCAGCGTAACCTGCCGTCGTTCATTCCGGCTACGCCTTTTGGTATTACGTTGATGCTGAAAGAGTATGGTATAGAAACTGCGGGTAAGCATTGTGTAGTAGTTGGTCGCAGTAACATTGTGGGCTCACCAATGAGCATTTTGATGGCGCGTAATACACAACCAGGTAACTGCACCGTAACCATTTGCCACAGCCGCACACCAGATATTAAGAAATTTACACTAGATGCCGATATCCTGATCGTAGCCATTGGCAAGAAAAACTTCATCACTGCCGATATGGTGAAAGAAGGCGCCGTTATTGTTGATGTAGGTATGAACCGCGAAACATCAACCACTACCAAATCTGGCTATAAGCTTTATGGCGATGTTGATTTTGAAAATGTTGCCCCAAAAGCATCATGGATCACTCCGGTACCAGGCGGCGTTGGTTTGATGACCATTATTGGCTTGTTGCGTAATACCCTGGCTTCGGCTAATGGGGAGGTTTATTAAGAGGCGCAACAGCAACAGTATATAATCAGCTTAGCTTCAACAAGATAATAGAGGTTGTAATTATTGCTGAAGCTAAGCTAAAGGAAATGATATGGGGGTAAAAACTCACGCCTCAATCCTCCGCTCCTCATTCTCATCGGCCCAGATCATCGATACAATTTTCCAGTTCTCATCGGTCCAAACAAACTGAATATAGGCAATGCCGCGGGTTGGGTTGGGTAATTGATGGTCATCGAAACTATATTCATAAACACTGGTACGGTGGGCTATTTTACCGAAGATCTCGGTGCGTGCGCTCAGTTCGCGTCGCATGTAGTTTTCAATCTCGCGTTCAGCTACTAGCGATACTATGTTTTCTAAATAGCTTTCGGCTGTGTAGATCACCGGATCTTTAAAGCCGTTATCAATCATAAAGCCATCACCATAAAAAAAGGCCTGTATATCAGTAGCGTTCATTTCATAATCAGGGTGATTTCTGAAACTCAATGCGCGGTAAAAGTCAGACGTGATGACATCTAAGGCAGTAGTATCCATTACTTGAAAAGGTTTGTTAGTTTTTCCTTCCAGGTATTAAAGCCAACATAGATCTCATTTGTTTGAATTTTTACGGGATAGGTATTGATAAAGTCGTTTTGGCCGGGACTGCCGCGACCAGTTTCCAGGTCGTACGAAAAACGATGGATCGGGCAAACCAGCTTGCCATCCCTGCACCATCCGCGGGTAATATCCTCCTGCGCATGTGGGCATCGCGAGGCTAGCGCAAATACCTCACCATTATAACCAACAAGGCAAAGGCTTTTACCGCCTGCCACTACTTTTTTAATAAAAGGCTCCTGAGTGTAAACAACGCCGGGCACTTTAAACCAGTTCATGCCCGCAATTTAGAAATCAATTTTCAGATTGGTAACAGTTGGGTCTTTAATCATCTCGTCCATATTGGTTACCAACGTTACGCGCTTGCGATCGGCAGATAGAATGGCATGTGGGTTATTGATCTTCTTTACCGGCTTAGCAAAATTGAGTACCACTTTGTATGGTGTTTCAATCAGCATGGCTTTGGCCATAGCAAAGGTGCTTTGGGTACGCTTTAGGAAGGCGTTAAATTTAGAGAGATCAATAATGCGGTAAAATTTATGCGGGGTGATCTCATAGTCGTAATAATCCTGACCGGCTATAAGTTGCTGGGCGTCAAAGCTACTTAAATTTTTTGCGCCTTTGGCTAGTCCGCTAAATTGACTGTCGCCGGCTATTTTAGAAAGGTGCTCTACATAATATTGCAAATCGGCAAGGTCTTTAGCCTGATGCACCACGCTTACTTTCATTAGGTTTTTTTTCAGATTCATGTTGACCATCAGATTGCTTGATTTAGCCATATTGGCTTCTTCTGCATTCATGCGGTTCTGGGTGCTGTCTGGCAGGGCGCTGTAAAAGTTAAGGGAAGTATCCTTGGTCATGGCAAACTGTGGTGTGGCACGTACTGAGTCTGACATCAGGTTCATCAATACCGATACTGCTTTGCTCATGTCAAAGTTATAGGCCACATTGCAAGAGCCGTCGGCCTTGAAATCATATACCTCCTCGATATCGACACATGAGGTGAAACACAATATCAGGCCAAGAAATAAAAGAAAGTAGCGTTTTTTCATAAGCCCGCCGATTTATATATAAAGCTATGAATTAAAATTTTAGTTTGGCAAATAACCTTCCTTTTGTACGGAAAATAATTACAGGTGCTCGATTCATCACATTTAAGTAATATCGGTAAAGGAGGCTACGCCAAAGCCTTATTATCCGTATATTTGCGCCCTTATTTATGGCACACGTAATACCAGAAGACGGCACCATGCTTCCATTAATGGAAGAGTTTTACACCATTCAGGGCGAAGGGTTTAATACCGGCAAAGCTGCGTATTTTATTCGTCTGGGTGGTTGTGATGTAGGTTGCCATTGGTGCGATGTAAAGGAAAGTTGGGATGCCGAGCTGCATCCACTCACGCATGCAAACGTGATTGTTGAAAATGCGGGTAAACATCCGGCCAAAGCCGTAGTAGTTACAGGCGGCGAGCCATTGATCTATAACCTGGATTACCTGACCGCCCAACTGCAACAACATGGTATTCGTACTTTTATAGAGACATCGGGTGCGTATCCCCTTTCTGGTAATTGGGACTGGATTTGTTTATCGCCCAAAAAATTTAAAGCCCCTGCTCCTCATGTAGCCGAGAAAGCTGACGAGTTAAAAGTGATCGTTTTCAATAAATCAGACTTTTTGTGGGCTGAAGAACATGCTAAAATGGTTGGATCTAACTGTAAACTTTATTTACAGCCAGAATGGTCTAAGGCTAAAGAGATGATTCCGCTGATTGTTGAATATGTAATGAATAATCCGCAGTGGGAAATCTCTTTGCAGACACATAAGTATCTCAATATTCCATAAGCATCACCCGATTAATATCTGCTTCAATTTCGAGTTTTAATTGCAAATACAATCGTAAAAAGACGATTGACTGTAAATCGATGTGCCTTATTTTTACAACTTGCATCACAAATCCGCAATTAGACATCCGAAATTCGAAATCAAACATTAACTTAGGATAAATAGATCCTTTGTAATGAGAGCCCCTCTGTTATTACTATTATTGCTGGTGCCGGTTTGGGTATTTGCCCAATCGAGGCAGTATGGTACTACCGATAAGGAGGCAATTAAACTTTATGCAGAGGCTAATCAGGATATTGACAGCCATTTGTATGATGATGCCATAACTAAGCTAACCAAGGCATTAGAGAATGACGATAAGTTTATTGAAGCCCATGCCCAGGTAGCAGATTTGTATAGCCTAAAGCATTTTTGGGGTGAAGCCATAAAGCATTATAAAAAAGTAGCTCTGTTGAATGCCGACTTTAACCGGGGAATCTATTTAAAAATGGGCGAAGCCGAAGTTAATGATGCCCAGTATGCCGCCGCTATTCCTGATCTGGAAAAGTATCTCACCTACCCCAACGCTACCGAACAAAACCGTTTTTTTGCCCGTAAGCTGATTGCCGATTGCGAGTTTAGTATTAAGGCGATACAAAATCCTGTGCCTTTTAAACCAGTGAATATGGGGCCGGAAATTAACACCGCTAATGACGAATACCTGCCAGTGGCTACTGCTGACGAGGGCACATTGATCTTTACCCGTAAGATTAATAACAATGAAGATTTTTATCGTAGTCTTAAGAAAGACGGCAAGTGGCAAAATGCTGTTTATCTGAGTAATCAAATCAATACACCAAACTTTAACGAGGGCGCTCAATCTATCTCGCAAGATGGTAAATACCTTTTTTTTACCGGCTGTAACCGTCCGGATGGTTTGGGTAGATGTGATATTTATATTTCGCAGAAACGTGGTGACGATTGGTCGAAACCCTTTGATCTGAGTCCGCCGGTTAACACACCTGGTTGGGAGTCACAGCCATCATTAAGTGCTGATGGCCGTACCTTATATTTTGTGAGTAACCGCAAAGGTGGCTACGGTGGTTATGATATCTGGAAGTCAAGACTGACTGAAAAAGGCTGGGGCGAACCGGAGAACATGGGGCCAAACATCAATACATCTTTTGATGAGCAATCACCGTTTATTCATGCTGATGATAGTACATTTTATTTCTGTTCAAATGGCTGGCCCGGCTTAGGCAGTAAAGACCTGTTTGTTAGTCGCCTGGGGAAAGACGGCAAATGGCAAAAACCGCAAAACCTAGGCTATCCTATTAACTCTAATGGCGATGAAAACGGATTGACTATTAACGCCAACGGCAGTTATGCATTCTTTGCTTCTAATAACCTTAGTGGCTATGGCGGTTATGATATTTACACTTTTGAATTACCGGTCAGCGACAGACCCCGCGCTGTTACTTATGTGAAAGGAAACATTACAGACAGTAGAACCAAAGAGCCGTTGGAAGCACAGGTGGAGATAGTTGATCTGCAAAAAAATATTCCTGTTTACCAGGATTACAGCTCGGCTAATGGCGATTTTCTGGCGACACTTACTTCGGGCAAAAACTATGGTTTGACGATTTCTAAAAATGGCTACCTGTTTTATTCAGCCAATTTGCCGGTGCTGGACAAATCGTCAGCCAGTAAACCTTATGTAATTGAGGTATCTATGCATCCCATTGAGGTTGGTGGCCGGATGATTCTGGCTAATGTTTTCTTTGACACCAATCGTTATGATCTGAAACCAGAATCGATGTCTGAGTTGCAAAAGCTGATAGACTTTATGGCACTCAACCCAACTGTTAAAATACAGATCTCGGGCCATACTGATGATGTAGGTAATGATCAGATGAACCAGACGTTATCTGAGAACCGGGCTAAATCTGTTTATCAATATCTTATTAATCACCAGGTGCCTCCTGCACGGCTAGCTTTTAAAGGTTACGGTAAAACCATGCCAATTGTGCCGAATACCAGCGATGAAAACCGGGCGCAGAACCGGAGGACAGAGTTTGTGATTGTTGGGAAGTAACTCCCCCCCCGCCCCTAAAATGGGAATTACTATTCGAAGAACTTTTATTATAAATAGAAAGGCGAGAAGTATATTACTTTTCGCCTTTCTATTTTAAGGTATTTTGTGATTCCCTCATCCTTTTTCCAGGGTCGGGTACTTAATTTCCCAACTCACTCATAAACTTTATTCTCATTAATTGCACTTCCTCGCGGGTATAATCGTCTGATCCCAGTTCTGTCAGCGCGTGATCGATAGAATCACTATCAGCAGATTTAAAATAATCATAAACCTCCTCCTGCTTATCCTCATCGATTACTTCATCGATATAATAATTCAGGTTTAATTTAGTGCCAGAGTTAACAATG
>Ga0153918_1001336_pt1 | contig 10193 bp, 5 predicted proteins | sample TSFL002MetaG_FD_104687 | JGI IMG/M metagenome (GOLD analysis project Ga0153918, IMG submission 104687) | Attine ant fungus gardens microbial communities from Florida, USA - TSFL002 MetaG | ecosystem: Host-associated > Fungi > Mycelium > Unclassified | place: USA: Florida, Paynes Creek Historic... | reverse complement strand
GAGGTAACAGCCACCCTGGTGCAGTGCCCTCTATAACCATCCGTGGCACCCGTTCAAAACAGGCCTCAAATGATCCGCTGGTGGTGGTAGATGGTATTCCTTTTACTGGTAGTCTTCAGGATATTAATGTTGATGATATTAACTCGGTAGAAATACTAAAAGATGCATCGTCAACTGCCATTTACGGTTCAAGGGGTGCCAACGGCGTGGTACTGGTAACCACCAAACGTGGCAAATCCGGCGATCCGGTGGTAACTTATAGCGGCTATGCCGGTTTCTCCAAACCGTTACGTCAATATAATGTGATGAATGCCGAGCAATATACGCAGTTAAAAAAATGGGCGTTCTTTAACGCAGCCGCAGCCAAGCCGCTCTATACCAGTCCAGATGATCCGCGCATTATTACAGAAGGTGCATTTGGCGCGCAGGAGCAGGCCTCATTAAAAACGGGTCGCAGTACCAATTGGCAGGACCTGATCTACAAAAATGGTTTTCAGACCGATCATCAGCTCGGGGTATCTGGTGGTACAGATAAAACGCAATATGATATTGCCGCCGGATATTATGACGAAACCGGGATCTATCCGGGCCAGTCTTTTGCCCGTTACTCGTTAAAACTCAGTGTAGACCAAAAGCTGGGCAAATACATTAAAATAGGTCTGAGCTCGTTAAACAACCTGTCCTACATCAACGGCGAGAACGCCAACCCGCTGGGCCAGGCGCTGCGGGCAAGTCCGCTGGCTACACCTTATGATGATGTAACCGGCGCCCTGGTGGGTTATGTAGATGGTAGCGCCAAACAGGTATGGAACCCGCTGGCCAACTTTGTACCAGGGGCGTCGGTAGAAACACGTAAGCGTTTGGGCTCGTTTAACTCGGCTTACCTGGAGGCAAAACTTGCCCCAGGTTTAACCTATCGTTTTAACGGCGGCGCCGAGGTGCGTACAGAAACCTATGGCAATTTTTATGCAGCAGCCACTTATAATAATCAGGGCTCGCAATCTACTGCCAACAACAAAAACTCTTACCTGTACAATTATACGCTGGAAAATATTTTGAATTACGAGCACACTTTTGCGCGCGATCATCATGTCAACTTTACCGGTTTGTACAGCTTGCAGGAAAATCAGAGCCAGTCAAACTCCTTCAGCTACAATAATTTATTGTCAGATGGCGTGCAGTACTTCAACCCGGCGGTAGGCTCAAACCTTACCGGCACCGGCTCATATGCCAAGTATGATCTGATCTCTTACATGGGCAGGATCAACTACGGTTACAAGGACAAATATCTATTGACGCTGACGGCACGTTCTGACGGTTCATCAAAACTTACACCGGGCCGTAACTACCATTTCTTCCCATCCGCTGCCTTCGCCTGGAACGTGATGCAGGAAGAATTTATGAAGAATAACAACATCCTTTCAAACCTGAAACTACGCCTGAGCTTTGGCGATGTAGGTAATGCAGCGATAGATCCTTACCAAACCCAGGGTGGCTTATCAACCGTTACTTATAACTACGGTGGTAAAAATACCATTGGTGCGTATCCATCAAACGTGCCCAACAATGGCCTGGACTGGGAATACACCCGCACGCTTAACGTAGGTGTAGATTTTGGTATTTTGCGCGATCGGATTACCGGTAGCATTGATGCTTACCACGAGTATACCCGTAACTTGCTGCTGCCAGAATCGCTTCCACCTACATCAGGTATCCCCAATACCGTACTTACTAACGTAGGTAGGTCTGAAAATGTTGGTTTGGAGATCAACATCAACTCAAACAATATCACTGCGGGTAATAACCAGGGTTTTAGCTGGAGCACCAATCTTAATATCAACTTTAACCGCGGTAAGTTAACCGCTTTGGCCAATGGCACCACTGTTGATATCAACAATAACCTATTTGTGGGCAGCCCTATCAGCGCTATTTATGATTATAAAAAGATGGGCATCTGGCAAAACACGGCGGCAGATACCGCGCTGGCCAAAAAATACGGACTCACGCTCACTGGTGGCCAGTCGGTTATCGGTACCATCCGCGTAGCTGATCTGAACGGCGATGGAAAGCTTGATGCTAACGATCGGATGATTGTTGGCTCTGAGCAGCCCCTGTTTTCCGGCGGTATTACCAACAGGTTTGGCTATAAGGGCTTTGACCTGACCGTGGTAGCAGCTTACCGCGTAGGCGGAACGCTTACTTCAGCTATTTATCAGAGCGGTAGTTTCCTGAATACTTTGCAGGGTAACTACAATAACCTGGCTATTGATTACTGGACACCATACAACCACCAGAATTACTGGCCTAAGCCAACTAACGCGTTTACCAATACGCCTTATTCATCGTTGCTTAGTTATTTCAGCGGTACTTATCTTAAGATCAGGAGCATCAGTCTGGGTTACAATGTGCCCAAAAAATGGCTTGCCGGCATTGGCGGTCACAGCCTAAAGGTTTATGCTACGGTGCAGAATCCGTTTATCCTGTTCTCGCCTTATGTCAACAACTTTAATGGTATTGACCCCGAATCATCAGGGAAGCTGGCTGAGGATACGCCTGCCAAGTATTCCTTTTTGTTCGGTTTGAATTTAACACTCTAAAAAAGACAACATAGATATGAAAAAGATAAATAGCTATACCATCATTGTCTGTGTGCTGCTGGCCGTAATTGGGGCTGGTTGTAATAAGAAATTAGAAGAGCATCCTATATCTAACTTAACACCTGGTTTTTTCACTACACAACAGGGTATCCAGGCTGGTTTGGATGCAGCTTATGCCGGTTTCCGCACCATTTATGGTCCCGATACCTATTTTGAAATGTCGGTAGGCGGCACAGACGAGTTTCAGGCCGGGGTAGATGGTACGGGTGCGCTGGTACGTTACAGCAGTGGTTTCAATACGTCAGACGGTACGGTGGCCGGTATCTGGAAAAACTGTTACACCTTTATCAATACCTGTAACGGTTTGATTGATTATTTGCCCGCATTAACAGGCATGGATGCAGCAACCAAAGCAGAGATGATGGCCGAGGCCAAGTTTTTGCGTGCCAACTATTATTTCATCCTGGTACAGAATTGGGCAGATGTAACCGTAAATAAGCATTTCCAGAGTGAGCCAACGCTCTCGGCTACGCGAGATAAACTGGCTGATGCTTATGCCCTGATTATTCAGGATCTGAACGATGCGATTGCAGGCTTACCAGCCAGCCCGCAAACTGCAAATGTGCTGGCCGGTAAAGCCACTAAAATTGCAGCCATGCACGTTTTGGCCAAGGTTTACCTTACCCGCGGTTATTCCAGCGTTAAACAGTCTGACGATTTTAAAAATGCGGCCAGCACTGCTACAAACATCATCAACACCGTAGCCCCGGCCAACGGGGTTAAGCTGCTGCCGGATTTTGGCAAAGTATATGCCGAAGGCAATGAAACCAACACCGAAGTGCTGTGGACCGTACAGCATACCACCAGCTCGGCTTATAATGGTTCGGCTACGCAGAACAATAGCGGCCCCGATAATTTGTATGTACACTTGTTTGTACCCCGCTATGAAGCACAGCCCGGCATGCAGCGCGATATTTATTACGGTCGTCCGTATGCCCGTGTAATGCCTACGCGCTGGCTTACCGACACCGCTTTTAAAGACAAGACTAACGATACCCGTTACTTTAAAACCTTTCAATCGGTTTGGATAGCCAATAACCCGGCTAACCTGCCGCTGGATGCCAACAAGCAACCCAAATTTAAGGTAGGTGATACCGCTATTTACATGCCCGGTATTGAGTTGACAGCAACGCAAATTGCCAAATACCGTTACCAGGTAGTACCGCCAAGCAAATACGTAAACACGCTATATCCAACCATGCTGAAGTATTATGATGACAGGCGTACTGACTTGAACGCACCGTCTGTAAGGCCGATTATCATTTATCGCCTGGCAGAAACATATCTGATTGCAGCCGAGGCATTACTGCAAGATGGCAGGCCTGGTGAAGCAGTTCCGTTTCTAAATGCAATCCGCGAGCGGGCGGCATACCCATCGGGTAATGTAGCGGCCATGGATATTACAGCGGCCGATGTAAACATTGATTTTATTTTGGATGAACGCGCCCGTGAAATGTGTGGCGAGCTGTGCCGCTGGCAGGACCTGGTGCGCACCGGCACGCTGTTAGCCCGTGTGAAAAAACATAATACTGATGGTGGACCAAACATCAAGAATTTTCATGTGCTGAGGCCCATACCGCAAACGCAGATTGATGGTACCATCACCGGACCGAAGTATGATAACAACCGGTATTTTCCTAATTGGAACTAACGGTTGAAGATTCTCTCAAATCCCGGAGTGGTTACCGGGGTAGTTTTGTAGCAAAGAGCCCCGGGCCAGCCCGGGGCCGCTGCAGACTTTAATACCTGATTAAACATAACCCATATAAACAAAGTAAAGCTCATTTTAATGAACACAAAGCACTATCTGAAAACAGTATTATTAACGCTTAACCTGGCCGCGTTTGCCGCGTTGGGGCAAAGTAAAGGCAGCGGCAGCTACAACGTTACCGCTTTTGGTGCCAAAGGCGATGGCAAAAACATCGACACCAGGGCCATTAACCAGGCTATAGACGAGGCGGTGGCCCACGGCGGCGGCACGGTAAATTTCCCGGCAGGTAATTATTTGACCGGGTCTATTCATTTAAAAAGTAATATCGCGCTCAATCTCGAGCAGGGTGCCACTATTATAGCTGCACCGCAAACGCCGGAGGCCGGTTATGATGACCCCGAAAAGCCATCTACCGATAACCCTTACCAGGATTACGGCCATCGCCACTGGCACAACAGTTTAATATGGGGCGAAAACCTGCACGATATCGCTATCACTGGCCTGGGCACCATCTGGGGTAAAGATCTTACCCGCAGCAACAAAGGTGATGATGATAAACGCCCCAACAAATCCATCAGTTTGCGCAATTGCCATAATGTGGTTATTAAGGATATTTCTATTCTGCATGGCGGCTGGTTTGGCATTTTGGCCACAGGTATAGATAACTTTACGGTAAATAACGTAAAAATGGACACCAACCGCGATGGTATGGATATTGACTGCTGCCAGAACGTACGAATCTCTGATTGCAGCGTTAACTCACCTTATGATGATGGCATCTGCCTTAAAAGCAGTTATGGCCTTGGCTATGCTCGTCCAACAGAAAATGTAACTATCACCAATTGCCAGGTAAGCGGTTTTGATGAAGGCAGTTTTTTGGATGGTACCTTTAAACGTAACGAAAAGAAATACTCAGACGGTAATCCAACCGGTCGTATCAAATTTGGTACCGAGTCTAACGGTGGTTTCCGTAACATCACTATTTCTAATTGCGTGTTTACCTATTGCCGTGGCCTTGCCCTCGAAACAGTTGACGGCGCCCTGCTGGAAGATGTAACCATCAACAACATTACCATGCGCGATATTGTGAACGCGCCCATTTTTGTACGTCTTGGCGCCCGCATGCGTGCACCGGCAGATATGAAGATGGGTACCTGCAACCGCGTGATCATCAGCAATGTGGTGGTTTATAATGCTGATGCACGTCATGGCGCTATCATCAGCGGTGTGCCGGGACATGATATCAATGATTTGACACTAAGCAACATTCGCATATACTACAAAGGCGGCGGCACAGCAGAACAGGCTAAGCGCGAAGTGCCTGCGCTGGAGAAAGGTTACCCCGAGCCTTACCAGTTTGGCGTAATGCCATCATACGGATTTTTTATCCGTAACGTAACCGATCTGAAAATGAACGATGTAGAGGTTAACTATCTGACAGAAGACCAGCGCCCGCCATTTATTCTGGACAGCGTTACGGGTGCCGATTTCCAGCACATCCGTGCGCAAAAGGCTAGTGGCGTGCCAACCTTCGTGCTCAATAATGTAAAGGGCTTTAACATTTTCAATAGTGTTAACATTGCCAATACCAAACTGGCCAACGTAACCAAAAAGGAGATACAGTGATGATGAAGCCATTTATTCGTTTTGTTGTACCGGTGATGCTGATTGTGGGCATTCTTGCTTTCAGCGATCTCTCGCCCGGATCGGCTCCGGTGCCAGACCCTGACAATGCCGGACTAAAACTTCCCGATGGTTTCGGCGCCATTAAAGTAGCCACGCTTGATGCCAAAGCCCGGCACATTGCGGTAACACCTCAAGGCGAGATCTACATAAAACTGGCCAAACCTAAAGGTGGCAAAGGTATTCTTGTATTACACGAAGGTGTTAACGGCAAAGCAACCGTAACAGGCGGCTTTGGCAATTATGGCGGTACAGGCATCTATATAAAGGGTAGTTACCTGTATGCATCATCTAATACCGAAATTTTTCGCTATAAACTGGATGAGCAAAATGGGGTGATTGACACCCTGCGCCCGGAGAAACTGGTTACAGGATTAAAAGCTGGTCGACAACACGAAACCAAATCGCTGGTGCTGGATAATGATGGTAATATCTACGTTAACATCGGTTCGCCGCTCAGCGCCTGCCAGGTAGAAGATCGAGGTTTGCATTCGCCGGGTATCCCCGGCTGCCCGCTGCTGGATTCGGCAGGCGGCATCTGGCAGTTCAGGGCCGATAAGCAGAATCAGACTTATAAAGACGGTGTGCGCTATGCCACCGGTCTGCGCAATGTAGTTGGGCTCGACTGGAACCAGCAGGATAATCAGCTGTTTGTAATGCAGCACGGTCGTGATAACCTGAACAGCTCATGGCCGGAACTTTACGATGTAAAACGTTCGGCAGAGCTACCCGCAGAGTGCATGTATGCGTTAAAGAAAGGCGATAACGCCGGTTTTCCTTTTATGTACTATGATCAACTGCAACATAAAAAAATCCAGGCGCCGGAGTATGGCGGCGATGGCAAGAAAGAAGCCGATGCCAAATATATAGACCCGGCGGTCGCTTTTCCCGGTCATATGGCGCCAAATGGCTTGCTATTTTACACCGGCAAAATGTTTCCGGAGAAATATCGTAACGGTGCTTTCATCGCTTTTCATGGTTCCTGGAACCGCGCACCCGAGCCGCAGAAAGGTTATTGCGTAGTTTTCCAACCGTTTAAAGATGGTAAGCCTAATGGCGATTGGGAAATCTTTGCTGATAACTTTTCCGGTTCTGCCGCAAATACGGCCAAAGGTGGCCGCAGTGCCGAGCATCGCCCGGTTGGCCTGGCCATGGGTGCAGATGGCTCGCTTTACGTAACCGATGATGTTAAGGGGGCCATTTATCGCATCATCTATACCAAAAAATAAACCAAATCAATGAAAAAAATATTTGTCCTGATTTTATTAATAACGCCGGTGTTTGTTATGGCGCAAAAGAAAGCTAAAACTGTGTTATCACCGGCAGCATCCGTAGTACGCGGGCAACAGATTTACACGCAATATTGTCTTTCCTGCCACCAGGCTGATGGGGGCGGCGTACCTAATATGAATCCGCCGCTCATAAAAACCTCCTACGTGCTGGGCGATAGCCGCAAGCTCATCAAAGTGGTGTTAAACGGTTTCATGCAAAGCGTGGATATAGACGGTGAGTCATACTCCAACAATATGCCGCCGCACAATTTCCTGACCGACCAGCAAATTGCCGATGTGCTCACCTACGTGCGTCGCAGTTTTGGCAATAAGGCCGTGCCTGTTACGGTGGCCCAGGTAAAGGCCACACGTGCGGCAAATAAAAAATAATCAGCTTTTCTGACCCCATAACAATCAAGTCACTTTAAATATTCCATAATGAAAAAAATATTCTCCTTGCTGCTTGTGGCCTGTTCTTTAACAGCATTTGCACAATCGCCCGCTGCTAATACCGAGGAAATGGTGCGCCGGCTGGCAGATCACGTATTGGCCAACACCTCATTTAAATTTGTTAATACGGCTACCAGGCAAACGGTAACTACCACCGAAGGTCTGGCTTCATCGCCAGATGTAAAGGCCGATAGCCGCTACAATAAATGGATGTATCCCAATGGCGTACTGGCCACCGGCATGATGCGTGCCGCACAGGTTTTAGGCGATAAAAAATATTCGGATTATAGCAGGCACAATTATGCCTTCATCTTTGATAACCTGCTTTATTTTGAAACATTGTATAAAGCCAAAACGCCTAAGGTTGAGTACGGCGCTGTTTACAGCATGGGTAATCTGGATGCCTGCGGTGCTATGTCGGCCGGTTTGATGGATGTTTACGCATTTGATAAACGTGCAGATTATCGCGCTTACCTTGATCGCGCAGCTAATTATATCCTCACCAAACAACTGCGACTGGCGGATGGTACACTGTGCCGCCCGCAGCCGCGCACCAATACTTTATGGGCTGATGATTTGTACATGAGCGTACCTTTCCTGGCTCGTATGGGCAAGCTTACCGGCGATAAAAAATATTTTGACGATGCCATTAAACAGGTTGAAAACTTTAACCATTACCTGTATGATGCACCGAGCGGCCTGTTCTGGCATAACTATTATACCGATGTGGATATGAACGGGGTAGGGCACTGGGGCCGCGCCAACGGCTGGCTGGCTGTTGCACAAACGGAGTTGCTGGCTAATTTGCCTGCCAATCACCCTAAACGTGCAGAGCTGATTAAACTGTTGCTGCGCCAGATTGTGGGTTTTGCCCGCTACCAGGATCAAACAGGGCTGTGGCACCAGTTATTGGATAAACCTGATTCATACCTGGAATCGTCTGTAACCGCCATGTATACCTATGCTGTTGCCCGTGCAGTTAACGAAGGCTGGATTCCTGCCAAATACATTTCTATCGCCCGCGAAGGTTGGAAAGGATTGGCCACCAAATTAACCGCCGACGGCGAGTTGCAGGACGTGTGCATTGGCACCAATATGGATGAAGCCATTGAGTTTTATTACACCCGTCCAAAAGAATTGAACGATACCCATGGCCTGGGGCCGTTCCTGCTGGCAGGTAGCGAAATGTTGCGTTTTGAAAAAAGCGACAAAAATATAAAGAAGTAATACGAAGCGCGCCTTGCTGGCTTTCTGCCTGTTCTTTGAAGTTTTGATGTATTCTGGTTGATGAGCCCGGGGCTAACGCATTTACTGCGCGAGGAGTGGGGCTATAAAGGTTATGCAGAAAGCCCGGTTAAACGGTAAATTATTAACCAGACCGTGGTTCTCGCATAGCGCCATCCGTAATGGAGGAAGGCTTGTTTTGGAAATGGGATCCGATCCGCCTAAGGACTTGTTTTGATAGACGCCAGGAAATCGAGAATCTTTTGGAATGGCATCTATAATTTATCGGCAAAGATCGAACTAAAAACTCTCAGTTTTAACTGACTGATGATGAGGTCTTATTGTTGTGAAAAAATCCCTGATTTGCTGCAGGCATCTTTACAAATAAGTTCAATAAAAGGATTGGTATATTTTGTAGTGCTGGAGGGAGCATAAATACTGAATTGTCTGTTTTTTTTCGTTATTTAAGCTCGTCTCTCACTTATCTCAATGGTACAAAACAGCGTTTTCCAGTATTTTTATTATTTATGGCTGCTGTTTAGCATCGTTATTATCCATTCTGGTTGCAGTCAATCTTCAAAATTAACCAAGGCAGAACACCCGCAGCTAACCGATTCTATTCTGATCATAGCTAACAGGTTACCCGTAACTGAGAAGATCAGGTTTATTAACAGCGCCTACACCAAATTGAGTCCCGGGGCCGACGACCGTTGGAAGCGCTATAATTTTATCAGTAGTGTTTATTCGTCGCAGCGCGACTACCTCAAAGCGTCAGACTATGCCGATAGTATGATAGCACTTGTTGAGCCTTTGACCAAGCAGGATAAGCTTTATAGTGATGACCTGATAAAATCTCTTTTTGCTAAAGGGGATACCCAGCTAGGTTTGAACAATTTTGAAAGCGCCATTAAGTATTATGATGAGGCCGATGATCTGGAAAGGATAGGAGCTAATAAAGGCCCGATGCATTTTTTTAATTATAACATGCGTTTGGCCAATGGTTTTTACCAACAGGGTAATTATCAACAAGCCCTCAGCTATTTTAGGCAAGTACTGGAAAATAAGCCTTACAGCAATGATGCCTGGCTTAAATTTACCTTCACGCAGGCTCAATTAGACAATATAGCACTTTGCTTTAGCGCACTTAATAAACCCGATAGCGCGTTGTATTATTATGATAAAACACTGAAATATATT
>Ga0153918_1001335_pt1 | contig 10194 bp, 13 predicted proteins | sample TSFL002MetaG_FD_104687 | JGI IMG/M metagenome (GOLD analysis project Ga0153918, IMG submission 104687) | Attine ant fungus gardens microbial communities from Florida, USA - TSFL002 MetaG | ecosystem: Host-associated > Fungi > Mycelium > Unclassified | place: USA: Florida, Paynes Creek Historic... | reverse complement strand
GTGTTGTTGGTGCGATATTCCTCTTTGCTCTTCTTAATGCATTGACAAATTATTCCTCTCATATGTTGTAGGCGATGCAAATAAGCATCGCTATGTCATTACAACACAATCACACCCGCTTCGCGCTCAGCTTCGCACAGTATTGGCAACTCCAATAGTCCATATCAAACGACTGGTTGTTGTCCTTGAACCCCCAAGTGACATCACATTACAGGCGAAAGCAAGGGTAAGGTTGATAGAATACCTGGTTCAACATTCCTTTAATCTCCTGCAGGCAGAAAAACAACTGCTGCATCCAACAGTTTTGAGGCAAGATTCAACTCCAACATCACCCTCTACGGCTGGTCCTCCGTTGAAGAAGAGAAAGGGGGCTAAAGGTCCCAACCCACTCAGTGTCAAGAAGAAAAGGTTATTTGTGCCTGACACAAGCACCTTAAAAACAGGTCTGAAGAGAAAATGGGAAGAAGGGACAGTTGGTGAAGCTGCTACGAAAAAGAAAAGAAAGCGGAAGCACACTAAACCTAGCACTGGGCCTGAGACTAGCTTTAATCAACCCACTTGATATTAATGTCCGAATGTTAGCACGCTGCCATTCACAGTTCAAGGTGACACAACAATCGTAGATTGGTATGATGTACGAATGGGATACAATCAGAACGACAAGGGTAAGACAACACCTATCCTTATAAAAGAATCAGTTACCACCACGGAGACGAAGGACTGGAAATCCCATCAGTACAACAGTAATCACAGATGAGCAAAACTTACCAAGGTGAAGAGTACTCTCTTTCTGAATGTTATAGTCGGAGAGGGTGCGACCATCTTCAAGTTGCTTTCCCGCAAAGATAAGACGTTGCTGGTCCGGAGGAATACTAAAGGGGATCAGACCACATGTTGTCATCCGGGAAGTTGGTACTTACCCTTCTTTGTCTTGAATTTTGGCCTTAACGTTGTCGATAGTGTCGGAGGATTCTACCTCCAGAGTAATGGTCTTGCCAGTCAAGGTCTTGACAAAAATCTGCATTCCACCACGGAGGCGCAGGACAAGGTGAAGGGTAGACTCCTTCTGAATGTTGTAGTCGGAAAGGGTCCGACCATCCTCAAGTTGTTTTCCGGCGAAAATTAACCTCTGCTGATCGGGTGGGATACTAAGAGGGATCAGACCACGTGTTGTTACTCAGATAGTCGATACTTACCCCTCTTTATCTTGAATCTTGGCCTTAACGTTGTCGATAGTGTCGGAAGATTCTACTTCGAGGGTAATAGTCTTGCCGGTCAAGGTTTTGACAAAAATCTGCATTCCACCACGGAGACGGAGGACAAGATGGAGGGTGGATTCTTTCTGGATGTTATAGTCGGAAAGGGTCCGGCCATCTTCAAGCTGTTTTCCCGCAAAGATAAGACGTTGCTGATCGGGAGGGATCCTAAGGGTAGAATAGGTTTCATGTTGTAAGCCTTCGACAAGTGGGTGGGTCTTACCCTTCCTTATCCTGGATCTTGGCCTTGACATTATCGATGGTGTCGGAAGACTCAACTTCTAAGGTGATGGTCTTGCCAGTGAGAGTCTTAACAAAAATTTGCATGGTGTTTAGTCGATGGTGTGGTGGATGATATGGAGAGGAGAAAGGTGCGGTAAGTCTTATATAAGGAAAGCAACATGGCCCCTGAGTCATCATTGTCCGATCTTGGTCAGCTTGAACTGCTCATCTGACGCTCATCTGACACGTCAGAGCGCTTGTCTGTTATCAGCGGAATTGCTGGATATATACAGCTCTGCAAGTCCATGGCGAGTGACACAACACAATTATCCACGAGAACAGTTTAGATATTATTTAGGAAGATTGTCTGTGAACTATCCTGAGATCCTGATGGCAGTGTTACGGAAGAAATAGTGGGAATGTGCTTTAGTGATCGGAAAGTAGGATATATATGTGTCCAAGGGTATTTGACAGTGGAACTATCTTGTCCACTCTATCTCCCCTTGGTTGCTTGAGTTCAGTGCTGTGGGCGTTAGGATGATCTGTGGCTGCCATCTTTTTCTAGGGATTTGTTGGAAACAGTCTTTGAAATGTCCCGGGATTTGCTGATCGGCGACGGGCAAGTCAATGTCAACGTCGGTGGTAATGACAGATGGCCTAATGGCCTAAACCTAGATAGGTTATATATTCTCACGGATGCAGAAGGCGATGAGCCGAATAAAAGTTGGGGTTGAAACAATACCAAGTATGAGCAACTGGTTCATGTTATCGGAAACTAGTCCCCTTCTACCCATTGGCGAACCTTTGGACCAAGTGAATACTTTCCCAATATTTCCTCAGGTTCGGGCCCTCGAAACCATCAACTTTAACCGTTTGCAATGGCAAGATCTTATACCACGAACCGCATCTGCCTTGTTTGGAATGGAGCCTTGCAAGGGTTTGGCATTCGCTCTTATTGTCCTACTGCAACTTCGAAAACGCCAGATTGCCTGGAAAGGACAGTATCCGAATAATTGTTACAGGCAATGGACAGAAGAAGGAGCTCGTGCTAGGAATGTTGAAATTCTGGAGGACAAAATGAACAAGCTCTGGGAAAGCTTTTTAACTCAACACCGTAGCCCCTTGGATCTTCATGACGTACTCTGGACTCCGTTCCTTCTCAGACAAGGCAAATCACGTACGTTACGAGGTGTGGATTTCTTTTCTTAAAAAAACTATACTTCTGAGCCTAATCCATTCTTGTGGCTATAGTGGTGGATCTCCTTGTGGATCATGATGCACCGTCAAAACTTGTTGTGCATCCCACTGTTTCTATGACCATGTCTCGCTTATGGAAATATGGTCGTCCTGATGGCAATGGCCTTCCGACCATATTTCGTAACATCCTCAGCACTCGTGCTATTCCGTGGTGAGTTTACTTAAATTCATTTCTTCCAATAGGATACTGAGTGGCGTACATAGTAAAACCCATTTTTTGGATTTGATCTTCGACTTTGGCTTCATGGTTCTTCTCTTCAGCTATGTCGTCCGTCCTCCCGAATGGCCAGGTCCAGCCTTGACATGTCTGAATTCGGCTAGGGAAACATGCATCGTGATATATGCTTTTTCGACCTTGATTTCGGCGCGAGGCACGAATGTGATATTATCCGCTGTTACTCTCGCTGCCTTTACACTCTCGCCTGCTACATTACCAAAACCAGGAGAATTACGTTTCTATGCTCTCCTCTGCGTAATTTTTTTCCGCCTGTTCATGTATCTTGTTCTTGCAATTCTTCCAAACCCAACTTTACTGGTTCAACACCGACGTTCTTTCCCCCCAGTCGTGTTCCTATCTCAAGGTTTAATCCGTATCGTACGACCACTGATTTGTTTCTACTTGCCCATAATTGTCGCTTCCTTCTTGACATTTTCGATTTCCATGTCAGAGCCTTTGACGGGTTCATTGACGTATCTTCAGGCGATTTCTGGTTTTGATCTACCCGTTATTGGCATCGCACCGATGGACACACGAAGAATCTTCCTCCTATTTTCTATGATCGTCTGGCTAATCGTTTTACTGTCGGGTTACATTCTTGGCTTTTCTACATCCATGGCATCATCCGATCCCCTGATTTTTTCCCCCTCGACGGCTTGGGACCGTTATACCCCAGAGATCGGACACATAGCCCGTATAAGATCTTATCGTGCAATCATAGCTTACGTCGACGATTACCCTTTCCCTCCTCCCTTCAATATTGTCGAGTTGCTTCTTGTCACTATTCCGATTGGCCTCATACGTCTTCTTGTAAATTCTCGTTTGAGACGCGCTACCATTGCACGCCCAGTCTGGAATATTACTGTACGACCGTTGATGATGATCGTGGCGCCGTTCTGTGTTTTTCTTGCTTGAAATGAAAGATACAAGTTTTTTTTTGCTCCAACCAACGCATTAATACAGAGTTTGTTTACTTTAGTAATATCGATGGGCGTTTGTATTGTGTAAATAGGACTTGCGTGACTTTGAATCAATCGCGTAGAACCTTTTTCGGCTGGGGATACGCTGAGAGAAGGCTTGAGAAAGATAGTGAGTTCACACTGCTAGAACATGACATAGATAAAAAAAACTCATGTGAGTTTTCTATGACCATGGATAGCTCGACCGCATCGACATAGGATCTTTTTGCCAAGAAACACCATATTTCTGAAATCACTTCAGCCTTTCACATGGCTACTGGTCGTGACACTGCTAAAGGATAACCCGATGCTGACCCCATCGAGGATCCTGAAACCCTGGTGGATATTGCCACGCCGTCCGACATGACTACTGGTCCTTCAAAAGGATCACCTGATGCTGACAAAAGTATGGACATAGACGGAGATGATTCTGACATGGTTATTGACGAAGAGGATAAGTCTTTATTGCAACTCGCATAATAAATTATCATTGCCATCTTGAGCTTAGCGGGACACCTCTTGCATGATGGATTCTACAAGGCCAGAGCTTTGCGTTCCATTGTTTCATCAATACCACAGCTTCTGGCCCTGAATTAACAAGGGATTGCTATCTCCCAATCAATCAGCCGAACCGATAGCTCTTGCTTCTTTTCGTCTTCAGCCGCTCGAAATGGTATGATCATTCAGTGAGGGGATTGTCATTTGAGCAGAAAAACATCGCTCATTGTCAGTGGCATCTTCTGACAATCACGAGACCGTTTCTTGATATGCATGGAGTCCAAGTTAACGATATCCTACAGAAGTGGTCTGCATGCCTCCCACGGTCTGCGGAATAAGTACGATAGCTGTGAATACGAATCAATGTCACCTTGCATCTCTTTGTTTCAGTTTGATTTCTTTGTGTCCTTCTTGCTATTGGACCGGCTGTACGGCCGAGTCAATCAACAATAAAGGATCATTGTAACCCATGGGCTTTGTTTCTGGAGATTTGCACTCGATGCAGGGATGGCGCATGTCCCCTTTTGGAGAAAGAAGTGCACAAGAACTACTCGGTTCGAACAATCGCTGCTCATGATGTTCCATCCGGGACTCGACAGAATTCTTTCCGGCGACCTGTTATCTCCCGTCAGTGGCGATCGGGTCTTTCCAGAAATTTTTTTGTTCGAGTTCAAGTAGACAAAGGAAGTCGCTCTCTCAGAAGGTGTCGTGTTGTCTGCTCTCCAGCCATACACTCGGCTCGAGCGGGAGGAGTTCGCTCGTGCGATCTGCTGCTACTGCAACGTGAAATCTGTCAGACACAGACAAGGTAGCAATCACACTCCCCCTGTCCGCTAAAAATGAACTATCGTGAAAATCCTATCAACACTCTTCCGTGTGATCCAGATTCAGTCAAGTCAGAATTTGACAGCCCATGGCATTCTGTCATGACTCCAGCTTGTCAGGTGCCCCTTCGAAAATTCAGGAGTCATGTTTTCGACAGTGCCTTTGAGATATACAGATGTTTTGGTTGTCCGTCATACACTAAGCAATTTCAATTTGAAAGACTAGAATCTCCCAACACTGCTGTGCAACTCAACGATGCCGCATATGAGCGACCCGTCGAAAAGACTCGACGATCTTTTCCTTCACAAATGACGCGAACCTGACAATGTGTGACCACACCTGATGCTGGTGAATAGAGGCCGACAAACAAACAAATTGTCTACCTTGTGGGTCCAGGCACTCGGACCGATCCTCGCCAAGTCATCGCCCTCGCCAGAAAGCTTCAACAACTGCTTGACATTCAATGTCCATCAGCATCAACCATCCACGGCGGTGAGTCTCACCAGACTGCTGCTGTGCGAAGCCCCAATCGTGTATGGGATATTGATATTAGGCCGAACGGGACTGCTCGGTCGCTGGTGTGATGGTAAAATTATACGGGCGACGGGGCGAGGACGCGGGACATATCGCTGAGCGGAGAATGTCCATGCGTGAGGAAATTCAGCCTCGACCTCGACGACTCGATCTTCGATATCTTCACCATGATGCCAGGACATGGTGGACAGTCAAGATAGGGAGAGACAATTAGAGAGAAAAAGAGTGGGCGAGGAAAGGAGAGTGGGGAACCCAAAGAAAACGGGTAGAAATCGGTTTAAAATCATCCAGATTCAACGAAGCATCGAGCCATGGTATTGGAATTGATATATACACGCTCCGTCATTTGATCCTGCGCCTTGAGGCCATGATCTTCCCAGACTCGGATAGATCCTGCCCCCTCCGCCGAAGGCTAAGGCCGACGGAGAGACTGATCATCCACTCCAACAGACAAAGAATTTTGGCGAAGAAAATCAAGGGTCGCTTGACTTTCCACTTGACAGGCCGCCCTCCATATACACACAAATTCTCAGGGCAGACGGGAATTTGCGGTCGAGGGAAAAACAAGAACAAAAGAAGAGGTGTAACTGATTGTTTGCACTGTCCAGCGTCACGTTCATGAAGGGTTTCGACGCCTCATTGGGGCCTCCCTCATCCAGCGACGTCTCGGCACACGTCGTCATGTTTCTACACGGTGCTGTCTGTCAAATTCGATGTTGACAGTCCACTCGCCCCCATGTCCAACAGAGCAGTCGAAGTCGAAACAGTTTTATCGACTTTCCAGCTTTGCCCGAGTCCACTGTCCAGATGAACTGCTGCCAAACAGGACACTCGACACTCGGAAAGAGGATGACCATGGGACAGAGTATCAAGCACTCGCAACAACAGCCTCTGACACAGAAGACAGGCAGTAGTGCGCTCCAGCCCGCCCGCTGAGTCAATAGTTCGGGCCCGCACGCTGGGTCTCACGTTGGCCACCAGTCTCGCTGTACCCGACTCCCACGAGACCGAGCGCCTATCTTACGAGTCAATTGCCAAAGCAGGGTGGCACCAGCCTGCTCTGTGACCATGCTGATGTCACGCCGGACTGATGTGAGTCGGATTAACTTTCCTGTTTCCAGATCATCGCCAATGAGACTGATATTGAGGTGGCTGCGTATACATAAGACTGCCTGCTTCAAGGGAAATTCAAGGCTAACCGACTGCAAGACAAGCAAATCCAGTTCAGGGCAGACGGCAATGGCCTGAGCGAGTCCAAAGAGTCGAGGATGTGCACACAGTCAGCAGAAAATCTCAAGCACCAAAGTAAATACGCCATCTTGGACCAGAAGCAACTCTGTTTGAAAAACAGGTTGGATGCTGAACAGGTAGACCCAGCCTATGTTTCCAGATAGCTGGTACGAAGGCTGAAGACCAGCGGTCAAGAGAGGACGGGCATGCTCGGTCTGTCGCCCCTTGAAGCCCTGGACATAGCCCATCCGACCAAACACACGTCTGAAGGTTGAAGGGTCACCTCCCGAACTGTACCTGTCCTGGGTAGCCGAAGCTACACCAACCGATGGCAGCGGAGACTTGGGACATTGGATGCACAGTCCTTGTCCACGAAAAGCCCATGGTAAAAGGAGGGCAAGAGCAGAATGACAGTAGAGGAAGTGTCGGGTTGTCCCGAAACAGTCGTCTCTATCTGACTTTGTGTTTGCTCCCGCTTGCAAATCGATCTATTACCATTTTTCACCTCGTCTGTGGTTTGCGGTTAGCCATCCCACTTGCTCACATTGATATTTAGTTGCTCAACAACAAGATGTTTTCCTTTAGCAATGGCAACTACAGCTGGTCAGATTCAGCATCTACGTGTTACCCGTTACAGTTGACACCCAGCGCCGTTGGTCTCTCGAACCTACGTTGGCTCACTCGTTGTCCTCCCCGACATCTCGACTCAATGATGTACACGAGCGCTCACACATTCACTGTTAGGGAAAAATCCTTAAACCAGATGTATTGATCTTCCGGCGTAGCATATCGATCGTCATGGCCTCCAAAGAACGTGCTTGATAAACATATCAGCAACACTCCACAGAACCACAATCGAGAGCCACACCTGAAGAAAATTCCGACGAGCCCGACTTGCTCTGTCGGCTGGTCTTTGTTGCCACTGCTGTTGTCATGATCACCTAATCCGACAATGACTGATACTTGTGTTCCGTCGTCACCGAGATGGGCATCCGCAGAGACGAATGGTAATTGTACATCCGCATCGATCGATCCTTTTGCGTGACCGCCAGGGCCATCAACCGAAAACAATGGCCGGGGTTGGCCCGTCCAGTCCAGAGCTCTGTCATGAATTGCAACGTCGTCGGATATCAGCTTCAGACCGTGACCTAACAACGGGTCCAAGAGATCTCCTAGCAGACCACCACTGGTTGTCTTTGTAGCACTGGCAGGTATATGACTCCTCGTGACAGATGGCTCTGATAGTGTCTTCGTAGGTTTCGCAGGGGGATGTCGATCACCATGGCGATAATATATGTCCCGTCTTTCGATTGTAAGTTCATCATTGATATGCAGAATAAACCACCCGTTTGCCTTCCCGTCAGTATTGAGAACAATAGTTTGGGTCACGGTTGTCCAAGTTCCAGTCGCCCAAACGAAGGATCCACGACCAACGGAGAAACCGTATTCTGTATTACATGTCGAACCGGGGGATAAGCAGAGCAATTGCGACTGGTGAGATTTAGGTGCATACTATTAAATATATCTATAAGTGGGCAGGTCAAATCTTCGGTCAAACAACGAACCAGGTACAGCTCGCCAGCACCTTTAGCTCTCCACATCAATCTGGTACTGAAACAATCCTCAGCATCAGCTCCACCAGAGCAACCAGTTCGACCACCATACAGCCCCGGTAACTTTCCACCCCTGACCCAATTGAAGCCGGCTGGGAAAAAGATACTGTACTGTAAGGAGACATTGGTGGCAGAGGATAGTTCAATTGGAGATGCGTAAAAGCTTGCTCCGCCAACTGGGCTCTTGGCTGGGTTGACCGAGTGAGCCGGATAGAGAACTCGTATGAGTGAGTGGTCGTTGTCGCCGGGGTTTTGAGAGGAATCGAATGGGAGGGATGATAGAAGTTCGACGTTCTGCTGCCCGCTCGGAAAATACGTTATACCAAAGCTCGAAAGATCTGTCATCTGCGGTGGAGTTGACCATACTGTTTGAATGGGGCTGGGTTCTGGCCTATTTTCTGATTCTGTCTCTGTCGTAGCTGCAGACAGGGAAGGAAGTGTGGCATATTCTGTCATCATGGAAGCTGGAATCATAACAGTGACAGTGATCACAGGTGAGGATATCAAAGACGATTGTACACTCGCTGGATCGGCTGCTGTATAGCAAATGGACCTAGCGGGCAGAGTTAATACGCCCAGGACATGTGTTGCAGGAGCTGTCAAGAACGTCTCTGTGCGCCTCTTGAGTAATGACGGTGACGGATGGCAGATTTCGTCTCTGGAATTGAAAGGGATCGCCAGTGTGAAACCGAGAACAATCAATAGTGTGTGGATAGAGATAGAAAGGACGACCATCTATCTTGGCAAGGATACAGCTCGATTGTTGGTTCATTGTTGGTTTCGCCAAAAAGATCTAAGTTGCTGGGTCAGTCTAGTTTGGAATTGGCCGTCTTGAATAGCATGTTAAAGGCACGAAAGGAGATAGCAAAACCATAGCATTCGCGGCACTAGAGAGATTCAAAGAGTCGAACAAAACTGCCAGACGTTTGGACAACTTGTTGAAATGTAAATATGTGTTAAACCGATGCGATTCGGATATTGGGTAGTCAATTGCTGGCGACTATCGGTTCTATGAGTAACCCTGACATGAACCTGACTATCATCGTCATACATCCATCATGTGTCATAGCATTAGAGTAGTGTCCACCACTTTTATAAGACATTCGTAAAGTGAGATGAATGGTGCCTCCAATATCCATCGTATGTAGCAAAACTAGCAATATCCAGCCACCCAACACCCATATTCCATCACAACCTTGAAAGCTTCAGATCATCACTTTCCGCCACAGCAACTTTCATACCATCTCGATGGACAGCAAGTTTTGTGCACATGCTCTGCTCCAACAGAGTCCTCTCTATCGAGCTGAATAATCAGGTTAGTAGGTCATCGAACGAGATTTTTGAGCATTGGCAAGACATCTGTCACTCACATAAAAATTCATCTGAGGAACCATCTACTATCCAAAACACAACTGAAAACTGATTGACGAGGCAGATTCAGATTTGACTCTCAATCATCTGATACCAGGAAACAGGTGGAAATTTGAAATTATGTCTCTTGTTAGGTCACGGTCTGAAGCTGATATCCGACGACGTTGCAATTCATGACAGAGCTCTGGACTGGACGGGCCAACCCCGGCCAT
>Ga0153918_1001334_pt1 | contig 10195 bp, 8 predicted proteins | sample TSFL002MetaG_FD_104687 | JGI IMG/M metagenome (GOLD analysis project Ga0153918, IMG submission 104687) | Attine ant fungus gardens microbial communities from Florida, USA - TSFL002 MetaG | ecosystem: Host-associated > Fungi > Mycelium > Unclassified | place: USA: Florida, Paynes Creek Historic... | reverse complement strand
CCGGTCACCTGCCGGTGCTCGCCGGCCTCTGGCACATCGACGGCGCCACCGCGCGGCACGACGCGGTGGCCTGGGGCTACGCCAGGCAGGCCGCCAAGCGCGGCGTGGAAATCCATCAGCTGACCGAAGTGCAGGACCTGCTGATCCGCAATGGCCGCATCGACGCGGTCAAGACCAACCGTGGCACCGTGCAGTGCGGCTGTGTGGTACAGGCGGTGGCCGGCGCCAGTTCGTTGCTGATGGCCAAGGCCGGAATCCGTGCGCCGATCCATACCTACCCGTTGCAGGCCATGGTCACCCAGCCATTCAAGCCATTCCTCGACCCGCTGGTGAGTTCGTCGGCATTGCACTGCTACGTGCAGCAGACCAGCCGTGGCGAGATCGTCTTCGGCGGCGGCTCCGACCCGTACCCGCTGTACAACACCCGCTCCACCCTCGACCTCAAGGAAAGCCTGCTGGCCCACGCCATCGAGATGTTCCCGTTCATGGCCAACGCCAAGCTGATGCGCCAGTGGGCCGGGATGACCGACATGACCCCGGACTACAGCCCGATCATGGGCCTGTCGCCAGTCGACAACTATTACCTCGACGCGGGCTGGGGCACCTGGGGCTTCAAGGCCACGCCGATCTGCGGCAAGACCATGGCCGAACTCGTGGCCAGCGGCGGCAAGGTACCTGAATTGATCGCGCCGTTCGCCCTGGAGCGCTTCAGCCGCTTCCGGCAAGTCAACGAAATGGGCGCCACCGCGGCCAGCCACTGAGGAGCACACGACGATGAAGATCATGACCTGCCCCTTGAACGGCCCGCGCAACATCAGCGAGTTCACCTACGGCGGCGAATTCAGGCAGATGCCCGACCCGGTCACCTGCACCGACGCCGAGTGGGCCGACTACGTGTTCAACAGCGACAACCTGGCCGGCGTGGTCACCGAGTGGTGGCTGCACAACGCCTCGAGCTACTGGTTCCTGGCCGAGCGCCACACTGTCACCGACCAGGTGCTGCGCACCTTCGACCCCAGAGAAGTGTTCGACCGCCGCGTCGACTTCAGCCCCACCGCCAGCCCGGAGATTGCCGGATGAACAGCCATACTCGCCTCCCCGCGCCGATGGGCCTGCTGATCGACCGCGAGCGGCCCCTGTGTTTCGAATTCGATGGCCAGGCGTGCCCCGGTTTTGCCGGCGACACCCTCGCCAGTGCACTGCTCGGCAACGGCCGCTGGCTGCTGTCGCGCTCGTTCAAATACCACCGCCCGCGTGGTCCGCTGAGCATGGCCGGGCAGGACGCCAACACCCTGGTGCAGCTCCCCGAAGAGCCCAATGTGCTGGCCGACATGGAGGCTGCCCGCGATGGCCAGGTGGTCAGCGGGCAGAACTTCAACGGCAGCCTGGAACACGACCGCGACGCCTACCTGGGCAAGTTCTCGCGCTTCATGCCGGTGGGTTTCTACTACCGCGCGTTCTACAAGCCCAAGGGCCTGTGGAAGCTGTGGGAACCGCTGATTCGCAAAAAGGCCGGCCTTGGCATGCTCGACCTCGGTTTCAAGCCGCAGTATTACGACAAAGCCTATCTGTTTGTGGACCTGGCCGTGATCGGTGCCGGCCCGGCCGGCCTGCGCGCCGCGCTGGACGCCGCCAATGCCGGGGCCAAGGTGCTGCTGGTCGAGCAACAGCCAGTGCTTGGCGGCTCGCTGACCTATGCCCGCTTCGACATCGCCGGCACCCGCGCCGCCAGCCTGCGCCACGAACTGCTGGCTGCCGTCGAAGGCCACCCGAACATCCAGGTGCTGTGCGAGGCCACCTGCAACGGCTGGTTCACCGACAACTACCTGCCGGTGATCCAGCACAAGCGCCTGTACAAGGTGCGCGCCAGCCGCTGCCTGGTGGCGGCCGGGTCGTTCGATCAGCCGGTGGTGTTCCGCAACAACGACCTGCCTGGGGTGATGCTGACCAGCGCCGCGCAGCGGCTGATGAAGCTGTATGCCGTCAAGCCGGGGCAACGTGCAGTGGTGCTCACCGGCCACGATGACGGCTACCTGGCCGCGCTGGACCTGCAGGAGCAAGGCGTGGCCGTCGCCGCCCTGGTCGACATGCGCGCCGCGCCTGCCGATGCCGCGCTGGCCAGCGAGCTGAAGCGGCGCGACATTCCCCTGCACCTCGGCAGCACCGTCTACGAGGCCTTGCACGAAGCGGGCATGCGCCATGTCACGGGCGCGGAAATCCGCCCGATCACCGGCCAGGGCAAGGTTGGCGATCACGGCCTGCGCGTGGCCTGCGACCTGCTGTGCATGTCTGCCGGCTACATGCCGGTGTATCAGTTGCTGTGCCAGGCCGGTGGCAAGCTGGCCTATGACATCAACCGCGACGAGTTCGCCATCAGCAACCTGCCCGCGGGCCTGGATATCGCAGGTTCGGTGAACGGCCGCCACCACCTGGACAACGTGCTCACCGACGCCAGCCGCGGCGCCGCCGAGGCCCTCGCGGCACTCGGGCTGCCAGCCCTCACGCCACCGCCCTGCGTAGCGGAGGCCAAGGTCAACTTCCCCTGGCCGATCTTCCCGCACCCCAAGGGCAAGGACTTCGTCGACTTCGACGAGGACCTGCAGGTGCGCGATATCGTCAACGCCACCCGCAGTGGTTACCGTGACGTGCAGCTGGTCAAGCGCTTCTCCACGGTCGGCATGGGCCCGTCCCAAGGCCGCCACTCGGCATTGCCCACCGCCCGCCTGGTGGCCCAGGCCACCGGCCGCAGCATCAGCGAAACCGGCGTGACCACTGCTCGCCCGCCCTTCCAGGCAGAGAAGCTGGCGCATGTCGCCGGCCGTGCGTTCGACCCTTACCGGCAGACGCCGATGCACCGCCGCCACCTGCAAGCGGGCGCGCAGATGATGCCCGCTGGCAGCTGGCAGCGCCCGGCCTTTTACGGCAAGCCGGAACAACGCGAGCGCTGCGTGCAGGAGGAAGCCCGCCATGTGCGCGAGAAAGTCGGCCTGATCGACGTGTCCACCCTCGGCGGCCTGGATGTGCGCGGCCCCGATGCCGCCGAACTGCTGGAGCGCCTGTACACCTTCGGCTTTGCCAAGCTGGCCATCGGCCGCACCCGCTATGCGCTGATGACCAACGAGCACGGCGTGGTGATCGATGACGGCGTTTGCGCGCGCCTGGCCGAGCAGCAGTTCTACGTCACCGCCACAACCGGCGGGGTCGACCGCATCTACCAGCAGATGCTCAAGTGGAACGCGCAGTGGCGGCTGGACGTGGACATCGCCAACGTCACCGCCGCCCTGGCCGCCGTCAACCTGGCCGGGCCGCTGTCGCGCCAGGTGCTGGCCAAGGTCTGTGACGATGTCGGGCTGTGCGCCGAAGCCTGCCCTTATCTCGGTGTGCGCCAAGGCAAGGTAGCCGGCATCCCGGCGCGCATCCTGCGGGTCGGCTTCGTCGGCGAACTGGGCTATGAAATACACGTGCCGGCGCGCCATGCCGAGCGCCTGTGGGACACGCTGATGCAGGCCGGTGCCGGGCTGGGTATCCGCCCGTTCGGGGTCGAGACCCAGCGCCTGCTGCGCCTGGAAAAAGGCCACGTGATCATCGGCCAGGACACCGACGGCATGACCCACCCGGCAGAGCTCGACATGCAATGGGCGATTGGCCGCAAGAAGCCGTTTTTCGTCGGCAAGCGCTCGATCGAGATCCTCGAAGCACAGCCGCTCAAGCGCAAGCTGGTCGGTTTTACCCTGCCCAAGGGCAGCCCGCAGCCGCTGGAGGGCCACCTGGTGCTGGACGGCCCGGACATCAGCGGCAACGTCACCTCCTGCGAATACTCGCAGACCCTCGGGCAGATCATCGGCCTGGCCTACGCCGGCGCCCATCAGGCGACGCCTGGCATGCACATCCCGATCCGCGTGGAAGGCGGCGTGCTGGTCAATGCCAAGGTGGTGCACCTGCCTTTCCATGATCCCGACAACCTGCGCCAGGAGCGCTGACCCATGACCAGCCTGAAAGCTGAAGCCTTCATCCCACGCAGCCTTTTGCACACCTGTGCGTTGACCGACCTGACCGGACTGGCGCGGGTCGGGTTTCGCGGGGGTGATGCCGCTGACTACCTGCAAGCGCGTGGATACCAGCTGCCCTCACTGCCCAACCAGGCCTTGCGCCAGGGTGACGGCGGCTGGGTGGCGCGCCTGTCGGCCAGCGAATACCTGTTGCTGGGCAGCCTGGCCGACCAGGGCGCCCGGGTTGCCAGCGAAGAACAGCGCTGGGTGCAGGATGCCCGGCGCAACTACCTGCTGCCGCGTCAGGACAGCCATGCCTGGCTGCAGTTGTCGGGGGAGTATTGCAGTGCGGTGATGGCCAAGTTGTGCGGGGTCGATTTGCGGTTGCAGGCGTTTCCGGCCGGCGCCGTGGCGCAGACATCGGCGGCGCGGATCAATGTGATCGTGGTGAACGTCGGCAGTGATGAGTTGCCGGCATTGCAACTGCTGTTCGACCGGGCGTCGCTGGCGTTCTTCCAGGAGGCGGTGCTGGATGCCATGGAGGAGTTCGCTGGCGGATGGGCCGGGGTGGATCAGCTGATGCATTGACCCGTGAAGGAGCCAACGCGGTTTCAGAGCTGAGTCAGCCGCTCGCGCAGGAAACTGACAAACCCCTGCACCGGCCGCGCCACCTGCCGGTGCTGGGGATACACCGCCGACAACTGCAACGCCGGCGGCACCCACTCATCCAGCACCGTCACCAGCCGCCCGTCCGCCAGCGCCTGCCCGACAATGAACGTCGGCAGGTAGGTCACCCCCATCCCGGCAACCGCCGCTTCCCGCAGCAACTCGCCGTTGTTCGCCCGCATTCGCCCGGTGACCTGGATCGCCTGGGCCTTGCCGCCCTGGCGGAACTGCCATTGCACCTGACGTGAATGGCCATAGGGCAGGCAGTCATGCTCGGCCAGCTGCTCAGGCCTGGTCGGCACACCCCGTGCGTCGAGGTAGGCCGGGCTCGCACAATACACCCGTTCGACATCGGCAATGCGCCGGGCAATCAGGCTGGAGTCCTCCAGCGCGCCGATACGCAGCGCCAGGTCATAACCCTCGCCGATCAGGTCCACCGCGCGATCACTGAGGTCCACCTCCACATCCACCTGCGGGTGCAACTGCAGAAACTCGGTCAGCAGGCAGCCCAGGTGGGCCATGGCGAACGACAGCGGCGCACTCAGGCGCAACGTGCCGCGCAGGGCCTGGGCCTGGCCGCTGATGTCGTGTTCCACCTGTTGCACCTCGCCCAGCAGGCGCAGTGCCGACTGGTAGTAGTGCTGGCCCAGCGGCGTAGCGTCCAGGCGGCGGGTGGAGCGGTTGAGCAGGCGCACGCCGAGGCGCTCTTCGAGCTGCATCAGGCGGCGGCTGACCGATTGCTTGGACATGCCCAGGCGGTCGGCGGCAGCAGTGAAGCTACCGGCCTCCATGACCTGGGCAAAGATGCGCATGTCTTCGTAGGGGTTCATTGTCTCGCTCTTGGTGACAGTCAAACGTTTTATAGCGGCTTTTTCCCGCCAATGCACCTGCTTAATCTACACACAGGTCGCAGCGATGGCCGTGAAGGCCAGGCAAGACGCCCATTACCAACACTTGAACAGAAAAGGATTCGCTCATGAACATTGTCCACAAAACCCTCACCGCCTCCCTCCTCGCCCTGTCCGTGTCCAGCGCTTTCGCTGCAGGCAGCCCAGGCGTCGAGCAGCACACCCAGGCCTTCCTCGAAGCGCTGGAGCAAGGCGGCGGCAAGCCGCTCGAACAGCTCAGCCCGAAAGACGCCCGCGCCGTACTGACCGGCGCCCAGGCGTCGGTGAAGGTCGACCTGTCCGGTATCGAGGTCAAGGAACGCACCATCCAGGCCAACGGCCAGTCGATCAAGCTGCAGGTGGTGCGCCCGGCCAATGTCAAAGGTGAGCTGCCGGTGTTCATGTTCTTCCACGGCGGCGGCTGGGTGCTCGGCGACTTCCCGACCCACCAGCGGCTGATCCGCGACCTGGTGGTGGGTTCCGGCGCAGTGGCCGTCTATGTGGACTACACCCCGTCGCCTGAATCGCACTACCCGACGGCGATCAACCAGGCCTACGCCGCGACCCGGTGGGTGGCTGAACACGGCAAGGAAATCGGTGTCGACGGCAAACGCCTGGCCGTGGCCGGCAACAGTGTCGGCGGCAACATGGCCGCGGTGGTCGCCCTCAAGGCCAAGGAGGCCGGCACCCCGGCCCTGCGCTTCCAGCTGCTGCTGTGGCCGGTGACCGATGCCAGCTTCGAGACCGCGTCGTACAAGCAGTTTGCCGAAGGGCACTTCCTCACCACCGGGATGATGAAGTGGTTCTGGGACAACTACACCACCGATGCCAAGGCACGGGCAGAGATCTACGCCTCGCCGCTGCGCGCCAGCAGCGAGCAACTCAAGGGCCTGCCGCCAGCGCTGGTGCAGACGGCCGAGTTCGATGTGCTGCGCGACGAGGGCGAGGCGTATGCACGCAAGTTGAATGCGGCGGGCGTGACGGTGACCTCGGTGCGCTACAACGGCATGATCCATGACTATGGACTGCTTAACCCGCTGAGCCAGGTGCCGGCGGTGAAGGCAGCGATGCGTCAGGCCGCAAACGAACTGAACGTGCATTTGCAGTAACGCCAGCCAACCCTGTGGCAGGGCCCGCGTGCCCTGCCCTTACTGGAGATTCGTCATGCTTACCGTCCGTAACGCAGAAGACCGCGGCCTGGCCTTCCATGGCTGGCTGAAATCCTTCCACACCTTCTCATTCGGCCATTACCGCAACCCCGAGGAGCAGGGTTTTTCCGACCTGCTGGTGATCAACGACGACCGTGTCATCCCTGGCAAGGGCTTTGGCGAACACCCGCACCGCGATATGGAGATTCTCTCCTATGTGCTCGAAGGCGCACTGGAGCACAAGGACACCCTGGGCACCGGCTCGGTGATCCGCCCTGGCGATGTGCAACTGATGAGCGCGGGCCACGGTGTGGCCCACAGCGAGTTCAACCACAGCCAGACGCAGCCGGTGCACTTCCTGCAGATCTGGATCGTGCCCAATGTGAAAGGGGCGACGCCGCGGTATCAGCAGCACCACTTCAGTGCTGAGGAGAAACGCGGCACGTTGCGCCTGATCCTTTCGCCAGACGGTGCCGAGGGGTCGTTGCAGGTGCGGCAGAACGCACGGGTATATGCCGGCCTGTTCGATGGCGCAGAACGCGCGACGCTGACCTTGCCGGAAAACCGCCATGCCTATGTGCATGTGGCTCGCGGCAGTATCGAGGTCAATGGCCAGGTGCTCACTGAAGGGGATGGCGTGCGGGTCAGGCAGGAACGGGTGCTGGAGCTGGGCAACGGGGTGGATGCCGAGGTACTGGTGTTCGACCTGCGGCCACATGAATTGCCAGGGATGCCGTAAACAGGGCCGGCCCTTTCGCGGGTAAACCCGCTCCCACAGGTTTAGCGCCGCTCTGAAGGGCTGCGCGGTACCTGTAGGAGCGGGTTTACCCGCGAAAGGCCATCAGCAAAGACTCAAGGCTCGAAGCCTTCAACGATGATCACCTCAGCCTTCGCCACGCCCTGGCGATGGCTGCACGCCTCCTGGTACAGCGCCGACCGGTAGCACGCCACTGCCTGCTCATACGAATCGAACTCGATCACCACGCTACGCTGAGGAGTGGGCCGCCCCTCCATCGCCTCGCTGCGCCCGCCGCGGGCCAGGAAGCGGCCGCCGTATGCCTTGAAGGCTGCGGGTGCACGCTGGGTGTATTGCTGATACTGCTCGGGGTCGGTGACGTCGACGTGGGCGATCCAATAGGCCTTCATTCGCGGGTGCTCCTGTAGTCACGATATCTGTGTATGATGGTATACCATAAAATCACCCCATCCCAGTGAGCGTGCAACATGGCTTTCAACACCATCGAGGAACTTCTCGAAGATTACCGGCAAGGCAAGATGGTCCTGCTGGTGGACGACGAGGACCGGGAAAACGAAGGCGACCTGTTGATCGCCGCCGAGCGCTGTGACGCCCAGGCCATCAACTTCATGGCCCGCCACGCGCGTGGCCTGATCTGCCTGACCCTGACCGACGATCACTGCCAGCGCCTGGGCCTGGAGCAGATGGTACCGGCCAACGGCAGCGTGTTCAGCACAGCCTTCACCGTGTCGATCGAAGCCGCCACCGGCGTTACCACCGGCATTTCCGCCGCCGACCGGGCGCGCACCGTGGCCGCTGCCATGGCACCCGATGCCCGCCCCGAAGACCTGGTGCAGCCAGGCCACATCTTCCCCCTGCGCGCCCGCGAAGGCGGCGTGCTGACCCGTGCCGGGCACACCGAGGCCGGTTGCGACCTGGCCCGCCTGGCCGGTTTCGCCCCGGCCTCGGTGATCGTCGAGGTGCTCAACGATGACGGCACCATGGCCCGCCGCCCGGACCTGGAAGTGTTCGCCGCGCAGCACGGCATCAAGATCGGCACCATCGCCGACCTGATCCACTACCGCCTGAGCACCGAGCAGACCATCAAACGCATCGGCGAACGCGAATTGCCGACCGTGCACGGCACGTTCCGCCTGGTGACCTACGAGGACCGCATCGAAGGCGGCGTGCACATGGCCATGGTGATGGGCGATATCCGCCGTGAGCAACCGACCCTGGTGCGGGTGCATGTGATCGACCCGCTGCGCGACCTGGTCGGCGCCGAGTACGCCGGCCCCGCCAACTGGACGCTGTGGGCGGCCTTGCAGAAGGTCGCCGAGGAAGGCGCCGGCGTGGTGGTGATCCTGGCCAACCACGAATCCTCTCAGGCTTTGCTCGAACGGGTGCCGCAGCTCACTCAGCCGGTGCGGCCGTATCAGCGAGGGCAGTCCAAGGTGTACTCGGAAGTCGGTACCGGGGCGCAGATTCTGCAGGACCTGGGCGTGGGCAAGCTGCGCCACCTGGGCCCGCCGCTGAAGTATGCGGGCCTGGCCGGGTATGAGCTGGAAGTGGTGCAGAGCATTCCGTTCGAACCTGGGCTGCTGGGTTGAAACACTTGCACAACTGATCCCACAGGCCCCGCGCCGCTTGCAAAAGACGGAGTGATGGCCGGTCGCCTCATACCCCTTGCCAAAAGTTTGGAATACCATAATATGATATCCCGTAGACCTTGAATCTGCAGGCCGGCACCTACAATCACAAACGGCCACAAGACACTTTGTTTTAGCTGCTCCCCGAATACTGTTGGCGGGCGCACCACAAGCCCGCCTCGAATAACAAAAGCAACGAGGGCGTAACCATGCTGTTGAGCAAACGTGTAACCGCAGTGCTGTCCGCCAGCCTGCTGACCCTGGCATGTCAGGCCGCCCAGGCCGCTGACAGCCTGAACTTCGTCAGTTGGGGCGGTACCACCCAGGACGCCCAGAAAGAAGCATGGGCCATCCCCTTCAGCAAAAGCACCGACATCAAAGTCGTCCAGGACGGCCCGACCGACTACGGCAAGCTCAAGGCCATGGTCGAAAGCGGCAACGTGCAATGGGACGTGGTCGATGTCGAAGCCGACTTCGCCCTGCGTGCCGCCAGCGAAGGCCTGCTCGAACCGCTCGATTTCAATCAGATCAAACGCGACAAGATCGACCCGCGCTTCGTGTCCGACCATGGCGTCGGCTCGTTCTTCTTCTCCTTCGTGCTCGGCTACAACGAAGGCAAGCTCGGTGCCAACAAGCCGGTCGACTGGACCGCGCTGTTCGACACCAAGACCTACCCAGGCAAACGCGCACTGTACAAATGGCCGAGCCCCGGCGTACTGGAGCTGGCCCTGCTGGCCGACGGCGTAGCACCCAAGGACCTCTACCCGCTGGACCTGGACCGCGCCTTCAAGAAGCTCGACACCATCAAGAAGGACATCGTCTGGTGGGGCGGTGGTGCCCAGTCGCAACAGCTGCTGGCTTCCGGTGAAGCGTCGCTCGGCCAGTTCTGGAACGGCCGCGTCTATGCCCTGCAGCAAGACGGCGCACCGGTGGGCGTGAGCTGGAAGCAGAACCTGGTCATGGCCGACTTCCTGGTCATCCCGAAAGGCTCGAAGAACAAGGATGCGGCGATGAAGTTCCTGGCCAATGCCAGCAGCGCCGAAGGCCAGGCTGCGTTCGCCAACAAGACCGCCTACGCGCCGGTGAACGTCGACAGCGTGGCCCAGCTCGACAAGGACCT